>JADMIO012779320.1_pt1 | contig 11565 bp, 9 predicted proteins | sample 8958161 | NCBI WGS metagenome assembly JADMIO01 (sample SAMN16585339, study PRJNA669376) | soil metagenome | isolation source: Crop rotation soil | place: USA: Cullars Rotation, Alabama | collected 2011
GAGAGCTCCCAGAGCCGCGGCAGTTTTCGCGGCTTGCGGTGATTATTTGGAGGCACAAATCGTGCCCAAGATGAAAACCCACAAGGGTATCCGAAAACGCGTCAAGGTCACTGCCAGCGGCAAGATCAAATTTCACAAGCACAACAAGGGCCACCTGCAGTCGAACAAGTCCGGCAATCGCCGCCGCCGACTGCGCCGCACGAAGACCCTCACCGGTCCGTTCGCCGACAAGATGGTGATCCGGCTGCTGGCCTCAAGCTATCGCTGATGCTGCTTTCGTCCGTTTCCTGATTTTGATTTTTCCCATTCCCGGAGGTTCCCATGCCCCGCGTTCGCATTGGCGCAGCCCGCAAGCGCCGCCACAAACGTCTCCTCGCCCGCGCCAAAGGTTTTGTCGGCGGGCGCAGCAAACTTTACAAGACAGCACATGAAACCCTGCTCCGTGCGGGCAATCACCGCATGGGCGACCGCAAGCTCAAGAAACGCGAATTTCGGGCGCTGTGGATCACCCGCGTTTCGGCTGCCACGGCAGCGCGGGGGCTGCGCTACTCTCAGTTCATCAATGGGCTGCTGAAGGCCAAAATCACGCTCAACCGCAAGTCGCTCAGCGAGATCGCCATCGCCGATCCGGCCGCGTTCGATCAAATCGTCGCCAAGGCCAAAGGTGCGCTGGGCGTGAAGTGATTATCCGCACGGCATCGCGCGTGGCATCGGCATCCCGTCGATGAAGCAGTTTGCAGGAAATGACATCGGCAAGATGCCGATGCCACTGGCTCCGAGGTTCTCATGGAAGTGGGTCTATTAGGTCTCCCAGGCGTTGGCAAAACCTGCCTGTTCAACGCCCTTACCTCGGGCACGGTCGTCGCCAGCCGCTCGGCCGACAAGCCGAACATCGGCATGGCCAACGTCCCAGACGAACGCCTTCATCAGATCAACACCCTCATCGAAACCAAGCGGATCGTGCATGCCACGGTGAAGTTTGTCGACGTCGCCGGCGTGACCAAGAGCGCGGGTGGCGGAGGCGGGGGGGGGCTTGGAAGCAAGGTCATGGCATTCGTGCGCGAAGCCGATGCGGTGCTGGAAGTCGTCCGCTGCTTTGAAAGTGCGGACGTGCCGCACGTCGATGGCAGCGTCGATCCCGTGCGCGATGTCGAATCGGTGGAGATGGAAATGGTGCTGGCGGACCTGGAGACCGCGGAAAAGAACATCGAAAAGCAGCGGAAACACGCCCGTGCGGGTACGGACAAGGAAGCGATTGCCGCAGTGGCCACGCTGGAGCGCGTGATTCCGGAATTGCAAAAGGGCGTCCCCATCCGCCGCCAGCATCTTAAGCCCGAGGAATACAAATTTGTCCACACACTGGGCCTGGCCTCCGACAAGCGCGTCCTCTACATCGCCAACGTCGGCGAGGACGACATCGAAGGCAAAGGCAAGCATGCCACGGCCCTCCGCGAGCACGTTGCCAAATTCGGCGGCATGGTCGTGCCCGTCTGTGCCAAGCTCGAAGCCGAGCTCGTCGAGCTCGCCCCCGAAGATCGCACCCTCATGCTCAAGGAGCTCGGCATCAAGGAGGCGGCGCTCAATGCGGTCGCCACCGCCGCGTATCGTCTCCTCGGCCTGCAAAGCTTTTTCACCGTCGGCCCGGACGAAATTCGCGCCTGGCCGATCCCCATCGGCGCCCATGCCCCCCAGGCCGCGGGCGCGATTCACTCCGATTTCGAGAAGGGTTTCATCCGTGCCGAGGTCTATCACTTCAAGGATTTGATGGAATACAAGAGCGAAGCGGCGGTGAAGCACGCCGGCAAGGCGCGGTCGGAAGGCAAGAATTACGTTTTCCAGGAAGGCGACATCGCGCACTTTCTGGCCAATAAGGCCTGAGCCCATTCTGACCGGCATTGTGACTTCCCCTTCCACATCGCATAATCATGCCTTCACCGAAACGCCAAGTCCTTCCGCGGCAACATCCCTGTATTCCCTCAATCAGGAGCCTTCATGCCCCGCCCCCTCGCCCGCCCCAGTGCGTTGCTCGTTCCCGTCCTCGCCCTGTGCGCCGCCCTTGCCGGCTGCGAGATTGTGAAAGACAACCCCGAGTCCATCGACATCCAGCCTGCCTATCCCGTGCGTTATGCCACGGCACGCATCAGCCCGGCGGTCGTGCAGCTCGATGTGCTTTCCGAGCATTTTTCCGGCGGCCAGTCGCGTCCGGAGCGTTCCATCGGCTCCGGCTTCATCATCGATAAGGAAGGGCACGTCCTGACGAATTTTCACGTGGCGGGCCGGGCCAAGCGGATCGATGCCACGCTGGCGAATCAGGAGCATGTCCGCGCCACGCTCATTGGTTCCGACCACTGGACCGACCTTGCCCTTGTCCAGCTTGATATGGATGAAATTCGCCGCAAGAACCTCACTTTTGAGGTCGCCCCGCTCGGCAAATCTTCGGAAGTCGTCCTGGGCCAGCCGGTAATGGCGGTGGGCACGCCTTATGGCCTCTCGCGCACCATCACCGCGGGCATCATCTCGCAGACGGACCGCTACTTCGAAGAAACCAATATCGATCAATATGAAACGGGCTGGTTCAACAACTGGCTCCAGACCGATGCCGCTATCAACCCTGGCAACTCGGGCGGACCCCTCATCAACCTCAAGGGCGAAGTTATCGGCATCAACACCCGCGGCATCTCCGAAGGCAACAACCTTGGATTTGCCATCCCCATCGATACTGCCCGCGAGGTCTACCCGGAACTGCTGAAAAACAAGAAGGTCTCACGCAGCTACATCGGTGTCGTCTTGCAGCCGCTGCAGGATTTGGAGAAGCATTATGACATTCACGAAGGGGTGTTGATTTCCAATATCGAGCGATCATCGCCGGCGGAACTCGCCGGGGTGCAGATCGAAGACATTCTGCTGGCCGTCAACGGCAGGCCCGTGAGTGCACGCTTCCCCGAGCAGCTTGCTGCCGTGCGAAAGATGATGGCTGAATTTCCGATCGGCTCGAAGCTGGAACTCACGGTCCGCCGCGGCACCAATGTGACCACTGCCGTGGCGACCGCCACGACTGCCCCCGCTGCGGTCCGGGGTGAGGTCAAAACGATTGCCGTGACGACGGATCGGCTTGAATCGGCGATCACGGATGAGAAGGCGATTACGGCCTGGGGAATGACGGTGCGCGATCTGACGCGCGCGTATCTGCGTGACCAGCGGCTGCTGGTCCCGAATCAGCCGCGGATCGAGGGCGTTCTGGTGGTCACACTTCGCGTGGGCATGCCTGCCGCGGAGGCCAATCTTCAGGCCGGCGACATCATTCAGGGCGTCGATGGCAAGAAAGTGACGAGCGTCGACGAGCTGCAGGCAGCTGTGGACGCCTGGTCGAAAAACCCCCACCAAATCGCCATCGACGGCCGCCACCCGCCGCGGGCGCAGTTTACGTTGAGCCTCAAACCGTAGGCCGTCGTACTTCAAGCGGGATGTTTTCTATTCCTGCGCGTCCCGGTAGCATGTACGCCCATGAATACCTATCGCCTGGCAATCGGAAGCGCCTTGCTCGCGGGCACGGCGTTTTTGGCTACAGCGGCCCGGGGACAGCAGACGGCCACTGCGCCGGGGGCGGGGGCAGGAGACATTGGGCCGGTTGCTTATCCCACGGTGCCGCCACTGGTCGGCACGACCACGCCCGCCACGGCGCGGCCATCGACCAAGCCCGACCCAACGATCCAGAAAATCGTCGGTGAGATTTCGCAGGAAAAAGTCACCGCCATTCTCAAGAAGCTCGAGTCCTTCGGCACGCGCAATACGATGTCGGACCCCAATAAGCCCGACACCGGCATCGGCGCGGCCCGCCAGTGGATCCTCGATCAATTCAAAAGCTACAGTCCGAAGCTGCAGGTCAGCTTTGACACCCACCAGATCCCCCGCAGCAATCGCGTGACGCAGGAGACGGAGCTGCGCAACGTGGTGGCGATCCTGCCGGGGAAGTCGGAGGTGGACAAGAACCGCTGGATCATGATCAGCGGGCATTACGACACGGTGAATTTGCGGGCCTCGGTGGGTACGCCTGCCCAGCGCAATGACGCGCCCGCTCCCGGGGTCTGTGATGATGGCAGCGGCACCGCCTGCGTGATGGAATGCGCCCGCGTACTCAGCCAGTATGACTTTGACGCGACGCTTGTCTTTGTCGCCTTTGCCGGCGAGGAGCAGGGGCTGGTGGGCGCTGCGGCGATGGCCAAGCGGCTCAAATCGCAGCGCCAGGAGATCACGGCAGTCCTCAACAATGACATCATCGGCACCGAAATCCGCGGCAGCGGCGAGAAGGATGACAAGCGCGTGCTGGTCTTTTCCGAGGATCCGGAGGATTCTCCATCGCGCGCCATCGCGCGATTCTTCCGCTCCACCGCGCAGAAGTATGACCCCGACTTTGCCGCGGATATGGTTTTCCGCTACGACCGCTTCGCCCGCGGGGGCGATCATACGGCGTTTAACGTTGAAGGCTACACCGCGATCCGCGTGACCACGCCTGCCGAGGATTTTACGTTTCAGCACACGGCCAATGACACCCTGGCCAACATGTCGCCGGCGTATACGACCAGGGTGATCCGCCTGAATGCGGCCTCGGCAGCGGCCCTTGCCCTGGCACCCAAGGCCCCGATCACTGCCGCACCAACGGGAGGCGGCCGCGCTGCCGCAGGTGCTCCTGGTGGCGGCCGCGCGGCGGCAAGCGCTCCTGCCGGAGGCGGCGGAGCGGGTGGCGGTCGTGCTGGTGGCGCAGCTACAGGGCGCGTCGGCCTTTCCCGTGGCACCGGCTACGAAGCCGTCATGCGCTGGGACTATCCCAATCCCCCCGCCGATCTGGCCGGCTACGTCGTGGTTGTCCGCTCCACGCTCTGCCCCGAATGGCAAAAAGAAATCTGGGCCGGAAACGTCAAAACCTTCACCCTCAAGGACATGCCCATCGACCAAGTTGTCATCGGCATCAAAGCCGTCGACAAGGACGGCCACGAAGGGCCGGCTTCAGCGTACATCAACCCGCCACGCGCGGCGGCTGCAGATGCGGCAGCGGGCGCACCGGCAGATGGTGGCGGCAATTGATTTCTGATTTTCGATTGCCTGCCTTGGCACATTGCCGAGAACAAACTGATGTTAAGAATGACCGTATGTCTTTTTGGAGCCGCGCTACTACTGGCGGGCATTGGATGGGCGGGAAGCCTGGCGGGCGGTTGGTTGAATTCGGGCTCTCTATGCGGCCGGTCGGAAGTGACGACTTTACCGCTGGTGACACCCACTCAGGCAGCACCCGCGACCGCCATTCCAGCCATACAGAGTTTGCCGGAACCTGAAATCGGCCAGCCGGTGCTCGCCAAAATCCCGGGCCTGAACAGCATCTTCACCAATCGCTCATATGTCAAGGATGAGGGAATGCGGCAGCAGTTCGTCAGTTCCACTGCGATGGAACATGGGCCGATGGATGATGGTTACGGCGACGTGGAAGAGTATCTCTTTGGCGTAGACGTTGACCGTCCAGAGGGTTTGCCTCAATAGTGCAGCGTCATCGCAAATGAAGCCCGCCATTTTTAATGGCGTGGGTAAGAGGCGCATTCAAATGGCTCGACGGCGCAATTGCCCATGTGTTATGCGAATGATTGAGCGCAATCACACATGCACCATGCGACAACCAGTTGCGATTTCGCCATTTCTTGAGCCTGCACGCTGCCTCGCCCGCGCCGTTGAAAACGGCGGGCTTCGTCGCAAGGGTTGATGGCACCGTGTTCTCTACAACTCCGGAATCGCCACCGTCCCCAGCACGCCCGGTATCAGAACGCCCGTTGGCCCCGTGAAGCGAGCGCGGATTTCGGTGCGGTTGGAGCTGTCGGTCGTCGGCGAGATGTACGTGATCTCCGCGGGGAACGCTGGAATCTTGTCGCCCACGGCAAATGTGATTTTCTGCCCCACCTTCAGCCGCGTGCGGTCGTTGAAGGCCAGCCGGAACGACAATTTCAAATCGCCGGTGCCCACCACCTGCGTGAGCACCGTCCCCGCGGGCACATACTGGCCTGCTGAAAAATCCATCGTCGTCACCGATCCATCCAGCGGCGACTTGATCTGCAGCGCGTCGAGTTTCTGCCGACAGAGCGAAACCGCCGCTTCTTCCGCGACAACTTCCGCCTTGGCCCGTTCCATCTCTCCCGGGCCCGCTGCCCCTGCCGGAATCTTGGCGCGGGCCATCTGCAGCCGCGCCTCGGCAGCCTGCATTTCCGCCCGCGCGGCGCTGCCGTCGAATTCCGCCAGCACCTGTCCCGCCTTGACGCTTTGGCCCTCCTTCACGCTGACCTTGGCCAATATGCCACCGGCCGGGGTGGCAATGTCGGCCTTGCTGCAGAAGACTTCGCCGAGGATGTCGCCCTGACGAAATTGCATGGCCGCACCATCGACGACCATGGACATGACGTAGGGGATTTCGCCCGGCCGCACGCCCGGTGAGCCGCGGCCGCTGCCAACCGGTGCTGCGGGTGCGGGAGTGGGCCTGTCGGTCGCGACCTTGTCCAGCGTGGAGATTACCTCGACGATCTTGTGAATCTTGGCGGACGTGTCGGTGATGATGATGCAGTTTGACTCCGCATTGGCCGTCACGTCGGCATCGGCGCTGAAGAGGCTGAGCATGTCATTGCGCAGTCGCACCGCGGATAGCGTCTTGAGAGGGATGATCTGCGTGATGATGTTGTCGGTGAATTTGATCGTGTTCGGGTCGGCGCTGTTGTAGACCGGAATGTTGGCCTTTTTTACCTCTGTGATTGGCGCTATCCGCAAGACCCGCTGCGGATTGGGGCCGCTGGTTGCTGACTCAATCAGCCCGTATCCCTGGGAAAAAAGTATGTTGTTCAACAGTTGTACTGCCTCGTCCGCAGTCACCTGATTCTGTACAGTTACGGTTATGCGGGCAGGCATTGGCACGGTCTTGAGCGTGATAATGCCAAAATGACGGGAGACTTCTTCCAGGATGGTGTCGACGGGCACATTCTCAAAGCGAAACCACATTGCTGTGGCAACACCGCTGGCAGCCGGCACTGCCGCTCCCGCAGTGGCCGACGTCGCTTGTGTCTGCGCCTGCAGCGCTTCGAGGCGCTGTCGCGCTTCCTGAAGCATCGCCTGATTCCCTGCCCGCTGCTGTTGCAGTTCACGCTGCATTGCTTCCTGCATCGCCGCCATGCGCGCCTCAGGCGAATCTGCTGTTGTAGGGGGAGCCGTCGGGTTCAATTGCTGTGCCGCGGTGCTCGTTGCCGGGCCGGTCGCCGATCTGGCGGGTGGTGACGCAACGGGGCCGCCTCCCGTTTGCGCTGCCAGGGGCCAGGGCATGAGCCCAAATATGATGCCCGCCACAATCGCCCCCGCCACATTCCAATTTGAGATTCTCATACGACTTCTCCTCTGCAGAACGCCGGTTCCAGCACTGTTAGCTCAATCTACGTCTCCCGGTGATACACGTCAAATTGTGGACCCTTTATGAGGTCCTGCCCGCGACGGCAGGGCTCGCAAAAAAGAGCGACCTGGCCCCTTGTGCGCAGGGGCGAGGTCGCCCATGGAGCATCTCGATGTGCGATCTGCCCTCTTTACGCACAGCCAACCCAGTTTCTGCGCCGTCCGAAAATAAATTTGCTAACATTGTGAAAGTCCCGCTTTTCCTTGGAAATCCCCAGCCTTTGATTTTCGCGCCCAGCTTGGGAGAATAGTCACAATGTTGCGTTGAGCCCTTGTGGAACGTCGTCTCTTCGGATGGCAACGTTTCCTGGGGTTCTCGCTCCTGCGTGCGGAAATTTTTCTAATTCCGCGGGAACTGTTTTCTGTCCCCCGCGTCAAAGGATGTGCACCGGTGGATCAGCCACTGGCCTCAAGTTCTGGATCGATTCCGCTGCCTGCCACGCCTGTCGTGGGCAAGGTGGGTGGGCGATCCGATGCACGGCCCGCAGCCGACGGCCACGGTGCGGCTGCCCCAGCCAGCCTCTCGTTTGCCGACCAGCAGACCCTGGCGCAACTGCGCCGGGGGAACTACGCGGCGATGGAGCAACTGGTCAGCCGGTATCAGGATCGGCTCTACGTCACGGTCCTTCGGATGGTGAATCATCCGGAAGACGCGGCAGACCTGGTGCAGGAAACATTCGTCCGCGCACTCCAGAACGTGGCGCGGTTCGAGGGCAAGTCGACGCTCTACACTTGGCTTTTCCGGATTGCAGTCAATCTGGCGATCAGCCATCGGAGGGCGAGCCAATATCGAGCCGCGGCAAGTTTGGACGGCGGCCGAGAGGACGATGAGGGCAATGGAAGTGTCAACAGCCAGGCCGCGGGTTTGCGCCGGCAGTTGTCGCAGGACACGGAGGATGATCCGGCACTGTCTGCCGAGCGGCGGATGGAATACGAGCGGCTGATGGAGGCATTGGCCCGGCTGGATCCGGAATTCAAGGCGGTGATCGTGCTTCGCGATGTCGAGGAGTGCGATTACGAGCAGATGGCCGCGATTTTGGAGGTGCCTGTGGGCACGATCAAGTCGCGGCTCTTCCGGGCGCGTACGGCGCTGCGGGATGCCCTGACCACGCCGGCGCAAAGGCGTTCGGCCTGAAATGATGAAAGGAACAGCCGCATTGGCTGACAGATACAGATGATCGAAAACCAGGAAGAACTTCACCAGCGCATCGCCGCCTATCTCGACGGGGAACTCCCGCCGGCGGAGGCATCGCGCCTGGAGGTCTACCTGGCCAGCACCGACCCCGCCCTCGCCGATCGCGTCGCCGGGATGCTTGCCGATCGTGCCCTGCTCAAGGGCATGCCCCGGCCACATGCCCCGGCGGATCTATCGAGCCGCGTCATGGAGCAGATCGAGCGGCAGACGCTGCTCCGGCAGGAGGACGATCGTGTCCCGGCGCAGCGCTGGTGGCAGTCACGCGCGGCAGTTGCCGCGGGACTGGCCATCGTGCTGGGCGGCTTCACCTATTTTGTGGCGTCGTCCGTGCATCGCCCGCCGCTGAATCAGGGCGGAGGTCCGGTGGCCGTCTCCGGCGGTTCTGATAAGGGTGCTTCCACTATTGAAGGTGCCGCAACGGGGGCGTCTCCGAAGGTGGCGGTTGGCACAGAGCATGGTGTCGACACGCGCGATGCAGTGGCAATTGCGACAAGTCCATCGCGGCAAGTTCCTGAACTTCCGCCTACGCCCACGACTTTGGTCGCGGTTGCTCCGACGATTCCCGCAGCCGCGACAGCTCCCGCAACCGCCGGGGTCATTCCAGAAGGCACGCAAGTCGTCGCTGCTGATCGCGCTGTTTCGCCAGGAGGAGGGGGAGGAGGCGTCCGCGGCGGTGGCGGTGGAGGCCGCGGCGGAGGAGGCGGCTTCGGTGCCGGAGGCGGCGGTGGTTTTGGCGGTGCGGCAGGTGGCGGAGGCGGCGGCGCCCAGGGCGGATCCGCTGGGCCTCTTGGCCGCGGTGGAGCGGGCGGCCGCGGCGTGCGCGGAGCAGGCGGCGCGGCCACACCGATGGCAGCCGGCCTTAATGTGCAGAATCTCGCGGCAACCCAGGACAACGCCTTGCTGGCGATCACCGCGCTCTCCAAGCAGGGTAACGGTCCGCTGGTTGCCAGCTTCTTTGCCAAGGACGATCAGGATTATTCACGCCTCGCGCTGACCCTCGCGGGTTATGCCGCGGCAAATACCAACACGCGCCTCAATCAGTCCATCATTAACGACGACGCCCGTGTGGCCCTCCGTAAAGTTGACAACACCAATATCAATGCCAATCAGGACAACACGTTCAACGGCACCGCGATCAACATTACAAACACCGGTGTCATCACTTTCGACAGCCGCCTCGAAGCCAACGGCCAGGTCGCAACAACCAACGGGGGCGGCGTTCAGATTCAGCGAAATACCTTCAATCAACTTTACCCCGATCAGAATTTCGGCAATCTTGGTAACAATGCCACGGTCCAGGCCGTCCAGCAGGCCGCGGCCAAGGGCGGGCCCTATCGCATGTCGCTCAAGAGTGACCAACTGGCGGAGCTCGCCAAGACCTATCGCCTGGCCGGCATGGCCCGCGGCGACCTCGTCTACCAATTCCAGATCGCGGGCGATAAGTCGTTGCGCATTGCCGATGTCAAGGATCGTGCTGATCTCCTCAAGCAGGCCGGCTACGACGCAGATCAGATCGCAGCACGGGCCGCCATCGCGTCTGGTGCCGCTGCTCCTCCCGCGGCTCCGGCGACCATGGCCGTGCAAAACACCGGGCAAATTAAGGAAGCCCAGCAGCCCCAGACCGACATGCTCGACTGCGTCATCACGATGGAAGCCGCGCCCGCGGGCGCGCCGTCTCCTGCCTCGGCCCCCGCCGACGGCCAGTAACCCTCTCGCATACTTTTCCCGCAGCGACTTCGCATAGAATAGGCGCATGACCCTCGCGCCGGAAAAAGTTACCCCGAAGCCAATTTTTCCCAAAAGGGAAGTCTCGCCGCTTCCATGGCGCTGGTTCGAATTCCGCGAAAAGCCCCGCCCCATCACCTTTCCCCTCGGCTACGACCTGGATGCTGTCTATGCGATCCAGATGGATGGGTTCCCCATCCATTTCAAATTCCTCCGCCGGCCGCCGGCCAATGGCAGCCCGCGCCCCGTCCTCATGCTCTACCATGGCATGGGCCTGACTGTTGCCACCTTCCGTGGCGTCGCGCCCTGGCTCTTTGCCACCCATGATCTCATCCTCCCGGATTATTCCGGCCTCTCCCAGGAGAACATCCCTCTGCCCGACGATGCCAGCATGAAGCGCTTCGCGCTTGCCGCCTGGCATATCGCCGATGCCCTGCACATCGAGCGTCTCTCCCTTGGCGGCAATTCGCTTGGCGGCGGCCTCTGTCTCATGGCCGGCATGGTCCGCCCGCAAAACGTCGATCGCATGGTCCTCTCAAACCCCGCCTGCTTTCCGCAAGATCTTCCCCGCACCTATCGCATGGCCCGCTGGCCGATCTGGGGCGAAATGATGATGGCCATCACCGGCCCAGACAAGCTTGTCGCTGGCGTCGAATACGTCGGCTACCTCGACAAGTCCTGCTTCGACCCCGTCCTCCGCGGCATCTATCTCAACGCCCTTGGGTCCGCCCGCAACCGCTTCCGCCTTATGCAGTTGATCCGCCAGCTCCCCGCCAACCGTGCCGACATGACATGCGCGTCGCATCTGTGCAACCTTGAAAAATTGACCATGCCCATCCTCATCAACTGGGGCATCTACGATCCGCTGCTGGCCTTCGGGGCCGGTGCACGGCTCGCTCATTACCTTCCCAATGCCACCTACGAAGTCTACGACGACCTCGCCCATATGCCCCATGAAGAAATGCCGGAGCGCGTCGGGCCGCGCTGGGCGGAATTTCTCAATGGTTCGGGGTACCGCCTTTAGGCGGGCGTGTGTGTTTTCGGGGAACCCCACGGATTGTCAAAAACCCGCCTGAAGGCAGTGCTTCGAACCTATCTGCACCTGGGGCAGACCCCATGCAGCACCACCTCCGGATAGCGCACCCGATATTCCCCCGCCACGCCGAGTGAATTTACAA
>JADMIO010823547.1_pt1 | contig 11563 bp, 7 predicted proteins | sample 8958161 | NCBI WGS metagenome assembly JADMIO01 (sample SAMN16585339, study PRJNA669376) | soil metagenome | isolation source: Crop rotation soil | place: USA: Cullars Rotation, Alabama | collected 2011
CGTGATATTGATCTTGTCAAACGGGGCGAAGGAGGGCAGCCCTTCATAACCGTCCCCATAAAAGCGTTTAATAGACGGATACTTTTTCAGAAAGAAGAACCCACCAACAAAGTCGTAAAGCTCCTTCTGCCGCTCAATGGTAAAGAGCTTAGCCCCCATCTCCGCCAATACACAAGCCTGGTATGCACTACCTGTCCCCACCTCAAGTATTTTGTCAAACTTCTGCACATTCAGCAACTGTGTCTGAAAGGCGACAGTGTAGGGCTGCGATATGGTCTGCCCCGCTGTAATAGGAAACGCACGGTCTTCATAAGCCTGTCGCTCGAAGGCAGTATCCAGGAAGAAATGCCTCGGAATGGATTCCATGGCTGCCAATACCTTCTCATCGGTTATGCCCTTAGTGCGCAGTGAATCTATCAGGTCCTTGCGTAGCTTTTTGTGTCGGTAGTCGTCTTCCTTTGGTTTGCTGTGGAGCATTTGTGTGTGCTGTGTGCGGTATTAAAACTTCATAACCAATCCCAATCCAGGATCTCCATTAGGCATGGCCACCGGCTGAACGCGCATAGAGATATTCTGGGATACGTCAAAATTCTTCAGATGGGCGAAGGCCAGTGCATCCATCACCTGCAGGGTATAGCCCAGGCCCGTGAACAGAATGGTCATGTCCAGGTATTTCCTATAAGCGTTCTGATTTACCTGTACATAGTTCTGTACATCTTGCCTTGAACCTAGTTGTGTAAATTCGTCCTGTACGTTGGGATTATTAATGCGGGCAATGTAAGCGCTACGATAGCGCTGGTAATTCTTAGAGTTGTCTATCAGGAAGTACACAGCTGCTGCCATGCCAGCATATACTATAGGAAGCTTCCAGTATTGTCGGTTATACAATTGACCTAAGCCGGGAAATATAGCTGAATAAAGTGCACTCTTCTTGGGATTCGGCTGGAATGGAAGAAGCTTCCCCTTAAGGCTGTCGTAGGCCACTTGGTCAGGAGCAGGACTCTCAAGGACAGGCGCATTACGGGCCGGCAGCGTATCTGGTACCACCCGGTTAAGAGACGTATCCGGCACCGCCTGCGCAGATACACGGGCACTCATGCAAAGCAGCACTATAACTCCCAGCCAGACAAACCCTTTCATAATAGGCACAGGCAGCAAAATTACCCAAACAAAAGCGCCGCATCACTGCGGCGCTCCAAACAAATCCACTTTATTTATTCACTACTCACCACTCACTATTTCATCCCCATTCCAATATTCACCTTCATGCCATTCTTCGACATGTCATTCACGATGTTTACGGCTTCAGAGATGTAGATATCCTTCTGAAGGTTCTTGATCCAGTTCTTATTCTTGGTTACGCTGTTGCTGTCGGCATCAATGCGGGCCAGGTCTTCCTTTGGATTGGTAATCGGCATCGGTGTAGCCTTCTTCTCCAACTCTTCCAGTTGCTTGGAAAGCTGAGATGCCTCATCCAGTTCCTTCTTATAAGCCACCTCATTCAGCGAATAGCTATTATCATTCTCACGCGCCTTGAGGCGGGCTGCACTTTGCGCAATAATCTTAAATTCACCGTTAGCTGCAATACGCCTGGCTGAAGCTGAAGCAAGCATTGGCAGATCATAGCTATTGGTAGGACGATAGTTTGCAGCAGGGATTTCATCCCACTTCAGTGCAGCCTTGTCTTTACGCTCACCACCCTCCAGTTCGCTATAAGCGTCTGGCAGCTTAATATCAGGAGTTACACCACGAAGCTGTGTAGAACCACCGTTAATACGGTAGAACTTCTGAACAGTCAGCTTGATAGAGCCTATCGGAGCCTCATTCATGATCCGCATACGAGTGATCGGGTCGATGTATTCATTCAGGTCTATTACCTTCTGTACAGTACCCTTACCATAAGTTGGAGAACCAATGATCACCGCACGCTTATAGTCCTGCATAGCAGCCGCCATGATCTCAGAAGCAGAAGCCGAACCAGTATTTACCATAATAGCCAGCGGACCATCGTAGAGTGTTCCCTTAGTAGCGTCGCGCAGTACAGAAGGAGACTGGTCGGCACTCTTCACCTGTACGATAGGCCCCTGATCAATAAACAGGCCAGCCATATCTACCACGTCGCTCAATGAGCCACCACCATTATTCCTAAGGTCAAGGATGATACCAGTTACGCCTGCATTCTTAAGCTTCTCCACTTCCTTAGCCACATCATCCGCGCAGCGGCGGCCATTGATGTGCTGGAAGTCAGCATAGAACTCAGGCAGATAAATGTACCCAACCGGACCGCCGGGACTCTTGAATATAGCGCTCTTGGCAAAAGTCTCTTCCAATGCCACCGCGTCACGAATGATCGGTATTACTTTAATAGAGCCATCCACCTTCTTTACAGTAAGGCGTACTTCTGTGCCTTTCTTGCCACGAATCTTAGCTACTACATCCTCTAGGTCAAAGCCCATTACATCCCATGGCTCACCTGCTCCTTGTGCCACCTTCAATATCTCGTCGCCAGCCTTAAGCTCACCTTCTTTCCAACTCGGAGAGCCTGGGATAATAGAAGCCACCTTTACACGACCATCTTCCTCGGGCTTCAGTTGAGCACCAATGCCAAAGAAGGTGCCGGACATCGCTACGTCAAACGCATCCTTGGTTTTTGGAGCAAAATAGTCCGTGTGTGGGTCCTCTACATTGGTAATGGTATTTACGAATAGAGAGAAGCGGTCGTTCGCATCAAACTTGCGTATGCGGCGGAAGTAGGCTTCCTCACTCTTGGCTATGTTCTGGCGTGCTTCGGCTTCAAGTTGAGCATCGGTCTTGGTTACAGCCTTAGCGCTGTCCTTAAGCTTCTTGTCACGCTCAGCTTTTAAATCAATATACTTGGCGAGGGTGCGATACTTCATATACTGCATCCAACGCTCCTTAAGAGCCGCCTCATCGGCCGGCCATGCCATATCCTCTTTGGAAAGGACAATCTTGTCATTACCTGTAAAGGTGAAAGACTGTCTCAATGCCTGCTTTTGGAATGAATCGGCCCGGTCAATGCTGGCCATAAACATTGAGTTGAGCTTATCGTAGAAGGTAGTTTCCCCGCGGTTAAGCTCGTCGTCAATATCAAACTCATAGCGCTTAAGCTCGTTGATCTCCTTTTGTGTGAATAGTTTCCGCTCGTAGTCGAGCTGATCAAGCATTCTATGATAGATGGAATAGGATAGCGAATCGTCGACCTGGCGTGGTGAATAGTGTCCATCCTTGATGGCGCGCATCACCGTATTGATGATAAGTGACTTCCGTTCGGTAGACGGCGCTGTCCCCTCATCGCCACGATCTCCCCCTATGTATTTAAAGGAGAAAAAGGCTGCTAATGCACCCACTGCAAGGAGTGGAAATAGGACTTTATTTTTCATGAATCTTATGATAGCTGCGTATGGGATCATAGTAACCAAATGTACCAATAGCGTTGTTAATGATGTTTGAATACAAATGCTATGCCCCTCTAAAAAAGGGTGATTTATCGAGGTATAACAAGCCCGTAACTTGCGTCATGATTATGGCTATTGCGCAGCAAAGCGTCAAGGTGCAGGATTGGGGCGTTATAGAATATGGAGAAGCCTGGGACTGGCAGGAGGCAATACTGGCGGAACAACTGCTGATCAAAAAAGAATGGAACAATGAAGCGCAAGATACTCGTCCTGCATCACCCTCAACACAGCATCACCTCTTTCTTTGCAATCATCCGCACGTTTATACGCTTGGCAAAAGCGGGCAAATAGAAAACCTCTTGGTCAATGATAGCCGGCTACAACAATTAGGCGTTGCCTTCTATAAGACAAATCGTGGAGGCGATATTACCTACCACGGACCGGGACAGATCGTAGGCTACCCAATGCTGGACCTGGAGAAATTCTACACAGACCTGGGAAAGTATATGCGGTCGCTCGAGGAAGTGATTATCCGCACCATTGCACACTATGGCATTGAAGGCGGTCGCTTACAGGGAGCTACCGGAGTATGGCTAGATTCGGAAGATCCAAAGCGCGCAAGAAAGATCTGCGCAATGGGTGTCCGCTGCAGCCGCTGGCTAACCATGCACGGCTTCGCCCTCAATGTCAATACCGATCTGAAATACTTCGGTTACATAGTCCCCTGCGGCATCGGCGACAAGGGTGTCACCTCTATTCAAAAGGAAATCGGTAGAGAGGTAGATGAGGCAGAAGTGAAGCGCATTTTAATTCAGGAGTTTGCAACTGTGTTCGAGGCAGAAATTAGTTAACTAATGAACTAGTGAACCAATGAACTGATCACTAGTAAATAGTAATATACCCCGTCTCCAGCTTTTCCTTGCCCCTCATCAACTCAAATCGAAAGATGCCTTTGTGCTGAAAGTTGCGCTTGTCAATGATTATAGCAGGCTCAGAAATTCGTGGAACCTCCAGTACAGGGATATCTTTCTGATCAAAGAAGTGTAGACTATAGCGAAACTCCTTTGCATCCTTGATTTCCACATTCACATGTCCCGTGAAGGGATTAGTAAAGACATACTGACTCTTGATGTACGCATAGGTATCCACCGCGGTTGCATCCGGCAGAGCAATGCTGAGTATAGGCTTGACCGGTTCAAGAGGGTGAAGTGTCTTTGCTGCAGCAGTGTCTGTAAAATGCACACGGGCGGCCAGCTTCTGCAGAGAGTCATTCGGCGGCACAACACGCTGCTCCAGCAACTGAGCACTATCTACAAAGAGCTTTATACGGTTAGATGTCCACGTAAGATCAGAACCGAAGGCGATCTGGAGTCTGTACCAGTTATTGCCGGGAAGAGGATGTCCATCAATGAAAGCCTGTGGTCCCTTTTTTAGATCCTTGACATAGCCAATAGTAGCATAATTAAAAAAGCTGTCTGCGCTGCGCTGCACTGCAATGCTTTTAAGCTTATCGTATTGAGAAGTCCAGCTAAGAATGTTCAAACCCTTTTGAGTGACGCCCACAATGTCCGGCAGGAGAGGCTGCCCCTGGCTTTTGATAGCAATAAATAGAGATAGGAAAAAAGCGAGGCGGAGGAACTTCATCGGCATCTTGCGCGTGGGGCTGACAAATGTAAGGTCTCAGAAGGATGGCGATTGTTCAATGCTTGTTAGAATGCTGTTCCGCTGTTGCCTTCAGACTATCCTGCTTCAACTCGTCCCTATACATATCACGAATACGTTGCTTTAGTTCCAACTCTGAAGCCACCCGCAAATAATCACTCGGAATAGGATTACGAACGATGAAGCGCTCGGACGCACTATCACTCAGGCCTGTTTGCGCAGCCACAAGAGACGGAGTATAGCGAATATTAGAGAATTGCATGCCTTCCAGGAATAGCATTTCGTCTCTGAATCGCCGTGCCTCCTTTTTCTTACCACTTGCCAGCAGAGCCAGTTCCGAGAATATACCGCCAACGCCAATCCCAAAGCCGGTTCCTGCACTTGCACTCGTCATGCCTATTTGAGAATGCGCATACCCCAGTTGCTTACGAAAGACCAGCCGGTTAAGTGCTGAATCCTGCTTAAAACGCGCCATTGGAGACAACACCTCAACGCCCTTCAATTCTATTGGCGCACGCTGCAGGCCTATTGTTACATCATCATTATATCCGCTGATACGCACCTCCGCAGCCTTATAACCCGGATGGGAGAAGCGGATAATGTCACCTGGATAAGCTGTGAAGACCATACCTCCCACAGAATCACTTAGCCAAAGGGCATTATTGTGGGTATTTGCAATAAGTACAGAGCCCAACCCTTCGCCCGTGAAGCCATCGGATACCCTTCCACGATGTTGCTGCGCACTCCCGAACAGGGGGAGTAACAAGAAGATCAGCTGGGCTAATAATGAACGCATGGGCGTCTACCAAATGTCGGAGGAAAAACCATAGTTGTTCAGTAGAAGCATGCAATTATCAAGTGAAAATCAACATAAAAAGTGAAAACAATCTTCGGCTACGCTCCTACAATAAGAAAGCTCCATCTCTTGCAAGCTGAAAATGGTAAGCAACATGCCCCCTCAATCTCCAGATAAACCGCACATAAAGCGCACATATTATGTACTTACAGCGTACATAAAGCGCACTTAATAGGTACTAACTTAATAGCTACCTAATAGACAAAAGCTCATTCCTTGATGGGAGTAGTACTGTAAATACCCGGCAGTGTCGCACCCGTTCCCACCCTAAGTTGAAATACCTTTGCTCCCTTTTATGGCTACCGAAAAGAAATACCCCGAATATTCAGGCCTCAATATGCCAGCCATCGAGCAGGAATACCTTGCAAAATGGAAGGCAGAGGACACTTTTCGCAAGAGTGTAGACGAGCGCGATGGCGCCATGCCATTTGTATTTTATGAGGGGCCGCCGAGTGCAAATGGCCTACCTGGTATTCACCATGTTATCTCCCGTACGCTCAAGGACCTCGTATGCAGGTACAAGACCATGCAAGGCTTTCAGGTAAAGCGCAAGGCGGGTTGGGATACCCACGGTCTGCCGGTAGAACTGGGAGTGGAGAAGGAACTGGGAATTACAAAGGAGGATATAGGCCAGAAAATATCAATAGAGGATTACAACCAGAAATGCCGTGAGGCAGTGATGCGCTACACAGCAGAGTGGGAGAGCATCACGGAGAAGATGGGCTATTGGGTAGACATGAGCGATCCGTACATCACTTATGATACGGGCTACATGGAAAGCCTATGGTGGTGCCTCAAGCAGTTGTACGACAAAGATCTGCTCTATAAGAGCGTCAGCATACAGCCATACTCACCCGCTGCAGGCACCGGCCTTTCAAGCCACGAACTGAACCAACCAGGAACATATAAGGATGTAAAGGACACAACAATAGTCGCCATGTTCCGGACGCTGGAAACAGAGCGACTGAAGGTTGATAACGGCCTGCCCACATACTTCCTCGCATGGACGACAACCCCATGGACCCTTCCCAGCAACTGCGGGCTCACTGTAGGCCCCAACATCGATTATGGATTGGTAAGGACATTTAATCCTTATACGCATGAACCTTGCCACGTTATCCTCGCAAAGCAATTAATCAATAGGTACTTCAAAGCAGAAGGCGAGAACCAGGACTTCGAAGTCTATGCATCAGCTTTCAATGTCAGCCATGAGGAGAAGCATCAGGAGGGTCGCGGTGAGACAATAACCCGCTCACACGAAGACGCCCCTACAAATCCGGCAAACCATAAGACAGATACAAAGACTTCCAAGCTACCACTTCCCTGGCACATCATAGCTGAGTTCAAGGGCCGTGACCTCGAGGGGATACGCTATGAGCAGCTCCTTCCATTTGAGTCTAATAAGAAGGGCCTGTCAGGCGGCGATCCATTCCGTGTAGTCCTCGGAGATTTTGTCACGACTGAAGATGGTACTGGCATCGTCCACACAGCACCAGCCTTTGGTGCTGACGACTTTAAGGTTGGGCAAAAGACAGGCCTTGGAATCTTTACCCTTGTAGACAAGCAAGGCAAGTTCATAGATGGGACAGACAACTTCGAGGAGGAATTCCATCTAAGTGGGAAGTTCGTCAAGAACTACCTATCCGATCCCGACTGGAAGGACACCGATCTGGAAATAGCCCTTTTCCTAAAGGCCAGAGGCCAGGCATTTAAGGTCGAGAAGTACGAGCACACTTATCCGCACTGCTGGCGCACAGATAAGCCAATAATCTACTACCCATTGGATGCATGGTTCATACGTACCACTGCTGCTAAGGAACGAATGGTAGAGCTGAACAAGACCATCAACTGGAAGCCAAAAAGTACGGGTGAAGGACGTTTCGGCAATTGGTTGGAAAATATGGTAGACTGGAACCTCAGCCGCAGCCGCTACTGGGGAACACCATTACCTATCTGGGTAAGCGACGATGGGAAAGTGACTAAGTGCATCGGCAGTGTAGAGGAGTTGGAAAAGGAAATCAAGCACGCCAATGCCAAGCTGGGCCTCAATCAGTTTATCCACCCATCACAGCTTGGCAATGGAGAGCAGGAGCGCGATTCTTTCTCTGTTCAGGGTAACGGAGTGGATCTGCACAAACCATGGGTCGACCAGATAGTCTTGGCAACAGACGATGGCCAACCCATGCACCGGGAACCGGACCTTATAGATGTATGGTTTGATTCAGGAGCAATGCCTTACGCGCAGCAACATTACCCTTTCGAGCATGCTGAGCTGATCACCAATAGCCTGGAAGCAGATGAGTTTCCAATTGGCGGTAAGGAGTATCTGCCAGTTGCATTCCCAGCTGACTTCATTGCAGAAGGAGTAGACCAGACAAGAGGATGGTTCTATACCCTCCACGCACTCGCAGTATTGCTTTTTGACTCCGTGGCCTATAAGACAGTAGTTTCCAATGGCCTGGTACTCGACAAGGCCGGAAACAAAATGAGCAAGCGTCTCGGCAACGTAGTTAACCCGTTCGAAACGATAGAGAAATGGAGCGCAGACGCAACCCGCTGGTATCTGATAACCAATGCTTCCCCCTGGGATAGTCTCCGCTTCGATATAGCAGGAATAGGAGAGGTACAACGAAAGTTCTTTGGTACACTCTACAACACATATCAGTTCTTCGCCCTTTATGCTAACGTAGACGGCTTCACATTCAGCGAGAGCTACATACCTGTCAACTCGCGTCCCGAAATAGACCGCTGGATATTGTCCTCCCTCAATACCCTGATCCAGGAGGTAAAAACCCAAATGGATGATTACGAGCCCACGCAGGCAGGCAGGGCAATAGAGAGCTTCCTCGACGAGCACCTCAGCAACTGGTATGTACGCCTCTGCCGCCGCCGCTTCTGGAAAGGGGAGTATGAAGCAGACAAGATAGCAGCTTACCAGACACTATATGAGTGCCTTGAGAAGCTCTCCTTACTCATAGCACCAGTCTCCCCCTTCTTTGCAGACTGGCTCTATCAGAATCTAAACGGAATCACCGGCAGAAATTCCGCCGCATCAGTTCACCTGGCACTATTCCCTGATGTTGAGACATCTGTAATTGACAAGGACTTAGAGGAGCGCATGAGCCTGGCACAGGACATCTCCTCACTGATTCTCTCTATTCGTAAGAAGGTAAATATCAAGGTCCGCCAGCCTCTTTCCCGAGTATTAATTCCGGTGTTGGACCAGCACATGGAATCTCAAATACGCAAGGTTGATGAACTTATCCGTAGCGAGGTGAACGTAAAGGCTATTGAATACCTTACTGACACAGAAGGCTTTATCAAAAAGAAGATTAAGCCAAACTTCAAAGTATTGGGGGCCAGACTTGGCGCTCAGATGAAGGCTGCCGCTGCAGCAATCACAGCGATGAGCCAGCACGATATTGCTGAACTAGAACAGAACGGTACATTTAACCTACCTATCGATCAGGCTATTAGCATCTCAAAGGCCGAAGTAGACATTATAGCAGAGGATATTCCTGGCTGGTCTGTCGCGAATATGGACACGCTTACCGTTGCCTTAGATATCACACTAACGCCAGAGCTTGAGCAAGAGGGGCTTGCACGAGAATTCGTTAACCGAATCCAGAAGCTGCGGAAGGACTTGAATCTCGACCTGACGGACCGTATTAACGTTGTTTATGAAGGGTATGAGCCGCTAGACGTTGCTATAATGAATTATCAACACTATATTTGCGCCGAAATTCTGGCAGATAATATTAAGTCTTTGTCAGAAGTGTCAGGTGGACATATTGTTGATCTGAACGATGTACATCTGAAAGTTTTAATTAAAAAAACGTTGTAACAAATGGCTACCCCCAAAAAACCTGTTGGGAAGGCGGTAAGTAAGAAACCTGCACCAGCACCTGCAAAGAAAAAGGCTGCTGTTGCTAAGGCAGTTCCGGTCAAGAAATCTGTAGCTCCTGCAAAGGGTGCCGCAAGTAAGGGCGCTCCCGCCAAGCCGACCCCCAAAGCTGAAGTAAAGGCATCAACGGCGAAATCTGTTCAGACAAAGAAGGCCAGTTCATCTCCTGCTAATGCGACATCAGCCAAGAAGGTAGCCGTTCCTCAAAAGTCTGCTCCCGCTAAAGTAGTGCCAGCCAGGAAGCCGGCCCCGGCAGCTAAAAAGCCTGTAACTCCGGCTAAGCCTGCTGCTAAGAAGGAAGAGGCAAAGCCAGCATCAGCTCCTCAGAAGAAGGTACAAACTCCTGTCACGAAGCAGGCACAGCCTTCAAAGGCAGAAGTAAAGAAGGCAGCACCCGCAGTAGCAGCCACTCCTGCACCTGTAAAGAAAGAAACTAAAGCCGAAAAGAAAGCAGCTTTAAAACGTACTGCTTCTGCTGTCCAGCGCGTACAGGCTCGTGTAGCCGCTGCAATTCCTAAGCCACAGCCTAAACCGGCCCCTTTACCAACAGTAATGCCAGGGCGCGATGAGAAAAAGAATAATGTCATTATTGCCCATCGTCGCATAGTGGCTGCCAAGCCAAAGGAAGAAGAGGATAACAACCTCACAATGACTGAATATCAACCAGAATTTAAGCGTTCAATCTTGGATAAAGAAGAAAAAGAAACCGGACCGACCTACCGCTACAGCGATGAAGACCTTGCTGAGTTTAAGGAGTTAATTACTAACCGTCTTGCTACTGCCCGTCGTGAGCTTGCTTACCAGCAAGGGCTCATTACCCACAAAGATGCCACAGGAACTGAGGATACGGAAAACCGTTACATGAATATGGAAGACGGAAGCGGCGCTATGGAGCGCGAGCAACTTGCGCAGCTGGCAAGCCGTCAGATCCAATTCATCAACCACCTCGAAAAGGCCCTCATCCGTATCGAGAACAAAACTTACGGTATCTGCCGTGTTACTGGCAAGCTAATTGATAAGGCTCGTCTGCGCGCAGTGCCCCACGCAACCCTTAGCATAGAGGCTAAGAATATGATGAATACAAAGTAAGGAGTTTTGCTCCCTGTAATGAAGCCGCGGCATTGGCCGCGGCTTTTTTGTCCTGACTTGGTAAGTATTATACCATTCGGACACTATGAATGATATTAGGCCATTCTTCTGCTAGCCGGCCTTCGTCCATCACTTCCAATCTCGTCACTTGGAAGGAAAGCTGGAACAAATTATGTAACTGGAACTATGTCCACGGATGGCACTATGAAGCGAAGCAACTATAAAGTAAATCAGGCGATTAATTAATATTGTAGTGTTTGTATATCCAGAATGTGGTGGATTTATATTCGTGTATTTATTACAGACTAGTACCCGAATTGGGCTTCACATAATAGAGTTTGGCATCCCTGCTCTTCAGATTTCATTGTCCAAACCCAATTTCTCAGCCATACCGAACTCCCTTTCCGGGCTGTACAGGCAGGATAAAAATAGTCAGATGCTTGTATTCTCTATCCTTCATGGATAAAATTAAAGCTATGAAACGAGTAATGGGTCTCCAAATAAAAAAGTCCCCAGGGATGACCCGGGGACTTTTACTTATTAGAAGTTTACTACGTTATCGTATCAAGGTAAGGTTACCCTGTTTTACGAAGGCTTTACCTGTGTTGGATATAGCGTCGACGGTATAGATATATA
>JADMIO011863740.1_pt1 | contig 11560 bp, 10 predicted proteins | sample 8958161 | NCBI WGS metagenome assembly JADMIO01 (sample SAMN16585339, study PRJNA669376) | soil metagenome | isolation source: Crop rotation soil | place: USA: Cullars Rotation, Alabama | collected 2011
TGTAGTATCAATTGGAGCCTCCGATGTAGTATCAATTGGAGCGTTAGTAACATTTGATTGCTGCGAAGTATCAATTTCAGTATTGTGTGTTAAATTTGAACTGGAAACCCCATTGACAACCACGCTATACCATCGCGTAGGCGCTGATGAACAAACCAGTTTAGCGGTTATCTTGTTGTTACCTTCATTCAAATGTGTGTACTGTTCATGCAATACAAACTTCCACTGAGAAAAATCTCCTGCTCCCCCTTTTCCAATCGCGACTGCACTTTGGTATGGTTGAACGCCATTAACAATTACGTCCGCAGAACAATCCTTCGCAGTTGTGTCTGATGACTCACCAGAGACTACCAATTCTTTGTTTATATCTACACTTTGAAACGGGACTAAATTAAGTATCTTGATTGATTCCAATTGCGGTTGCGGTGACGCCACTAATCCTCCAGGGGTCTGACTAAATGCTTGTTCGTATGGAGTTCCTATCAAAATTACAAGCAATGCTGTCATAAAAATAGCGGTTAGTAAAAATGGTATTTTCAACTTCCGTAACACGGTTAAGAGTATATCTTTGCAGATATATATTTCAAATCCAATAAATTGATGCAGGACGCATTGCATTATTTTTATTTTTTTCTTGAATTCCCACTTAGGCAGGTACAAATTAAGTTGAATAATCTTATTAGAAGAACATACTTTGATTTCAAGACCCGATCTTCAATAATATTGACATCACTATCACTTTTTGTTTTTTCGACGATAGTCAATTGTTTTAATATTAATTCTTAATTTATGTAGAAATGGCAGAAAATTGACAGGTATTGGATAAATTTGATTTTGTCCATGATAATGCCTGACCGAAAAAAATCGAGCGGGAAAAATCAAAATAAATGCGGACTGTCAATCGAAACAAAAAACCAATTCGATTCGCCTTCTGCCAACGCTCACTATTTTAAAAAAGCACATCTAAAAGAGCTAAAAAATTATAAATTTCTGGGATCTGACATTATCGTTATGATCTTGCTCTTCTATATCAAATCCCCTTCTCTCAATTAAGGGCGCATAGGAAGAGAATTTTCAATTGGGACCATAACTCTTTTAATTCTCACAAAAGAACCGCACTTTGCTAACTTGGTTTCAATATGGTAAAAAAGATCAGGCATTTGTTATGAGATTATACCTTAAATTTTTCCAAAAAAGTTGGATGTCTCAGGTTCTTGTAGTGAGATTTTACTAATGATATCTCAGAAAGAGTAAATCTAGTGTCATCACCGTTGCGTTCTGAGTAATCGTATTGTTTGAAAAGTTTTTCAAGTCTACTTCCAATTGTAAATTCATGATTCGTATCATAATAGCCTAACGTACACCAAACATTAGGAAACTTTCGTCTAAATCTTAAACCTAACACCGATCTAATATATTTATCTGCTAGTAAAAAACAAGTTAATTGATTTGTAAAATTAAAAAAAAATCTGTTTCTGTCTACGTTCCCAAATGCAATAACAGTACCATTCCCCATGCCATTTGTTGGTGAGAACCTGTTTTTAGAATAAAAGGCACCCGGTCTAATTGTGTCAAGACTTATCATAAGTCCTTTAGTTCGATTATTTTTAAAGAACGTTCGTAGTCTTTCTTGTATTTTTTCGTAATGTTTTTTTTCAAGCGGCCCGAAACCGAATAAAGTTACATGCAAATCACTGTTTTGATAATAATCCACATTGTTTTTTTTAATACGTCTATTCATGGTATCAAAGGATTTTTTCTGTTCATTGTCGAGAAATGCGACAAGTGATAATTTTTCGATTTTTGTCTGTTGCTCTAGTTTGGTGCTTAAGGGATCGATTGTATCAATAGTCAAATCAAAATTTCGGGTTTTAAACCCAGTTTTGTACCTCCAATATGTTTCCTTGTAGTTTAACAAAAATCGAATCAAGTAAATATCACACTTGAGTGTAAAATAAATTTCGGAATAAATGGACAGATTGACGCCTAGGTGACAATGGTATATTTATATGAGTATCTAAATAATTCATGGTCCAGAAAATCTCTTATTTAAATAAGATTTGAACTAACTACTCTCAGATAGTGGAATATAATTGGAGAGCATGCCGTCCAAAGATATTAACAACAAAAAGGCACTAAAACTAGTACTTTCTTTAACGTCAGGATTCTTTGTGATTCAAATTTTTATTGGATTTAAAGTAGGAAGTCTAGCTCTTATATCAGATGCCGGTCATATGCTAGTCGACGTAGCGGGACTTGTGATGGCACTGTTGGCGATATCATTTTCACAAAGACCGGCGACACCGTTAAGAACTTTTGGATTTTATAGGGCTGAAATTTTGGCGTCGTTTCTAAATAGCCTTTTTCTTACAGTTCTTTCTGTTTTCATCATAGTGGAGGTAGTCCAAAGACTTTTTCATCCAACAGAAATTAACGGTATTTCGATCATAATTGTGGCTGCGATAGGTCTGGGTATAAATTTGCTTGGGGTTAGATTATTATCAAATGCTAGAGTTAATAATTACTCGGGTAATCTTGAAAATGATAAACCGCAACAAATAGAGAACTTGAATATACATGGCGCATACCTTGAGGTTCTGGCAGATACCATTGGTTCTGCAGGTGTAGTAGTGGCAGGAATAATTATCCATACCACCGGGATATACTTGGCTGATCCTTTGATAAGTATTGGTATTGTAGCACTAATACTTCCCAGAACTTGGTTACTTCTGAAGAGAGCAATTCATATTTTGATTGAAGGTACTCCTTCTCATCTTTGTCACGAGGCAATAAAAAGTTCTTTATTGAACGTCAAGGGAGTCACGGGTGTCTTTGATCTTCATGTATGGACAATAACATCCGGAATTTACGCGCTGTCTGCCCATGTAGTAGTTATGAATATTAATAAATCTCAGGCTATCTTGCAAGAGATAAATTCGACACTTGAGAAAAATTTCAAAATATCACATGCTACAATACAAATAGAGTCCTACCACGAATCAAATAAAATCTAGCTAGTCGTTTGTGCAAATTTCCATTTAGTGATAAAATATAATCTAGATCCAAATCCGTCAGTCAGTCAACTGAATTCGTAGATTTTACAGATCCTGATTCTTTCAACCAGAATCATTTGTGGACAATATGGCTAATACTAGTGTTCTTTATTATGGAACTTATTGTTCTTTGCTCTACTCTTTTTTTAATTCATCAGATGCGGCTTCAGAGTTATCTACTGCATCGTCAGCTTTATCCGCAGCTCGTTTGGATTTGCCAGCTGCACTGTCTACTGCATTGTCAGCTTTATCTGCTGCACGCTTGGTATCATTTGCGGTATTATCCACGGCACTGTCGGCAGCTCGTTTGGATTTATCTACTGCGTTATCCACTTTCATTTCAGCCCTGGAAGCAGCACCCCTAACATCACCGGCCTTTTCCTTGGTGCCCGTAATTATCTTTCTAAGATTATCAAAAAAACCCATGAGTACTATATGGATTATAAATATTTAAGTCTTGAAAACTGAAATTGTTTTGCAACCACGGCTCTTTATTATCCTTTATAAAGAAAAGTTTATGGAAACTCTGCAACTTTTATAAGTGACATTTGCTGGAACGTTGGGTAATTTTTTTTTCCAAATTTAAGAATCTTATCACTTCCTATTTTCGTATTCGGTCTAGTTTCAGTAAGTATTTTTTCAGGAATCAGTGCTTCCTTTGCAGTTACAACTTTTAACTTTGGAGCCACGGGCGATTGGGGATGCAGCTCTAACACTGGACAAACGGTTTCCAATATTAAGGGAAAAGGTCCAGAACGTATACTTGCAATAGGTGACTACTCTTACTCATCTACGGCGACATGCTGGTTGAATAAAATTACTGACCTAAAAAGTAAAACCAAAATAGCCATTGGAAATCATGAGGACGATAATGATGAGGGTTTTAGTCAGTATATGAGTGCCTTTGGACTCTCAAAAACTTACTATTCATTTACTTTTAGCAGTGCGCACGTTGTCGTCATGGACACTGACAGAGTTAGTTATTCGTCAGGATCGGCTCAATATAATTTTGTCAAAAGTGATTTACAGTCAGCATCCCAAAATCCCAACATAAAATGGATAATAGTGTACATGCACAAACAAATGTATACATCGCCCAATACCTGCAGTTCGTCCTCGTGCTCCAACACCGGTTCTGAAGCAAGTAACCTCAGAAAGACCTACCATACGATGTTCGACAATAATGATGTTGACGTAGTATTGCAGGGACATGTTCATAATTACCAAAGAACTAATCCTATTTCATACTCTGGTAGTTCTACTCCAAAAACAACCACCACTTGCTCTACTAACTGCAATGATCCCAAGGGGGAATTTTTTGCTGTGGTAGGTACTGGTGGAATCAACTTTCACGCTTTGTCCGGAAAAGCCTCATTTGTTAAATACCAACAAGACGATAAATTTGGCGCTCTTAACATAATAATTGATAATAATGCAAATAAACTCACCGGCAAATATTACGCAAATGGCGGAACTAAACTCGACGAATTCAGTATTACAAAGCCAATTCAAGTCAGTGGATATAATTTTGGACCGAGCTTGACTTTATCTGGTAATTAGATTCGATAATTTGCCTGTCATTTTTAATCTAAAAATTTCACTGGCGTCGACAGGTAAGAACATAATTGTGTGCGAAAATGGTAATTTTTTGGATTTTTAGTAGGTCTTATGGTAAAAATTTCTAGAGTCAAAATACAGATAAAGTAATAAGTCAGTAAACAGTAATTTATTCGAAAAATTTTATGTGGAACAAGTCAAATTGCTCGTTAAAACTATTGTTTGTAACACTATCATTGACGGCATTCTTAAGCGTGGTTATATTGAACGTGGGAACTGCATTTTCTCAAAATGCAGATGTAAGCTACCTTGATGTGAATAGTTCAAGTTCTAGTCAACTGTCAAAATTTAGCGTTGCAGCATGGTTCAAAACATCAGCAGACTACAACACTGATGCATTTATTGTGAATAAGGCTGGTGCGTCTGACAATTTGAATTATGGTATTTGGATGACAAATGCGGAGCAAATCAGAGGAGGTTTTGAATCAGCAAGCGGAATCGCATTTTATGCCACATCTCCATTATCATACAGTGATGGAAAGTGGCACTATGCCGTGGTAACTTTCGACGGTTCTGCTATTGGTCTTTATGTAGATGGATTATTAGTGGCAACTAAAACTGCCTCAGCAAGCCCGGACAGTGGGGGTGACGAACCAATTCGAATGGGAGCTAATTCGCAGGGTCTCAATGACTATTTTGTTGGGAATGTAGATGAAATTAGAATCTGGAAAATTGCCTTGACCCCTCAACAAGTCATAGATGCATCCAATGGTAAATTCAATTCTAATGATCAGATAGAGTATCTTGATTTCTCTGAACCAATAGTTCCACTAAATAACACTGCTCCAGTTAATGCAACATTAACCAATCAAACAGGATTTCAAGACATCAATGGAACTTTAACTAACAACACTAGTTCCTTATCTACTACAGTTTTAAGTAACGAAACCAATCTGAGTAACGGCACCGACAATAATGTTAAACCCATTGAAGTGCCACAGCTAGTTAATGATACTGTATTGAAGAATGATACCGGTGCTCAAAATCAAACACAGACTCCGCCGCCACAAGAGAATAATTCTCCCGAGGCATCTGCTCAAAGTATATCTGTGGATCAAGATGATCAAGTTAAAATCACTATGACCGCAACGGACAAAGATAATGATCCACTACGATTTGATATTACGGCCGATCCATTGCACGGAAGTCTTGTAGACTTTGATAAGGAAAAGGGCACCGTAACTTATGTTCCTCAAAATAATTATTTCGGCGAGGACAAATTTACCTTCAAAGCAATTGATGATAATGATGCAGAAAGTAATGGCGCTGATGTAAAGGTAAGTGTAAAGCAGACAGCTCAATCTGACCAGAATCAAGTAAATAATGAAAGCAAAGTTTTGGAGAGCGTCAGTAATACCACTGAAACTAATACAAACCTAGTACAGCAAAACCAACCTCCAAAAGCTGACGCAGGAGATGACCAAAAAGTTGAGGTAAATACTCAAGTCAAACTGGACGGAAGCAAAAGCAGTGATGACGATGGAAAAATTGCTTCCTATAAATGGGAACAAACTGACGGTCCACAAGTTGATGTAAAGAAAGCAGATGAGCAAGTTGCAAGTTTTGATGTTCCTGAATCAGCAGCAGATTCAAAACTTGTATTCAAACTAACAGTAGTTGACGATAAAGGTGATTCGGCCTCTGATGATGTTAATATAGTCGTTCAAAACACCCAAACTGACAACACTCAAGCTCAAAACACCCAAACTGACAACACTCAATCTCAAAACACCCAAACGGATAATACTCAGTCACAAAACACCCAAACTGACAACACTCAAGCTCAAAATACACAGGTAAACGTCCCTCCAAAAGCTGACGCAGGAGATGACCAAAAAGTTGAGGTAAATACTCAAGTCAAACTGGACGGAAGCAAAAGCAGTGATGACGATGGAAAAATTGCTTCCTATAAATGGGAACAAACTGACGGTCCACAAGTTGATGTAAAGAAAGCAGATGAGCAAGTTGCAAGTTTTGATGTTCCTGAATCAGCAGCAGATTCAAAACTTGTATTCAAACTAACAGTAGTTGACGATAAAGGTGAATCGGCCTCTGATGATGTTACTGTAGATATTGCAAAAGTGCAAAATATTCCACCAAAAGCTGACGCAGGAGATGACCAAAAAGTTGAGGTAAATACTCAAGTCAAACTGGACGGAAGCAAAAGCAGTGATGACGATGGAAAAATTGCTTCCTATAAATGGGAACAAACTGATGGCGAACAAGTAGACTTAAAGAAGGCTGACAAGCAAATTGCAAGTTTTGATGTTCCTGAATCAGCAGCAGATTCAAAACTTGTATTCAAGTTAACTGTCGTTGATGATAAAGGTGACTCAGCTGATGATGAAATTGAAATACAAGTGCAGAAAATATCCTAATCGAAAGAATTAACTTTAATTTGGCTGGAGTTTTATTCACTCTACAGACAGCGGCTCACGAATGACCTTATTTTGTTGCTGTAGGAAACTTATCCGATAAAATTTTGAGAGATTTGAGTCGATTATGAGAAATATATATAGAGAAAAGGTCTTAATAGCTGATATATCTATAGTTTTTTGAAACTTGTTTTCAAATCGGAATAATGCAGCGCTTTCAAATTCGAATACAGTAACATTTTCTATTGTTATTCCGACTTATAACGAATCTGAGAATATCTTGAGACTTATCCAGGAAATTGAAAAAAAATTACCAACCGACGATTTTACGGAAATCATTGTAGTTGACGATAATTCTCCTGATGGAACGGGAAAATTAGTTGAGGATTACATAACAAAGGAAGTAGTCAATGCTCAGAAAAAAAATTCATCTCAACCAAACAATCACATATTGAAGGTAGTTCACAGGACTGGAAAAGAGGGATTAATACCTGCAATACTTGATGGTGTAAGACAATCAAGCGGTACCAATGTATTGATAATGGACGCTGATTTTTCTCATCCTCCAGAGGTTATACCACGAATTATGACTGAGCTGAAAAGAAACCCGAATTCAATAGTTATTGGGTCGAGATATATTGAAGGCGGAAGGGTAATTGGTTGGCCAACAAGAAGAAAAATCCTGAGTAAAGGTGCCTCGACACTGGCTCGTCTTGGATTAAATGTTAAAAGTGTGAAGGACCCAATGTCGGGACTATTTGCACTACCTCGCGAATTAATTCAAAATATTTCAATAGCCACGAAAGGCTACAAGATACTTCTTGAGATCCTTGTAAAGAATAAAGAAATTCCGGTAATAGAGGTTCCGTACACGTTTACTGATAGACAATCTGGAAAAAGTAAGATGAGTTACAATGTGATACTGAATTACGCAGAGGCTATTTGGCAACTATACAAACACGGGCAAAAATCTGATCAGGTAAAGATAAGCGAACAGGTAAACAAACCCTCTGTACGGTTCATCTCTAAAGTTGGTCGATATTATACTGTAGGGATATCTGGGTTAGTAATTAACTATATAGTTTCATTTCTTTTGGCCAACGATGTGGCAAATTCTATTAGATTACTATCGAACGTTTGGTATCTCGAGGCATCCATTATAGGAGCTCTCATTTCAATGACTTCAAACTTTTTCTTGAATAAATATTGGACATTTGAGGATAAGAAATTTGACCTACGTCTTACTGCAAAGCAATATCTTTCATTCATTGGCATGAGTGCTATAGGGCTTGCTATACAAATATCACTCTTGTATTACATGGTTGAGAACTCTGTTCCTTACAGGATAGCATTGATTGTGTCAATTGCTGTTGCTACTACAATTAATTTCATACTAAACAAGAAGTATACATTCAAAGAAAAAGTCTGGGAATAGCGCATTGTAATACCCTAGAAAAATCAAAATATGGATTAGAAATGATGACAACTACTGCAGCTCAAACACTCCCGGTGGAACTTCTAGAATTTAGAAAAGTATTACTAATGTAATTTGTACATTTAAGTATCTTACATTTTAAGGAATTGGGAGATAATTTTCTAGTAGAGAAATTTATAAACCCTACGATTATAATTTGACTTTAATGACTTTTTATAATTCTGTTAAACAATTTTCTGTACTGTTCCTGCTATCAATATTGTCTTCAAGCTTGATAATGTCATATACTAGCCAAGGTTTACTGTCAAAGGTATCTGCTGATCCATTGGACATTTCAAATGATCAAGTAAAAGACACATATTTAATGTATGTAAAGTTAAAAACAAATCAAGGTCAAGGACAAGGACAAGGACAAAACCAGGGTCAAGGACAAGGTGGACCACCAAACGGATGCCAACCGGGATTAGGTCAGCTAAATAAAGAAGACCTAGAGAGCGATAATGCCCTTTGCAACCCTGGACTTGAAAACATGAAAAATAAAGTGACGAATAACGAATTAGACGATAATTTAGTAAATCAGCTTAGCAAAAACATTGACAAAAAAGAATCAATATTAAAAGATAAACTAGAAAAGTTAAGAGAGCGAATGGAGAAAGCAATATCAGAAGAAGAGGAACGACAACCGATACCCGCTGATGAACAGAAGAAAGTCGATGATGAGGACAAGATAACTGTGGAAGATCACAAGTCCCTATCGGGTGATAACTGTAGGGGTGGAAATGTGCTAAATGGTGCCTCGAATGAAGATGATTTGAAGGTTCTGGCAGACTGTCAAGAAGCCATAGGTGATGTAATGCACACTAAAAAGATGGATGATGGAGATTACAAATTTCTATTAAAGTTAGATGACAAATATGCATATCTCGTAAATGACAAAAACGATGAAAAAACAGATGGATTGCTAGTGGTAGAAATAGTTCCTGACGATCAGAACATAAAGACTATAGTCCTGCCAGAGGAAGGCGATAAGGTACATATCTGGGGCGCGTGGGTAACAGATAAGCCAAAAGGATGGCACGAAATTCATCCCACCTGGAAGATAACTAAAGAATAGTCTGCCCAACTTATGGTAACATTCAACACCTTTTTATTGACAATGGACAGGCAAACTACAACAGACTTGATTCACTTTTTGCTCGTCCTGCTATCGAAAATGAATAACAGTTAAAATGAAAAACAATTATTTTATACACGTAAGGAGATTAGGAAGTGTAATTACAAGATACCGATACCCTATCATGTAATTAGATTAATTGCAGGAATTTTAAAGCATATATTATGCTAAGTGATGTGCATGATAGCAACATCAGTCTCCAAGGCATGGCGTGCAATTTTGGCCCTTCCAACTTTATCTGATGATTGTCTACAATGTGGGTGATGTAGTCTCTTAATTTTTCATTCCAAATATTGTACTCTATCTTGTGTTTCTTTAGGATAGATTCAATTTCGTAAAGTACTGGTGCTCGGACAGAACCAATGTGTTGAATATAGCGACGAGATATCTCCACCTCTGCTTTTATGGCTATAAATCCCTGCTGAATATCAAGAAGACGTAGATGCATTTCCCATGGATGCTTGAGTTTTTTAGAAAAACCACTTCCTATTTGTGTTGGTTTCTTGTTCTCGAAATTTACTTTCTTGAATCCTTCTGCAAACAATGTCTTGATCAATTCTTCTTTCTTTATCTTTACCATCAAACTCAAATGATCAAACTGAATCTCTTCGTGTTGAATAAACTCACTTAGACCTTTTAGCAAGCTAATTCGTCTTGGATAAGTGGTAAGGAATTCTGACATCCTACTATCCAAGAAGATGCTCAGAAAAGGTATTAAAAGTATATGGAAAATTGACCTACTTCTAGAATTTCTAGGTATTAAACGGTTACAGTCCTGCGAAGATAGATATCAATTTTTGGACTCACAGTCATGTCTTTCATACCAAGTTTTCGCTCTGTCTTGGCAACCTTAGCCCCTCTAACAACCACAACGGGTATGGATTCATTGCTCTCACCCATGGCAAAAACTCCCATGGTTGCCAGACAGTCTCCTGTAGCCTTGAATGTAACCTTTAGTTTCTTTCCAAACAAGTCCGTTTTGCCTCTTTCATCTTCAACTGGTTCAAAACCAGAAACACCGACAGCAATGCCGGTGCAACCTATTCTAGTCGGCATCAGCCTGCTATCTGATATTACAATTCCAACATTTATTCCGAGCTTGTCGAATATTTTTTTATGCAAATTCCTCGCTGACTTGAATGAATTCCTAGGATAAAGTATGATCTTTCCAGCAGGACAATTAGATTTGTCTATCCCAGAGTTAGGCGCTATCATGCCATCTTTTATAGTAAGGAGAAAGCCTGGAATTCCCGACACTATTTTATCCGCCTGCTGCATAGCGATTTGTGCAATTTTTGGGTTCATCTTGAATTTTGCGGCAAGGCACTTTGCTCTTGTAGTTACCTTGACACTTTTCAGATCGACCAAAGAACCCTCGCTCATTGAAACAAACTTGCTTGAAATAATTATAATGTCATTTGCCTTGAATTCGAATTTGGTATCAATTAAAGTTCTAAATAGATCAAATTCTCGACTCTTTTTTGGTATACTTATTGGAAAAATCTCCATTTACTTGTAAAGAATACTTTCACAATATTTGTGTTCAGGAAAAATTATTAACGGCAGGGAAGAATTTAGGTTGATCTCTAAATTATGAATATTACTGAGAAAATTATTGCACGGGCATCTAATAGAACATCGGTGAGTCCTGGCGATGTGGTTTTTGCCAATGTCGACAAGTTAATGATTCATGACGTATCTGGTCCTGGAGTAATAAAAGTTTTTGACGAATGGGCAAAGAAAGGAATACATCTCGATAAAGTATGGAATGCAGATAAAATATGGATATCTGAAGATCATTTTGTTCCTTCTGCAGATAGAATTTCCGCAGAGAATATCACACGGCTCACGAATTGGGCACAAAAATTTGGAATTAAAAAGCATTTCAAGTACGGTTTAGGGAAAG
>JADMIO010983935.1_pt1 | contig 11559 bp, 9 predicted proteins | sample 8958161 | NCBI WGS metagenome assembly JADMIO01 (sample SAMN16585339, study PRJNA669376) | soil metagenome | isolation source: Crop rotation soil | place: USA: Cullars Rotation, Alabama | collected 2011
CTACTCCGCGCAGCCCGAGCCGATCCGCGAGCGCGGCGCGTGTCGCCGGCGAGGCGAGCAGCAGCGCCGCCAGCGCGACCAGCACCAGCCCAGCCACGAGCGCCAGCGCTCGCCGGCGGGACGTCAGCCGCTCCCAGAGCGAGACCGGACGGGGCCGCGCTCGCAGCCGCATGCCGACCGCGCGGTCGAGCGCAGGCGTCTCCGGGAACAGCACCGCCACGCCCAGGTCGCGCAGGTCGCGCTCGAGCAGGTCCTGCTGCTCGGCCCCGCTTCGCTCAGCCATCCGCCCGTCCTCGTCCCGATCCGCCCTCACCAGGCGCGCCGCCGGAGCCGGCCAGTCGCTCCCGCAGCCTGCCGAGCGCGCGCGAGAGCCGCGACTTCACCGTGCCGCGCGCGCAGCCGAGCGCAGCCGCCATCTCCGCTTCCGACAGGTCCAGGAAGTAGCGACAGGTGATCGCCACCCGGTCATCCGGGCGCAGCTCGTCCACCGCCGCGAGCAGCTCCCGACGTCGTTCCTGCGCGAGGGCCGCCTCCTCGGGCGACGGGGCCGCGTCGCCCGGGGGGCGGTCCTCGGCCGCCCGCGCCGCCAGGCCCAGACGGCGGGCGCTGGCGGCGCGGCGGTTGCGGGCCTGGTTGGCCACGATCTGCAGCAGCCAGGGGCGCAGCGGCGCGCCTGCCCGAAATCGGGGCAGCGCGTAGTACGCCTTCACGAGGCCCTCCTGGGAGGCGTCTTCGGCTTCCGACGCCTGGCCGGTGATCAGGAAGGCGACCCGATAGGCGATGTCCTGGTAGCGGCGCACCAGCTCTTCGTAGGCTGCCACGTCGCCGGCCTGCGCGCGTCCGACGAGCTCGGCGTCCTCCAGTGGACGGCCCTCCACGGAGTCATCGTTCCCAGTACTACCGCGCTCGGGACCGTTCGGTTCCCGAGCCGGCCGAATCAACGCGCCTGTTGCGTCTCCGCCCGGGCCCGCAGCGCGCGGAGCCGCAAGTGGCTCATCTGCACGAGCTGCTCGCGCCGCCCGAGATAGCCCGCCAGCAGGTCGTCGAAGTCTGCGGCCGTGAGTGCCAGCAGCTCCGAGTCCTCGAGCGCGACGACCGTCGCGGTGCGCGGCGAGCGCTCGAGCAGCGCGATCTCGCCGAACCCCTGGCCCGGCTCGAGCCGCGCGGCTGGCGCGCCGTCGCGGCGCACCTCCAGGCTGCCGCTCCGCAGCAGGTAGAATCGCTCGCCTGGCTCGCCCTGCCGGATGATCTCATCGCCGGCTCGAGCCGCGAGCGGCTCCAGGCGCGCCAGCAGCAGGTCCAGCTCCTGGGCCGGCAGGTCCCGAAACAGGTCCATCGCCGCGACGTCCGCCCGAAACTCGAGAGCATCCCGCAGCCGCGAGCGCAGCTCGAGATCGCGGGCGAGCGTGGCGCGGAAGGTCGCGCCGTCCAGCGCGAACAACTGGCCGGATTCGCGCGCAACGACAGTGGCCGCGCGCGGCGCATCGCGCAGCAGCGCCCGTTCGCCGAAGTAGTCGCCACGCACGAGTCGAGCCACCGGCTCGCGATCGACGAGCACCTCGAAGCTGCCCAGGCCGACGACGTAGAACCTGTCGCCAGCCTCTCCCTGGCGGACCACGACGGCGCCGGTCGGGACCCGCTCCGGGCGCAGGTGCCGGGCGATCTCGAGCCGGCGCGCCGCTGGAATCTGCCCGAAGAGCGGGACCGCTTCGAGCGCCAGGAGCGCCTCGCGGTGCCGCCAGACGCTCCCACCACGCCGCAGCCCGTCCAACACCGCGCCGAGCTGCTCCCGCCGCGCGACCAGCGCGCGCAGCGCCCCGGGCGCCGTGAGGACGAGCAGCAGCAAGATCGCCGAACCCTCCGCGACGCGTTCGCCCGACGAAGCGGCTCTCCAGCGGGCGACGAGCGCGCGTCCGACGGTCGTCCCCCAGAAGTGCAGCGTAGCGGTGAGTGCGATCGGCGTCCACAGCGTCGAGGCCAGGCCGTAGACGGTCAAGAGCCGCGCTCCGGCCGGGGTATCTGGTCGAAACACCGCGGTCCATGACGCCACGTCCAACGCGCTCGAGCGAGCGCGTTGGAGCAGCCGCGGGAGGTCGAGCGCGTCTTCGAGCGCGTGCGCCCCGTCCACCTCGAGCAACGGGTTTAGGTTCCAGAGCGCGCTCAGCAGCGACAGTCCGGCGAGCGCACGCGCGATCCGCCTGAGGCGGTCGTCCACGCCGGCGGCCGCGAGAAGCCCGCACCCGCCGCCGAACGCGGCGTTCGCGAACGGACCGGCCAGGTCCACCGCGACGCGCGCCCGAGGCGAGGCCAGGTGCGCGTCGGAGGTGTCGAGGTACGCGCTCGGCAAGCCGCCGGACAGCGCCAGCCCGAAGCCGTTCACCCGGCGTCCGAGCGCCTTCAGCGCCAGCCCGTGCCCCAGCTCGTGTACCAGCAGGGTGCCCGCGACAAGCAGCGCCGCCCGCGCCGGCGAGCCGATCGCGTCGAGTGGGGCCGCCTCATCCGCACGGTCCCCTCGGCGCTCGCCGACCGTCTGGCGCACATAGGCCGTTGCCCCGACGATCGCCAGCAGCGCCATGGCGACCAGCCCCGGACGTTGCGTCAGCCGCCGCCCGACCGTCTCGTGGCAGCGATCGAACAGGCTGTCGCCCCAGCCCGGGCTCGCGAGCGCAGCACCCAGACGCGTCCACGACCGCGAAAGCCCCTGGAGCAGGTTCGACCGCCGCGCCACGACGCTTGCCCCGAGCGCGGCGTACGCGTCCCGCGCAGGCGTTTCGAGCATCTCCTCGGCGCGCAACAGCCGCACGAGCGCCGCGACCCTCGGCAGCGCCAGCCGTCGGTGGCGTCGGTAGTACTCGACCGCGAGCGCGCCGACTGTGCGCTCGCCGTTCATCAGCTCGGCGAGCTCGAAATCGCGCCGAGCCAGTCGCAGGTAGCGTCGGGAAGGGCCGCGGAGCACGCTGTAGGCGACACCCTGGCGCGTACGAAAGTAGGCGACTTCGATTCCGCCCGAAAGTCGCGGCCTTTCGTCTACCGACAGCAGCTCGCGGCGCAGCCGCTCCCAGGCGGGCCGGGCACGCGCGACGCACTCCCCGTCTGACCGCTCCGTGTGCCAGTCGAGCATCTCGCCCGACTCAGAAAACCGAGCGCGCCCGCTCGCGGCGTCGCCCGATGCAGGCGAGGCGGCCGCTCAGAGGCCCCAGATGATCCCCTTGGATCGGCGCTCCTCGAGCAGCGCCTTCTCTTCCTCGTCGCCTCGACGCGGCTCCTCGTCCGGCACCTGTTCGCCGCGTGCCTGCGCCTCGATCAGGCGGTCGATCTCCTCGTCGTCGCGCTCGTCTTCCACTGCCTCGCTCCGAGTCGACCAGATAGCACGCACTCTAGCGGATCGGATGATACGCGGCGTGCGCGCATGTGATGGCACGCCGCGTGCGTTAGGGAGAGACAGATACCCGATACCGAACGAAAGGAGGGGACGACATGCAGTACATCCTGGCGTGGCTGTTGGGCGTGCCGCTAGTGATCGTGGTCCTGCTCTTTTTCTTCCACGTTCTCGGCTAGTTCTCATCAACAGCCTCAACACATGAACGCCCCGGCCTGAATCGGCCGGGGCGTTCGTGCGTCTGTCTCGCGCTCGCACTACTCGGACCGCCCCTCCGCCAGTGCCACCAGGCGCCCGATGTCTTCGGCGCCGCGGGCGGCCAGGATGTCGACCCGATGCTCGAGCCGTTCTCCTGACCGCAGCGTACGTAGCGCCCCCTTCGGTCGCTCCACGCCGCGCCCGTTCTGGCCGCAGTTCGCCGGTTCCAGCCCGGTGACGTAGGTTCCTTCGCCGAGCATCCGCCACTGCCACATGTAGGGAAGCTCCGCGGTGCGGAAGCGGACGCCCAGCCCGAGCCCGGCACCGCCTTCCAACTCCGGGTTCACCAGCGCCGCTGTCGCCCAGCCGTCGGCACCAGCCTCCGCCTCGTGAAAGAACACCTGCTCCTGGAAGCCCTCGGACGGGGGGTCGCCCCGGTTCCAGAGGGCCATCGCGCGCCCCGCCTCCTCATCGCGCGGTGTCATCCGCGAGCGGAGGTGGAGCCGCGAGCTCTCGGCCAGCACCGGGTAGCCGGGGTTGACGTGGTACAGGAGCATGAACGGCGTGTCTGTCCAGCCTTCGTTCGTGATGACGTCGGTGATCTGGATCGTCGCCGATCCAAGCCGGGCCTCGATGCGACGGCTGAGCGTCAGCTGCTCGCCGAAGACGACCGCCTCCCGCATCCGGCCTTGCGCCCAGAGCACGTACTCACCGTCCTGCCAGCCGGCCCCGTAACCGAAGTTCTCCGCCGGCGCGTGTCCGATGCGCCCGTGCAGGCCATGGTGGACCCCCTCGTCGTCGGACGGCGGCCCGGCGTTCATCAGCCCGCAGGTCGCCAGCAGGCCGCCGCCGAACGAGCGCAGCCAGCCCAGCCCTTCCGGCTCGTAGTACTGCGGACCGGTCAGCCCGATCCCGCTCATCCAGGCCAGCGGCCGTCCCTCGATCTCGCACCAGGCGATGTCGAGCGCGCGGTCCGCCATGACCAGGAACGTCAGCCGTCCGGTCCGGAAGAGCAGCGCGCGCATCCCGGTGGCGCGGCCTTCTCCGAGCTCGAGCGGGGTGACGCCGCCGAACTGCAGCATGTTGCCGCTCACCCGCCGCAGCTCGTCCGGCGTGTAGTCGCGACCAAACAGCGAGACCACCGACACCTCCTCCGAAGACGCGAGAGCTCCAACCTTAGCGCCGCGACGACGCCGAAACAACGTGCCTGCTCACGATCGATTGGCGCGACGCGCGGAACCTGGTAGCCTGTCGGGCGCGCCTCCGGGCGGCCAAGCGAGCCATGGGCCCAGGGAGTGACACGGATGACGCCGCTCTGTCGACTCAGCCTCCCGCGCCGCCTTCGCGATCGCCTGCACCTGTCGGCTAGCCTGTTCGCGGTTCTCCTGCTGGCGATCGTCGTGCTTCCCGCGCCCGCCACGGCCTCGGTCGCCGCCGCGCCGACGACGCAGCAAGCGTGTGTCCGTGACCACTCCTGCGGTGGCGACAACCCGACGGAGAAACCGGCCAATTCCGATTCCGCGGTCGACGGCGAACCTGCCGGCTGTCGCCAGGACGACCCTGCATGCGGCACCCTGCAGGAGGGAAATCGCGAGTTTCGCAGCGACGACGATGTCTTCTGGGCGTTCCTGGTCGACGGCAAGCCGGTGGTCGTCGTCTACGAGCCGGCCGCGGACGTCGAGCTCCCGCCCGTGCTCGGCTTCCAGCGGTTCGTCGCCTCGAGGCGTCCAGACGCGCAGTTCGTGCCGCTGCGGCAGGTCGTCGCCGCGGACGTCCAGATCCAGCCGCTCGGCACCCCGAATTACGTCAACATCACCATGCACTACAGCGACGATCAGATCGGCGGCCTGCAGGAGTCCTCGCTGCGCATGTTCTACTTCGACGACGATCTGGGCGCCTGGATCGAGCTGCCCTCGCTGGTCGATCCGCTGCAGGACACGGTCACGGTCATGAACGTGGACGTCTCGGCGTTCGCCAATCGGCTGCACCGCATCGCCGTCTACGGCTGAGCCGGCCTCCCCGACGAGCGCTGGCGGCAGCCTCCCCGCCTGTTTGTAGGGTCGGCGGGTGCCTGTCTCCAGGATCGTGCGGCCGCCAGCGCTCGTCGGGGGCTTCGCGCTCTCGGCGCTGATCGGGGTCCTCGAGGCGCTGTACGGTCCACTCATCCCCTCGCTGAGGGCGACGTTCAATCTCGATCCGGGCGCCGCCGGGCTCCTGGTGTCGGCTCACTTCTGCGGCGGTATCCTCGGAATGCTCGCCTGGGGCGCGGCGCCGGCCTTCCTCGGTACCCGGGCGCGGATAGCCGTCGGTCCGCTCGCGGTCGCAATGGGTTGCCTCGGCCTTGCCGCCGTGCCGGAATGGCTGCTCGCGCTCCCGTGCGCGGCGGCAATTGGCTTCGGGTGCGGTCTGCTCGACGTCGGCATCAACACGCTCTACGCCGCCGGCTACGGCGATCGGAGCGCCGCGATCGTCAATCTGCTCAACGCCGCCTTTGGCGTCGGCGCGATCTCCGCGCCGATCGCCATCGGACTGGCGCCTGAAGCCGGGTATCGGCCGGCGTTCCTGCTCGCCGGCCTTTTTGCGCTGACGCTGCTGCCGACGTTGCTGCCCGCCGGACCACAGGCTGCCGCGGCCGAATCGACACGCTCGACGACGTCCCACGTCGGGCGGCGCCCCGCGTTGCTCACCATCGCCGGGTTCGTCGCACTGTATGGACTGGCCCTGGGTGTCGAAGCTGCCGTCGCGTCCTGGGCTCCTACGCACCTGCTGAGCCTGGGCTACGAGGAGTCGACCGCGTCGCTGGCTGCGTCGCTGTACTGGGCAGGTCTGATCGCCGGGCGACTCCTGGCGGCCCCGATCAGCCTGCGGATACGGCCCGAGGTCATGTTGCCGGCCACGCTCGGCGGAGCGGCGCTCGCGCTGCTGCTCGCCCAGACGGCCTCTCTCGCGCCGATCGCCTACGCCCTCACCGGGATGTTTCTGGCGCCCTTCTTCGCCGGGGGTCTTGTCTGGCTCGTGCGCCTGGATCCGAGCTCGGCCTCCGCTTCTTCGCTCGCGATGGCGGGCGGCAGCCTGGGCTCGGCGCTGTTACCGGCGCTCGTCGGCTGGCTGATCGGTCTAGCCGGCACCAGTCTGACGCCGCTCGCCATCGCGGCATTCACCGTCGCCGCTGCGCTCGTGGCGCTGGCGCTCGGCTGGGCGGATCGTAGCCCGCTCGCACGATCGCGCACGTCTTGACCGTCACCCGGCAGCGGGGCACAATGCGCGCGACGAGCGGCGACGCCCGGCCCGACTGGGCTCCGTGGACCGTGGCGTAGCCTGCAGGAAGGACCATCTTCATGTCCGATCAGGACGACAGCGCCTCCATCCGAGAACAGGCCTCCAAGCACTACCTGTTCCCGCTCACGCCGCGCGATCAGATCGAGAGCGAGGGAGCGCTCATCTTCAAGGCTGCCGAAGGCGTCACGCTGACCGACATCGACGGCAAGCAGTACCTGGACATGATGAGCTCCCTGACTCGAGCCAACACCTCCGGGTACGGACAGGAAGAGATCGCGCGCTCGATCTACAACCAGTTGATCGAGCTCTCCTACGCCGGCACGACGAACTGGGTGGCCGAGCCGACCATCAAGCTCGCGACCAAGCTGGCGGAGCTGGCGCCGGGTCAGCTCACCACGAGCTTCTTCGTCAGCGGTGGCAGCGAAGCGGTCGAGTCGGCTTTCAAGCTCGCCAAGCAGTACCACTATTATCGCGGCGCCAAACCGCGAGCCCAGAAGATCATCTCGCGCTGGAACGCCTATCACGGCGCGACGATGGGCGCGCTCTCGGCGACCGACTGGCTGGGCCAGCGCCATATCGCCGAGCCGACCGTGCCCGGCCATTCGTTCATTCCTGCCCCGACGTGCTACCGCTGTCCGTTCAATCTCGAGTACCCCACCTGCAACCTGGTCTGCGCCCAGTACCTGGACCTCCAGATCCAGCACGAGGGCCCGGACTTCGTCGCCGCCTTCATCGCCGAGCCGGTCATGCAGGCCAACGGCGTGCAGATCCCGCCGCCAGAGTACTTCCCGATGGTGCAGGAGATCTGCAAGAAGTACGAAGTGCTCTTCATCGGCGACGAGATCATCACCGGCTTCGGCCGCACCGGCGAGTGGTTCGCGCTGAACCACTGGGACGTCGAGCCGGACATCATGACCATGGCGAAGGCGATCACCAGCGGCTACTTCCCGCTCGGCGTGATGATGACCCGTCAGGACATCGTCGAGAAGATGCCCGCCTTCCACCACGTTCACACCTACAGCGGCCACCCGGCCGCGGCGGCCGCCGGGCTCACCAACATCGGCATCTACGAGCGCGAGAATCTCGTTCAGCGCGGCAAGGAGATGGGCAAGTACCTGCTCGACGCGCTGAAGCCGCTCGAGAAGCACCCGATCGTGGGCGAGGTACGCGGCCTGGGCATGTGGCTGGCGATCGACTTCACCGCCGACAAGAAGACTCGCGCGGCCTTCACCGACGACACGGTCAAGGCGGTCGCCCGTGAAGCGCGCGAGATGGGCGTGCTCATCAGCGCGATCGGCACCGCGGTGGAGATCGCTCCGCCGCTGGTGAGCCGCAAGGAAGATCTGGATCGCTGCGCCCAGGTCGTCGAGCAGGCGATCAATAAGGTGGCTCGCGACCGAAACCTGGTGTAAGACTGTAGGAGACGTCCGCAATGGCGCGGCCCGCCGGGATCCCCGGCGGGCCGCGCCGCTTTCCGTCGAGTACCGCGTCCCCGGAGCACGCCCTGCCAGGCTCGAGCGTGTCTCCCGAAGTTGCGCTGCGGGGTGAAGACCGCATGTCGGTGGCGTCGGAGATCCAGCGAGAGAGTCGCGGCGCGGCGCGCGAAAGAGCCGCGAGCGAGGCCGAGCAGGAGCGCGGCCTCGCCGGCCTGCTCGACGCCGAATACGCCTGGCGAGCGATGCAATCGCTGGTGTCGCTCGGCCAGCACAAGATCGCCGGCACCGAGCGCGAGCACGCCGCCGCCGATTGGATCGAGCGCGAGATGCGCCGCCTGGGCCTGGCCGACGTTCGCCAGGAGCCGTTCCCGGTCGCGGTCCGCGACGTCTCCGCCGGCGCGAGCCTCGAAGTGCTGGACAGCGCCGAGACGTTCGCCGGCCTGGCCATGGCCGGGAGCTGGCCAACGCCAGATGAGGGCATCGAGGCCGAGCTGGTCTACGTCGGCCACGGCGAAGTCTCCGACTTCGAGCCGGACCTGGACGTGCGCGGCAAGATCGTCCTGCAGCAGCGCCGCTGGCCCGACATGAAGGGCGAAGACGGCTTCCTGCGCACCTTCCCGGCGCTCGAGGCCTGGTCGCGTGGGGCCGTCGCCGTCGTGACGTTCGACGACCTGGCCCCTCCCGACTCCATCCGGCTGCAGACCTACCATCTGGGCGCACGCGACTACCAGGTGCGCATCCCGATCGTCTCGCTGCCCGCCCAGGCGGCGGAGCGGCTAATCGCCCGGATCGAGCGCGGCGAGCCGCCGCGCGTCCGGCTGCGCAGCGCGATCGAGCAGCGCGACGGAGTCTCCCACAACGTCGTGGGAATCCTACCGGGCACGCTCGAGCCCGACGAGTACGTCATCGTCGCCTCGCACTACGACACCTGGTTCTCCGGCGCGGCCGACAGCCTGGCCGGCATCGGCGCGATCCTCGGGATCGCCCGCGCGTTCTGCGCCAGCGGGGTGCGCCCGGAGCGGTCGATCGTCTTCGTCGCGCACGGCGCCGAGGAGCAGGGCGCCACTCAGTGGCTCGACTGGCTCGCCGGCTCCTCCGCGTTCATCAACCTGGAGCACCCGGACTGGGTCGGTCGCACGATCGCCGAGCTGAACGTCGACGTGATCTGCTCGGACCCGCGCAGCGCGCACATCGAGTGCGCCCCGGAGCTCGAGGAGTTCCTGCGCGAGCTGGCCCGCGAGGTCTCGCCGGCCCGACCGCCGCGCGTGCAGCGGCCGGCCGGGCTGATGACGTACGTGGACGCGGCCGCCTACCTGTTGGCCGGCGTCCCGTCGGCAAACGTCACGTTCTGGCCAGACGACTTCTGGCGCTACTACCACACCCCATACGACACGGTCGCACTCGTCTCGGACGCGGCCATCGCCTGGACGATGCGGCTCTGGGCGCTGGCGGCGCTTCGCCTCGCGCGCCGCGACTGCGACGCCCTGCGCCTGGACGCCGCGCTCGACTTCGCGGCGCGCGGCGCGGTCATGGCCGCGGTCGAGGGCGCCGAATCCCGCGGCCCCAGCGACGCCGCGCGTGAGGCTGGCGAGCAGCTTCGCGCCGCGGCCACGACCGCCGAGGTCGTGCAGGCGCTGATCCAGCGGCTGGCGACCCGAGGCGGCCGATCGGCCGAGCCAGCCCTGCGCGAGGCGCGCCGCACGCTGCTGCACTGCCTGTCGCGGCTGAGCCGCGAGACGCGGGTCGTGGGCGGTCCGTTGGGCCTCCACATGTACCAGGCGCTGTCGCTTTACTCCGAGGAGGCGGCTCACCTGCGCCACGCCAGCCGACACCTGGAGCGCGGCTCGAGCGCCGAGGAGCCGCTCGCGGCCACCAGCAGCGTGCGTGGCGCTGGCCGCTTCTTGAGTCCGGCCGCGCACCAGACGTTCCAGGAGCTCATCGGCGACGGCGGGGAGTGGGCGCCCAACTTGCAGCGCTATGTCGACGTCGCCCCGGAGTGGCGCGCGCTCCGTCGCGGCGAGGCGCCGGCTGAGGTGCTGCGCCGCCTCCGTCCGAAGCTCGCCCGAGCGCAGGCTGAAGTGGACGCGGCGGCGGCCCGCGCGACCCGCGTCGCCGAAATGTGTTCGGAGCGCCTGCGGGTCACCGTCGAGCGGCTGGCCGCGGCGATGCGGTGACCGAAGCCGGAGCAGACGCGGGGGCGAACGGAGGGACCGCGGCCCCGGAACCGGCGAACGGCTCGCTCGAGGCGATCGAGCGGTTCGTCGCCGAGCAGCTCGCCCAGGCCGGCGCTCGCGCGCTCGCGGCGCTTCGCTCGATGCCCCGCGTCGAGTTCAAGGATGAGAAGCGCACCGACCCGGTCACCGAGGCCGACCGCCAGGTCGAGGCGCTGCTGAGCGAGGCGATCCGACGCGCCTACCCGGCACACGGCATCCTCGGCGAGGAAGGCAGCGCCGAGTCACTCGAGGCCGAGCACCTGTGGGTGATCGACCCGATCGACGGCACCGCCAACTTCTCGAACGGCCTGCCGCTGTTCGCCATCTCCCTCGCGCTGCTTCGCGGCGGTGCGCCCATCGTCGGCGGGCTCTGGATGCCGCTCGGGCCGGGAGGCGGGCAGGGCGTGCTGCACGCGCGCCGTGGGGGCGGCGCCTGGTTCGGAGGACAGCCGGTGCGTGTCACCGCGGCCGGCTCAGCGGCGCCCCGGCTCGCCGCGCTGCCGGGGAGCTGGCGCGGCGCCTTCACCTTGAAGCCCTCTCGCACCCCGCCCATGGCCGACGCCCGCGGCCTGGGCAGCATCTGCCTCGAGAGCGGCCTGGTCGCCTGCGGCGGCTTTCGCTGGTCGATCTTCCTCGGGCCGAAGCTCTGGGATGTCGCCGCCACTACCCTGCTGGTGCGCGAGGCCGGTGGCCTGGTTCGGGTGTGGCAGGACCACGCTTGGCGCGACCTGGAGCGGTTCAGCGCCCCCAGCGCACGCCGCGACGGGAAGCCGCCGACCCTGCGGGACTGGTCGAGGCCGACCCTGATGGGCGACCCGGAGAGCGTCGCGATCGTCACCGAGCGGCTGGACTGGCGTCGTCCCCCTCACCCCGTGGTGCGCCGCGCGCTGAAGATCTGGCGCGGCCTGCGCGCGCCCTCGAAGCCGCGGAGTGGGTCCCGCGGCCGGCGCGAGATTTAACGCGATATTGACCTCCGGGAGAGGCACATTCGTTGTTTGAGACCCGGCGGTGCGATAGAGTTGAAGCGAGCCGCGTCGAGGCGCGGCTCGAGCCG
>JADMIO011426307.1_pt1 | contig 11559 bp, 14 predicted proteins | sample 8958161 | NCBI WGS metagenome assembly JADMIO01 (sample SAMN16585339, study PRJNA669376) | soil metagenome | isolation source: Crop rotation soil | place: USA: Cullars Rotation, Alabama | collected 2011
CGCGACAACTTGTCCACGTGGAATTCTAAGCTTAGGATCCCAATGTGCTGGAAAGACTGGAATATGCAACGCTCAGCGCGAAACATATTCCTGCGCAGACGCCGTTGCTCCCATGATCCGCCGCACATGGGAGCGATGCGTCGAATGACACAACGAATATAAATGCCCGTGCGCCTAGTAATGCGGAGATCAGCTCCCAAGTGGAGAGCATAGCTTCATCCATACTTTGAAAGAGAGTTCCATGAGCAACCAAGACCAGAAGCAAAATCAGGGCGGCCAGCAAAATCAGGGTGGGCAGAACCCCGGCCAGCAGGGCGGCCAGCCGAGCCAGAAGCCCGGCCAACAGAATCAGACCCCGGGTCAGGACAAGCCGGGACAGCAGAACCAGACGCCCGGTCAGCAGGGCGGACAGCAGGGTGGCAACGCTTCCCCGCAGAACCAGAAGTAAGCTTCGCCTGAAGCGAAAAGAGCCCCGCCGATGCGGGGCTCTTTTTTTGTGCGTTTGCGTTCGGATCGATGTGCGGCGCGAATTGCCGTGCGCTCAGAATCGCGGCGGCCGCGGGCCGCCACCACCCATGCCGCCGCGATCGCCGCCGCCCGTTCCGCCACCCATGCCGGGCCGGCCGCCGCGCTTGTCGTCCATCGGCTTCTTCTTCGGCGCCGGCAGCAGCCCTTCGCGCTGCGCCTGCTTGCGCGCCAGCTTGCGGGCGCGGCGGATCGCCTCGGCCTTCTCGCGGGTCTTGCGCTCGGAGGGCTTCTCGTAGGAGCGCCGCTGCTTCATCTCGCGGAACACGCCCTCGCGCTGCATCTTCTTCTTCAGGACGCGGAGCGCCTGATCGACGTTGTTGTCGCGAACGAGAACCTGCAATGGACTATCCTTTGGTTGGGGCGCAGCCGCGTGTGCGAAAGCCCAGGCCTATCCTGGCGCTCGCACGACGTGATGATTGCGATGTGAAGCTTTGCGTGCGGACGCGACGTGTTCGCGCCCAATCGAATCGGAACGTAGGCGCTTGTGACCGGCAAGTCGAGGGCCGCGCGTCAAAGATCGCCGGAACGCCAGGGAACCATATGTCTTTTGATCCATTGCCCTCCATCACCGGCAGCAACTTGATGGGCGCCGATGACTGAGAGACGCGACCGCTCCCGCCTGTGAGCGAGGGGCGCGTGACAACCAGCAAATCAGAGCATTTGGACGCCGAGGCTTGCCGGGCCAAGGCCGCAGAGCGTCGCGCGCTCGCCAGGGCGACCCGTGAACAGAGTCAACGAATCATGCTCGAACATATGGCCGAGACCTGGGACCGGATCGCCAAGACCTACAAGAACGGCGCGGACCGCTTCGACTAGCAGCTCACGTCGCCGCCAGCATCACGTCACAGCGTTTCCTTGCAAAAGGTGACCGAAATCCCTATGTTCGTGCTTCGACTTTGGCCGGACAACTGGGCCGCTTCGCTCCGTCACTGACGGGCCGCACGTTTCAGCCTCTTCCAAATCGACGAAACCGGGAACGACGCACCGTTCGGTGCGGCGCGCCCACGTGCATCCCGACAGTGAAAGGACAATCCATGACCTCGGGCACCGTAAAGTTCTACAACGACCAAAAAGGCTTCGGCTTCATCGCACCGGATGACGGACAGAAAGACGTCTTCGTCCACGCCACCGCGCTGGAGCGCGCCGGCATCCAGGGCCTGCGCGAAGGCCAGAAGGTGAAGTTCGACACCGCGAACGATCCGCGCAGCGGCAAGGTTGCCGTCGGCACGATCGAACTGGCGTAACGCTTCCGGGCGATCTGCCCGACATGGGCCGCCGCTTGCAAAGGCGGCGGCGCTTTCTCAACAGGAGGATGCCGGCATGCGCCTGTTCATGTTCAAGTCGGAAGGCACCCGCGCGCTGCACGCGTTCGCGCCCGATCCCGGCGGTGAGCAGTTGCCGGCGCGGCACGGGCCCTGGACCGCGGTTGGCGTCGTTCGCGAGGACAAGGATCCGCCCTATCGGATGAGCCGCAAGGCCATCGAGAAGAGCATCGCCGATCAGGGCTTCCAACTCTACAAGGTTAAGAAGGCCGAACAGGACTGAGTGCAGGTCACCACACCATGACCGCCAGGGTCAGAGCGAACACGCCGAGCATGAGGACGGCGGCGAGCGCGTAGTTCAATGTCGAAGTCATCAGTCACCCTGCGCTCATTCGGCGACAATAGATAGGTCTTTCGGGAAAGCTTTCATTCGCTTGCTATTGCCAAGTGAAGTGGTCGAATAAGGCGCTCCGACTTTTGCCATTGACACCTAACGGATATCCCCATCTGTCCACTAGAGAATGCACGCCTTTAACTAGGCCGTGAAACGCGTCCAGCCCTCGGGCGTCAGCCGCTCTTGCGGCAGGAAGCGCGCCTTGTAGTCCATCTTGCGCGAGCCGTTCACCCAGTAGCCGAGATAGACATAAGGCAGGTTCATTGTTCTGGCGCGCTCGATATGATCGAGGATCATGAAGGTGCCGAGCGAGCGCGCCTCTGCCTCGGGATCGAAGAACGAATAGACCATCGACAGCCCGTCGCCGAGCACGTCGGTCAGCGCGACCGCCAATAGCGTGCCGGCGCCGCGGCCGTTGATCGAACTGTCGGGCCCGCGGCGGCGGTACTCGACCAGCCGCGTTTTGACGTGGCTGTCCTCGACCATCATGGCGTAGTCGAGCACCGTCATGTCGGCCATCCCGCCGTCGCGGTGGCGTGAATCGAGATAGGCGCGGAACACCGAATACTGCTCCGAGGTGGGCACCAGCGCGCGCATGTCGCCGACCATATCGGCGTTGCGTTCGGCGACGCGGCGCATATTGCGGCTGGGCCGAAAGTCTTTGGCGATGACGCGGACCGAAACGCAGGAGCGGCAGGTTTCGCACGCGGGCCGGTAGGCGATCGACTGGCTGCGCCGAAAGCCGCCGTGGGTGAGAAGGTCATTCAGTCCCGGCGCGCGCTCGCCGACCAGATGGGTGAAAACCTTGCGTTCCTCGCGGCCGGCCAGATAGGGGCACGGCGAGGGCGCTGTCAGGTAGAACTGCGGGGTATCGCGGGAGTGCTGCGTCACGTGAATCGGGGCCTCGATGACGATACTGTCGCCTGCAACGCCGCTGTCGTCAAAGGGAGCGGGGCGTGCCAGGCACGGCATAACCGCGCATCAGGCCGGCCGCCGTAGGGCCGCGGCGAGTTCGGCGGAGCGCGCCGCGTTGTTGATGACGACAGTACCCACCAGCATGTCATGCAGGCAGCGGCGCCGTTCGTTAAACAGGCAGATCAGCAGCACCAGCGGCGTGATCATCGAAACCGTGACCCAGAACACCACCGCATGGACCGCGCCCAGTACGAAATAGGTCGGCGCGCCGTACCAGGTGCGCATCTCGATATCCATCGCCCGCATGCCGATGGTGGCGGAATGCGGGCCGCCGAGCGTCGCGCCGTAGTAGCAGATGGCCCAGATCACCATGGCGGGCCACAGCAGCCCGTAGATCAGAAAGCCCAGCCCGAACGTCACGACGCCGACGACGAAGATGAACATCGACACGAACACCACCGGGATCGACAGGATCACAAAGTCGATCAGGAAGGCGACGACCCGGCGCGCCAGCACGCCCTCGAACAGTTCGGGATTGGCAACCGGGTCGTAGGCATGGGGCTTGATGTCGACCGACACCCCAAGCCGTCTGGGATCGCTCTGAGCCATGATTCGCAGCCCCCAATGGGACGCCCAAGCAAATGGGCAAAATTGTTGGGCGTTGCAAGGGGGCGTGCGCGTCCCAACTGTGTAGGGCGGCAAATCAGTTTAGATTAAGGCAAGGAGCCTGGACGTGAGCATCACCCTGGCGGACATCGAGGCGGCGCGGCGCGTCATTGCCGGCCACGTGCTGCGCACGCCGATGCTGCCCGCCCCGCGGCTGTCGGTGCTGACCGGCGCGGAGGTGCTGGTCAAGTACGAAAATCTTCAGGTCACCAACTCGTTCAAGGAGCGCGGCGCGCGTGCGAAGCTTGCCTCGCTGTCGACGGAGCAGCGTGCCCGCGGCGTCATCGCCATGTCGGCCGGCAACCACGCCCAGGCCGTGGCCTATCACGCGGCGGCGCTTGGGATTGCGGCGACCATCGTGATGCCGGTAACGACGCCGTTCGTGAAGGTCGCAGCGACCAAGGAGCATGGCGCGCAGGTGCTGCTCGATGGCGAAACCATCAGCGAAGCGCAGGCGCGGGCGGAAGCCGAGGCACGCGAGCGCGGCCTGATCTGGGTGCATCCTTACGACGATGAGCACGTCATCGCCGGTCAGGGCACCGTCGCGCTGGAGATGCTGGAGGAGGCGCCCGGCCTCGACACGCTGATCATCCCGATCGGCGGTGGCGGCTTGATCTCCGGCATCGCCACCGCGGCCAAGGCGATCAAACCGGATATCGAGATCGTCGGCGTGGAGTCGGCGCTCTATCCGTCGTTCTGGAACGCCATCCACGGCGAGCAGCGGCCGCTCGGCGGTGCGACGCTCGCCGAAGGCATCGCGGTGAAAAATGTCGGCGCGTTGACGTTGCCGATCGTGCGCGCGCTGGTGCGCGATATCGTGCTGGTCGACGAGACGCATATCGAGCGCGCGGTCAACGCTTACCTGACGTTGCAGAAGGCGATGGCGGAAGGGGCGGGAGCCGCAGGCCTTGCCGCGATGCTGGCGGAGCCCGCGCGCTTCGCCGGCAGGCGCGTCGGCCTGGTCCTGTGCGGCGGCAACATCGACCCCCGCATCCTCGCCTCGATCATGGTGCGCGAGCTTGAGCGCGACGACCGCATCGTTTCGTTCCGGCTGACCATTGCCGACCGCCCCGGTCTGCTCGGGCAGATCGCGACGATGCTCGGCACTCTCGGTGCCAATATTCTCGAAGTCGATCACCGCCGGCTGTTCCTCGACGTGCCCGCCAAGGGCGCGCGCCTCGACGTCACGGTGGAGACCCGCGACGCTGCCCATGCCGAGGAAATTCTTGCGGCGTTCAAAGCGGAAGGTTTCGCGCCAATGCGGATCGCCACCGGCGACGCGATGGAGTAGCAGCGTGTCTAGTTGATGGCGTGGCGATCGACCGCCGGCAAATCCGATTCAGGCACTTCCTCGACCGGCCTTGGACGCGGCAGCGGAATCGCCCGGCTCGCCACCACGGAATGGTGCGGCGGCTTGGCGCGTGGCAACGGTACAGGCCCGGCAATCGCCGCCGCGCCATCGTCGGTTGCGGCGCCCGGTTCGGCGGCGATGATCGACGGCAGAGGCATCTCGCGGCGGGAGCCGGTGGTTTCGGCGACCGGGGGCGCGGGGGGTGCGGAGGCGACAACGGCCGGCGCGGCAGCCGATCCTGGAGCGGGCGCGGGGGCCGGCGGAGGCGCAACCGAGACCACGGCGGCCGCAGGCGCCGGTGTGGGAGCAGGGGGTGCGGACGCCATGCTTGGCGCCGGCTGAGGAGTGGTCGGGGCCGTGGTGGTCGCGGAAGGTGGCGCCACGGCGAGCGTCGCCAGCATCGGCAGGCTCCCTGTGGCCGCGGGCATCGTCTGATCGGGCGCGCCCAATCTCACGGTCTCCGTGGCCACCCGCCTGGGCTGGGCTATGGGTGCCGTCGGCGTTTCCGCCGTCATCGGATTGGGAATGCCGTAAGTCGGTGGCACCACGTAGGTGCGGATGAAAAGGGCCGCCAACAGAACAAAGGCGCCGACTGGGATGACAACGGCGATAATCGAAACCCACCGCCGTGTCGGCGCGCCGTCTAGCAGCAAGCTGCCTTCTTCTCGCTCGACGTACATGGGCCGTCCCCACAAAAACAACCGGCTCAAGTCCCCCTATAGCCGAATTCCGGCCGGGACGGCAGCCCCTTTATCCTGCGAGATGGTTTATCCCCGTAGCTCGCAGCTTTTTTGTCAGGGAACTCAGCGCTTTGAGAGCTTTTCAGCGACGCGCGGCGCAAAATACGTCAGCACGCCGTCGGCGCCGGCCCGTTTGAAGGCCGTGAGCGTTTCGATCATGGCTTTTTCGCCGTCAATCCAGCCGTTGGCCGCCGCCGCCATCACCATCGCGTACTCGCCGGACACCTGATAGGCGAAGGTCGGCATGCCGAACGTCTGTTTGATGCGGCCGAGGATGTCCAAATAAGGCAAACCCGGCTTGACCATGATCATGTCGGCGCCTTCGGCGATATCGAGCTCGGCCTCGCGCAACGCCTCGTCGGAATTGCCGAAATCCATCTGGTAGGTGCGTTTGTCGCCAACCAAGGTCGCCGCGGAGCCCACCGCATCGCGGAACGGACCGTAGAAGGCCGAAGCGTATTTTGCCGTGTAGGCCATGATCTGCACATCGACATGGCCCTCGGCATCGAGGGCTGCACGGATTGCGCCGACGCGGCCGTCCATCATGTCGGACGGCGCGATGATGTCGCAACCGGCGCGGGCCTGCACCAGCGCCTGCTTGACCAGAACGGCTACGGTCTCGTCGTTCAGGATGGTGCCGTCGCGCATCAGGCCATCGTGGCCGTGGCTGGTGTAGGGATCGAGCGCCACATCGCACAGGATGCCAATGTCTGGCACCGCCTTCTTGATGGCGCGGACGGCCTGGCAGACCAGATTGTCCGCGTTGAGCGCCTCGCTGCCGTGCTCATCGCGCAGGTTCGGATCGGTGTAGGGAAACAGCGCGATGCAGGGGATCGTGAGCTTGGCGGCTCGCTCAGCCTCCCGCACCGCGTCATCGACGGTGAGGCGGTCGACGCCGGGCATCGACGCCACCGGGGCGCGGCGGCCTTCCGCCACGAACAGCGGCCAGATCAGGTCGTCGGTGCTGAGCACGTTCTCGCGCACCATGCGCCGCGCCCATTCGGTGCGGCGATTGCGGCGCGGACGGGTGGCAAGATCGAGCGCAGGTGCCTGTTGTTCGCTGCGCGCTTCGGCGGGAACGACACGCACGCGCGATTCAATCGGGCGGCCGTATTTGATGGCCATCGGGAAAACCTCCGGGCCGCTGTTTTACCCCGTTCATGGCGTACCCGCTACCCGGTCTTGGCGGCCTTCTCCATTTCGGCTGCCGCTTTGAGACTGTCGGTGTCGCGATAGATCGATGCAACGGCGAGAGCGCGGCCACCTTTAATATAACGGACCACGCAGTCGCGTTTCATCACGTCGCCGTCGATCTCGATGTTGTCCCAGCCTTCGGCATGGCCGACGTAGTTGATCGGCACGTCGTAGTGCTGGCTCCAGAAGAACGGCACGGCGCGGAACGGGGTACGCCCGCCCATCATGTTGAGGGCCGCGGTCTGGCCCTGCCGCTCGGCGACCACCCAGTGCTCGACCCGGATGTCGGCGCCCGAGATCGGATCGGGCCAGCGCGCGATGTCGCCCGCGGCATAGATGCCGGGCGCGCTGGTTTCCAGATACTGGTTCACGGCGACGCCCTTGTTCATCGTCAGCCCGGCCTGTTCGGCCAGCGCGAGCCGCGGGCGGACGCCGACGCCGACCACCACCAGGTCCGCATCGAGACGGCCGCCGCTCTTCAATGTGACGTCCTTGGCGCCGATCGCCGTGACCGTGTCTTCCAAATGGAATTTGACGCCATGCTCTTCGTGAAGTGCGCGGACGAAGTCGCCGAGCTGCGGCCCGAACACCTTTTCCAGCGGCCGCTTCTCGGGCGCCACCACATGGACCTCGATGTCGCGGGCGCGAAGCGCGGCGGCGGTTTCGAGGCCGATGAAGCTTGCGCCGATCACCACGGCGCGCTTGGCCGACTTCGCCTGCGCGATGATGGCGCGGCAGTCCGAAAGAGTACGAAGCGTGTGGACGTGCTTCTGGCCCGCGCCCGGGATGTCGAGCTTGACGGGCTCGGCGCCGGTTGCCAGCAGCAGCTTGTCGAACTTGAGCTTGGTGCCGTCGCCAAGCGTGAGCTGCTTCGTCTTCGTGTCGAGGCCGGTGACATCGGTTTTGAGTTTCAAATCGATGTTGTTGTCCTTGTACCAGTCATCGCCGCGAAGCGGCACCCAATCCGCGGGGGCGCTGCCAGCCAGATAATCCTTCGACAGGTTGGGGCGATCGACCGGCGTAGCCTCGTCATTGCTCAGCATGGTGATGCTGCCGGCGTAGCCGCGCCGCCGTAGCATCTCGGCGGCGGCAAAGCCCGCGGCACCGCCGCCGACGATGACGGTGCGCTCGGTTGCGGCCCCTGTCTTTTGCGGTGCCGGCGGGTCAATTTTTTCGCCGATGACGATCCGGCCGCCGCGCTCCTCGACCTTCCAGCACGTGAGCGGGCTCAATGCCGGTGCGGCCAGGGCTTCGCCGGTTATGAGATCAAAGCAGGCGTGGTGCCACGGGCAGCGCACCGTGTTGCCCACGAGCAGGCCATCGGCGAGCGGGCCGTGATAGTGCGTGCAGTGGGCCGACACCGCCGAAACTTTGCCGCCATGCCGGACCAGGACGATGTCGTCGTCGCCGAGATGTCCGGCGAGCATCTTGCCTTCCGCCAGATCGCCTGATGCGATTCCTTTGCTGAGATCGGGTCCTTTTTCGTCCTTGTCGTCGGTCATCTATGGCTCCGGTGTCGCCCCCGTATTGCCCTCAATGTAAATGTCGCCGTTCGCGACTTATTCCAGTCCTGTTGCGAACCAATCTGTCGCATGGTTGCCGGTGGGCCGGTCCGCTTGCTAATCCGATGGGACCGATCGAGGCGGGCGATGGATTTCAATCTGACCGAGGACCAGCGGGCGTTTCAGGCCACCGCGCGACAATTCGCCCGCGAGCGGATGGCGCCCAACGCGGCGGCGTGGGACGAGAATTCGACATTTCCGGTCCCGGAGCTGCGCGCCGCCGCCGCGCTCGGGTTCGGCGGCATCTATGTGAAGGACGATGTCGGCGGCTCGGATTTGAGCCGGTTGGACGCCACCATCATCTTCGAGGAATTGGCGCAGGGCTGCACCTCGACCGCCGCCTACATCTCCATCCACAACATGGCGGCATGGATGATCGACGCCTTCGGTGGCGAGAAGCAGCGCAAGAAGTTTCTGCCGAAGCTTTGCACGATGGAGCACTTCGCGAGCTACTGCCTGACCGAACCGGATGCGGGTTCGGACGCGGCAAGCCTGAAGACCAAGGCTGTGCGCTCTGGCGATCACTACGTGCTCAACGGTTCCAAGGCGTTCATCTCCGGCGGCGGCGTGTCCGACGTCTATGTCTGCATGGTGCGCACCGGCGGCACGGGACCGAAGGGCATCTCCTGCATTGCGGTCGAGAAGGGCACGCCGGGCCTGTCGTTCGGTGCGCAGGAGAAGAAGCTCGGTTGGAAGTCGCAGCCGACCGCGATGGTGAACTTTTCCGATTGCCGTGTTCCGGCGGAAAACCTGATCGGGCAGGAGGGCGACGGCTTCAAGATCGCCATGGCCGGACTCGACGGCGGCCGGCTCAACATCGCGGCCTGTTCGATCGGCGGCGCGCAGTTCTGCCTCGATCGCACCATCGAATACATGCGCGAGCGAAAGCAGTTCGGCTCGCGGTTATCTGATTTTCAGGCGCTGCGCTTTCGCATCGCCGATTATGCGACCGAGTTGGAAGCCTCGCGGTTGATGGTGCGCAGCGCCGCCGTGGCGATCGGGTCGCGCGAGCCGGGTGGCACGAGGCTCGCGGCGATGGCAAAGCGGATCGCCACCGACGCCGGGTTCGAGGTGGTCAACGGCTGCCTGCAACTGCACGGCGGTTACGGCTACCTGCGCGACCACCCGATCGAGCGCGTGCTGCGCGACGTGCGCGTGCACCAGATTCTCGAAGGCACCAACGAAGTGATGCGGCTGATCGTCAGCCGCGATCTGTTGGGGAATTGAGCGCTGTGGCCGATCCCGAAATCCTGTTCGACCGCCGCGGCGCGGCCGGTCTGGTGACGCTCAATCGTCCGGCCGCGCTCAACGCCGTGACGCTCGGCATGGTGCGCGCCTTCACGCGCCAGTTGAAGGAGTGGAGGGACGACCCGTCGGTCACGCGCGTCGTGCTGACCGCGGCGGGCGGCCGCGCGTTTTCGGCCGGCGGCGACATCCGCGCGCTCTACGACGCCGGTACGTCGGGACGGCACGCCGAGATGCTGTCGTTCTACGGCGAGGAATACGTCCTCAATACCATGATCAAGCATTTTCCGAAGCCGTATGTCGCGCTGATCGACGGCATCGTCATGGGCGGGGGCGTCGGGCTTTCGGTGCACGGCTCGCATCGTGTCGCCGGCGACCGGTTCTCGTTTGCTATGCCGGAGGTGGGCATCGGATTTTTTCCCGACGTCGGCGCGACCTGGTTCCTGCCGCGGCTGCCGGGCCAGCTTGGAGCTTACTGCGCGCTGACCGGCGAACGGCTGAATGTGGCCGATGGTATTGCGGCGACCATTGCGACGCATCGGGTTGCGTCCTCACGGTTTGGCGAGCTCGCCGACGCACTTTGCAATGGTGTGCCGGTCGATGAAATATTGGCGGCCTTTGCCGGGACTGCGGGAGATGGAAAGCTTGCGCCGCATCGGGGCGCCATCGACCGATTTTTCAGCGGCGATCGGGTCGAGGATGTCCTTGCCGCACTCGATGAAGCGCAAGGCGGAACCGACGCCGCGTTTGCCGCAGCCACGGCGACGACCATGCGTGCGAAATCGCCGACCGCGTTGAAACTTGCGCTGGCGCAAATGCGCGCCGGTGCAGCGCTTTCATTCGAAGCGTGCATGCAAACCGAATTCCGCATAGTGTCGCGCGTTATTCATGGCCACGACTTCTACGAAGGGGTGCGCGCGGTGATCGTCGACAAGGACAACGCGCCGCATTGGCGGCCCGCGACGCTCGCGGAAGTTTCCGATGCCGAGATTGCACGCCACTTCGGGCCGCTGCCCCGCGGCGAGGACTGGACGATGCCCACCGCGGATCGCGCATGAGCGATCAGCGGCCCAAGCCCCCTGAGCCAGCGGCCCGGCCAAAGCCCCCCGAACCATCGGCTCGTCCGAAGCCGCCGCTCGCCAGTGCGCTTCAGGAGGCGGCGAACGCAATCAAGCCGCCCGACCCCGTCCGCAATATGGAGCCGGTCCATGCCGACGAGCCCAAGACTTTCGAGGCGCAGTGGACGGCTCGCCTGGTTCTGTTCCTTCGCGCCATGGCGGTGCTCTCCATGGCCAAGGGCCTCTATCATTGGGCGGTGGTGTCGGGCATTGCCGGCCCGCTGGATGGTTTCGAGTACCAGCGGATGCCCTGGCAGACCGCGACGGTGTTTTTCGCGGTGATCGATCTGGTCGCTGCCGTGGGGCTCTGGCTCGCCGCGGCGTGGGGGGCGGTGGTGTGGCTCACCGCCAGCGTCTCGATGGCGGCCGTCGAGGTGTTCTTTCCGGAGGTTTACGGCGGGCGGCTCTGGGTTGTCGCGCTGGAGGGCGTGCTGCTGTTCACGTATCTTTTCCTGGCTATCCAGTCGGCCCGCGAGCACCCGAATTAAAGGATAACGGAGATCCCCATGAAGCGCCGCGTGAATCGCCGCGAAGTTCTCAAGACCGGACTGGGCTCGCTGCTGGCCGTATCGGCGGGCGGCTTG
>JADMIO011525531.1_pt1 | contig 11558 bp, 11 predicted proteins | sample 8958161 | NCBI WGS metagenome assembly JADMIO01 (sample SAMN16585339, study PRJNA669376) | soil metagenome | isolation source: Crop rotation soil | place: USA: Cullars Rotation, Alabama | collected 2011
GCATCGTCACCGCCTCGGGCCCGTGAGCTGCGAACTTCTCCTCCGCAGCGTCGCACAGCCTTTCGCGAAACGCTTCGATATCGGCGGCTGACAGGACCTTCGGCACGCGCCTGATTCTCCACGCTAAAAATCAGCTTGTCGCATTCTATGATTTACGGTATAAATTTACAACGTAAGAAAAAAGGGAGCGACACATGGCCGCCGACACTCAGCAGGCAATCCATCCTCACCTTTCAGGGAACCTTGCGCCCGTCCGCACCGAAGACGACTTCGACCTGAAGGTTGAGGGGCGCATTCCCGATGCGATGCGCGGCGCGTTCTACCGAACCGGACCTAACCCTCAGTTCGACCCGCGCGGGGGCTTTTACCATGCGTTCGCGGGCGATGGGATGCTCCACGGCTTCTATCTCGATCCGGAAAGCAATAAGGCGCACTACCGCAACCGCTGGGTCCGCACGCCGAAATGGCAGGCGGAGAACAAGGCGGGCCATGCCCTCTTTGGCAGCTTCGGCGCGCCCTCCGACCCCTCGGTCGCCAACACGCCGCCGGGCACGGCCAACACCAACATCATCTATCACGGCGGCAAGCTGATGGCGCTCCAGGAAGCGAGCGAGCCGTTCGAGCTCGACCCGATCGGTCTTGAGCAGGGCGGCTTCATGAAGACGGGCGGGCGTTTCACCGCGCACCCGAAGGTCGATCCTGAAACGGGCGAACTCGTCTGGTTCGCCTACTCGGCAGGCCCCCAGCCGATGAACAACATGATCGACTATGGCGTCACGGACGCGACCGGCAAAGTCCTCCGCCGCGACCGGTTCGCCGCGCCCTACTGCTCGATGATCCACGACTTCATGGTGACAAAGAACTACGTGATGTTCCCTGTCCTGCCGCTGACGGGCGACATCCAGCGCGCCATGAAGGGCGGGCCGATCTTCGCCTGGGAGCCCGGCAAGGGCGCTTATCTCGGCGTCATGAAGCGCAACGCCTCGGTCGATACGGTCCGCTGGTTCGAGATGGACCCGAACTATGTCTTCCACCCCATGAATGCATGGGAAGACGGCGACAAGATCCATTGCGAACTGGCTGAATATCCAACCGCGCCGCTGTTCCCGAACGCCGACGGCTCAAAAGGCGAGAACGCGGAAGCGAAGCTCACACGCTGGACGATCGATCTTGCGGATACGACCAACCGCGTGAAACGCGCGCAGATCGACGACGTGTCGGCGGAGTTTCCCCGGCTCGACGAGCGTTTCGCCGGCCTCCCCTACCGCCATGGCTGGTATGCGGCGAACATCGGTCACAAGAACACGCTGGCGTTCAACAGTGTCGCGCACATCGATCTCAAGACCGGCAAGCGGCAGGAGCTGGTCCTGCCCGATGGCGACCTCGTGGGCGAGCCGATCTTCGTGCCGCGCTCACCCGATGCGCCTGAAGGCGATGGCTATCTCATCGCGCTCGTTTATCGCGCAGCGACCAACACCTCAGAGCTCCTGATCCTCAATGCGCAGGACATCACCGGCAAACCGGAAGCTGTGCTGAAGGTTCCGCGCCGCGTGCCGCAGGGCTTCCATGGCAACTGGGCGCCCGGCGTCTAGACGACCTCTTCCTCCCCGGAGCGCCAACGAGGCGCGCGCGACCCCGCAGACAATGCATCTGCGGGGCGCGGCTATTTTCGCAGCGTGCGATATCCCTGGCGGGAGGTGAATGACGGGGAGCCGCGACCGCCGGGTCAGCGCTCGTGACTAAGCTGTGACGCCGCCAAGGCCGCCATTGAGCACGATCAGATAGCGCTGGGCGATCTGGTCGACGAAGTGGTCGTTCTGCAGCTTGGATGCGTCGATCCGTTTGTTGATCGCCTTTTCCTGCGCTTCCATCGACTGGATGGCGATCTGCTTTGGAATGTTGAAGGCGGTCGTGATCACTTCGCGTCCGAGCGGGGAGCCAAGAATGTCGACCGCGTCCTTGAGGTTCCTGGCGACGCTTTTGAAGAGCACGGCCGAGCCAAGGCCGGGCAGTTGTGCATCGAGCATGTCGAGGCGTTTTTCCGCGACGTAGTTGTCCCGGACTTCCTGAACCGCATCGGCGAAGTACGGCTTGGCGCTCCAGGCGGTCGCCACCTTCACGCCGTCATCATACTGCGCCCCGGACATGCCGTTCTTGTCGAGCGTGCCGATAAGCCGGGTGGTATGCAGCTCTCCGGCCTCATCATCCCAAAGCGTATCGATCGTGACGTTGGCGCCATCGACCGTGATCGGAACAACGGTGCCATCGACCTTGGCCTGATAACCGCCCCCACGCGCCTTCGTGACTTCGAGCATGGCGTTGCTCGTCTCGCCGTTGCGCTGGATCGACACGCTCCAGCGGCCCGCGACGCCGTTCATCTGGGGGCTGAGGCGATCGAGACCATAGGTTGCAAGATCATAGGTCTTGGCGAAATCGAGCCAGGCGCCGTTGATCGAAGACATCTTCGCGGCGACGGACCTTGAATCGGTTGGGTCCGACATCATCGCCTTCTTCGCGAGGCCGATATTGTTGATGTCGGCTTTAAGGCCGCTCGCAGTCATCAGGACCTTGCGGGCGATGGGGTCGTTGAGCACGTCGTCGATCGACTTGGCGTTCTTCACGACCTTCTCGTAGCGGGCGAGGTCTTTCTGGACCTGGGGGTCCTTCGCCGCCTGGGCGAGCTGCTTGGCTTCGTTCTTCTCGGCGTTGGCGAGGGCGACCTTGACCGACCCGACACTGGCGGTGGACGCGCCCGAAGACGCGCCCGTCCCTGTTATCAGCGAAAAGTCGACGCCGCCGGAGCTGCTCGACGTTGAGCCGAACAGCATGCTGACCGTCGAAGCTGACAGCGGCAGGACCATGGGAACGACCATGCGATCCGCTTGTTTAACTACCTCTTAACCTGCGTCCGCGGTTTTTTGCCCTAGGCTAACTGTAGCGCCGCGGCGCCAGTCTCGCAGGAATTTCGTTGCGGCGGGAACGCGGTTGCGGATCGTCCGTTGGTTGGCAGGCGTCGCGCTGGGGCGACGCCGGGTGAAGATTGGTGTGAGGCTGAAATCAGATGTGGCCGTTTGAAACCCGCCGGAAGAAGGCCGTGGTCGTCTTCCACATCGACCAGAACGGGCTGGCCAAAGGGGCTTATTTTCGCGGTGAAGCCGATGTTCTTATCATCGACGAGCGTGATCCGAAGAACCGGGTTTATCGCATGGGCCAGGAGACGGCCGATGACGAGCTGCGCCGGAAAATCGGCAAGCATCCGCTGGGCCGGATTCTCGACGAACAGGATGACGGCGGACGCGGCGGAGCGCCTGTCCTGAACCTGCACTGGGATGGCACGGGCGCACGCGCGACCTGAGCTGTTCAGTTAACGGAACGAATTTGTCGCGCCCCGGATGTCACGTCCGGGGCGCTTCGCTTTTCGCGGACGCCGCCGGTCAGTTGGGGCCAAGGCGTGAGATTGCATCGGCGATAAAGCCGCGAAGGCGAGCATCGCATTCCTTGGCCCAGGCGCGCTCGAGCGCCGGCTTCGCCCGCGCCCCATGCGCCTCAAGTCCCAGCACCACCCATTTTCGGGAACGCGGCCATGGACTGGCGAGACCCTTGTCCGCCTCTGGCTGGAGGGACGGTTTCAGGAAGCCAATCACCTGCGACCAGGCCGCCTGGGCCGCAGAAATACTGTCGCGCTCGTCTCCGTCCCAATCCGGAACCGCATCGAAGGATGCACTCAGCTGATCGAGGCTGATCAGAAGTTCCGTCACCTCGGGCGGGTCGAGCTTGTCGGCCAGCGCTCGCAGCCTCGCCTCCGGGATCGCGTCCCACGCAGCAAGATCGCGTCGCGCCTCCGCTACGAATTCGTCGAACCGCATGAGGCCCCCTGCTGCGCCGGCGTTGTACAGGCCGGGAGGCCGGCATGTCACGGCGCCGTGACGCGCCGGAGCGTGAGGTTGATGCGGCCTCCGCCGGGGATGAGCGTCGAACTCTCCGGATAGATGCGGTCGACGCCGTGGAAGGCGCGGCGCGCCCTGCCCCCGAGCACGACGACGTCGCCGGACGCCAGACGCATGGAACGCGTGGGGTCAGACCGCTTGAGGCCGCCAAGACGGAACAGGGCCCGCGAGCCGAGCGAGACGGAAACGACAGGGGCGTCATCTGCGGTCTCGTCCGCATCGACGTGAAGCCCAAGGCGGCTCTCGGCGCCGTACCAGTTGACCAGGCATGCCTGCGGCGGGGCGGCGTAGTCCGAAACCTCGCCCCAGAGATCGAGCAGCGCCTGGGGGATGGGCGTCCACGGCTCATTGGTGAACGGATGCGTCGGCTGATAGCGATAGCCTTTGATGTCGGACACCCAGCCAAGGGGTCCGAGATTGGTCATGCGGACCGTCATGGGCTTGCCCGACCGCGGCATGGTCGCGGTGTAGAGCGGGTTCCGCTCGAGAATCGCGAGCACGTCCGCCACCAGCGCCTTTTGGGCGGCGGGCGGAAAATACTCCGGCAGGAAGCGGAACCCTTCGAGCATGGGTTCAATCTAGGGACGGACCAGGGCTTCGTCGCCGGGGATGCGACAGCAAAGATCAGAAGGGGTATGGCCGTGAGGATTGAGAGGCGCGTCCGATGTCGGGCGGCGCGCTACGGGCGGCGGCCGGAACCCTGGCTTTGAGGGCGGCGACGTCGGGACGCTTCAGCAGGCTGAAAACGGTCTCCTGCAAAGGCGTATCAACTCGCACCATCATCTGCAGCGTGAAATTTCCATCCCCATCCGGCAGCGCAAGACCCAGCCGCGCAGCATCCCTGAGATAGGCATGGATGGCGGTGAGATCGCCCGACTTGATGTAGATCTCGGGCGCATCGCCTTCGCTCTCGCCAAGGATCACGGCCGGGAAGCGCTTCGCCAGCGCGCGCATAGCATCGCGATCGAGGACCGACACGGCCGCGATGGCGCCGCCCTCGGCGAGTGCAAGCGTGACGGTGTAAGGCGCATTTTCGTCCGCGGACGCCTCGCCGGACTGCGCAAGGAAGATCCCATCGCCCAGCGGGATCACGGCGGATTCCTCGATCTGCGGGCCTTCGCCCGCCTCGCGTTCAAGATGCTCCGCCTGTGCGAGCCGGCGCCCGGCGTCCCAGCGATACTGCACGCAGGTGTCCTTGGCCCCGTTCATCGCTGCAACAGGTTCGCCATCGGCCCGCCAGCTGACGAGCGCCATGCAGTAGAGACCCTCGGCGATGGGCGAGGCGGCAGGCCGTATCGTTGCCGGAGCGAGATCGATCGCAGAGCGATACGACGTGTTGCAGGCGCCAAGGGCGATCAGGAGGGCTGCCGAAACCAGGACGCGGAGCATGTCTTCCCCCTAAGGATGATCCATGCTCGTACCTGAGGCAGGCGGATTGATGGCGCGCCTTGACGAGGGTCAGACGGTTCCCGGGCCTCCCCCGGTGTGGTTCAATTGGGCCAAGGAGACGGGTTCGTGGCGTTCGACTTTTCAGCATCTGCGGCGCGGGCCCGGGCCCGGACGGCGCCCCGGGAGGCGACCCAGGCGGTCATCGTCGGCTGGCGAGAACGTCGCGAGAACGATTTGGTGCAGCTGGGCTTCGTTCTGCCCCTGTCGATCTGGCTCGGCCACAACAACGGGCCTGACATTCTGGAAAGTTCACTGTTCAAGGGCTGGCGCTGGACAAAGGCCCGGGAGGAGGCGTTTGCGCCTCCGGATCCCGAAACCGGGGCCAGATGGGCCCGGAAGGCCGAAGAATTGGGCCTTTCTTACAACGAATATCGGTTGGAACTGCTTGAACGCGGACGTCATCCGACGGATGAAGACGCAAAGCGTATCCGTGACGGCAGACCCTCCCCCGGCGCGTCACCTTCGCCTGAAATTATCTCTTGTGACTGACTGCCCAGTTCCCATATGAGCCCCAGCCGCAGGGACTTTTCGGTTTCTTGTGCGCGATCAAAGTGCAAGACCATGGGGTCGTCCAAAACCGGGGTGCTGCTCGTCAGGCCCAGAGTGAGGATGGGGCGGCCGCCGCAGAAAGGACGTTTGTAGTATGGCTAAGATCATCGGCATCGACCTCGGGACGACCAACTCCTGCGTGGCCGTCATGGAAGGCGGCAGCGCGAGGGTCATCGAGAACACGGAAGGCGCGCGAACGACGCCATCCGTCGTGGCTTTCCAGGACAGCGGCCAGCGCCTCGTCGGCGTCATCGCCAAGCGCCAGGCCACAGTGAACCCTCGTTTCACCTACTCGGCGATCAAGCGCCTCATCGGCCGCACCTTCGAAGATCCGATGGTGAAGAAGGACAAGGATCTCGTCGCCTATGAGATCGTCAAAGGCCCCAATGGCGACGCCTGGGTCAAAGGGCGCGACAAGGATTATTCCCCGCAGGAAATCTCCGCCTTCATCCTCGGCAAGATGAAGGAAACGGCCGAGGCCTATCTCGGCGAGAAAGTCAGCCAGGCCGTCATCACGGTCCCCGCCTACTTCAACGACGCCCAGCGTCAGGCCACCAAGGACGCAGGCCGCGTCGCCGGCCTTGAAGTGCTCCGCATCATCAACGAGCCGACGGCTGCCGCCCTCGCCTACGGCCTCGACAAGAAACACGACGGCAAGGTCATCGCTGTCTACGACCTTGGCGGCGGCACGTTCGACGTCTCGATCCTCGAGATCGGCGATGGCGTCTTCGAAGTGCTCTCGACCAACGGCGACACGTTCCTGGGCGGTGAAGACTTCGACAACCGTCTCGTCGACTACATCTGCGACGAGTTCCAGAAACAGAACGGCATCGACCTCAAGAAAGACCTGATGGCGCTTCAGCGCGTGCGCTCGAAGGCCGAAGAGGTGAAGAAGGAGCTGTCGACCGTGCAACAGGTCGACATCACCGAGCCTTACATCACCGCCGGCCCCTCGGGCCCGGTCCACCTCAACATGAAGCTTACGCGCGCCAAGCTCGAGGCCCTCGTCGAGGATCTCGTGAAGCGCACGATCGAGCCTTGCAAGAAAGCCCTTGCCGACGCCGGCAAGACGATCGGCCAGATCGATGAGGTTGTCCTCGTCGGCGGCATGACCCGCATGCCCAAAGTGCAGGAAGCGGTGAAGACCTTCTTCGGCAAGGAGCCCCACAAGGGCGTCAATCCGGATGAAGTCGTCGCCGTCGGCGCGGCCATCCAGGGCGGCGTGCTCCAGGGCGATGTGAAAGACGTCGTGCTCCTCGACGTGACGCCTCTGTCGCTCGGCATCGAAACGCTCGGCGGCGTGTTCACGCGCCTCATCGACCGCAACACCACGATCCCCACCAAGAAGAGCCAGGTCTTCTCGACCGCCGACGACAACCAGTCGGCTGTTACGATCCGCGTGCTCCAGGGCGAGCGCGAGATGGCGGCCGACAACAAGCTGCTCGGCAACTTCAACCTTGAAGGCATCCCGCCGGCGCCGCGCGGCGTGCCGCAAGTCGAAGTGACCTTCGACATCGACGCCAACGGCATCGTCAATGTGTCCGCCAAGGACAAGGCGACGAACAAGGAACAGAAGATCACCATCCAGGCTTCGGGCGGCCTCACCGAGGACGAGATCAAGCAGATGGTGAAGGACGCGGAAGCCAACGCCGCGGCCGACAAGCAGCGCCGCGAGGCGGTCGAAACGAAGAACCAGGCCGAAGGCCTGGTGCACGCGACCGAGAAGCAGCTCGCCGAACACGGCGCCAATGTCAGCGCCGGGGTGAAGACCGAGATCGAGAATGCGATCAAGGACCTCAAGGCCGCCCTCGAGAAGGAAGACACGGCCGGCATCAAGGCCAAGAGCCAGACCCTGGCGGCTGCGGCCATGAAGATGGGCGAAGAGATCTACTCCAAGGGTCAGACGCCGGAAGGCGGACCTGACGCAGCGGGCGCCGCAGGGGCCGCAGGAGGCGACGATGTCGTCGATGCGGACTTCGAAGAGGTCAAGGACGACAAGAAAAGCGCCTGATAATTGGGCTTAATCCAGTCCGGATGAGGTGATGATTCCGATGGGCCGTGGCTTTGAGGGGGGTTTAATCCCCACAGGTCATGGCCCATCTAGTTTCAACGGTTGCTAAGGTTCAGCTGCGATAGGACGACAGGTCCAGAGGGTTTCTCCCTCCCCTCGGACCCCCGGGCAGTTCGAACGGAGTTCAGGTAAGGGTCATGTATCCGGTTCGGTCGTCACGATGAGCGAGCGTTCGTATTATGAAGTTCTCGGCGTCGATAAGACGGCCGACGAAAAGGCCCTGAAGGCCGCCTTCCGCAAGAAGGCGATGGAATACCACCCGGACCGCAATCCGGGCTGCACGGTCTCCGAGGCGAAGTTCAAGGAACTCTCCGAGGCGTACGAGACCCTCAACGACCCTCAGAAACGCGCAATCTACGACCGCTTCGGCAAGGCAGGCCTCAATGGCGCCGCCGGCGGCGCGCACGGCCGGCCTGAAGACATCTTCCGCGATGTGTTCGGCGATGTGTTTTCGGAATTCTTCGGCGGCCAGCGCCAGCAGCGCGGCGGACCCGCGCGCGGCGCCGACCTCCGCTACGATTACGAGATCAGCCTCGAGGACGCCTTCCACGGCCGGACCGCGGAGATCTCCGTTCCGACCACCGAGAAGTGCGAGCCCTGTCACGGCTCAGGCGCCGAACCCGGCACACAGCCCGAGACCTGCGCGACCTGCAACGGCCACGGCCGCGTACGCGTAAGCCAGGGCTTCTTCACCATGGAGCGGACATGCGGCCGCTGCCAGGGTTCAGGCAACATCATCAAGACGCCCTGCCGTCAGTGCGGCGGGCGCGGCGCGACCCGCAAGGAGCGCACGCTCTCGATCAACATCCCGGCGGGCATTGAAGACGGCCAGCGCATCCGTCTTGGCGGCGAAGGCGAGCCGGGGCCGCGCAATGGCGCGAAGGGCGACCTCTACATCTTCGTCTCGGTAAAAGAACACGAGATCTTCGAACGCGACGGACAGACGCTGTTTGCGCGCACGCCCGTGCCGATGTGCACGGCGGCCCTGGGCGGCGAGATCGAGATGCCGACGATCGACGGCGGCAAGATGCGCGTCTCTATCCCGGAGGGCGCACAGACGGGCAAGCGCATGCGCCTTAAAGGTAAGGGCATGCCGACGCTGCGCGGCGGGGCGAACGGCGACATGGTCGTCGAACTGTTCGTCGAAACGCCGACGCACCTCTCCGCCAAGCAGAAAGAGCTCCTGAAGCAGTTCGCCGCCGAGTGCAGCGACAAGTGCCATCCGGAGAGCCAGGGCTTCTTCAAGAAAGTGAAGAAGCGCTTCGAGCAGGACTCGCGCGCCTGATCTGACCCTCAGTTGGGATTTGCAGGGATCGCCGCCGGAAGGTCGCCTGGCGCCTCGATGAGATCGCAGCGGATGTCGACCGGCTTCTGCTGCGCCATCGCGATCGGACCTTCATAGATCCCGCAATTGATCAGGTTGTTCTCGTCCGCCATGCGCGAGGTGTAAACGTTGACCAGGACCTGGGGCGGACCATCGACGTCGGACGCCAGGACTTTCGGATCGATGGCGGCGCCGGGGACAATGACAGAACGGCTTGAAGGCTGGACCTTGATGTCGTCGGCGCCAAGATTGATCTGACCCATCTCGTCGGCGTGCGGCCGCGCCTCCTCCTTGGGCTCGCCCCAATACATGCCCGAGACGGTCACCATTTCACGCATCGTCTCGAGCTTTTCGATGGTGCGTGGCGTGAGCGTGAGCTGGACCTCGAACGCATAGGGGCTCGTCGCTTCGGCTGCTGCGGGCGCTGTGGCCTCGGGCGCGCCCGCAGGGCTGCAGGCGGCGAGCAGCAGGGGGATCATCGCGGCAAGGTGTTTCATGGGCGCAAGGCTCGCCGCTTCGGGCGCGTGGGTCAATTATCGGAGAACGTGCGCCCTCGCCTCGCTCCAAAATCCGGCTATAAGCGGGCGCATGAGCACACGGATCGCCATCGCAGGGGCTGCGGGACGCATGGGCCAGGCGCTGGCGCGCGTCGCCGGCAAGGACGTCGTCATCGTCGGGGGCAGCGAACGCGCGGGGTCCGACAAGATCGGCGCGGACATGGGCGGCTGGACGATCAGCGATGCAGCCAACAAGGCGGCGCAGACCGCCGACGTATGGATCGACTTCACGACGCCCGAAGCTTCCCTCCACGCGCTCGAGCTCCTGAAGCTCACCGGGGTCAAAGCCGCGGTCGTCGGAACCACAGGCCTGTCGGCTGCGCAGGAGCAGCAGATTGCAGAACATGCCAAGCGGATCGCGATCGTACGCGACCGGAACTTCTCCCTTGGCGTCAACCTGATGATCGGCCTCGTCGAGCAGGTCGCAGCACGGCTAGGAGCGAACTGGGACATCGAGATCACTGAAGGCCATCACCGGCGAAAGGTGGATGCGCCCTCGGGCACCGCGCTCATGATCGGGGAGGCGGCCGCGAAAGGCCGCAACGCAAAACTGGGCGATCTTCGGGTTCCGCCGCATGACGGGATTACGGGCCCGCGCAAGGAAGGTTCGATCGGCTTCTCTGTCATTCGCGGTGGCGGCATTATCGGCGACCACGACACCCAGTTCATCTCCGATGAAGAGGTGCTGTCGATCAACCACCGTGCGCTCGACAGGGCGATCTTCGCCAAGGGCGCGCTCGCGGCGGCGGCATGGGCGGCCGACAAAGGGCCGGGGCTCTACAGGATGCGTGACGTCCTCTCGCTCTAGTTTTCCTGTTCCAAAGCGGTCCGCTCGCGCCTGCGTTTCAGAATATTTCCGGGCTTTCATTTTGCTTGTGGCGCCTGCCCCGCATAGACCCAGTCCTGCAGCCGTCATGAGACGGCAGGTGGGAAACGCGGCAACGGGGACTTGGCGCGGGGCATGAGCCAGACGCCGCATATCTTTGCGTCCGCAAGGCAGCAGCTGGACCAGCTCGCACTGGGCCAGGTGAGCGCCGTTGAATTGCTGGAAGAGCACATCGCACGATCGGGGATCGTGAACCCCGTGATCAATGCGGTCGTCCGCACAAATCTCGACGTGGCGCGCGAACGAGCGGTGGAACTCGACCGGCTTCTGAAGGCGGGCATTCCCGCCGGCCCGCTCCACGGCCTGCCGATCACGATCAAGGACACGTTCGACGTCGAAGGCATGCCGGCGACGTCCGGCGCGCCGCAATATGCAAACCGGCCTGCCCGGACGCCGGATGCGCAGGCGGTTGCGCGCCTGCGCGCGGCTGGCGCCGTGATCTGGGGTAAGACCAACACGCCCTACCTCGCGGGCGACAACCAGACCTACAACCCCGTGCACGGGCGTACGTCCAACCCCTGGGACATCAGCCGGACGCCGGGCGGATCGTCCGGCGGGGCGGCGGCTGCGCTTGCAACAGGCGTCACTCCGCTCGAGCTTGGCTCCGACATTGGCGGCTCGCTGCGGTTCCCGGCCCACTTCTGCGGGGTCGCCGCGCTGAAGCCGACCTTTGGTCGCACGCCCATCCTCGGCCACGTCCCGCCGGCGCCGGGTTCGCTCGCGGTCCGCGATCTCAACGTATCGGGACCGATGGCGCGCACCGTCGCGGACCTCC
>JADMIO011560820.1_pt1 | contig 11558 bp, 11 predicted proteins | sample 8958161 | NCBI WGS metagenome assembly JADMIO01 (sample SAMN16585339, study PRJNA669376) | soil metagenome | isolation source: Crop rotation soil | place: USA: Cullars Rotation, Alabama | collected 2011
TGTGGCACAACCCGACACCGACGGGAGTGTTCTCGGTGTGGTTCATGAACGGGACACTGCGGAAAGGGATCGGCCAGTTCCAGCCCTTCACGGCGACGGATCCAGTGTGGAAGGTCGTCGGCGCGGCAAACATCTGGCCGTGAGCCGCCCGACCAAGAACTACCCCCTTGGGGTGGACTGAGTGCAGCGACGCGCCGAGTCTCTGGCCCTCGCCGGAGTTCGCGCGGGGCAGGTTGGAGAGGACTCGACAGTCCTTGCTGCAGGCCAACGACCTACGGTCGTGTGGCTTGCAGGACTCTGCCGAATCCCCGTCCATCCGCCGGAGCTTGCGCCACCGGCCTGGCGCGGATGCAGACTCGACACTGAGCGCAGCGATGTGCCGAGTCGCTGGCCCTCGCCGGAGCTTGCGCTATGCGCAAGCTTGGCGGAGGGCCGGGGACTCGAACCCCGAAGGGCCGTGAAGCCCGGGAGCTTTCAAGGCTCCTGCCTTACCAGTTAGGTCTAGCCCTCCGCGGGCGTCGCGTGGCGCGTTCCGCTACGGAAGGCAATGCGCCGCACGGCGCGAACGACGATGTCGTCTAGTCTTCGCGACGGTACTTCTTGCGGCTGCGCTTCCGCGCGAGTGCCTGCTTCACACGCTTCTTCTCGCCCGGCTTCAGGTAGAAACTATGCTTCTTGACATCCTTGATGATGTCTTCCTGCTGAACTTTTCTCTTGAAGCGGCGAAGGGCGCTCTCGATCGTCTCGCCTTCCTGCAACCTGATTTCGGCCAAGAGTTTCTCTCCTCTTACAAACGTCTACTGATGAAGTTTCCAGCACTCGAAGACCATGAGACGTCTGGAACGAACTTCTCCAGTCGAAACCCCAAGGAACGCGCGGGAATTGGAAGGGGAATGCTAGGCGATGCCCTCTGAACGTGTCAAGGAAGCGACCGGGACGCTGTTCGTCGTGGCCACCCCGCTCGGGAACCTCGACGACCTGACCTTCCGCGCGGTTAAATGCCTCAAAGAAGTGGACTTGATCGCCTGCGAGGACACCCGGCGCACCGCGGGTCTTCTCCACCACCTCGGCATCCAGAAGCCCCTGGTCTCTCTTTTCGAACACAACGAGAAGGAACGGATCGGAGAAATCGCGGCTCGCCTGGAGCGCGGCGAGAACGTCGCTCTCGTGAGCGACGCGGGCACGCCGACGATTTCGGACCCCGGGTTTCCGCTGGTGCGCGCGGTTCTCGAACGAGGTCTGACCGTCAGCCCCATTCCAGGACCGTCCGCTCTGATCGCGGCGTTGTCCGTCAGCGGTCTTCCCACCGACGCTTTCCTCTTCGCGGGGTTTCTTCCTCGCACCGATTCCGCGCGCCAGGCACGCCTGCGGGAACTCAAGGATCAATCGGCGACGCTCATCTTCTACGAGTCGCCGCACCGCGTCCTCAAGATGCTCGCGGACTCCGCGGCGATCCTCGGCGACCGCGAGGCGTTTCTCTGCCGCGAAGTGACGAAGGTTCACGAGGAACTGCGGCGCGACACGATCCTCGGAATCGCGCGCGCTCTCGAATCGCGCGACGAGATCCTCGGAGAGATCGTGCTCGTCATCGCGGGTTCCGTCGCGGCCGAGAAATCCCGCTCGATGGACGAAGCGCTCGCGCGTTTCGACGACGAAGTCGCGATGGGGGCGACTCCGAGACAGGCCGCGAAGGCGGCCGCCGAGGAGACCGGACTCCCCGCGCGCGAGGTCTACACCGCCGCCGCGAAACGCTGACGTCGCCGGCCGGCTTCCGGCGCTCCGAGTGGAACATCATGTATGCGCAGAGAGCGCCCCCACAGCATTTGGGGTTGACAAGTCCACCGCTTTGAACCGACCATAGGGCGGAAGCATGAAGATTCTGGTGGTTGGAAACGGGGCTCGTGAGCATGCGATCGTGGCAAAGCTCCGCGAAAGTTCGATCGGAGCGGTCGACGAGATCTACTGCGCGCCCGGGAACGTGGGCATCGCGAAGATGGCGCGTACGGTTCCGATCTCGGTTTCGAACACCGTCGAACTCGCCGATTTCGCGCAGACGATTCACGCGGACCTCACCATCGTCGGCCCCGAGCTTCCCCTCGTCCTGGGGATCGTCGATGAGTTCAAGAAGCGCGGCCTGAGGATCTTCGGACCCACGCGCGCCGCCGCGGAGATCGAAGGTTCGAAAGCGTTCACCCGCGAGTTCCTCACCCGCCACAACGTTCCCTCTCCTCAATACGCGGTCTGCACGGCGTTCGACGAAGCGGAGCGCATCCTGAAGGAAGGCCGATTCGGCTTCCCCTGCGTGGTCAAGGCCGACGGCCTGACCTCGGGCAAGGGCGCCGTGGTGTGCGACACCCGGGAAGAGGCGATCGCCGCCGCCACGGCCATGCTGAAGGACAAGAAGTTCGGCAAGGCGGGAGAGCGCGTCGTCATCGAGGAGTTCATCCCCGGCGAGGAAGTTTCCTTTCTGGTGCTGTGTGACGGCACGCGCGCCATTCCCCTCGCGAGCGTGCAGGACCACAAGCGCCTGAAGGACGGCGACAAGGGCCCGAACACCGGCGGCATGGGCACGATCTCGCCCGCCCTCAATCTCAAGCTCGAACTCCACAAGGAGATCATGAGCACGATCATCATTCCGACGATCGCCGGCCTCGCGAAGGAGGGCCGGTCGTTTTCGGGCGTGCTCTACGCGGGCCTGATGATCGACGCGAACGGCAAGCCGAAGGTGCTCGAGTACAACGCCCGGTTCGGCGACCCGGAGTGCCAGGTGATCCTCGCGCGCCTCAAGAGCGACCTCGCGTCGCTTCTCGTGGCGACGGCCGACGGCGCCCTCGCCGACGTGAAGGTCGAGTGGGCCAAGGAGCCCGCGGTCTGCGTCGTGGTCGCGAGCGAGGGATACCCCGAGAGCGTGATCAAGGGCCGCGAGATCCGTCGCGTGCCCGAGGCCGAAGAAGGACTTCAGATCCTTCACGGCGCCACGGCACTCGAAGGCCAGAAGCTGGTGACCAACGGCGGCCGGGTATTTTCAGTGACCGCGCTCGGCGCCTCGCTGCCTCAAGCGCTCAATCGCGCGTACGAGGCGGTGGCGCAGGTCGATTTCGACGGGGCGTATTACCGCAAGGACATCGGCGGTTCGGCGCTCAAGAAGCTCGGCGTCGCCTGAACCGGCGCCAGAGTCTTTAAGGAGTGGATCCCGGCCTTTGCCGGGAGGACGTCACGGCGCGGCCGCCCTCGATGTCACTTGAAGTGAAGAGACTCCGCCACGTCCTTGTCCGCGGGTTTTCCATCGCGTCGAGACAACGGTTGCCCGTCGATATCGATGATGCCCGTGAGCAGCACCAGTTCGAGCGCTCGGCCTCGAAGAATGGGCGCGCCTGGATCGACGATCAACGCCTTCTGCCCGGCGTTGTAGGCGACGCGCATCCCTTCGAAGCCCGGGTCGCCGGGGCGTGAAGGGCCTTCGTAACGCAGTCCCACGCGTCCCTTGAAGCTGTCCTCGTCCATGTCGTTGTTGAACTGGATGACGATCCGTCCCGAGAAATCGAAATCGCTCTCACCGTCGAGGGGGAGTGAGAAGACGATCACGGGCGGAACCTTCGGTCGCTCGGGAGGAGGCGGTGGCGGGGCGGCGTCGGCCTTCGGTGTGGGCGGCGCGGTGACCGTGATCTGAGCCGCGTCGATCACCACCACGCCGTTCTTCGTGGTCGGCCGGCCGATGACCTCCAGCCATCGATTGGTGTCGCGGCGATTGGAGGCGTCGAGGTCGAATCCGTCGCCTTTCGGCTTCCGGTTCGTTACCCACACCGCGAACAGGGAGTCCTTGATGACCCAGTCGTTCACGGTGCGCATCGACTTGCCGGGAAGATCCGCGAAGAGATTCCGGCCGCGGAATTTTCCGACCACGCGCACGAGCTGGCCGTCCATCTTCCCGTTCCGGGTCACGAGTTGCTCGAGGGTGAGAATGGCGGCCTTGTTCTTGTCGACCTTTTCCGGCGGACCGGACCACGACCAGAACTGGATGTATCCGGCGCTTCCCTGGATGGTGGCGGTGGCGGCGCCGCTTTCATCCGAGCGCGCTGCCCGGAACAGACCCGTGACCTCGATCATCTGGCCGCCCAGGCTCGTGATCTGATCCTCGTTCATTCCGCGACGCATGGGCACGATCGTCACTTTCGCGCCCGACTCGGTGAGTTCGAAGCTCTCTCCGCTGATGCCCACCACGCCGACGCGGCCCTTCGTTCGTATCGCGCGGCCGTCGTAGGACTGCACGCTGAAGGCGAGATCGTTGAGGGAGACATCGACGACCGGTCCGTACATGGCTTCCAGATACTGAGGATCCATGTTGTTCGAGACCTGAGCGAAGGTCGCCCCGGGCGCCGTGAGGAGGAGACCGAGAACCAGGAAAAGCCGCACCTTCATGATGGAGACGGCGAAAGTATAGGAACGGGAATCCTGTCCGAGCAAAACGCGATCGGCTGCTTTCGGGCTAGGCTCGTCTCAATCCTCGAATCCCGGGCTTCTGGAGGTCCAATGACCGAAACCGCAACCGAGACGAAAGCGTTCAAACCTTATGTGCCGGACGAGGCGGTGGTTCCGGAGCTGACGTTCCGCGCCATCTTCCTGGGGATGGTCTTCGGAATCATCTTCGGCGCGGTCACGGTCTACGTGGGCCTGCGCGCGGGCCTCACCGTCGGCGCTTCGATCCCGATCGCCGTGCTGTCGATCTCGGTGCTGCGGGCTCTCGGACGCCCCACGATTCTCGAGAACAATATCGTCCAGACCGGCGGCTCCGCGGGCGAGTCGATCGCGGGCGGCGTCATCTTCACGCTCCCCGCCCTCATCTTCCTGGGATTCGGGCTCGAGTACACGCGCATCCTCCTGCTCGCGCTGATCGGTGGTTTCATCGGCGTGCTTTTCATGATCCCGCTCCGCCGCCAGTTGATCGTCAAGGAGCATGGCAACCTTCTTTATCCCGAGGGCGCCGCCTGCGCCGACGTTCTCATCGCAGGTGAGAAGGGCGGTTCGTTCGCGAGTCGCGTCTTCTACGGGCTCGGCCTCGGCGGCCTCTACACGCTCCTTCAGAACAGCAACGCCCTCTCGATCTTCCCGGAAACTCCCACCTACGCGCTCAAGTTCCTTCCCGGCGCGATGCTGAGAATGGCGACCACCTCCGAGTATCTCGGTGTCGGCTACATCATCGGACCGCGGATCGCGGGGGTGATCTTCGCGGGGGGCCTCACGTCCTGGTGCGTGCTCATGCCGATGATCAAATTCTTCGGCTCGACGGTGAGTGCCACGATCTTCCCTTCGACCAAGCTCATCTCGGAGATGACTTCGCCAGAGTTGTGGAACGCGTACATCCGCTACATCGGCGCGGGCGCCGTGGCCATGGCGGGCCTGATCACGCTGCTGCGCACCGTGCCCACCATCGTGTCGGCGCTCAAGTCGAGCGTCGCGGAGATCCAGAAATCGGGCGGAGGCGCTGCCACGGAGACCCGGGGACGAACGTCCCAGGACCTTCCCATCACGGTGGTTCTCGCCGGTTCGCTTGTCATCATCGTGGCCATGTGGGCCATGCTGACGTTCATGCCGATTCCCGGCGCTCCGACGAGCGCGTTCGCGAATCTCATCGCGGCGGTTCTCGTCCTCGTATTCGGCTTCCTCTTCGTTACCGTCTCGTCACGGATCTGCGGGCTCATCGGAACGTCTTCGAATCCCATCTCGGGAATGACGATCGCGACTCTCATGGCCACGTGCGCGCTCTTCCTGGTGGTGGGCTGGACCGCCGCGCCCTACGGCGCGCTCGCCCTGATGATCGGCGGCAGCGTCTGCATCGCGGCGGCCAACGGAGGCAACACGTCGCAGGACCTCAAGACCGGCTTCCTCGTGGGCGCGACACCGCGCGCCCAGCAGATCGCCCTCATGACCGGCGCGCTCGCGTCGTGTTTCGCGATCGGCGCAACCCTGATCCTCATGAACAAGGGACTCGAGAAGTACGTCGACACGCAGATCGCCGTGGATTTGCCGGCATCGCCCGAGGGCGTCAAAGTGGAGTCCGAGACCTTCGAGCACGACGGGAAGAACTACAAGCTGCTCAACGTGATCGGGTCTCCCACCATCCCGGAGGGGAAGTACCTCTACGATTCGTCCACGTCGCGGATCGAAAAGCAGTGGATCCAGGGTATCGGATCCGATCAGGCGACCGCTCCCCAGGCGCGCCTGATGTCCGTGGTCATCAACGGCATCCTGAATCGCAAGCTGCCGTGGGGTCTGGTTCTGATCGGCGCATTCATCGTCGTGGTCGTGGAGCTGCTCGGCGTGCGATCCCTGTCGTTCGCCGTGGGCGCGTACCTTCCGATCGGAACCTCGGCCGCGCTCTTCGCGGGTGGCGTGGTGCGTTGGCTCGCGGAGTACGGGCAGAAGTCCGCGCATGACGACGAGACATCGCCCGGCTCGCTCTACGCTTCCGGCCTGATCGCGGCCGGAGGCATCGTGGGCCTCTTCGCTGTTTTCGTAAAGGCGCTGGAGACGACCAAGCGACTTCCCGAGAATGTCCTGCACATCGGCGGTCCGTTCGAGACCAACGACGCGGTCGGCCTCATCGCGTTCGCCCTGCTCGCCTACTCGCTCTTCCACTTTGCCAGGAAGCCGCTGCCGAAGACCGGATCGTAGGGAGCATCCAACGGACGAGGCGGGCCTCGCCCCTACAATTCGCCGGTGCGGAATCGTTTGAGACTGGCCGTAGTCCTTTGTCTTTCCGCCCTGTCGCCTTCGCCGGCCGCGGCGCAGGACGCGGAGGCCACGCGCATTCTCGAACGCGCGCAGCGCTCCGTTCTCGGCGAGACCGCGTCGTACACGCTCCGGATGACGGTGAATCGAAACGGCAAGGAACCTCGCGTGGTCACGATGGACGGGTTCAAATCCGGCGACGATCGCGGTCTTGCGCGCTATACGGATCCGCCGAAGGAGAAGGGCACCGTCTATCTCCGCCGGGACGACAGCACGTACATTTACTTGCCGGCCGCGGAGAAGGTCGCGCGCGTCGGGCCGAAGCAGACCTTCGGCGGCGGCGATTTCAACAACGGCGACGTGTTCCGCCTCGCTCTGACGCGTGACTACGATGCGACGCTCGCGGGCGAGGAAACCGTCGAGGGCGTCCCCTGTCACGTCCTCGAACTGAAGGCGCGAAACCGCGGTGTCGCCTACGACCGTGTCCGCTATCTGGTCCGGAAGGACGGCACCTACTTTCCCTGCATGGCGGAGTACTTCACGATCTCGGGGAAGAAGCTGAAGACACTGCGTTCCGACGAGATCGAAACCATCGGCGGACGAAAGCGCCCGACCCGCCTGATCATGGCGAACGCGCTCGAACAGGGTGCGTCCACGGAGATCAAGTTCCTCAGGATCGACGATCATCCGAAGGTCGACGACCGGATGTTCTCGCCCGCGTCGCTGGAGCGCGAACGCTGAGTTGATTCGCGATCGCGTTCGACGGGCCGCCGTCGCCGGCCTCTTGCTGATCGGCGTGGATCAGCGTCCGGCGCGCGCCGACGACTACGAACTCGGCGTCGAAAACTTTCTTTACCGATCGGCGACCTCGCGATTGAATCGCGGCAACGTCTTCGGCCTCGAACCCACGGAGAACCTGTTCCGCATGACGGGGAGCGCCCGAAAAACCTTCGGCTCACTCAGCGGGAAGGTCTCGGCCTTCGTGGAGAAACAGACGGGCAAGGAGGACGAAACGAAGCTCGTCGTGCGGCAGGCCTTCATCGACTACAAGACCGATGCGGGGTTCCTCGTTCGAGTGGGACGCCAGAAGACGTCCTGGGGTTCGGGTTTCGTCTGGAACCCCACTGCCAGGCTCGAACCTCCGAAGTCGCCCGCGAATCCTTCGACGGAACAGCCGGGCATCGACGCGGTTCGCATGGATGTGTCGCCGTCGGATTCCGCGTCGCTCACTCTCGTGGCGGGCCGTGCGCGATCAGGGGTCACCGACCTGCCCGGATCCCTCGCGCGCGACGAAGATCCCGTCTGGACCGGCGCGCTGCGAAGTCGCCTCCTGCTGAAAGGAACCGATCTCGCGCTGACGTTCGTCGCGGGCGCCGAACGTCGCGGCTTGTGGGGCGTGGATGTCGGCCGCACCTGGGGCCCGGTGGCTCTGCACGCCGAGACCGCCCTCTTTCGAGGCTCGGAGATCGATCGCATTCGCGAGGACGATCGTTTTCTTCGAGTCGCCACGGGAGCGCTGTGGTCGCCGGGTGATTCGACTCTGTCCTTCGAGTACTTCTACAACGGCGAAGGAATGGACGACGCCGAATTCGACGCCTATCTCGGCCGCCTCGATCGAAATCTGGCTTCCGCGCAGGATCCACGGCTCTCTCCACAGGCTCGCGCGGCCTTCTTCGGAAGCCGCCATTCCTTTCTCGAGCAACCTCGGCCTGCGACGTCACTATGGAGCCGTGACCTTCAGTCGTCGCGACGTCATCGACGATCTGACCCTGAATCTGCGCGCGGTCGCGGGCCTCGAAGATCGCGGTCTGATCGTGACGCCGGGTCTCGCCTATGCTCCGCCCGGCCACCTCCAGATGAGTCTCGATGTCGTTCTCCTGGCGGGACCGCAGACCGCCGAATACAAGCTCGCTCCCGTTCGACGCGCGTTTCAGGCGCGGCTCAAGTACATCTTCTAGTCCGGCATGGGGTCCGTCAGCGTCCGCAACGCCAGCAAGGAATACGTCCTCGGCCGGACGGTCGTGAAAGCGCTGAAGGACGTCTCGCTGGAGGTCGAGCGATCGGAGTTCATCGCCATCGCCGGACCTTCGGGCTCGGGCAAATCGACGCTGCTCAACCTCGTGAGCGCCATTGATTCGCCGACGTCCGGCGAAGTGCTGATCGACGGCGTCCCTCTGAAGACGCTGGACGACAACGCGCTCTCGGATCTGCGGGCGAACAAGATCGGATTCATCTTCCAGACCTTCAATCTCATCCCCGTACTCTCGGCCTACGAGAACGTCGAGTTTCCGCTTCTCTTCAAGAACTCCCGCGCGGCCGCGAAAGACCGGGTCGCGGAGACCCTCGCGCGCGTCGGCCTCCAGGATTTCATGCACCATCGGCCGGACGAGCTCTCGGGCGGCCAGCGCCAGCGCGTCGCGGTCGCGCGCGCCCTGGTGACCGATCCCCTGATCGTTCTCGCCGATGAGCCGACCGCGAACCTCGATTCGGCGACCGGACAGGCGGTGATCGACCTGATGCTCGAGATCAACCAGACCGCAGGCACCACGTTCATCTTCTCGACCCACGACCCGAACGTCATGCAGCATGCGCGGCGCGTGGTGCGGCTGGTGGACGGCCGCGTCGTCACCTCGTAACCTCCCTTCTCCCGCATGCCTCCCGTGAAGCTCCCCGTTCTGCAGGAACCCTCTCCCGCCGGGCGCGTTTCGTGTCTTCAGTGCGCGAAATGCTGCACCTACGTCGCGGTCGGCATCAACGCTCCTACGACACCGAAGCTCGCGACCGAGATCCTCTGGCACCTGTATCACGAGAACGTTTCGGTGTGCCGCGACGAGGCGGGGGAGTGGTACGTCCAGTTCCAGGCCCGGTGCCGGAATCTCGGCGAGGGCAATCTCTGTGCGGTCTACGAGAACCGGCCGCATCTCTGCCGTGCGTACGACAGTGCGACCTGCGAAGTGAACGCTCCGCAGGACCGACTGATCGAGTTCACCGAGCCGCAGGCCTTCCTCGAATATCTCAGCCGCAAGCGGCCCAAGGTCTTTCGCGCGATCGAGAAGAAGTACGTTCCCGCCGTGCACCGGCCGAACCCCGTCGCGGCCCCGCCGCCCGCCGCCGCGAAGAAGCGGACGAGCCGCCGATAGCTGAGAGAATCGGTCACGAGATGAACGGGAACGCCATCAGTCAGCCCTTCACCATCAAAGGCCGCACGTTCGCTTCGCGGCTGATCGTGGGAACGGGGAAGTACCCGACCCTGGAGATCATGCGCGACGCGCACGAGACTTCCGGCGCCGACATGGTCACGGTCGCGGTGCGCCGCGTGGATCTGTCCGCGCCGAAAGGGGCCGGAACCCTCCTCGACTTCATCGACACGAAGAAGATCTTCATTCTTCCGAACACCGCCGCCTGCTACAACGTCGACGACGCCGTGCGGACCGCGCGTCTCGGACGCGAGGCGGGACTCTCCGAGTGGGTCAAGCTCGAAGTGATCGGCGATCCGAAGACGCTTTACCCCGATGTCATCGGCCTCCTCGAAGCGACACGGATCCTCGTCGCCGAAGGATTCATCGTTCTTCCGTACACCAGCGACGATGTCGTGATCGCGAAAAAGCTCGAAGACGCGGGCGCTGCCGCGGTCATGCCTCTCGGGGCGCCGATCGGCAGCGGCCTCGGGATCCAGAATCCCATCAACATCGAATTGATCCGCGAGGCGGTGAGCTGTCCCGTCATCGTGGACGCCGGCGTCGGCACGGCGTCCGACGCCGCGATCGCCATGGAACTCGGCGCCGACGGCGTCCTGATGAACACCGCGATCGCGGAAGCGAAGGACCCGGTGCTGATGGCGAGCGCGATGCGCCATGCGGTTCTCGCGGGCCGGGAGGCGTTTCTCTCCGGTCGAATGCCGCGACGCAAGTACGCGTCCGCGAGTTCGCCTCTCACGGGAGTCGTCGGCAAATAGTGCGAGGCGGCCCTCAGTGAGTCTTCTCGACCGCGACGTGCCGGAGGACGGTCCGCTCGCGAAACTGAAGGCTCGTCAGGCCGAAGAAGACGCGGCGTACGAACAGGCGCTCGCGGCGCTCGACCGACTCGCGGGCTTCGCGCTGCCTCAGGAGAACCTGAAAGACCTGCCCGCTCAAGCCGAGGCGATCAACAGGCTTTGGGACCTGAGCGCGGCCGGGGGCCCCGCCGGTTTCCTTGACCGCAAAGCGCTCGACGCCCTGAAGCCGGTGATCGCGCGCCAGCAGGAATGGAACGCGAACGTGGTCCGCCTGCTCAACGGTTTCCTGGCGGAGGAAGGTCGTGCGCTCGCTCATCTTCGCGAGTCGTCGTCGGCCCTGATCCGGTACGCCCAGCGTCTGCTTCCCACCGTCGACGCGCGCGACCGCGTGGCCTCCGCGCACGCGACTCTCCGTTCGGAGCTGGTCCTCGAAGCGTTCGACCGACGCCTCGAATCGCTCCATCGGCGCATCGATGGATTGCGCGGTCTCGTGGATCGGGTCGAGGCCATCGGCGCGGAAGTGCGCGCGGTGCGGGAGACCCTTTCGAGCGCCGCGCCGGCCGCGGAGACTGCGGGAGCCGCGCTGGCCGCAGCCGAAAGCAGTGCCTACGTGGCGTTCGAGAACCGGTTCCGGCGCAGCGATGACGCGCTTGCCGCGCGCTTCGCGAGATACGCGGCCGATTTCTCCGGTGTGCCGAAAGAGGCGCCCGTGCTCGACCTCGGGTGCGGCCGCGGTGAGTTTCTCGAGGCACTGAAGTCGGCCGGCGTCACGGGGCGAGGAGTGGAAAGCAATGCGTCCGCCGTCGCCGCGTGCCAGGCCGCGGGCCTCGACGTG
>JADMIO011560821.1_pt1 | contig 11557 bp, 5 predicted proteins | sample 8958161 | NCBI WGS metagenome assembly JADMIO01 (sample SAMN16585339, study PRJNA669376) | soil metagenome | isolation source: Crop rotation soil | place: USA: Cullars Rotation, Alabama | collected 2011
GTGCTGTTCCTCAGCGGCAGCAGCGTCACCATCACCGCGAGGGTCACCGACGCGAGTGGTGCGGGCTTGTCGGGCCGCACGGTGCAGCTGTCGACGAGCGCCGGCACGCTCAGCGCCACGGCTCCCGTGACCGACGTCAGCGGCAACGCCACCGTCACGCTGACGGGCAGTGCGGCGGCAACCGTCACCGCCACGTCATCGGGCTCGAGCGCGTCGGTCAGCGTACCGGCGATCGCCCCGTTCACCGTCTCGCTGGACGCGAAGTATCAGACGATTCGTCCGGGATCGACTGACGATTTCACGGTCACCATCACACCAGCGGCCAGCGGCGCCCCGTCACCCGATTCGGTGACGCTGGCGTGCGGCAACGGTCAGACGATTTCGCTCGGCGGCCAGCGCACCGGGACGTGCACCTATCCGGAGAAGGGCGGCTACGTCGCGACGGTGACGGCGGCGGCGGCGAATGGCTTCAGCACGACCGCGCAGACGCGGATCAGCGTCGAAGCGGACGTCGTCTCGATTACGCTGACGGCCCGCGAAGTCAGCCACGGCGCGACGGACACTGAAGTGGAGTTCATCGCGGTTGGCGCACCGGAGCGCTCGGGGTGTGACTGGGACTTTGGAGAAGGGACGAAGCGATCGGGGGCGTGCAACCAGAACTTCGTCTACACGCGCGCCGATGTCGACAACAACGGCGACGTCACGATCAAGGTGACGGTGAGACCGAGCACGGGTGCGGATCCGGTCTCGGCTCAGGTCACGATCAACCTGCGGTTCTGACGGGTCCCGGATCGACGCGCGTTCGCGGCCGAACGCGCGTCGTCCCACAAGCGGACATCGACGCGGATGCGTCGATCACTCTGCGGCGATAAAGTCCACATCGGGAATCGTTTGCGGTTTATCCCCGATGGCATACGCTTTGTCCCTCTCGGAGGTCCAAAGCACCATGGATGTCGCCCGCGACCCGGCATTTGTCAAGCGTAGACGCCTCCTCCGCATCGCCCTCGGGCTCGCGGCGCTGCTCGTCGTCACCGTCGTCTCCGTGGCGCTCGCGCGGATGGAGCCGGCGGCGCCGGCCGTCGATCGCGCGACGCTGCTGCTGGACACCGTGAAACGCGGGCCGTTCGTTCGCGAAGTTCGTGGGCTGGGGACGCTGGTGCCCGAAGACACGCGCTGGCTCGCGGCCACTACCGAAGGACGAGTGGACCGGATTGTTCTTCGTCCCGGCGCCGCCGTTCGCTCCGATTCGGTGATCCTCGAACTCAGCAACCCGCAGGTGGAACAGGAAGCGCTGAACGCACGGCTGGCATTGCAGTCAGCGGAAGCGGCGCTCGAGAACCTCCGCGTGCAGCTGCAAAACGATCTGCTCACGCAGCAGTCGCAGGTCGCGACCATCGAAGCCGATTTCAAGCAGGCGCAGATGGACGCCGAAACGAACGATGCGCTGGCCAGGCAGGGGCTGATTTCGGCGCTGCTGCAGAAGCAATCCGAATTGCGCGCCGCCACGCTGCGCACGCGTGTCGATATCGAGAAAAAGCGCTTCGACATGGCGGGGGCCTCCATCCCCTCGCGGACGCGCGTCCAGCAGGCGGCGGTCGATCAGGCGCGAGCCGCGTCCGAACTGCAGGAACGCCGCCTCGCCGATCTGAAGGTGACGCCCGGATTTGCCGGCGTCTTGCAGCAGGTCCCCGTCGAGGTCGGGCAGCGCGTCGCCCCGGGTCAGAATCTGGCGCGCGTCGCCGATCCGGTCCGTCTCAAGGCGGAACTCAAGGTCGCGGAAACGCAGGCGAAGGACGTCGAAGTGGGGCAACTCGCATACGTGGACACGCGGAACGGCATCGTCCGCGGCCGCGTCAGCCGGAAGGATCCGGCAGCCGTCAACGGTACGGTGACGGTGGACGTGTCGCTGACCGAGGCGCTGCCACGCGGCGCCGTGCCCGATCTCGGTGTGGACGGCACCATCGAGCTCGAACGCGTCGCCAGCACGTTACAGGTCGGACGTCCTGCATTCGGTCAGGAGCAGAGCACGATCCCGCTCTTCAAGATCGTCGATGCGGCGGGCAATGCGACGCGCGTGCAGGTGCGCGTGGGACGGAGTTCCGTCAACGCGCTGGAGGTTCTCTCGGGGTTGAACGAAGGTGACCGCGTGGTGCTGTCGGACATGTCCGCGTGGGACGCCGTCGATCGCGTGCGGCTGCGCTAGCTGCGGAAAGAACCCATGAACAACGGGAATCGCCCGCTGATCAAGCTCGAAGGTGTGAAGAAGGTCTTCTACACCGACGAAGTCGAAACGCACGCGCTCGACAACATCAATCTCGAGATTCGCAAGGGCGAGTACGTTTCCATCGCCGGTCCGTCGGGCTGCGGTAAGTCGACCTTGCTCTCGATCCTCGGCCTGCTCGACACGCCGACCGCAGGCGCATACGCCCTGAACGACAAGGCGGTGACGAACCTGAAGCCGTCGCAGCGCGCGCGTGTGCGCAACCGCGAAATCGGGTTCATCTTCCAGAGCTTCAATCTGATTGGCGACCTGACCGTCTACGAGAACGTCGAGCTGCCGCTCACCTACCGCGGCACGGCGCCGGCGGAGCGAAGGAAGCGCGTCGTCGAAGCGCTCGAGCGCGTGGGCATGGGGCACCGCGCGAAGCACCTGCCCAGCCAGCTCTCCGGCGGCCAGCAGCAGCGTGTGGCCGTGGCCCGTGCCGTCGCCGGCGAGCCGTCGATTCTGCTCGCCGACGAACCGACGGGCAATCTCGATTCGAAGAACGGCGAAGCGGTGATGGAGCTGCTCAGCGACCTGCACCGCGGCGGCGCCACCATCTGCATGGTGACGCACGACGCGCGCTATGCGTCGCACGCCAAGCGCACCATCCATCTCTTCGACGGGCGCGTCGTCGAAGAATTCGTCGTCGGGTGATGTCGCGGTACGAGTAAAGAGCGTCGGAGGTTCCGTGGAGAGCGTGGTCCAGGATCTCAAACTCGCTGCGCGGCTGCTCGTCAGGGACCGCGGCTTTGCCATGGCGACGGTGGCAACCCTTGCCCTGTGCCTGGCCGCCAACGCCGCCATCTTCGCGGTCGTGAACGCGACGCTCCTGCGCCCGCTGCCGTATCCAGAACCCGAGCGCCTGGTCACGATGTTCAACGCATACCCGGGTGCCGGCGCATCCCGTGGTCAAAACGCAGTCCCCGACTATTTCGATCGTTTGCGCGAGACGAATGCCTTCGAGGACCTCGCGCTGTATACCTCGGCGAACGTCACGGTTGGTACGCAGGGCGGCGCCGAGCGCATCCTGGGAATGGCGGTGACGCCGTCGTTTTTCCGCGCTCTCCGGGTGACACCGCGCCAGGGACGCCTCTTCGATGAATCCGACGGCGAGATCGGCAAACACCAGAAGGTCATTCTCAGCGAGGGCCTGTGGCGGCGCCTGTTCGCGGATCGCACGACCGTCGCGGGGGCGGAGCTGCGTATCGATGGCCAGCCGTACACCGTGGTCGGAGTCATGCCTGGCTCGTTTCGGTTTGATCCGGATTCACAGTTGTGGATGCCGGCGGCGTTCTCGCCTCAGGATCGAGCCGACAACAGGCGGCACGCCAACAGTTGGTCGATGCTCGGCCGCCTGAGGCCCGGCGCAACGCTCGCCCGGGCCCAGGCTCAAATTGACGCGCTGAACGCCCGCAACCTCCGTCGGTTTCCCGAAATGAAGGAGATTTTGATCAATGCGGGCTTCCACACGCCCGTCTTCCTGCTGCAGGACGATCTCGTGCGCGAAACGAGGCCCGTCGTGCTCCTGTTGTGGGGCGGCGTGCTGCTGGTGCTCGTGATCGGCTGTGTGAACGTCGCCAACCTTGCGGCGGTGCGCGCGAGTGCCCGCTCGAGGGATTTTGCCACGCGGCTTTCACTCGGAATGACGACGAGGCGGCTCGTGCAGCAGACCGCCACGGAGTCGCTGCTCTTGTCGGCGACAGGCGGTGTGACGGGCCTCCTCCTCGCTGCGTGGATGCTGCCGGGCATTCAATTCCTCGGTCTGGACGCGTTGCGCGGCAAGGACATCGCGCTCGACGGGCAGGCGCTCGCCTATACGTTCGTGCTTGTCGCGGCGGCCGCGACGTTCGTCGGGGTGTGGCCGGTGTCGTCACTTCGGCGGGCAAATCTCGCGGAGATCATCCGCGAGGAAGGGCGATCGGGTACACCCACCCGTCGCGCACGCGCAACACGTCGACTCCTCGTGGGCAGTCAGGTGGCGTTTGCCCTGGTGCTGCTGATGGGCGCAGGTCTTCTGCTGGCGAGTTTCGAAAGGGTCCTTGCCGTCGATCTCGGTTTCCGCGCGGACCACGTGCTCACGGGCGATATCAACCTTCCGGAATTTCGTTACGGCGGCCCACCGATTGCCGGGAATCCGGGCGGCGCACCGTCGTCGGTGAGAGTGACGGCCGAGCGGATCCTGACGGAACTGCGCGGCCTGCCCATCGTCTCGGCTGGACTGACGTCATCGATTCCTTTTGGCAGGGTCTACAGCGACAGCGTCATCGTCGCTGAAGGCTATCAGCTGACGCGTGGTGAATCCGCGATCTCGCCGACACAGATCCGCGTGAGCGACGGTTATTTCGAGGCGATGGCGGCAACGCTCGCCGCCGGCAGGTTCTTCGATCGACGGGACGGCGAACGCGCGCCGAGAGTAGTCATTGTCGATGAGCCGCTGGCACGACGGTTCTGGCCGCAGGGCGATCCGATTGGGCGGCGTATGTATTTTCCACGAGGCGTCACCACCGGTCTGGCACCGCCGCCTGAAGACGAATGGTTCACGGTGATCGGCGTCGTGAAAGAGATGCGGCTGCGGGGGATTGGATCTGACGGCGGCTCGGGCATCTTCGGCACGTATTTCCTCTCGTTTCGTCAGTTTCCGACGCGCACCTTCACGTTGGCGATCAGAACGGCAGGTGACCCGCTGGCGACTGCCGGCAGCGTTCGCGCCGCCATCGATCGCGTAGACCGTGAACTGGCGTTCTACGACGTCCGGCCGATGGACGCGCTGGTTGATGGCGCCCTCGTCGACCGGCGGACGCCGATGGTGCTGGCGATCGGATTCGCGGTTGTTGCCCTTGTGCTCTGTGCGATCGGTATTTACGGCGTCCTCGCCTACGACGTTCGTCAGCGCAGGCGCGAGATTGCGGTGCGCCTGGCCCTCGGCGCTGATCCGAGGCGAATCCTGAAGATGGTCCTCAGCGAGGGAGCCATTGTCGTGTCGGCCGGAGCTCTAGCCGGTCTGGCCGGATCGTTTTTGTTGCGGCGCTCGATCGAATCACAGCTCTATCAAGTGCAGGCAACCGATCCCGTCGTCTTGGGTGCGGCGGCAGGCGTGTTGTTGGTCGTCGCCGCGCTGGCATGTGCGCTCCCCGCGCGCCGGGCGATGGGCACGAACCCGAACGCAGCTCTGGCAGAGCGGTAGGGAAACGATGCCCGAGTCGATCTGGCAGGACGTGCGCTACGCAATCCGCAGCTTGAAGTCCGCGCCGCGGTTCGTCGTCATCACCGTCTTCACGCTGACGCTCGGCATCGCCGGCACGACCGCGATGTACACGCTGATGGAAGGCGTTCTTCTACGACCCTTGCCCGTCCGCGATCAGGACCGCCTGATTGTCGCGTGGCGCGAGTTGCGCGCCGGCAATGCGACACACCTTCCGTTCTTCGTACCCGACGTCGAGGTCATCCGCGACGCGAACCGCACGCTCGCCGGCGTCGCTGGTGTCGGATTTCAGGGAGCCGGTCCGTTCGTCATCGCCGAAAACGGCTCCGCCGGTTACATCAACGGCGTGGCGGTGACGGGAGACTTCTTCACGGTCGTCGGTGTCGATCCGGTACTGGGCCGCGCCCTCAATCGAAGTGACGATGTCAGCGGCGCCGAGAATGTTCTCGTCCTCAGCTACGGACTGTGGCAGCGGCGCTACGGTGGTTCGGCCGACGTGCTCGGACGTCGAGTCCTGGTCGAACACCAGCCCTTCACCATCGTCGGGGTTGCGGCACCCGGATTCGAATACCCGCGCGGGGTGGAAGCGTGGATGACGGTCGCGGCGCAAACGTCGACGCTGACCAATCCCGCCTTCCGTGTTGACGTCGATGTCGTCGCCAGGCTTCGTCCGGGCGTCTCGGTTGCGCAGGCCACGAGCGACCTGCAGCGGCTGGCGGCGGAACTCGAGGCGAAGTTGCCGCCGTCCGGCGCACCGGGGCCTCGCGGCATGACCGCGGTCGTTCAACCGTACAGAGATGTCGTCGTCGGAGACGTGCGCAGCGCCATGCTCGTGCTCTTCGGGGCGGTTGCGCTCGTGCTCGTCATCGCGACGGCCAATGCCGCGAACCTGCTGCTGCTGCGCAGCGACACCCGGCGCGCGGAGCTGGCGACGCGCCTGGCGCTCGGTGCCGGCCATGGCCGCATCGTGCGCCAGCTCGTGCTCGAAAGCCTCGTGCTGGCCGTCGCGGCCGGCGTGATCGCCCTGCTGGCGACCTCGTGGACGCTGCGCGGATTGATGGCGTTGATTCCCGAAGGGCTCCCGCGAATCGACGCGGTGCGTGTGGACACGGCGGTGGTGCTATTCACCGGCGGCGTGGTACTGCTCGCGGCGATCGCCGCGGCGCTGGCGCCCGCGCTGTCCGCGATGCGCGGCGACGTCGTCGCCCATCTGCGCAGCGGCGGCCGCGGTGCTACGCAAAGCGGGCGGCAAAGCCAGCGTGCGCTCGTCGTGGCCCAGGTCACGCTCGCGGTGATCGTTGTCTCCGCCGGCGGGGTATTGACGCGAAGTCTCCTGCGGCTGCAGGCCGCCGACATGGGCCTGGCCGCCGACCGTCTGCTCCTCGTCTCGCTCGACTTGCCGCAGACGAAGTACAGAGATCAGCAGCGGCATCTGCAGTTCCTCCGCGATGTCGTCAGCGAGCTCGAATCGACAGCTGAAGTGTCCGCCGCCACGCCGATTAACGTCGGACCGTTTTCGGGCACGGACGGATGGGAGCTGCCGCGGTTCACGGCCGAAGGCCAGAGCGGCGAACGTGCCTCGACCAATCCCTCGCTCAACCTCGAGTCGATACATCCGAATTACTTCAGCACACTCGGCGTCACGCTCGTCCGCGGACGCGCCTTTACGGATGCGGACCGCGAGGGCGCCGCCGCCGTCGCCATCGTCAGCGAAGACGTGGCCACCCGCACGTGGCCGGACGCGGATCCGATCGGCAAGCGCATCAAATTTGGCGGTTATGACTCGCGAGAGGAGTGGCGAACGATCGTCGGCGTCGCGCGACCGACGCGCTACCGGGAGCTGATCGTTCCTCGGCCCACGCTCTACTTGCCGGCGCAGCAGTTCATCGTCGCCGCGTGGATGCTCGCGGTCCGCACCAACGCTCCGCTGGCGGCGGTTGCGCACGTCGTCCGTGATCGTATTCACGCCGTCGATGCGGGCGTTCAGGTGATGCGCATTGCGCCGTTCACGGAGCTTCTCGAACGGCCGCTCGCCCGCCCGCGATTCAATGCCTTCCTCATCGCGGTCTTCGGCGTCGCGGCGCTGTTGCTCGCCGCCATCGGCGTCTACGCCGTGATCGCGGCCTCCGTTCGTCGCAGGTACGCGGAAATCGGCGTGCGCGTGGCGCTCGGTGCCACGATGGCGGATATCCGCTCTTTGATTCTCGCCGAAGGGCTGCGTCTCACCAGCGTCGGGGTGATCGTCGGCGTAACTATCTCATTCGTGAGTGCGCGGCTGCTGCGCGGATTGGTATTCCAGGTCGCCGAGTTCGATCCCGCGTCAACAGTCGGCGCGGTGCTGGTGCTGGTCACGGTATCCGCGCTGGCGTCGTACATCCCGGCACGGCGTGCCACTCGCATCGATCCGGCAGGCGCGCTCAAAGCGGAGTGACATGATGGTGGAATCGTTCTTCCGGGACCTCCGCTATGCGGCGCGCGCACTGCGCCGCGCGCCGGGATTTACGACGGCCACGCTCGTCACGCTCTCGCTGGCAATCGGCGCGAACGTCGCCATCTTTGCCGTTCTCGAAAGCGTCGTGCTCCATCCGCTCCCGTACCCCGACTCCGATCGACTTGTGGAGCTCGACCACGGCGCCGAACGGTTGCGCCTGCCGAATGGGATGGGACTGACCCCGGGCCTCTATTACCACTACGCGGAGCGATCCCGCACACTCGCGTCCGTAGCGATTTACCAAACAGACGACGCGACGCTGAGCGGCGACGGCGATCCGGAGAGGATTCGCGTCGCTACGGCGACGCCGTCGCTCGCCACCGTCCTGCGCGTTCCGCCGGCGTTCGGGCGCTGGTTTACCGACAGCGAGAGTGTCCCGGGAGCGCCGCCGGTCGCCGTGTTGGCGCACGGTCTGTGGACGCGCCGCTATGGCGGCCGGCCGGACATTCTCGGACGGATCGTGACCGTGAACGGAACCCCGACGCAGGTCATCGGCGTCCTGCCGCCCTCGTTTGCGTTTCTCGACCCACGCGCCGTGGCCTTTCTCGACGGCGGCATCGAGGCGTGGCTGCCCGCTCGAATCTCGCGTGCGGCCGGCTTCGGCTTCTGGGGCTATGCGGGGGTTGCGCGACTGAGAGATGGCGTGACCGTCACGGACGCGCGTCGGGAGTTGAGCACCCTGATTCCAGATCTCACGCGCGCGTTTCCAGGTGACCCGTATGCGCTCGGCAACGTCCAGACGAATCTCGTACCAGTCGTCAGGACCCTTCACGACGCGCTCGTCGGCACGGTGACGCGTGCGCTGTGGACGTTGCTGGCGTCCGTGGCGTTGCTGCTGCTCATCGCCTGCGCGAACGTGGCGCACCTGTTTCTCGTGCGATCCGACGTGCGAAGTCAGGAACTGTCCATTCGCTGGGCGATGGGCGCCGGTCGCAGCGGCGTCGCTCGCTACTTCGTCGCCGAGAGCGTGCTGCTGTCGGCAGGCGGCGGCATTGCCGGCATCGCGCTGGCCGCCGGAGCGGTGCGCCTTCTCGTGTCGTACGGTCCTCGCACGCTGCCGCGTCTCGGTGAGATTCGCGTCGATGGCGTAGCGATCGTCTACGCGACGGTCCTTGCCGCGATCGCCTCGCTGCTGTTCGGGGTCGTGCCGATGCTGGCGGGCCGATGGCGGCTGTCGGCGACGCAGATGAACGTGCGCGTAGCCGCGCCAGTCCGCAGTCGTCACCGCACGCGGCAACTCCTCATGGGCGCGCAAATCGCGACGGCCCTCTTGCTGCTGGTGTCGGCAGGACTCCTGATCCGGAGCTTTCAACGTTTGCGCGCCGTCGATCCCGGGTTCAATCCGTCCTCTGCCCTGACGTTCAGTATTGCGCTGCCGGAAAAGGAATATACGACGCGAGGTTCAGTGGTGGCCGCGCATCAGGCCATCCTCGACAGTCTGGCCGTTCTGCCTGGTGTCAGGGCGGCGTCGGCCTCGACCTGTCTGCCACTGGCCGGAGGGTGTTTCGGCAATACGGTCCGCGTGCGCGGACAGGAGACGCCGCCGGGCACGATTCCACCTGTTGCTCTCTTCCGCGCCGTCGCCGGCGCGTACTTCGAAACGATGGGCACGCCAATCCGCCGGGGCCGCGGAATCACGCGTCAAGACGTCGACCAGCGTCATCCGGTGGTCGTGGTCGACGAGACGTTTGCGAAGCGGTTTTTCGGCGACGCGAATCCCATTGGGCAACACGTTTCTTCGAATCGGGCTCCCACACGTCCGGGCCAGCCGCCGGATCTCGCCTGGCTGGAGGTGATTGGTGTCGTGGCAAAGACGCCGACGCGCGTACTGGGGGATCTCGAACCAATGCCGCAGCTGTACATGCCGATGTCGACGGCGTCCGGCCCCGACATCGAGCCGTCAGCGTTGATGGGACCGACCGCGGCTGTGATGAGTTATGTCGTCCGGTCGGACACGCAGCCGGCAGCGCTGCTCGGACTTGTACGGCGTGCCGTCGACAATGTCGATCCCAGGCTCGCCATCGCGGAGGTGAGGACCTTGGAGGAAATACTCGGTCGTTCGTCTTCGCAGATGGCATTCATGACGGTCCTTCTCGCGCTGGCGGCCTGCGTCGCGCTGTTGCTCGGCGTCGTCGGCGTGTACGGCACGACGTCGTACATCGTCAGTCAACGAACGCGTGAGATTGGATTGCGTCTGGCGCTTGGTGCGGAGCCGGCGGCGATTACCGCATCGATCGTGCGCCAGGGCGGGATGATTGCGTTGTTTGGTATCGCCATTGGCCTGTCGGGAGCATTTATGGAGAGCCGGTTCATTGGTTCGTTGCTCTACGGGGTCACCGCACGCGATACGGATACCTATTTCGCGAGCTCCATGCTCCTGTTGATCGTCGTGGTCATCGCCTGCTGGGTTCCTGCGCGGCGTGCCGCAAGCGTCGATCCGATGACAGCGCTGCGCGCGGAGTAGACGCGATGCTCGAATCATTCTTTCAGGACATCCGTTATGCCGCGCGCGCACTGCGCCGCGCTCCGGCCTTCACCGTCGTCGTCGTGGTGACGCTGGCGCTCGGCATCGGCGCGAACGCTACCATCTATTCGCTGCTCGACGCGGTCATGTTCCGGCCGCTCTCCGTGCCCGCGCCAGAGGAGTTATCGGTCCTCTATGACGAAGGACCCGCCGCGCCGGGCGATTCGATTGGCGGGCTTGCGCGCGGCGACGAATTCTCGTGGCCGCTCGTCCAGCAGCTGCAGAACGTTCTGCCTGCAGGCACGCGGCTCGCTGCAATGACCCCGCCGACGCGGCTGAATGCCCGCCTGGGAACCGATCCGGCCACGACCCTCGTGGTCAGCCAACTCGTGTCGGGATCGTTCTTCCCGACATTCGGCGCGACGCCGGCCCTTGGCCGTTTGCTGGACGACCACGACAACCAAGTCCCCGGCGGTCATCCTGTCGCCGTGGTCGGCTATGACTTCTGGCAACGGCAGCTTAACGGCCGGGCCGACACGCTCGGACGCACGCTTCCACTCAACGGCGTGCCGTTCACCATCGTCGGCGTCGCCAATCGCGAGTTCACCGGCATCTGGGTCGGAACGACCATTCAGGTCTGGATCCCCCTGATGATGCAGCCGGCGATTGCCTATCGGCAGAACGCGAGCATCCACAGCGCCCAGGCGAACGATCCATGGCCGCTTCAGCCGGGTGTCTTCTGGCTGAATCTCGTCGTCCGTTCACGAGCGGAGCAGCGCGAAGCCGTGCGTGCGGCGTTTGCCTCGGTGCGCGACCGTCAGATCCGCGAAGTCGCCGGCGATGCACAGGACCCGGAATTACGGGCGCTCGTCCAGCGGCGGGCAAAGCTCGACTCGTTCGCGCGTGGCTTCTCCGCGCTGCGCGATCAGTACTCCCGGATTCTCGCGCTGCTGATGGCGCTCGTCGGCCTGTTGCTGGCGGCCGCCTGCGCCAACGTCGCCAACCTGCTGCTGGCGCGGTCGGCGGCCAGGCAGCGCGAGTTCGCCATCCGCATGTCGCTCGGTTCCGGCCGGATGCGCTTCACCAGATACGTGCTGATCGAAAGCCTGCTGCTCTCGGCGACAGGTGGACTGGCGG
>JADMIO010785138.1_pt1 | contig 11555 bp, 8 predicted proteins | sample 8958161 | NCBI WGS metagenome assembly JADMIO01 (sample SAMN16585339, study PRJNA669376) | soil metagenome | isolation source: Crop rotation soil | place: USA: Cullars Rotation, Alabama | collected 2011
CTTTCCCCTCGCGAGCATCCGCGCCAACGGCCCGACCATCGAGAACGTGCGGCTGTGGGACCGCGACCCGCTGCTCATGACCTTCGGCCAGCTGCAGGAGATCCGCACCTACTACGACTTCGTCTCCATCGACGACGACCGCTACACCATCGACGGCCGCTACCGCCAGGTGCTGCTCTCGCCGCGGGAGCTCAACGTCAGATCGCTCCCCACCCGGACCTTCATCAACGAGCGGCTCACCTTCACCCACGGGATGGGGCTCACCATGAGCCCGGTCAACCAGGTGACGGAGGAGGGTCTGCCGGTCCTGTTCATCAGGGACCTTCCGCCCGTGTCGGACGTGTCGCTCAAGATCACTCGGCCCCAGATCTACTACGGCGAGCTCTCGAGCCCGTACGTCTTCGTGGGCACCCGGCAGCGCGAGTTCGATCACCCCTCGGGCGAGCAGAACGTCTACGCCTCCTACGCCGGCAAGGGCGGGGTGCCGGTCGGCAACCTCCTGCGACGGATGGTGTTCGCGTCCCAGTTCGGCTCGGGCAAGATCCTGTTCTCCCAGGACATCACCGACCTGAGCCGGGTGCTCTACTATCGGAACGTCGTGTCCCGCGCGCGGAGGGCGCTGCCCTTCCTCCAGTTCGATCGCGATCCCTACCTGGTGCTGGCGGACGACGGGACCCTCAAGTGGATTCTCGACGCCTACACCAGCTCGGACGATTACCCGTACTCCGAGCCTCTGGGCGACGGCACCACGTACATGCGGAACAGCGTCAAGCTGGTGATCGACGCCTACGACGGCTCGCTCACGGCGTACGTCAGCGCGCCGTCGGATCCGGTGATCCGCACCTGGTCGCGGATCTTTCCCGGCATCTTCGTGCCGCTGGACCGCATGCCGCCCGGCCTCCGGGCCCACATCCGCTACCCGGACGACCTCTATCGGATCCAGGCCAGTCTCTACGCCACCTACCACATGGACGCGCCGGAGGATTTCTACCACCGGGAGGACCAGTGGCAGATCCCGACGCTCACCGAGGGACAGGCCAGCGTGCCGTTCATGCGGCACCTCGTCATGCGACTGCCCGAGGAAGCGAAGGCGGAGTACATCTACATGGTGCCGTTCACGCCGAGGGGAAAGGACAACCTGGCGGCGTGGATGGTGGCCCGGAACGACGGCGCGGCCTACGGCAAGCTCAGAGTGTACCGGCTCTCCCGGCAGCGGCTGGTGTTCGGGCCGGTGCAGATCGAGAACCGGATCAACCAGGACACGGAGATCTCCCGGCAGCTCTCGCTGTGGGACCAGCGCGGCTCCCGGGTGATCCGGGGCGATCTGCTGGTGATCCCGATCGAGGAATCGCTGCTGTACGTACAGCCGATCTATCTCCAGGCGGAGGGCGGCCGGATCCCGGAGTTGAAGCGCGTGGTGGTCGCCTACGAGAACCAGGTGGTGATGGGGGAGACGCTGGACGCGGCACTGGCCCAGCTCTTCGGGGCCGGGCCGGGCGCCGCGCCTCAGCCGGCCCAGGCGGTCGAGACCGCGCCGGCCTCCGACTCGGGGCCCGGAGCGCTGACCGCGGAGGCCCGGCGCCAGTATGAGGCCGCGCTCCAGAAGCAGCGCGAGCTGGAGACCGAGCTGCGGCGGCTGGGAGAGACGCTGGAGAAGATGCAGGGCGGGGGATCGAAGCAGCGGTAAGGGGGCGGAACCTGGCTGCGATAAGCGATCCCACGAAGCTCGAGCTTACGCCGTAGACAGGCATCATACGGGGGAATGCATGCGCTTCCGCTTCACGCTGCTGCTCGCCATGGTATTCGCCGCGCCAGCGGCCGGCCAGGTCCCGGGCGGCCAGGTGGCGCCCTTCGTAGCGGTGCACGACTCCGCCGTGGCGCTGCGCCATGTGCGCCTCATCGACGGGAGCGGGGCTGCACCTCTCGACGACCAGACCGTCATCATCACCGGCGGCCGGATCACGGGCGTAGGCCCGGCGGCATCCACGCCGGTTCCGGCCGGGACCAGGACGCTCGACGACTCCGGCTACACCGTGCTGCCGGGCTTCGTCGGGATGCACGAGCATCTCTACTATACCGCCTCGATCTCCGATCAGGCCCGCGCCGACGGTCAGCTCGACGAGCCCGGCTATCTGGTCACGGAGATCCCCACCACGGCGCCGCGGCTGTATCTCGCCGCCGGCGTCACGACGGCGCGGACCACCGGCAGCGTCGAGCCCTACACCGACATCGAGGTCAAGCGCCGGATCGAGGAGGGCCGAATGCCGGGGCCGCGTCTCGATCTGACGTCGCCCTACCTCGAGGGCCCGGGCGCCTTCGCGGGGCAGATGCACCAGCTCACTGGGCCGGAGGACGCGGGCCGGCTGGTGGACTACTGGGCCGCGGAGGGGATGACGTCCTTCAAGGCGTACATGAACCTCACCCGCGCCGAGCTGCGCACTGCCATCGAGCGAGCCCACCGGCGCGGGCTCAAGCTGACCGGCCACCTGTGCTCGGTGACCTGGCCCGAAGCGATCGACGCGGGGATCGACGGCTTCGAGCACGGGCCGGTGGACACCGACACCGAGTTCATGCCCGACAAGAAGCCCGACCTCTGCCCCTCGTCGAGTGTGAGTGCATCCTGGGCCAAGCTCGAGATCGGCGGCCCGCAAGTCACGGCCCTGATCCGGCGTTTGGTGGAGCGCCGGATCTCCGTGACGTCTACCCTGGCCATCTTCGAGACCTTCATGGTCGGCCGGCCGCCGCTCCAGCAGCGGGTGCTCGTGGCGATGGCGCCGTCGGCGCGCGAGAGCTACTTGATCGACCGGGCGAAGCTGACGGCCAGGAATTCGCTGCCCGAGGCCGCCTTCCGCCAGGAGATGGCGTTCGAGCAGGCCTTCTTCCGGGCGGGCGGGCTGCTCGTCGCGGGCGCGGATCCGACCGGGGGCGGCGGCGTCCTGCCCGGCTTCGGCGACCAGCGCGGGATCGAGCTCCTGGTCGAGGCCGGCCTGTCGCCCGTGGAGGCCATCGAGGTGGCCACCCGAAACGGGGCGCGGGCCATGGGGCGGGAGAACGAGATCGGCACGGTGACCGTAGGCAAGCGCGCCGATCTGGTGCTGGTCAAGGGTGATCCGGCACGGAGCATCGACGACGTCGAGCAGGTGGAGCTGGTGTTCAAAGACGGCGTGGGCTACGACTCAGGCAAGCTGATCGAATCGGTGCGGGGTCAGGTGGGGATCCGATGAGCGTGGGGGCCGGACCCGGCGCCCTTTGAACGCCAGCCACGCGGGCCTGCCGGCAGGTGGCGCTACCGCTGAACGCCAATCACGCCGGCCTGCCGGCAGGTGGCGCTATCGCAGGCTCAGGCAGCCAGCCGGAATGGCGGATACCGGTCCGTCGTGAGCAGGAAGGCATAGGCCGCCACCCTCAGATACCACCGCATCACGCCCACGACGAAATCGAACAGGCCGCGGGGATAGCTCCCCGTGACCAGGATCGCGAACCAGGCGAGCACCACGCACACCACCGCGGCCACGCCGAGCACCGCAAGGACGATCAGGTGGGGAATCGCCAGGAGCCACTTGACCAGCGGCAGCCACCGGTTGAGCTCGACCTCCGCGTCGGGATAGGCGATGGCCACGTGGACGGCCTGCTCCTCATCGGTGGAGGGGTACTCGTCGCGCAGCAGGGCCAGGTAGGCCAGCACCCTGAGGCCGAAGGCCGTGAGGTTCAGGTTCCACTCGAACCACCAGCCGGGATACTTGCGCCGGAACACCAGCATCACGGCCGTCGCGAGGAACAGGATGCCGCCGGCCGCTCCCGACCAGGCGCCCTGCCTGTGCGCACCGCTGCCTGATACCAGTGCCAGCACGATGGCGATCGGGACGACCAGGAACGGGCGCAGCAGCACCGTGAACCAGTCGCGCTGCCCGTCGGGGTAGTCGACCTCGAGTGTCGCGGGATAGTCGTCGGGAGGCGGCGTCATGGGATACAGTCTATCCAGGAACCTTCGTGGAGGCTATCGACCAGGGTCGCGCGCCGGCCACCGAACCTGGGTCCCATGAGCTCGCCGCCTTCAGCGCGTCGGTGAGCCGGCATCGGTGAACCGCTCGTACCGCTCCCGCGCTACGCCCATCAACTCCCCGAACCGGCGCGCTCCCCGTATTCGCTCCAGGAACCGATCGTACCGGGTGAAGTACACGTAGTCGATCCAGCCGCGTACTCTGACCGTCCGGTCGAGCCAGCCGAGGGCCTCGTCTTCCGCGCCGACCAGCGCATAGGCCGATGCCATGAGGTAGGACCAGTACTCGTCGGACTCGGCCGTCGTTCGCTCCGCGGCACCCAGGGGCGCCATCACCATCGATCGGTCGCCTCGGAGACCGGCGTGGAACCGGACCGCGACCCGCGCCAGGTGGTTGTCCTCGGGCTGCCGCTCCAGCCAGCCGAAGTGGTCTGCCGCCTCCTCCGCCTGCCCCGCGAGCGTGAGCGCCAGGGCGGCGCAGAACCGGCATATGGTGCTCTGGGGGTCCAGCTCGACCGCGCGCCGGTGCGCCGGCAAGGCCCCGGCCGCATCGCCGCCGAGCGAATAGCTGAGCCCCAGCAGGCAGTGATTGCTCGGCGTCAGTGGATCCAGCTCGACCAGCCGGCTGGTGATCTCCCGCATCGGCCCGATCCGCCCGCCCAGCAGGTACGCGCCGCCCAGCTGGTGCATCGCGTCGGGATTGTTGGGGTCGGCCGCGCAGGCCCGGGTCAGGAGCCGCACCGCCTCTCCCGGCTGCCCCCGGCGATAGGCAACCTGGCCCATGATCGAGAGCCCCTGCGCCGACCGCGGGTTCAGCTCGAACGCCTTCCGGGCACAGTCTTCGGCCGCGCGGAGCGTGGCTTCTTCGTCCTCGCCGAGCAGCACCACCGGCGACCAGGCGTACACCGTGCCCAGGATCCCGTACAGCGCCTCGTTGGGGCCCGCCACCTGGAGCCCGTGCTCCGCCAGCGCCCGCGCCGCCGCCATGCCCTCGGCGGTGTAGCGGTAGTACTCCTGGCGGGCGCGCTGGTAGTACTCGTAGGCGCGGATGTCCGCGATCGGCCGCTCGGCGATCTCCTGGTCCTCGGGCGGCGAGAGGGTGATCCGGAGCGCCTCCACGATCTGGCGCGAGAGCCGCTCCTGGAGATCGAACACGTCGTCCACGGTGCCCGAGTACTTCTCGGCCCAGAGGGGCTCGTCGGACGCGATGTCGACCAGCTGGGCCGTGATCCGGAGCGTGGAGCCCGCGCGACGCACGCTGCCCTCGAGCGCGTAGCGGACGTTGAGCTCGCGGCCGATGCGCTGGAGATCCCAGCCGGCGTCCTTGAGCTTGACCGACGAGGTCCGGCTGATCACGGTGAGCGCGCGGACCCGGGAGAGGTCGGCGATCACCTCTTCCATCAGGCCGTCGGCGAAGTAGGCGTTGTCGGGGTCGGGGCTCAGGTTGGCGAACGGGAGCACGACGATGGCGCGCTTCGCCGGGGACACGGTCGGGAGCGTCGGAGCTGTCCCAGGAATCACCCTGAACCCATTCGCTGCGCTCAGAGGAGACGCCCCGAAGGCGCCGGGCTCCGACCCGTGGCCCGCGGGCGCCTCTACGGCCGCCACGAAATCCATTACCGTCCCGAACCGATCCGCCGCCACCTTGGCCAGCGCCCGCTCGATCGCCTCGCGGATCGACGCTGGCAGCCCGGGCCGCAGCGTCGTGATCGGCGGCACCGGATCGAGAATCTGCCGCGACAACACGGCGGCCACCGTGGGCCCGGTGAACGGCGGCTGCCCCGCCAGCAGCTCGTACAGCATGCAGGCGAGACTGTACTGGTCGGCCCGCGGGTCCACGGCGCGGTCGCCGTCGGTCTGCTCGGGGCTCATGTAGGCCGGTGTCCCCAGGCCGACGCCGGGCTGGGTGAGCTGCTGCCGGTCGGCCGCCACTCCGACCGCGCGCGCGATGCCGAAGTCGGCCACCAGCGCGTGGCCTTGCGAGAGCAGCACGTTCTCGGGCTTCACGTCGCGGTGGATCAACCCCTGCCCGTGGGCGTAGTGCAGCGCTTCACCGATCTCACGCACCAACCGGAGCGCCTCGGGCACGGGGAGCGGGCCCTCGCGGGTGAGCCGCTGCCGCAGGCTCTCGCCCTCGACGTACGGCATCACGTAGAACGGCGTCGGCGGCGTGTCGTTGGTGGTGCCCGAGTCGAGCAGGGCGAGGATGTTGGGGTGCTGGAGCCGAGCCAGGATCTGGATCTCGCGGAGGAACCGGTGACCGCCTTCGTCGCCCACGATCTCGGGGCGCATGACCTTGATCGCGACGGGCCGGTCGTGCTTGCGGTCGCGGGCCAGATAGACCGTGGCCATTCCGCCCCGGCCCAGCTCGCGCTCGAGAGTGTAGCGGTCGCCCACTGAGAGGGGCTCGGAGCCGGGGCGTTTCCTTCTCAGGAGCATACCGGAAGCTATCAGCCTCATACTGCTGCGTCGAACGAGCAGGGCTCGGATCGACGTCGCGGTCGCCGGGACTCCCCGGCCTCGAGCCCGGCGACCGCAGGAAGCCTTACCGACCTCAGGGGGCCGGCGGTGCCGTCGTGATCGCGCCGCCGGTCACGACCGGGTGCATGACCCACCCGCTCGCCTCGTGGCCGAAGCTCTGGCTGACATCGAAGTCCACCAGCACGATCTTCTCCGGGCCGGTGAGCTCGAGCGCGTTGCCCGCCAGGGTGACCTTGAGGCCCGACTCGGCGAGGCTCGGGGCCTTGAGCACCCCGGCGGCGGCACCGCCGCACTGGGACGCATCGTAGGCGTCGGTCGCGTACACGTCGCTCCCGCCGCTCCCATTCTCCACCGCCAGGCACGCACCCGTGATCTTGAACCGGAGCTGCTCATAGCGGCCGGAGGGGACCTCGACATCCTGAACCAGGGTGGCGGTCGTGGCCGCCAGGGTGAGCAGGTCCACGGTGGTGGGCGTCTGGGTGAGGACCTGCACCCCGGCCGAACCCACCAGATCCACTTCGCTGATGGTCACCACGGCCTGCTGCACGTCGCCGGGGGCGTCCTTGAGCCGGACGGAGAGCGACGTCGTGGCGTTGGGACCTTGGCCGTCGCAGCCGGCGAGCATGGCCAGAGCCAGGACGAACGCCGCCCCACGCGGGGCAAAGAGGGTGCGCATGGCGATCTCCGAGAGTGAGGTGCGACTGCGGACGGGACAGAATTGCCGGCTGTGGAGGCACGCAAGGTTCGGTCCCGCGCTCACACCACGTGCAGATCGTTGCGTGCCGCGCTAGTCGTCGTTGTGGCCTTGGCTTAAAAGGTCGGTTTCGCCCAGGTCGGCCTGCGGGGGTACGACCGGTCTGGCCATTCGCGTATCGGGAGGAAAATCGCGGGGAACGGCATCACCGGGTTGGCGTCCTAGGACACCAGGCACAGCTCCCGCGGCACGAGCCCGCGCACCGTCTGCTGCAGCCGCTCCGGCGACACCGGCTGCCACAATACCGACACCCCGAGCCGGGCGGCGCACCCGGCGATCACGGCGTTCTCCTGGGTAGTGAGCAACACGATCGGCACTGCGCACCGGCTGTCGCGAAGCAGGCCCGAGAGCGAGAGTCCGCTGGCGCGGCCCACCCGCTCGCCGATGACAACCGCCGCGAACCGCTCCGGATCCCGGGACAGCTCCTGCATGGCTGTCACCGCATCGCCTGCGTGGGCCACCGACCAGCCAACCGACTCCAAGGCGTCGCGCAGCATGACCGCTTCGGCCGGATATGAGGTGGCGCAGAGCAACAGCCCCTGAGACGGGCGAACGGGTTCGGACATCGGGCCTCCTTTGGCGCGGGCTGAAAGAAGGATGCACGAGTTCGAAGGGCCGTCACGCGGAGGTAACGGTCCCGCGGTGGGCCCGGCGTGGCTCCCGGTCGCCCGGCGTGGCTCCCGGTCGGGCCCGGCGTGTTTCCGCGCCGGGGACCGGCGTCATATCTGGGTGCCAGCGCCGTGTCCCCAACCGGCGGACCACCATGCGCCTTCGCCTACCCGAATCCGAGCACGACAACGTCGAGACCGCGGAGTGCGCCTTCGCGAGCCTGGTGCTGCACACCAGCCTGATCTGGCTGGCGGTGGGCGTCATCATGGGGAGCGGCGTGCTCCCGGCCGTCGGGCGTGACACGGCGGCGCTGTTCCTGGTCCCGCCCGACCGGAAGGAGGCACCTCCGGCCGGCCAGACCGAGCGATTCCAACAGGGTCGTCCCGGCGGGTTCTACACCGACGGCCAGGAGCTCACCGCGGCGGGGAGCGGCACCCAGGTCGGCGGACGTCCCTATGGCCGGCTGCGCGCCGGGGAGCGGAGCCGCGCGCTGGGCCTCGCTCCGCTGGGCCAGACGGCCCGCCCGGCGGACAGCGTATTCACCATGCTCGAGGTCGACCGGATGGTGGAGCGCTACGAGTTCAGCGCCGCGCCGATCTACCCGCCCAAGCTGGTCGCGGAAGGGAAGCAAGGGCGGGTCCACGCCACCTTCGTGGTAGACACGACGGGCGGGGTGGACATGACCTCGGTGCAGGTGCTCGAGAGCGACGATCCCGAGTTCAGCGCGTCGGTCCGCACCGCGCTCGGCGCGATGCGGTTCCGCCCGGCCACCCGCGGCGGGAAGCTGGTGCGGCAGCTGGTGGAGCAGCGGTTCAACTTCCGGATCGCGCCGCCGGCGGAGGGGCCGGGACAGATCAGCTGAGCGCGAGCGGCGAGCAGAGCGGCAGGCGGTGGACATTCCGCCTGCCGTAGGTCAGTGGTCAGATGTGTCGACCGAGATCTGGTCCGGGTCCGTGAGCTCGATTTCGACCCGTCCCCGGTAACTCATGATGGACCCGCGGACCCGGACCCGCTTGCCGGCGAGCGTATCCAGCCTCGCCGTCCACGGAGGGACCGGCGCAACTGCTACCGCGGTGAAGGTCTGCCGCGGATAGTCCGCGCCGAAGTTGAGATAGAGGTTCCCTCCGGGCGACCGAAACACCGTCGCCACGTTGCCCACCACCGTCCCCGTCTCACCTACGTGCGCCGCCGCCTCGCGGTCGAGGAACACACCGGGTCCGAGGTCGGCGGCCGAGGCGGCCGCCGAGGGGTGGTAGCCGGCCAGAGTCTCGTTGAGCACCTTGGCCAGCCGCACCCCGGCCGCGATCAGGGCGTGATCGATCAGGGGTTTGTTCTCCTCCACGTACGCCGCCCCAAGCCGGCCGTCGGGCGGAAGCTTGTAAGCGTGCTCGACCGCGATCCGGTGTCCCTCCATCGCCCAGTCCACCACGGTCCCTCGCTCGAGCGCCGCCAGATTCATGGTGTCCATCTTTCGCTCGAGCCGGGGCAGGTAGGTCGCTTCGTCCATACCGACGTGGTAGAGCAGCTCTCCGTCCCACACCTGGTGCAGGTTCATCGAGTCGCCCTCGAGCCACACCACCCGCCGGTTGCCCCCGCGGTCGTTGTCGTCCGCCACATGCAGCGGCTGGTGGAGATCTCCCATGAAGTGAATCAGGAACCGGAGCGCCTCAGCCCGATCGAGCGGCGACGCCGCGTCGTTGGCGAGCACCTGGCGATCGCTCGCGATGGCGGCGATGATGCACTTTCCGTTGGGACAATCACGGGCGGAGTCATAGCTGGCGGCAGCGAGCGGGATGTTGACGTAGTGCAGAGGGTCGGCATCATGCCGGTACTGCTTGATGTTGTCGGCCCAGACCGCGGCGTCGGACATGCGTTGACCGCCGAGAATGTCCTGCACCGCACGCGCGGCCTCGGGCGTGAGCCGCCGCTCGGCGATGTCCGCCACGATCCGGTGGCCGAGGTCGTACCAGAACAGAGCCGGAGCGGGTCGGGGCTTCGGCGAGAAAGCGAGCGCCGCCGCCAGGAGCCAACGAAAGAGGATCATCGAAGCGGCAGTCCCGGGCTAAACCTCATCCGACGCGAGCGCTGAGCCGGGCCGCCGCGGCATCCCAGCCCGCATCGAACGAATGGCCCGGTTGGTCGATGTCGATCAGCAGTGGTGCATGGTCGGACGGAATCGGCTTGCCCTTGCGCGCCTCGCGGTCGATCTCGGCGCCGACGGTGCGATCGGCCAGTGAACGGGTCACCAGCAGGTGATCGATGCGCATCCCGAAGTTCCGGTGAAAGGCGCCCCCGCGGTAGTCCCACCAGGTGTACCGTCCGGCCTCGGCGTGGTGGAGGCGATAGGCATCGACCAGGCCCCAGCGACACAGCCGAGCGAAGGCCTCCCGTTCCGCCGGAGACACGTGCGTGCCGCCGTGGCAGGCGCCCGGGTCCCACACGTCCTTGTCCTCGGGCGCGAGATTGAAGTCGCCGCCGAGCACGAGGGCCTCGGCTGGATCGGCCGCGCGCTCGAGCCAGCCGGCCAGGCGCTCGTACCAGGCGAGCTTGGCTATATAAAAGGAAGAGCCCACCGACCTGCCGTTGGGCGCGTAGAGCGACGCGACCCTCACCCCGCCGCACGTCGCGGCGATGATCCGCGCCTCGGCCAGCGGCTCGTCGTCGCCCGCCTCGGGCGTCGTGGCGACTCGGAGTGGCTCGCCGAGGTTGCTGACCACATCCGCGATCCCGACCCGGCTCGCGATCGCCACGCCGTTCCAGCGGCCCTCCCCGTGGTGAGCCAGCTGGTAGCCTGCCGCACCGAATTCGGCGGCCGGCGCCGCCGAGTCAGCCAGCTTGGTCTCCTGCATCAGCAGGACATCGGGGCGGGCTCGCTCGAGCCACCAGAGCACCTTGTCCAGGCGGGCCTTGAGCGAGTTCACGTTCCAGGTCGCGATCCGCATGACCTGTTAGTAGAGGGGGGGCGGGGCGGAGTCAACCGTTAACGGTAAGCGGTGAGCGGTGAGCGGTGAGCGGTAAGCGGGAACGGCACACCAGATCTAGTCAGGTGTGCCGTTCCCGCTCACCGCTATCCATGGCTGCGCTGGGGCCAACTACTTACCCCGCTGCTTGAGCTCCTCGAACCAGTTCTGGACCACGACCAGCTCGGTCTCGCCCAGCCCCGCCACCGGGCGGATCATCAGGAACCGCTTGCCGTCGGGCGACACGTCGAACACGCCCGCGTTCCCGTTGACGGTGAACTGGCCCACCGGGAACAGCGGCGTCGGTTCGCCGGGGTTGAACGTAGGGCCCGGCTTGATCGGGGCGCTGGCCATCTCGCCACGGCCGCTGATGTAGAACAGCTCGCGCCCGTCCCGGGACCAGACCGGATTGGTGCCGCCGCTGGCCGACACCTGCCACCGCGCGGTCGCCGCGTCGGGGAACGGACGCACGTACACCTCCGCCGTGCCCGACTCGTCCGAGCTGTAGGCCAGCCAGCGGCCGTCGGGCGAGACGGCCGGGCTCAGCTCGACGGCCGGCGTCGTGACCAGCGGCACCAGGGTCGTGTCGCCCATCTTGACCCCGATGAGGTCCCCCGCGCCCTGCTCCGCGGTCGAGCGCCGGAGCACCAGCCACTTCCCGTCGCGGGTCGGGACCGCCTGTCCGAAGGTCATCTTCGCATGCAGCAGCGGCTCCGCCGCGCCGGTGCCGTCGGCCCGGCGCAGGGGAAAG
>JADMIO012753029.1_pt1 | contig 11555 bp, 16 predicted proteins | sample 8958161 | NCBI WGS metagenome assembly JADMIO01 (sample SAMN16585339, study PRJNA669376) | soil metagenome | isolation source: Crop rotation soil | place: USA: Cullars Rotation, Alabama | collected 2011
CTTTCCCCAGCACATACGACATTAATCGTGCCGATACCCAGGTTAGGCGCGCTGTCAATAACTATGACATCATAGTCATGAGCAACAGTTTCAATGGCCAGTCGGAGCATCAGGTGTGGATCGGTGGGCAGTTTACCTTCATCAAATTTGCCCATTAACTCAGTTTCAATACGGTGCAGAGCCAGACAGGAAGGAATAATGTCAAGCCCCGGCCAGCAAGTGGGCTTTATTGCATAAGTGACATCGTCCTTTTCCCCAAGATAGAAAGGCAGGAGAGTGTCTTCTGCATGAATATGAAGATCTGGTACCCATCCGTGATACATTGAGGCTGTTCCCTGGGGGTCGTTACCTTCCACGAGCAAAACACGTAGCCCCTTCAGAGCCAGATCCTGAGCAAGATGAACAGAAACTGAGGTTTTGTAAACGCCTCCTTTATGGGCAGCAACCCCGATCACCGGTGGAAATACGTCTTCAGCACGTCGCAATCGCGTACCAAACACATCACGCATATGATTAATTTGTTCAATTGTATAACCAACACGTTGCTCAACCCGTCCTCGAATTTCCATATCCGGGTGCGGTAGTCGCCCTGCTTTCTCGGCATCTCTGATAGCCTGAGAAGAAACCCCAACTAAATCCGCTGCTTCACCTATTCTCCAGCGCCGGGTTATTTTCCTCGCTTCCGGGCTGTCATCATTAAACTGTGCAATGGCGATAGCCTTCGTCATTTCATGACCAGCGTTTATGCACTGGTTAAGTGTTTCCATGAGTTTCATTCTGAACATCCTTTAATCATTGCTTTGCGTTTTTTTATTAAATCTTGCAATTTACTGCAAAGCAACAACAAAATCGCAAAGTCATCAAAAAACCGCAAAGTTGTTTAAAATAAGAGCAACACTACAAAAGGAGATAAGAAGAGCACATACCTCAGTCACTTATTATCACTAGCGCTCGCCGCAGCCGTGTAACCGAGCATAGCGAGCGAACTGGCGAGGAAGCAAAGAAGAACTGTTCTGTCAGATAGCTCTTACGCTCAGCGCAAGAAGAAATATCCACCGTGGGAAAAACTCCAGGTAGAGGTACACACGCGGATAGCCAATTCAGAGTAATAAACTGTGATAATCAACCCTCATCAATGATGACGAACTAACCCCCGATATCAAGTCACATGACGAAGGGAAAGAGAAGGAAATCAACTGTGACAAACTGCCCTCAAATTTGGCTTCCTTAAAAATTACAGTTCAAAAAGTATGAGAAAATCCATGCAGGCTGAAGGAAACAGCAAAACTGTGACAAATTACCCTCAGTAGGTCAGAACAAATGTGACGAACCACCCTCAAATCTGTGACAGATAACCCTCAGACTATCCTGTCGTCATGGAAGTGATATCGCGGAAGGAAAATACGATATGAGTCGTCTGGCGGCCTTTCTTTTTCTCAATGTATGAGAGGCGCATTGGAGTTCTGCTGTTGATCTCATTAACACAGACCTGCAGGAAGCGGCGGCGGAAGTCAGGCATACGCTGGTAACTTTGAGGCAGCTGGTAACGCTCTATGATCCAGTCGATTTTCAGAGAGACGATGCCTGAGCCATCCGGCTTACGATACTGACACAGGGATTCGTATAAACGCATGGCATACGGATTGGTGATTTCTTTTGTTTCACTAAGCCGAAACTGCGTAAACCGGTTCTGTAACCCGATAAAGAAGGGAATGAGATATGGGTTGATATGTACACTGTAAAGCCCTCTGGATGGACTGTGCGCACGTTTGATAAACCAAGGAAAAGATTCATAGCCTTTTTCATCGCCGGCATCCTCTTCAGGGCGATAAAAAACCACTTCCTTCCCCGCGAAACTCTTCAATGCCTGCCGTATATCCTTACTGGCTTCCGCAGAGGTCAATCCGAATATTTCAGCATATTTAGCAACATGGATCTCGCAGATACCGTCATGTTCCTGTAGGGTGCCATCAGATTTTCTGATCTGGTCAACGAACAGATACAGCATACGTTTTTGATCCCGGGAGAGACTATATGCCGCCTCAGTGAGGTCGTTTGACTGGACGATTCGCGGGCTATTTTTACGTTTCTTGTGATTGATAACCGCTGTTTCCGCCATGACAGATCCATGTGAAGTGTGACAAGTTTTTAGATTGTCACACTAAATAAAAAAGAGTCAATAAGCAGGGATAACTTTGTGAAAAAACAGCTTCTTCTGAGGGCAATTTGTCACAGGGTTAAGGGCAATTTGTCACAGACAGGACTGTCATTTGAGGGTGATTTGTCACACTGAAAGGGCAATTTGTCACAACACCTTCTCTAGAACCAGCATGGATAAAGGCCTACAAGGCGCTCTAAAAAAGAAGATCTAAAAACTATAAAAAAAATAATTATAAAAATATCCCCGTGGATAAGTGGATAACCCCAAGGGAAGTTTTTTCAGGCATCGTGTGTAAGCAGAATATATAAGTGCTGTTCCCTGGTGCTTCCTCGCTCACTCGACCGGGAGGGTTCGAGAAGGGGGGGCACCCCCCTTCGGCGTGCGCGGTCACGCGCACAGGGCGCAGCCCTGGTTAAAAACAAGGTTTATAAATATTGGTTTAAAAGCAGGTTAAAAGACAGGTTAGCGGTGGCCGAAAAACGGGCGGAAACCCTTGCAAATGCTGGATTTTCTGCCTGTGGACAGCCCCTCAAATGTCAATAGGTGCGCCCCTCATCTGTCAGCACTCTGCCCCTCAAGTGTCAAGGATCGCGCCCCTCATCTGTCAGTAGTCGCGCCCCTCAAGTGTCAATACCGCAGGGCACTTATCCCCAGGCTTGTCCACATCATCTGTGGGAAACTCGCGTAAAATCAGGCGTTTTCGCCGATTTGCGAGGCTGGCCAGCTCCACGTCGCCGGCCGAAATCGAGCCTGCCCCTCATCTGTCAACGCCGCGCCGGGTGAGTCGGCCCCTCAAGTGTCAACGTCCGCCCCTCATCTGTCAGTGAGGGCCAAGTTTTCCGCGAGGTATCCACAACGCCGGCGGCCGGCCGCGGTGTCTCGCACACGGCTTCGACGGCGTTTCTGGCGCGTTTGCAGGGCCATAGACGGCCGCCAGCCCAGCGGCGAGGGCAACCAGCCGAGGGCTTCGCCCTGTCGCTCGACTGCGGCGAGCACTACTGGCTGTAAAAGGACAGACCACATCATGGTTCTGTGTTCATTAGGTTGTTCTGTCCATTGCTGACATAATCCGCTCCACTTCAACGTAACACCGCACGAAGATTTCTATTGTTCCTGAAGGCATATTCAAATCGTTTTCGTTACCGCTTGCAGGCATCATGACAGAACACTACTTCCTATAAACGCTACACAGGCTCCTGAGATTAATAATGCGGATCTCTACGATAATGGGAGATTTTCCCGACTGTTTCGTTCGCTTCTCAGTGGATAACAGCCAGCTTCTCTGTTTAACAGACAAAAACAGCATATCCACTCAGTTCCACATTTCCATATAAAGGCCAAGGCATTTATTCTCAGGATAATTGTTTCAGCATCGCAACCGCATCAGACTCCGGCATCGCAAACTGCACCCGGTGCCGGGCAGCCACATCCAGCGCAAAAACCTTCGTGTAGACTTCCGTTGAACTGATGGACTTATGTCCCATCAGGCTTTGCAGAACTTTCAGCGGTATACCGGCATACAGCATGTGCATCGCATAGGAATGGCGGAACGTATGTGGTGTGACCGGAACAGAGAACGTCACACCGTCAGCAGCAGCGGCGGCAACCGCCTCCCCAATCCAGGTCCTGACCGTTCTGTCCGTCACTTCCCAGATCCGCGCTTTCTCTGTCCTTCCTGTGCGACGGTTACGCCGCTCCATGAGCTTATCGGGTCCACTCGCGAACGCAGAAAGGCCCACCCGAAGGTGAGCCAGTGTGATTACATTTGCGGCCTAACTGTGGCCAGTCCAGTTACGCTGGAGTCACTAGTATTTAGGTGACACTATAGAAGCGGCCGCGACAACTTGTCCACGTGGAATTCTAAGCTTAGGATCCCAATGTGCTGGAAAGAAGCGCGAGCAAGGCGGAAAGCTCAATCCTGCCCAGAAGAAGCAGCAGAGCGAGACCGCGAAGAAGCGCAAGGAGATCCGGGAGAAGCTCCAGAAGTTCCTGGCGAAGATCCCGGTCTTCATGTACGTCACCGACTTCCGCGAGGAAGCGCTGCGGCACGTCATCGAGTCGATCGACACCGACCTCTTCGAGCGGGTGACCGGGCTGGCCATCGAGGACTTCCGGCTGCTCAGCGAACTCGGCCTGTTCAACGCCCAGCACATGAACGCGGCGATCTACCAGTTCCGCTCGTTCGAGCGGTCGAGCCTGGAGTACGCCGAGGCCGAGGACGCGCGCGGGCCCAAGCGCGTCGGCTTGTGGGACACCACGACGAAAGTCGCCTGACACCGCCTGCGGGTCGACCTGATCCCCGGCCGGAGGAGAAGTTCCCGTCGATGACGGGCTTACGTCCAAAGGCCGAGGCTCTTGGCGAGCTCGCCGAGCGACTGGCCGCCGGGCTCGACCGCGAACACGTCATGGACGGCCCGGGCGCGGTCGCCGGTGAACGTCGGATCGATCTGCCGACGAGCCCTGTCGAAGGCCCTGCTGGCCATGACTTCTTCGCCGACCGGGTCGTCCGACGGCGTATAGACGAGCCGGGGCGGACCGCCAGTCGTGCGCAGCTCGAAGCGCAGCCGCGAGTCCTCGTCGACGGACGGCCTCGCCTCGGCCGGCAGCTTCGAGCGGATCAGCCACAGCGTCGCGCCGTCCTGAAGCTGCCCGTTCTCGATCAGGGTGGGGAGGACCGCAGGCTGCTTGTTCTGGCCCTTAGTGACACGGGCGCGCTCGGTCGCACCGACCAGGCTGCTCTGAAGCAGCTGTTGGTTCTCGCTGCTGCGGTACTGGCGAACCTCCAGAGCCAGGACCTCTGCGACCGAGAGTTGCCCGTTGAGCCACTCGACGATCCGCCGCAGCGTCGAGCTGATCTGGTCGGAGACGAAGATCAGCCGCACCTTCCCCTCGCGGAAGTTCTCCTCGGCCTGCGCCCACAGGTCTGCGGCGCTGTCGAAGCCGTGGTCAAGGTCGACGAGCTGCTCCTCCGGGCTGGCGCCGGACTCCGAGCAGCGCTGCTCGAACCAGGCGGCGAGCTCCTCCGCCTTGACGCTGGCGGCGAGGCTGGCGTAGTCGAGCATCTGCGCGACGACCTCGCGTCGGCCGCGCGTGTCGGATGAGCGCTTCGTCTCGACCAGCGTCGGCACGGCGTGTTGGTCGACGAACAGGTGATCGAGCTCGAAGCCTTCCAGCGGAGCCTCGCGGCGGACCAGCAGGAACCGCAGCGGATCGGTCGGGTTGAGGTCCTCGCCAGGGATGAGCTCCGGGTGCTCGGCGATGAGCCCCTGGAGCAGCGCCTCGGCGTCATAGGGCTGCTCGGTCAGCGCCACAAGCGATGAGCCGTCGCTGAGGAAGAGATTGCCGGAGACGGACACGACGCGCATGTTCGCGCAGTCGCCGCGTCGAGGACGCGTCACCCAGTCGATCGACGTAGGTTGGGCCGCGATGCGTACCTATTGGAAGAACGACGCTGCACTACTCCCCAGCCACGCAGCGTGGCGCGATCGCCTGGCCAAGAAGGACAGCCGTCAAGGAACGAGCGCGCCGACGCTGGCCGCGTCCTGGGCCGGGCCGGTCGAGATGCACGCCGCGCTGCGCAAGCAGCCGCACCTCGCAGACCTCTCCATCACGAAGCTCGTCGTCGAGCGCGAATCGGCCTTCGACGATTTCTCTGGCCCGCGACACCACGACGTTGTCGTCCGCGGCGAGCTGGCCAGCGGCGAGACGGTCATCGTGTGCGTCGAGGCGAAGGCGGGCGAGGACCTGGACCGCACCGTCAAGCGCTACGCCGCGGCCGCGCAGAAGAAGCGCGCCAAGGGGAAGAGCACGAACGCCCCGGAGCGGCTCGCCGGACTGCTCGATCGGTACGTGCCATACGACCCGTCAGAGGAGCGCGTGCAGAAGATGCGCTACCAGTTCCTCTCGGCGCTGGCGGGCACCGAGGCGGAGGCGGCGACGATGAACGCAGACCACGCCGTGCTGATGCTGCACGACTTCATGACCGACGATCGGCCCAAGGACAAGACCGCCGAGCACGCCACCGACTGGCACCGGTTCTGCACGACGGTCTTCGACTGCGAGCCGCCCGACCCGCAGGACGTCCCGTGGTGCTACGAGGTGCCGGCGCCGAAGACGATGAAGGTGCGGCTGTACCTCGCGTGGGCGATCACCGATCTCCGAACCCGGACCCTGGAGAAGTGATGTTCCGCCTTCCAGGGATACTTGACCGGTGACCGAGCCCGTCGTCGAGCGCGTGATCGGCATTCGGGACCTGCCGCTCGGCGAGTCGGCGTCCCGCGAGCTTGTCGTTCGCTGGTCGGACGGGTCCGAGGGCATCGCGCTGCGCTGGTACGCCGACGACGGCTGGCTGGTCAGCGAGGGCGACCTGGTCGGCAGGACCGCCGCCCAGATACGTGCGCTCGCTCACGCGCGCGACACGCAGTCGATCCGCGACGGCGGCTCGGCCGAGTTCCTCTAGCCCGCGGGCGGCGCGCCGGGCCCAGTCCGTCGGCGGTCGGCGCCACGTGCCCGGTCCTACGGGCATTCGGGCAGCGAGAGCGCGCTCGTCCCGGCCGAGGACGGCGACGGCACCTCGATTACGTTCACCGGCTCGCATGGCGCCTTCGTTTGCGCGCGGGAACGGCCGTGGGCGACGCCGTGTGAAACCCTCGAGTTCGCCTTGAGGGGCGTTTTAGGGGCGTTTTGGTTGTCCAGCCCCGTCCCGCGACGGCACTCCGTGTCCATCCACGCCCCGCCGCTACGATGTTTTCCGCAGCGCCCTCTTAGCTCAGTTGGTAGAGCACTTCCATGGTAAGGAAGGGGTCGCCGGTTCGAGTCCGGCAGAGGGCTTCACCGCGATATGCAGCCGGAATACTGGCGGTATACCGGCCAGCGCCCGCGTCGCCGCGGGGCCCAGACGCACAATCCGCGCACACCCGCACCGGTCAGCTCCTCAGATCCGCGACGTCGAAGAGGGTCCCGCCGCGCGCCACGGCGTCCCGCGCCGTGGCGATCGCGTCGATCGCGGAGGTGCGCTTGGCGGGGTCGAAGTCGTTGAAGATCCGCGCGTAGTGGTCCTCGCAGATCTGCACGCTGTGGCCGGCCTGGCGCGCGACCTCGAGCAGGTTGCGGCCTTCCCAGACGAGCAGCGAGACGAACGAGCCGCGCAGGTCATACGGGCGAGGTGACGGGAGCCCGACCTTGCGCGCGACCGGCTGGTACTTCCGCCGGCGCCAGTTGCGCCAGTCGTGCTCGCGCATCGGCTCGCCGTCGGCGGCGGGGAACAAGAGGCCGCGGCGCCGGCCGCTGGCGACGCGGTACTCGCGCAGGTCCTGGGCGAGTGGGGCGAGCAGATCGACGGTGCGGTTGCGGCGCGTCTTGGTGTACGGCTTGATCTCGCCGGCGACGTTCTTCTGGTGGACGAAGATCTTCGTCTCGGCGACGTCGGCCCACTCGAGCGCCAGCAGCTCCTCGGGGCGCAGCCCGGCGTAGCCGAGCACCGACACCATGACCGCGTCACGTGGGCTCAGCCGACTGCGCATCTGCTCGACGAGCTCGGGCGAGACGGGATCGACCTGCCGCGCCGGCGACTGGTTGGGCTTGCGGACCTCGTCGACGGGGTTGCGCGCCAGCCGGCGGTGACGGACCGCGAGTGACATCACGCTCTGCAGCACGGTCAGCGCCTTGATGATCGTCGGGTCCCCGACGCCGTCGCGCTGCAGCTGCGCCTTGAAGTCGCCGACGACCTCCGGGGTGAGCTGCCGGAGCTTGTAGCGGCCGAGCCGCGGCCGCACGTGACGCAGCCACGCGCCCTTGTACTGCGGCCGCGTCGACGCCTCGAGGTTCGGGATCCCGTGCAGTTCCCAGTAGGTCTCGAAGAACTCGTTGAGCGTGACGTCCTTGTGGATCGCGACCAGCCCGTCGACCTGCCGCATCCGGCGCAGCTCGAGCTCGAACGCGTCGCGATCCTCCTTGCGATCGAAGCTCTGCTGGCGCTGCACGCCCGCCTCACGCCACCGGTAGATGTACTTCGCCCGCGGCTTCGGCTTGCGGTCCTTCGTCGTCATCGCGCTGCCCTCTCCTCGATCGCGGCTAGGCGGTCGACGCTACCGGGCTGCGGATCTCGACGTCGGAGCTCGCGCACCTTCGGGGAGGAGCTCGGCGCCGGCAGGGGATGGGCCGGCGCCGACGGTTCCTCCGTCGCCCAGTCGTCGAGGTCCTCGACGAGGACGTACAGCTTGCGTTGCCCGCGCGGCTGGCGCGCGCGAAGGTGCCGGTTCCTGATCGCCGTGCGCAAGGTCTTCACCGGCAGCCCGGTGCGAGCCGACGCCTCAACGAGGGTCAGCATCGGCTCACGGCTGCCAGCGACGAACCCGCTCACGACCGGGCGAAGCTCCGGCGGTAGTGCGAGGACACCTCGCCGAGACCGTGCAGCGCCGCGATGCGCTGACGCTCGGAGAGCCCGCCGATCGTCTTCGACGGCGAGATCCGCGCCGTCGCGAAGAGCTTGTTGACCTTCGTGCGGCCGAGCTTCGGCATCGCCAGGACGAGGTCGAAGAGCTTCATCGTCTCGAGGTACTCGGGCGGGTCGGCGATCAGCGGCCGGACGTCGGCCCGGCCGGCCTTGAGATCGCGCTTGAGCTGCGCGCGTCGCGTGCGGATCTCGTTCGCGCGCGTCAGCGCCTCCATCCGCTGCTGAGTGGAACGCTGCGGTGCGCCGGTGTGGACCGGCCCGTCGATGGTGAGGCTCATGTGCCCTCTCCTCGTGTGGGGATCTCGGCCGCGTCGACGCGCGCCAGCGCTTCGGCGGCCGCTGTCTTGATGTGCTCGAGCGCCTTCTCGGGCGCGGTGTCCGTCTCGCCGGCGAGCACCCGCCGGCAGTAGTCCTGGATCGCGGTCACGTCGCCGACGAGCTCGTGCAGCTGCTCGCGCGCGTGGGTCCATCCGGCGCATTCCGCGGCGACGTCGCTGGCCGCCATCAGAACCAGACCTCAGGGACGACGAGGATCAGCCCGACGCCGCAGGCGATGCCGGCCAGGACGCCGGCGACGCCAGTCGCGATGAGCGCCCACGGGACGCCCGGCGCCGGCGGATGACAGACGCCGCAGACGACGGACCCACCGTCGGTGCGACGCCAGTCGCTGGGGCGATGCCCGGGGTACGGGCACGGCGGGGCGTCCGGGTTAGACCCGCCCAGCGCGGCGAGCGCGCCGAAGCTCGAGCGCGCGACACCCTTCGCGCGGATCTCGGCGTCGAACTTCGGCGACGACATCTAGGCGGCCACCTTTGTCGCCACGCGGCCGACGACGTCGACGTGGGAGAGCGCCTCGTCGACGAGCCGGCGGCCGCGGGCGGTCAGCGTCAGCAGATTCACGACGCCGCGGCGCGGCACGCCGCCGTCCATCGCGTCGACCTCGACGAGGTCCGCGAGCCTCAGCACTGACGTCGACCGGCGGACCGCGCTGCCGTCGGTCTGTAGGACGTGCGAGATCTCGTGGGTCGAGAGCTGTCGGAGTGGGCCGCCGGTTTCGGCGATCGCCACCAGGACCCGGACGTCGAACGGGTTGAGCCCGTGGTCGATGGCCGCGATCCGGAACGCCTCGTGCGCCGCGGTGTAGGCGGCGGTGACCGAGTCGGCTCTCACGCTGCCCTCAGGCCGCAGTAGTGGTCGACGATCTCCTCGGCCTCCGCGTATGACTCGCCCGCCAGCAGGAGCGAGCTGGTCCAGCGCCGGGCGAACGTCCGGCCGGCGAGCTCGCAGTCGGTGCAGAGGTCGACCAGCGCTGCGACGACGTCGTCGAGCTCGCGCCTGCAGACCTCACAGCGGTGCGGGGTGACGGTCCCGAGCATTACGCAGCCGCTCCCCTGCGTCCGAGCCCGAGGACCCGCCGGCTGCCGATCCGCCGGCGGAGGACAACATCACGCCGATCAGCGAGGCACCGAGCGCGGCCGCGGCCGTCGAGGAGCCCGTCGACGCGCCGGACGTCGACGAAGAGGTCCTCGACCTCACGCCGACGCAGCGCCGAATTCTCGGGCTCCTGGACTCCTACCAGTGGTCTGCTGACCGGCTGGCGCACAACACGCAGCTCTCGCTGCAGGCGACCCAGCTCGAGCTGCGCGAGCTGCTCGCCCTGCGCCTGGTCGTCGAGGTCCCAGACGGCACGTTCCGCTCTGACCGTGGGCCGCGGGCGCTGGTACGCAGGGGAGGAGTCGCGGTCACCTGCCGGCAGCCGGTAGACGGTCTCGGTCCCGCGGCGCGCGGTCCCGACGGTCTCGAGCTGGCGGTTGCCGATCAGCTTCTTGGCGGCCTGCGCGACGCCGGCGGCCGTAACGTCGCCCAGCGCGTCGGCGAGCTCCTTGGCGGTCGCCTGGTCGCGATGGGTGAGTACAGCGACGATCCGCTCGCCCGCCGGCGGGACGCGCTCGCCTCGAGGCGTCGTCGTCTTCTTCCGAGGCTTCGCCGGCGTTGAGCTCTTGGCGGCTCTCTTCGCGCGCGGCGGCGCGGGCACCGGCTTCGGTGTGCCGTCGACGAGCGCGGCCACGCGATCCTCGACGTCGTCGAGCAGTGACAGCTTCTGCTGCAGGACTCCGGCGCGCGCCCGCACCTCCTCGAGCTCGGTCTCGTAGGTGGCCTTGGCCTCGCGCGTCTGCGCGAGCAGGTCGTCCAGCACCGTCATGGTCCCTCTCCTCGTGACTCGTACTTGCCAAATAGCGCCTCCCACCGTCCGCCCGGCGTCGTCAGGAAGTGGAACCTCAGGACGTACGCCGACCACCGCCGGCGCAACTGCTCGAGGTCGTGGAGGATCTCGAGCGCGGCGATCTCCGGGAACTGCAGCTGCCCGTTCACGCGACGACCTCACGGGTGCGGATGGCCAGCGGCGTGATCCGCAGCCGGCCGAGCTTCTCCACGACGAGGTCCTCGGCCTGGTCGACGTCGTCGAACGGGCCGAACGTGGCCTCGACCTCCGGGCCCGACGCCGGCGGGTGAGCGTCGATCGTCTGCAGCTCGTCGATCTCGAGCACCTGGCGCGCCATGAGCGCGAACAGCACGCGGTCGATCCGCGCGTCGACCACGACGGTGGACCGCGGGCGCGCGCTCGAGCGCAGGAGATCGGTGAGCCGCAACACGACGAGGACGGGCTACGCGGTGACCGGGATCCCGCAGACGTCTGCAGCGTCGTCGACGACGGGCAGCTGGATGATCTCCTTGGGGAGCAGCTGCTCGAGCAGCTCGAACGCCTGGCGCTGCGACTCCGCCCTCTGGCCGGCTAGCCGCTCGTCGGCCGCGGCGCGGCAGCGCTTGTAGACGTCCTCGTAGATCTCCTGCGGCGACTTGCCGGCGGCGTAGGCGGCGGCGTCGTCGGCGGCGTAGGCGGCGGCGGCGTCGGCGGCGTAGGCGGCGGCGGCGGGAAAG
>JADMIO011762039.1_pt1 | contig 11554 bp, 9 predicted proteins | sample 8958161 | NCBI WGS metagenome assembly JADMIO01 (sample SAMN16585339, study PRJNA669376) | soil metagenome | isolation source: Crop rotation soil | place: USA: Cullars Rotation, Alabama | collected 2011
CGCGACAACTTGTCCACGTGGAATTCTAAGCTTAGGATCCCAATGTGCTGGAAAGGCGCTTACTTCGACAGCGACGCACCGACCGTCGACCTCAACGGGCTATGGCGGTTCCACCTCGCCGCGCGCGCCGACCTCGTCACCCCCGGCTTCGACAGGCCCGACTTCGATGATGACGCGTGGGGCGCGATCGCCGTGCCGGGGCACTGGCAACTGCAAGGGCACGGCCGACCCGCCTACACGAACAACCGCTATCCCTTCCCGATCGATCCGCCGTGGGTTCCGGACGAGAACCCGACCGGCGAATACCGCCGCAGTTTCGACGTACCGCAGGACTGGCCGGCCGGTGCAGCCGCGTTGCGCTTTCTCGGCGTCGACTCGGCGTTCACCGTCTGGCTGAACGGCGTCGAGCTCGGCTGGTCGACGGGCAGCCGGCTGACGAGCGAGTTCGACGTCGGCGATCTGCTCCGCCCGGCCGGCAACGTGCTCGCCGTTCGCGTCCATCAGTGGTCGCCGGCCAGCTACTTGGAGGACCAGGACCAGTGGTGGCTGTCCGGCATCTTCCGCGACGTCACGCTCATCCATCGACCGATTGACGCGGTGGACGACTTCTTCGTGCACGCCGGATTCGATCACCACACCGGCACCGGAACGGTATGCGTCGAAGCCGAGGGCGTGGCGCACCTCGACATTCCCGAGCTGGGCATCGTCCGGCTGCCGTGCGACGGGACGCGGCACACCGTCACCGACGTCGAGCCGTGGTCGGCCGAGGCGCCGCGGCTCTATGAGGCGCGGCTGTATTCGTCCGGCGAATCGGTCCGGTTCCGAGTTGGGTTCCGCAGCGTTGCCGTGACGGACGGATCGCTCACCGTCAATGGTCGGCGCATCCTCATCCGCGGCGTTAACCGCCACGAGTGGAATCCGGACCGCGGCCGCGCCATCACCGAAGAGGACATGCTCGCCGACGTCCTGCTCATGAAGCAGCACAACATCAACGCGGTGCGCACCAGCCACTACCCCCCGCACCCGCACTTCCTCGACCTCTGCGACGAGTACGGGCTGTACGTGATCGACGAATGCGACCTCGAAACGCATGGCTTCGAGCACGGCGGGTGGCGGAACAACCCGAGCGACGACGTCCGGTGGCGGGACGCGCTGCTCGATCGCATGACGCGCACCGTCGAGCGGGACAAGAACCACCCGAGCGTCATCATGTGGTCGTTGGGCAACGAGAGCGGCCGCGGCAGCAACCTCGAGGCGATGGCTGCCTCGACCCGCCGGCGGGACCCCGACCGTCCGCTGCACTACGAGGGTGACCGGGACTCCGGCTACGTCGACGTGTACAGCCGGATGTACGCCACGCATGCCGAAGTAGACGCCATCGGCCGGCGAGCCGAACCGAAGACGGACGAGCCGTACCTCGACGCGCGTCGTCGATCGCTGCCGTTCATTCTCTGCGAGTACGCGCACGCGATGGGGAACGGACCCGGCGGGCTGGCCGAATACCAGGAGCTGTTCGAGACCTATCCGCGCTGCCAGGGCGGGCTCGTCTGGGAGTGGATCGACCACGGCATCCGACAACGGACACCGGACGGACGTGACTATTTCGCTTACGGCGGCGACTTCGGCGAACCGCTGCACGACGGCAACTTCGTCTGCGACGGACTGCTGCTGCCCGACCGCACTCCGTCACCCGGGCTGCTCGAACTCAAGGCCGTCTTCGCTCCGGTAGCGATTGCATTCGGCGACGGAGGACTCACGATCACCAACTTGCGCGACCACGTGGACACCAGCGACCTGCGCTTCCGCTGGGCGCGTGAGGTCGACGGCGTCTCGGTCGACGATGGCGAGCTGCTCGTCGAGCCGATACCCGCCCGGGAATCCACGACCGTCCCGATGCCGGCGTTCGGCCCCGCGGATCGCGAGAGCTGGCTCACCGTTCGTGGCCTACTGGCGAAGGACACCGAATGGGCACCGGCCGGTCACGAGATCGCGGCCGCGCAGACGCAGCTCTCTGCCAATCCGCACATGGATGTGCGCGGTGCTGCGCCGCCCCGCGAACTCTTCGCACCGGGTACCGGCTGGCTCGCCCGGCTCGGCGAGCTCGCGGTCGACGGGCCGCGGCTCGACCTGTGGCGAGCGCCGATCGACAACGACCGCGGCGAGTTCGAGCATCCCGCTGTCGCGTGGCGTGCGCTGGGCCTCGACCGGCTTATCCATCGGGTCATCGATCGCAGTTCGTCGGACGAGGCGTTCACCGTCCGCACCCGCGTCGCGCCGGCAGCCACGGATCTCGCGATGCTCGCCACCTACAGCTGGCGCGCAGAGGGCGATGCCCTGGTCCTGACCGTCAGCGTCGAGCCGCAGGGTGAGTGGCAGGCGCCGCTGCCCCGCCTCGGATTGCGGATGACCCTTCCGCAGAGCATCGCCGACGTTGAGTGGTTCGGTTGCGGGCCGGACGAGTCGTACGCCGACAGCACCCGCGCCGCGCTCGTCGGCCGGTACCGGCGCACCGTCGACCAGCTGCAGACGCCGTACGTGTACCCGCAGGAGAACGGCAACCGCCGCCTCGTCCGGTGGGCCGAACTTCGCGGACCCGAAGGCGGCGTCCGCATCGAGGGAATGCCGACGTTCGACCTCACCGTCCGCAGGTGGACAACCGAGGATCTCGATGCCGCGCAGCACACCACCGACCTCGTCGACCGTGGCCGCGTGTACGTCAACCTCGATCACGCTCAGCACGGCATCGGCAGCGCGTCGTGCGGTCCAGGTGTCCTCCCCCGGCACGCGCTCCATGCCATGCCGGCGTCGTGGAGCGTCCGCCTCACGCCACTTCGCCCTACCGACAAGTAGGACAAACATAAAATACGATTAGCTATTGACTGGTGTGGCCTGGGCCACAAAACTGCTGGTCATGGCGCGAACCGCTCACGTCCTCTTCCGAATCGCCGGCGTCTTCCTGCTGGCCTCCTGCGCCGTGGTCGGTGGCGCGGCAGGGCGCGCTCGTGCAACGACGGCGGTAGTCGATCCGGAGAACGTGCGGGTCGCGAACTTCGACGGCTGGGGCACCGCGCTGTCGTGGGGCGCGAACGTCGTCGGCGGCTGGCCGGACGCAACGCGTACCGCGGTCGCCGATCTGCTCTTCTCCCCCACCAGCGGTCTCGGCCTCAACGTCGTCCGCTATCAGATCGGCGGCGGGCAGAACCCGAATTGGCAGCAGGCGGGATGCGCAGCGCAGCGGGCCGGCTCGCCCCTGCCGACCTTCGAGCCGAGTCAGGGGACGTGGGACTGGACCGCCGATCCCGGGCAGCGCTGGTTTGCCCAGCGTGCGCAGACCGACGGTGCGAACAAGTTCCTCGGCTTCTCGTCGTCGCCGCCGTGGTGGATGACGATCAGCGGCTGCTCGAACGGCGCCTCCGGGGGCGGCAACAACCTGCAGGGCTGGTGGGGATATGACGGATCCGGAGGCACGGGCTACAGCCACACGGCCAATGACTCGGTTACCTTCACCTTCTCCGGCACCGGCATCGACTTCTACGGCCCGACGTCGCCGGACAGCGGGCACGGGGCTTTCTCGGTCGACGGCGGCGCCGAACAGGACGTCGACCTGTACTCATCGAGCCGCGTCAACGGTGTGCATCTGTATTCGAAGACAGGTCTGAGCAACGGCACGCACACGCTCAAGATTCGGGTCACGGGTACGAAGGACGCCGCATCGACAGACACGTTCGTGTCGATCGATCACGTGGTGGTCAGCCCGAGCGGCACGTCGGTGAGCAACCAGGTGCGCGGTACCGGGACGAACCAGTTCAACTACCACTGGCGTTACTACGAGGCCTACGCCGACTACCTCACCGAGGTCGCCAAGCACTACCGCGACTCATGGGGCATCAACTTCAACTACGTCGACCCGTTGAACGAGCCGGAGGGCGGCTGGAACATCAACGGCAATCAGGAAGGCACCGGCTTCGACCAGCACAGCCAGGAGGAGATCATCAATCGGGTCGGGCAGAGCCTGGCCGCTAAGGGGCTCACGGGCACCGGGGTGGCTGACTCCGACGGATTCTCCGAGTCCTCGACGAACGGCGAATTCACCAACCTGTCCGCGGCGGCCAAGGCGTACGTCTCGGCGATCACGACGCACACCTACGGCAACAGCAGCCCCGACGCGAACACGCTGAGTGCGACTGCTGCCGCCGCCGGCAAGAAGCTCTGGATGAGCGAGTACGGCACCGGCGAGGTGCCACTCGGCGGCACGCCGCAATACACCGACCCGACCAAGGCGCAGCCGGCGATCAACCTCGCTGCGCGCATCGTCGGCGACATGACCGACCTTCGCCCATCGGCGTGGATCCTCTGGGACGGCATCGAGAGCTGGGAGCAGAACCTTCAGGAGAACGTCAGTTGGGGCGCCATCTGGGCGCACTACGGCGACTCGAGCCAGGGTTACACCGTTGCGAAGCAGTACTACGGGTACAAGAACTTCACCAAGTACATCCGTCCCGGCTCACGCATCATCGCGTCCGGTGACGCGAACTCGCTCGCCGCGTACGACCCGAACAGCAACTCACTGACGATCGTCACGTACAACGACACGACCAGCGCCCGCCCGGTCACCTACGACCTGAGCCGCTTCGGTTCGATCACCTCAGCGAGCGCCTACCGGACGTCGGACACCGAATCTTTCGCTCCGCTTTCGCCGATCAGCGTGTCGAACAACCAGCTCTCGGTATCGGTCGCTGCGAAGTCGGTCACCACGTACGTGATGAACAACGTGCTGCCGAGCGTGGAACTCGTCGCGCGGCACAGCGGCAAGTGCGCGGACGTGAACGATGGCTCGTTGTCCGATGGCGCGAGCGTCGTCCAATGGTCGTGCTGGGACGGGACGAACCAGCAGTGGACGCTGCGGAACCTCGGCAACGGCTACTACCACGTGATCGCCCGGCACAGCGGCAAGTGCCTCAACGTCGCCGCCGGCTCGACCACGGACGGAGCGTGGGTGATCCAGTACGCCTGCGACGCAACGTCCACGAACGAGCAGTGGTCGGTGCAGAGTGCGGGCGGCGGCTACTACACGTTCGTCGCACGACATAGCGGCAAGTGCCTTGACGTCGACGGGGCGTCCACCGCCGACGGGGCGCAGCTCATCCAGTGGACGTGCAACGGCGGCACGAACCAGCAGTGGTCGCAGACCGCGGTCTGATCATCGCTCAGATGTTGGCGGCCTGGACGGATTGACCAGGAATCACATCGCGGACGACGAACACGGCGCCGGCCGCACCCGACTCGGCGGAGTCCAACCCGAGACGCGAGGTAGTGATGTACAGGTGATCGAGGTTCGGACCGCCGATCGTGCATGCGCTCACCTGCGCGGCACCCGGCACGTGCACCACGGCGTCAAGGGAGCCGTCCGGCCCGAACCGTCGCACCGCGCCGGCACCCCAACCGGCCACCCACACGCCACCCTCGCTGTCGACCACGATGCCGTCCGGGCTGCCGTCGTCGAGATCCATCTCGGCGAACGGCCGACGGTTGGCCAATCCCCGGTCGGGGTCGTAGTCGAGGACGTCGACGCGTTGCGTCGGCGTGTCCACGTAGTACGCGAGATTGCCGTCGGGGTGAAAGGCGAAACCATTCGAGATCGTGACCCGATCGAAGATCACCTCGGCACTGCCATCGGCAGCGAAGCGGTAGAAGCGACCGCGTCCCGGCGCTGCGTCGTACGCCATGGAACCGCAGTAGAACCGACCCTGTGGATCGCACCCGCCGTCGTTCATCCGAACCGACGGGTCGCTCCACACCTCGGGCAGCGGCGTCGCCTGGCCATCCGCCGACAGCAGCACCAACCCGCGTTCGACGGCAACGACCGCGCCGCCATCCGCCCGTGGCCGGACGGCCGCGGCGACGCGCCCGACGTGCGTCCGCTCGACGTGGCCGTTGTCGCTGAGATCGAGCAGATCACCGGCGAGCATGTCGACGAAACGCAGGTGTCCGTCGGGCCACCACACCGGTCCCTCGCCGTGCTCGGCGACCGGCTCGGTCAGCTGTTCGGCGGTGATCACGCGAGCACTGTGCGCGGCAAATTCGCGCCTGTCAAGATGTAGTCCTATTTTATGTCTTCATGTATGGTGATCCGCATGGCGATTGAGCGGCCGCGTGGCTTGCACGGGCAGGTAGTGCATCTCCTCGGCACCCGAATCCTGTCCGGCGATCTGCCGCCGGGCAAGATCCTGGATCTGCCGGCGCTGGAAAACGAACTCGGAATCAGCCATACCGTGCTGCGTGAATCGCTCAAGGTGCTCACCACAAAGGGACTGGTGGGCGCCCGACAGAAGCGCGGCACCTTCGTCACCGAGCCGCAGTCGTGGAACATGCTCGATGACGACGTGCTGCGCTGGCGCGCAGCCTCGCCCGACTCGTCGGACCTGTTCGAGAAGCTCGGCGAGGTCAGGTTGATCATCGAGCCGGCGTCAGCCGCGCTCGCCGCGCAGCGGGCAACGAGTGACGACATCGCGGCGCTCGACGCGTGTCTCGAGCGGATGCAGCAGGCGACCAGCGACGGCGACGGCAGCCACGCTGCCGATGCCGACGTCGAGTTCCATACCGCGCTACTGCACGCGACCCACAACGAGCTGCTGTCCGGCCTGCACATCGTGATCGAGCACGGACTGCGCCAACGCGACCTCATCGTCCACTCGCAACCGCACGCCGCCGACCCGATCCCGAGTCACCGCGCGGTACTCGACGCCGTCCAGAACGGCGACGCGGACGCTGCCGCCGAGGCGATGTTGGCGCTGCTCAACCAGGCGGCTACCGACTTCGACGCGCTGCGTAACTCGCGCTCGGGCCGACGCCGCAGCCCGGTGCGGAGGCAGGCGTGAAGGTCACCGAAATCGAGACGTTCCTCGTCGCACCGCGCTGGCTGTTCTGCAAGGTCAGCACCGACGAGGGCATCTCGGGTTGGGGCGAGGCGACGCTCGAAGGCCGTTGCGAGACCGTCCGAACAGCCGTCACCGAGCTCGCCGAGTTGATCGTCGGGCAGGATCCAGCGCGCATCGAGGACCACTGGCAGACGATGACGAAGGCGGCGTTCTACCGCGGCGGCGCGGTGTTCGCGAGTGCGGTGGCCGGCCTGGATCAGGCGCTGTGGGACATCGCCGGGAAGACGCTCGACGTGCCCGTCCACCAGCTGCTCGGCGGACCGGTGCGTGATCGCATGCGGATGTACACGTGGGTCGGCGGCGACGATCCCGTCGAGATCAAGGACGCCGTCGCCGAGCAGGTCGAGGCCGGCTTCACCGCGGTCAAGATGAATGCCAGCGGCCGCATGTCACCACTGGCGTCGGCCGCCGAGATCGACGGAGTGCTGACCAGGGTCGCCGCTGCTCGCGAGGTGCTCGGGCCCGAGCGGGACGTCGCGCTGGACTTCCATGGTCGGGTTTCGTTCGCCAATGCCGCCCGGCTGTTGCCTCAGCTCGGGCCCTATCACGTGCTGTTCGCAGAGGAGCCGTTGCTGCCGGAACACCTCGGGCAGCTGTCGCATCTCGTCGGGCCGGTACCTCTCGCAACTGGCGAGCGGTTGTTCCATCGCGCGGAATTTCTGCCGGTACTGCAAACCGGCATCGCCGTCGTCCAACCCGACGTCGCACATGCCGGCGGCATCTCCGAGGTCCGTCGCATCGCTGCACTCGCTGAGATCTTCGACGTCGCCGTCGCGCCACATTGTCCGCTCGGGCCTATCGCATTGGCCGCGTGTCTGCAGGTCGACTTCGCCGCGCCGAACGCGGTCATCCAGGAGCAGAGCATCGGCATCCACTACAACGTCGGCAGTGACCTGCTCGACTACCTCGTCGACACGTCGGTGTTCGACTGTCGCGACGGCTACCTCGAACGGCCCACCGGCCCAGGACTCGGCATCGACATCGATGAAGCAGCCGTCCGCGCCGCCGCGGAACGCGGACACGAATGGCGCAACCCGACCTGGCGGCATCCCGACGGGTCGTTCGCCGAATGGTGAGCGGCGAACCCCTGCTCGACACGCTGCGCGAGCAGCGACTCTTGGCGATTCTGCGCACCCGGGACCGCGCCGCACTCGTCGCGGCCGGCCTGACGCTCATCGACTGCGGGATCACCTGCCTCGAGGTCTCACTCACCAGCTCTGACGCGCTCGGCGCGATCGATGAGCTGGTCAGCAAGGCAGGCGCGGACGCACTCATCGGTGCGGGCACCGTGATCACGGCCGACGACGTGCTGCGGGTGCGCGACGCCGGCGCGCAGTTCGCGGTGACCCCAGGTTTGTGCGCCGCGGCCGACGCGGCCCAGACGGCCGGCCTGCCCGCCTTGATAGGTGCGTTGACGCCGAGCGAAGTCATCGCAGCCGCCGAGCGCGGCGTAGCCGTCAAGCTCTTTCCCGCCTCGTGCGGCGGCCCGGAATACCTACAGGCGATCCGGGCGCCACTCCCGGACGTCCCGATCGTCCCCGTCGGTGGCGTGGACGCCGAGTCCGTCCCCGCCTACCTTGCCGCGGGCGCCCTGGCCGTCGGCGTCGGATCACCATTGCTCGGCGACGCGGCGGACGGCGGTGACCTCGCCGAATTGGCCACGCGAGCGCGAAGGTTCCGCGCCCGCGCTACTCGTCCCGAGTGAGACGCGGTGTGGACGGTGGGTCGCCGCCTGCCTCCAGTTGACTCGCCGCAGTTCGCGACCAGGTGAGCAGCCCGTCGACGTCGATCCCGTACGGCCGATCGACCGCATAGGCGCTGATCCGCGACGCGCCCCGGTTAAGCAGTGCACTCGCCCCGACGCGATTGCCGCGCAGCGCGTGGGTCAGTCCGACCGCCATTTGCGCCAGCCCCTGCCACAGATCGCGCTCCTGCTCGGGCGCGTTCTTCCACGCCGCCTCAAGCACTTCGTGCGCGTGGAACGGACGTCCATCGTCCAGCAGTTGCTGGGCAGTCACCAACGTTTGCGCGGGCGGCAGCGGCTCGTCCGATACCGGCGGGCTGCCCTCGGCTCCGCGCGGCAGCGGCCGGCCGAGAGCGTCCCGCGGTCGCGCGTTGCGCGGACGTCCCTGCTCGTCCCGATCCCGCTCCACGAGACCGAGTCTGCCGCACGGGAGCGACTCGCTACTTCACCTCGCGGGCGGCGGTGAGGTCGATCGCGCCGGACGACGAGTCGCCGAAGCGGAACAACCGGAGCGCACGTCCGGACACCTTCGACACCACGACGGCGATCGAGCCGGCCGGCTTGCCGGTGTCCAGCTTGCTGCCCGTCACGTGGATACCGAGCTCCTGGTCCGACTTCCGGGGCGTGCTATTCGTCGTCGTCGGCTGCCGTGCCTCCCGCGCTGCTTCCATCGCGAGCAGATGCGGGAACCCGTACTTGCCGCCGCCGGCAACCGACGACACCAGCGCGGTCGACGCGCCAACCCGCTCGAGCAGTTCGATGTTCACGCCGTGCTTCGACGCGTGGTGCGAGATCTTGATCAGATCGGCGGCGAGATAGTCGCGGCTCTGCGCCGAACGCAACTCCTTGGCGAGGGTCGGGTTCTGCTCCTGCACGAGATCCGGGAAGTCGACGGTCGCCTGCGCCCACGACGTGAACTGCGCATCACCGCCGAGCAGCAGCCGACGCGACGGGATCGGCGCCGCTCGGCGGTCGAGCCCGTGGTCCGACGTCTCTGCGAACAGTGCGTTGGCCGGATACTCCACCATCATCGTGATCGACGAGTCGTTGATCTCGACGCCGTACGTGTCGAACCGGTTCCGCAGTCCGATGCCCGGCCCGAGCGCCATGAACCGCACCGAGTCGAGCGTCATCGTGGTACCGGACGTCGGCTGCAGCCGACGGATCCGCGGTGTGCTCTCCAGCGACGCCATCAGGTTGTGGAACGACGCGGACGGGAAGAAGTAGCCGGGCTCCCAGAACATCTCGATGCACGGCGTGACGGCCGGGTTCGGGTTGCCGTACGTGGCGATCAGATCCGACATGCCACCGATGTGGTCGAAGTGCGGATGGGTCGCGACGAGCAGCCTGATCTGCCGTTCCGAGCCGGGCGGTTCGATCAGCGGCTTGCCGCCGATCACCACCTTGCTCAACGCGTCGATCAGCTTCGGCAGCTTGCCCGGCGTCGCGACGTCGACGATGACCAGTCGACGAATGCCGTCGCTGCTGTCCGGCGGCAGCAGCAACAGCTGGGTGTCGCCGTCGCCGACATTGACGAGGAAGTACACCAGCGCATCCGGGTCGTCGGTGATCGCGTGAATCAGCGATCCCGGCGCGACTTCCGGGTCGGCCAGCGTCGCGTCGGGGACGGTGCCGACGACCGGCAGCGGGGCCGTCATCGTCCCGCTCCTCGCGACGCGACGGCCAGCGGCGGCGCGCCGAGCTGCAACGGCTTCAACCGCCGCCGGCGACGCGACCTCATTTCCTTCTTCCACGCAGCGACCGACTCGCGATCCGGCTTACCCGCCGGACGAATCGCCCCGACGCTCGCCTGGTACGCGATCCGCGCCGCTTCGCGTGCGTCCGCCGAGATGTCGTACACCGTGCCGTGGCCGAGCACGTCGCGCAGGTCGCGCAACCGTCGCGCGCGCGAGTGGTTCGCAGCACCGCGCGCGACGGCGAACGTGTCGCCGCAGCGCGGTTCGCGCTCGAGCCCATTCGGCGTGTAGAGCTGCGCCTTCAGCAGGTGGACGTCGACGGCGATCGCGTCCGTGTTGTGCTCGGCTCCGCCCGGCCACTGCAATCGTCCGAGTGGGTCGACGACCGGCCATGGCCAGCGATGCAGCACCGCGACCTCGTCGACGATCTCCTCGAGCACGACGTACGTCCAGAGCACGAATTCGTTCGGCTCGATCGGCAGATCCTCCGGCGCCCAGGGCACCGAACTGCCAGGTGGCATTGCGGTCATCTCGTCCCCCGTGGGTTGCGCTTACGTCACTGGATGAACCCAGTTCGGATCGATCCAGCGCTCGTCGGTGTCGGCGTTCGTCAGCTTCGGCAGGTAGGACGGATCGAACTTGCGCCGCGCTTGCACCGATGCGTGCAGCTTCGCGGCGTCGGGAAGCGGGCGGTGCCGGACGCCGACGAAGATCCAGAACCAGCCCATCCGGTGCTTCTTGCCCTTTGCGCAGTCCTCGGTGACGGTGCACTCGCGCGCGTACGCACCTTCACGCCAGTGGATGTCGGCGACCGTCCCGTCCACGATCCATTTCAACGCGATCTTCGCGAGATCGGAGTTGTCGACGAACGTGCCGCCGACGTCGGAGTGGACGCCGGCGAACCAGGCTTCCTCGAGCCCGTAGTGCGGGGCCGAGTGGTCGAAGAGGTACTCGTGATACGGGCGGCGCTTCTCGTCGATCGACACCGCGTGCCTGATGCGCTTCGCGTTGTAGAGCAGGTGCGTGTACGGCCACTTGAGGTTGCCGAGCCGGAATATGCCCGCGGCCTTGACGGTGTCCCACACGCCGACGTAGGTAACGGGCACCGCGTGCACGTGCACTTTCCAGCACAGTGGGATCCGAAGCTTGGAATTCACGTGACTTGAAGTCGCGGC
>JADMIO010796659.1_pt1 | contig 11553 bp, 6 predicted proteins | sample 8958161 | NCBI WGS metagenome assembly JADMIO01 (sample SAMN16585339, study PRJNA669376) | soil metagenome | isolation source: Crop rotation soil | place: USA: Cullars Rotation, Alabama | collected 2011
CTTTCCCGCCTGCTTCTGCCTCGCCGCCACACGCGAGGCCGCCGGCGACCACGTCGCCGCGCTGGCCGCCCTCGACAAGGCGCCCGCCGCCGCCACCGCCGCGACGCAGCTTCTCCAGGCCGCGCTTCTCGTCCGGGCGGGACGAAAGGACGACGCGAAGGCGGTCCTCGACGCGCTGGCTTCGTCGACGAAGGACGTGTTCGAGAGCGCGGCGGCGACCCGTCTCCTGGGACGGACCTCCGCAGCGGACTTCGCGAAGCTCGCCGAGCGCCCCGACCGCGCCAACGACGTCGCCTGGATCGAGTCCCTCGTCGCGGAATCGGCCGGAGACGCCGCCGCCGCCGCGACGTCCCGCGCGCGCGCCGCCGACCTGTCGAAGCCGCCCGGCGAGTTCCCCGGACTCCTCGTGCGTCCGGCGACCTCCACGGCGAAGTGAGCCGAGTCTCCCCGGGGCGGACGCATGTCTTCCTCCGCGCCTCCGCGTGATTCCTCGTCGCCTTGTGGATTGCCGTTCACACGCAACGGCGCGGAGACGGCGAAGATGTCCACGCGGAGGCGCGGAGGACGCGGAGAACTGCGAAGGGCAGGGGAAGTCGGCCGCGGCGACGCGCCTGCTTGCCTTTTCCCTTTTTCCTCGGTGCCGTCCGCGCCTCGCGGACGGCTAGACTCCGCCCGCCCATGACGGAAGTGATCTCCGGAAGATACGAGGTCCTCGAGAAACTCGGGGCCGGCGTGCTCGGCGAGGTGGTGAAGGTCAAGGACCGCGAGAACGGCGAGATCCGCGCCATCAAGCTGTTCAAGCCGCAGGTCATCAGCGCCTCGAACATGGGCCGGTTCGAGCGCGAGTTCCGCGCGATCGCGAGCATCCAGCACCCCAACATCGTCAAGGTCTACGACTTCGGCGTCCACGAGCAGCGGCCGTACTTCAGCATGGAGCTGCTCGACGGCACCGACCTGCGCCGCTACATTGCCGACACCCGGCCCGTGTCCGGCGCGCCCGGCTACGACGAGTTCGCGCGGCGCTCGGCGTACGTGTTCCACCAGATCGCGGACGCGCTCGCCGTGGTCCACGCGGCGGGGATCGTCCACCGCGACCTCAAGCCGGAGAACATCTTCGTCAAGTTCGGGAAGTACCCGCGCGCGAAGCTCCTCGACTTCGGCCACGCGAAGACCGGCGACAACCAGAACCTCACCGTGACGGGCACCGTGCTCGGCACCGCGTGGTACATCCCGCCGGAGCAGGCGATGGGCCGCGAGATCGGCCCGCCGGCCGACCTCTACTCGTTCGGCTGCGTGATGTTCGAGACGCTGACGGGCAAGCCGCCGTTCGGCGGCCGCAGCGTGATGGAGGTCATCCTCTCGCACATCCAGCGCACGCCGCCGGACGCGCGCGAACTCGATCCCCGCGTCCCCGAGAAGCTGGCCCTGATGTGCGCGCACCTGATGAAGAAGGACCCCGCGGACCGTCCGGAGTCCGCCGCCGGCCTCGCCGCGACGCTCGCCGCCGAGTGACGTGACGCGCCGCCGCGTCCTTCTCGTCGCGTCGCTCCTCCTCGGCGTCTCCTGCAAGTTCGACGCGGAGGGCCGGTTCGGCAGCGACAACGTCCGACTTCGGCCGGACCTTCGTCCTCGGGTTCCTTCGCCGGAGGAACCGGCGAAGGAACCCGAGTCAGATCCGGTCGTCGTCGCCCGGCCGTCGATGCCGCCGCCGCCGGTGCGGATCGTGCCGCCGACCGCGGAGAAGCCGTTCGACGACCGGTTGCCGGAGCCGGAAAAGGCGAGCGCGCACGAGCCGAAGCCGTGGCCGTTCGACGTGCAAAGCTACGATCTGATGGTCAACTTGGAGCCGAAACACCGCAAGATCGTGGGACAGGTGACCATCCAAGTCGACGACCGCGAGGACGGTCTCCTCGAACTGCCTTTGGACGCGGTCGACATGCGAATTCGGAGCGTGCGTGACGATACGACGGAGAGCGACGTGGACTGCGCCTACGACGGACGCACGCTGAGGATCCCGTTTCCTTCCCTGGGCCACATCGGAACGCGCCGCCAATTCACCGTGGCCTACGAGGCGCAGCCCGTCAGAGGTATTTACTTCAACGAGGGAGATCCGCCGCAGATCTACTCGCAGGGCGAGTGCGAAGACTCGCGGTATTGGTTCCCGTGTCACGACGCGCCGGACGACCGTGCCGTGCATTCAATCGACATCGTGGCGGCTGACTCGTCGTGGCCCGTCCTGGCGGCCGGCGAGGGCGATCCCCGAGGTCCCCCGGCGCGGTCCGTGAGCTGGGTCAGGGCGGGATTCAAGTCGTTCCACATCGACGTTCCGCACGTGTCGTATCTCACGACGCTGGTCGCGGGACCGTACACGGTACTTCGGGAGTCGGGCGTCGTACCGCTGCAGTTTTTCGTCGAACCTCGCGACGCGAAGTACGTGCCCGCGAGTTTCCGCAAGACAGACGCGATCCTCCGCTTCTTCGGCGACTACACCGGCCTCCCGTATCCCTATCCCAAGTACTCGCAGACGACCGTCCGCAACTTCATGTTCGGCGGCATGGAGAACATCAGCGCGACGACGCTGACCGACGCCGCGATCCATCCGCCCGAGTGGGAGCCGGCCCGTTCGTCGACGAGCCTGGTCGCGCACGAGGCGGCGCACCAGTGGTTCGGGGACTGGATCACGTGCTCCGACTGGTCGCACTGCTGGTTGAACGAGGGATTCGCGACGTACTTCGACGCGCTGTTCCAGGAGCACGACGAGGGCCGCGACGCGTTTCTCTGGACGCTGCGAGGACTCCGTCACGACGCGCTGAACTCGATGGATTCGAAACGCCGCGCCGTGGTCTCGAACGTGTATGCCGACCCGTTTGATCTCTTCGACGGCCACGCGTACGCGGGCGGCGCCGTCCGTCTCCACATGCTGCGGCATCTGCTCGGCGACGATCCGTTCCGCGGCGCGATCCGTCACTACGTGAAGAAGTGCGGGCTCTCCTGCATCACGACCGACGACTTCCAGAAGGCGGTCGAGGAGTTCACGGGACAGGACCTCGCGTGGTTCTTCGACCAGTGGTTCCGCAGGCCCGGATATCCGGTCCTGAAGGTCCGGTGGAAGTGGGACGACGCGAAGAAGGCCGTGCTGGTCACCGTCGAACAGACGCAGAAGGCCGAGGGCGGCGTGCCGGAGGCGTACCGGCTTCCGCTCGACGTGAAGCTCGACTGGAGACAGCCGGAGATCCGGCGCCTCGACGTGACGAAGCGGATCGAGACGTTCGAGATCCCGGCGACGGATGCGCCTGCTCTCCGCGTCGATCCCGAATCCGCGCTCCTCGCACGGTTCGACCTCGACGCGCCGGTCGACGAACTCCTGCGGGGCGCCCAGGCGGATCCGAACGTCTCGCGCCGGATCGACGCCATCGAGGCGCTGGCCGCGATCGTGCGCGACGAGAAGCGCACGCAGGCGGACCGCGACCGCGCGTTCGTGGCGCTGAAGATCACGGAGCCGGAGGACGTCGACTTTCCTCCGCTCCGCGCGGCGTGGGCGGCCCAACTCGCGGCGCGCAAGGACGACGCCACGGCCGCCGTGCTGATGGACGCGGTCAACGTCGACTCGGACCTCAGGGTCCGGCTCGCCGCGATGGATGCGCTGGCGGGCTTCGAAAACAACGAGAAGGCGCGCACCGGCCTCGCGTCGTACCTCGACCACCCGAACGATCTGCTCCGCGCTGCGGCCGTCGCCGGCGTCGCGCGGCTCAAGCATCCGCTCGCCTTCGAATCGTTGATGAGCCAGGTCGAGCGTCCGGGATGGCAGTCCGTCGTCCGCGTCGCGGCGCTCAAGGGCTTCGCCGACCTCGGCGACGAGCGCGCGTTCGAGACCCTGGTGCGCTACGCCGCGCCGGGCGACAACTGGTCGCGGACGATGGCGATCGAGAGCCTGGGCCGCATGGGCCGCAAGCGCGCGGAACACCGCGACGCCGTGATGCCGTACCTCGACGACGCGGAGCGGGGCGTCCGTCAGAAGGCCGCCGAGGCGCTCGGCACGATGGCCGATCCCGACACCATCCCGACGCTCTGCGCGCACTTCCAGACCGAGACGTGGCCGGCCGTGAAGAACTCGCTGCGCAACGCTGTGAAGTCCTGCCGTGCGGCGGCGGTCGAATCCGGTCGACTCGTCACCGCGGAGGCGGTCCGCGCCGCGGAGATCCGCGAGCGCCACGCGGCGATGCGCGACGAAGCCGACGGCGTGGAGAAGTCGCTGGCCACGCTCGCCGGCGACGAGAAGACGCGTGCGGAGACCCGTCTGAAGTCGATGCGCGAGCAAATGGCGCAGATGCAACGGGACCTCGACGTGCTCGGCGTCCCCGTGAAGCCGAAGGAGAAGCCGGCGACTCCGTCCGCGAGATAGTCGGTCAGGATTTCCCCAGCCCGGGATCTCTTCTCACGTGAGCCAGGCACGCCCGACCGACGCCGAGGAGCTCCTCTCGCACGCAGCGTGGTTGAGAGCGCTTGCGCGAAGCCTGGTCCGCGACGAGAGCGCCGCCGACGACGTCGTCCAGGACACGCTCGTCGTGGCGATCCGCCGGCCGCCGCGCGAGTCCGGGGCGCTGCGCGGTTGGCTTGCGCGCGTCGCCCGGCACGCGGCGTGGAAGTCGGTCCGCGGCGAACGTCGGCGCGGCGACCGGGAACGGGCCGCGTCGCGTCCGGATGCGACGCCGTCGGCGGCCGAGCAGGTCGCGCGGATCGAGATGCAGCGGACGCTGCTCGACGCCGTCCGGGAACTGGACGAGCCGTACCGGGCGGTCGTGATGCTGCGGTACTACGACGGCAAGTCGCCCGCCGAGATCGCCCGCGAACTGGGCGTGGCGCCCGACGTCGTGTGGAAGCGTCTGTCGCGCGCGGTCGCCATGCTGCGCGCGCGGCTCGACCGCCGATGCGGCGGGCGCGAAGAGTGGGCCGGCGCGCTGCTCTTCTGGCTCGACGGACGCGTCGCGGCGTCGTCGACGATCGCCACGGGCGCCGTCACGGGAGGGGTCGCCATGGGGACGAAGACCGTCGTTGCGGCGGGAGCGGCTGTCGTTCTCGCAGTCTGGTTCGCGTGGCCCCGTACGGACGTCCGTTCGGAGACGGCGGCGTCGACGCCGAAAGACGACGCGGAAGTCGTCACGACGGCGTCGGCGTCCGATCGCCGCCCGACGCAACGCGTCCGCCCGGCGGACGCGCCGTCTCCCGAAGTCGCAGCGGCGCCGACGCCCCGCGCGCGGACGCGGGGCCGCGTCGTCGACGCAGTCAGCGGCGAACCGCTCGCCGGCGCGAAGGTGAAGGTGGTCCGCAAGTCGAAGGGCGGCGGGTTCCAGTGGTCTCTCGAGACCGGCGCCGACGGGTGGTTCGTCGGCGAGGTCGAGGAGACCGCGCGGTACTCGGACAAGCTGGAGTGGTCCGCGGTCCACTCGGACCTCTACGTCGAGGCGTCGGCGCGCGGCCACCTTCGCTTCTACGAAGGACCGTGGAGCGGGCCGAACGGCGAGGATCTCGGGGACGTCAAGCTCGACCGCGGCGTGATCGTGCGCGGACGCGTCGTGCGCGCCGACGGAACGCCCGCGCCGAACGCCGCCGTGTTCGCGACCTGCGGACCGGAGCGACTCGGTCTCGACCTGCCCCTCAACCGCGCGATGCACCTCGGCGGCGCCGACGACTACGGCCGCTTCGAATTCGACCAGGGACTGGCGCCGACCACGGGCGACGCCGCCTACACGGTGCTCGCCGCGAGCCGCGACGGGGTGGGCGCGGCGATCCTCCGCATCCCGAAGGACCGCGACCTCGTCGACGGCGTCGTCGTCACGGTGCGCGGCGCTGCGCGGACCGTCCGCGTCCTCGACGAGGTCGGCAAGCCGGTCGCCGGCGCCGAAGTCGTCGCGATGCCGATGTTCGGTGCGTTCGGCGTGTCGCGCGGCGGACCGAAGACGGCCTACTCGATCGCGGGCGGCGACGAATTGCGCCGGCACTTCGTGGTGAAGACCGACGACGACGGCGCCGCGCGGTTCGACGTGCTCGCCGCGGGCGAGGAGGTCGTCGGCTACGACTTCGCGGCGTCCGCGCCGGGGTTCGTCGCAGGATGGTCCGAGATGGCCGCCGTCGGACGCTCCGGCGATCCCGACGTCGAGATCCGCATGAAGCGCGAACAGACGTTTGTCGCCGGCGGCCGCGTGGTGGACGAGAACGAACGTCCGCTCGCCGGTGCGAAGGTCTCTGTCTTTCGCGGCACGGTCTCCGTCACATCCGGCGCGGACGGCGTGTTCGTCTTTGCCCGCGGCAAGGGCGATCCGTTCGGCGAGTGCGCGCGCGTCGAGATCGAGCGCGAGGGATACGCCAAGCGCAACGCGCCGGTCTACCGATGGCCGGACGACGGCAGAGAGATGGCGGCGATCACGCTGGAGCGGCCGACGCCGATCGAGGGCGCCGTCGTGGACGACGAAGGGCGTCCCGTCGCGGGTGCCTGGGTCTGGCTGTGGCGCCACGACGCGTCGCTCGGTCCGGACGGCAACGCGAAGACCTCGGCGGACGGCCGGTTCAGGTTCTCCGACGCGACGAAGGGCGACTGGGCCGTGCACGCGGCAGGTCCCGCGCCGAGCGGCGACGGCATGCAGTGGGCGTCGTCCGAAGACGCGCTCGTCGCGGGCGGCCGCCGCGACGTCGTCGTGCGGTTGACGCGCGTGCCCGCCGGACGCGCGACGGTCGTCGTCTCCGTGTTCGACGCGGAGACTTCGGCGCCGCTCGACGTGGAGGCGTGCATGCTGGTTTCGGCGGCGACCGATGGTCCGGCCGCCCGCGTGGGCGCCCCGCAGCCGACGATCGAACGCGGCCATTTGACGGCGGCCCGCGTACGGCCCGGCGACTACGCGCTGTGGGTGCGGGTGGCGGAACGGCCGAGCCAACTCCTTTCCAGCACATTGGGATCCTAAGCTTAGAATTCCACGTGGACAAGTTGTCGCGGCCGCTTCTATAGTGTCACCTAAATACTAGTGACTCCAGCGTAACTGGACTGGCCACAGTTAGGCCGCAAATGTAATCACACTGGCTCACCTTCGGGTGGGCCTTTCTGCGTTCGCGAGTGGACCCGATAAGCTCATGGAGCGGCGTAACCGTCGCACAGGAAGGACAGAGAAAGCGCGGATCTGGGAAGTGACGGACAGAACGGTCAGGACCTGGATTGGGGAGGCGGTTGCCGCCGCTGCTGCTGACGGTGTGACGTTCTCTGTTCCGGTCACACCACATACGTTCCGCCATTCCTATGCGATGCACATGCTGTATGCCGGTATACCGCTGAAAGTTCTGCAAAGCCTGATGGGACATAAGTCCATCAGTTCAACGGAAGTCTACACGAAGGTTTTTGCGCTGGATGTGGCTGCCCGGCACCGGGTGCAGTTTGCGATGCCGGAGTCTGATGCGGTTGCGATGCTGAAACAATTATCCTGAGAATAAATGCCTTGGCCTTTATATGGAAATGTGGAACTGAGTGGATATGCTGTTTTTGTCTGTTAAACAGAGAAGCTGGCTGTTATCCACTGAGAAGCGAACGAAACAGTCGGGAAAATCTCCCATTATCGTAGAGATCCGCATTATTAATCTCAGGAGCCTGTGTAGCGTTTATAGGAAGTAGTGTTCTGTCATGATGCCTGCAAGCGGTAACGAAAACGATTTGAATATGCCTTCAGGAACAATAGAAATCTTCGTGCGGTGTTACGTTGAAGTGGAGCGGATTATGTCAGCAATGGACAGAACAACCTAATGAACACAGAACCATGATGTGGTCTGTCCTTTTACAGCCAGTAGTGCTCGCCGCAGTCGAGCGACAGGGCGAAGCCCTCGGCTGGTTGCCCTCGCCGCTGGGCTGGCGGCCGTCTATGGCCCTGCAAACGCGCCAGAAACGCCGTCGAAGCCGTGTGCGAGACACCGCGGCCGGCCGCCGGCGTTGTGGATACCTCGCGGAAAACTTGGCCCTCACTGACAGATGAGGGGCGGACGTTGACACTTGAGGGGCCGACTCACCCGGCGCGGCGTTGACAGATGAGGGGCAGGCTCGATTTCGGCCGGCGACGTGGAGCTGGCCAGCCTCGCAAATCGGCGAAAACGCCTGATTTTACGCGAGTTTCCCACAGATGATGTGGACAAGCCTGGGGATAAGTGCCCTGCGGTATTGACACTTGAGGGGCGCGACTACTGACAGATGAGGGGCGCGATCCTTGACACTTGAGGGGCAGAGTGCTGACAGATGAGGGGCGCACCTATTGACATTTGAGGGGCTGTCCACAGGCAGAAAATCCAGCATTTGCAAGGGTTTCCGCCCGTTTTTCGGCCACCGCTAACCTGTCTTTTAACCTGCTTTTAAACCAATATTTATAAACCTTGTTTTTAACCAGGGCTGCGCCCTGTGCGCGTGACCGCGCACGCCGAAGGGGGGTGCCCCCCCTTCTCGAACCCTCCCGGTCGAGTGAGCGAGGAAGCACCAGGGAACAGCACTTATATATTCTGCTTACACACGATGCCTGAAAAAACTTCCCTTGGGGTTATCCACTTATCCACGGGGATATTTTTATAATTATTTTTTTTATAGTTTTTAGATCTTCTTTTTTAGAGCGCCTTGTAGGCCTTTATCCATGCTGGTTCTAGAGAAGGTGTTGTGACAAATTGCCCTTTCAGTGTGACAAATCACCCTCAAATGACAGTCCTGTCTGTGACAAATTGCCCTTAACCCTGTGACAAATTGCCCTCAGAAGAAGCTGTTTTTTCACAAAGTTATCCCTGCTTATTGACTCTTTTTTATTTAGTGTGACAATCTAAAAACTTGTCACACTTCACATGGATCTGTCATGGCGGAAACAGCGGTTATCAATCACAAGAAACGTAAAAATAGCCCGCGAATCGTCCAGTCAAACGACCTCACTGAGGCGGCATATAGTCTCTCCCGGGATCAAAAACGTATGCTGTATCTGTTCGTTGACCAGATCAGAAAATCTGATGGCACCCTACAGGAACATGACGGTATCTGCGAGATCCATGTTGCTAAATATGCTGAAATATTCGGATTGACCTCTGCGGAAGCCAGTAAGGATATACGGCAGGCATTGAAGAGTTTCGCGGGGAAGGAAGTGGTTTTTTATCGCCCTGAAGAGGATGCCGGCGATGAAAAAGGCTATGAATCTTTTCCTTGGTTTATCAAACGTGCGCACAGTCCATCCAGAGGGCTTTACAGTGTACATATCAACCCATATCTCATTCCCTTCTTTATCGGGTTACAGAACCGGTTTACGCAGTTTCGGCTTAGTGAAACAAAAGAAATCACCAATCCGTATGCCATGCGTTTATACGAATCCCTGTGTCAGTATCGTAAGCCGGATGGCTCAGGCATCGTCTCTCTGAAAATCGACTGGATCATAGAGCGTTACCAGCTGCCTCAAAGTTACCAGCGTATGCCTGACTTCCGCCGCCGCTTCCTGCAGGTCTGTGTTAATGAGATCAACAGCAGAACTCCAATGCGCCTCTCATACATTGAGAAAAAGAAAGGCCGCCAGACGACTCATATCGTATTTTCCTTCCGCGATATCACTTCCATGACGACAGGATAGTCTGAGGGTTATCTGTCACAGATTTGAGGGTGGTTCGTCACATTTGTTCTGACCTACTGAGGGTAATTTGTCACAGTTTTGCTGTTTCCTTCAGCCTGCATGGATTTTCTCATACTTTTTGAACTGTAATTTTTAAGGAAGCCAAATTTGAGGGCAGTTTGTCACAGTTGATTTCCTTCTCTTTCCCTTCGTCATGTGACTTGATATCGGGGGTTAGTTCGTCATCATTGATGAGGGTTGATTATCACAGTTTATTACTCTGAATTGGCTATCCGCGTGTGTACCTCTACCTGGAGTTTTTCCCACGGTGGATATTTCTTCTTGCGCTGAGCGTAAGAGCTATCTGACAGAACAGTTCTTCTTTGCTTCCTCGCCAGTTCGCTCGCTATGCTCGGTTACACGGCTGCGGCGAGCGCTAGTGATAATAAGTGACTGAGGTATGTGCTCTTCTTATCTCCTTTTGTAGTGTTGCTCTTATTTTAAACAACTTTGCGGTTTTTTGATGACTTTGCGATTTTGTTGTTGCTTTGCAGTAAATTGCAAGATTTAATAAAAAAACGCAAAGCAATGATTAAAGGATGTTCAGAATGAAACTCATGGAAACACTTAACCAGTGCATAAACGCTGGTCATGAAATGACGAAGGCTATCGCCATTGCACAGTTTAATGATGACAGCCCGGAAGCGAGGAAAATAACCCGGCGCTGGAGAATAGGTGAAGCAGCGGATTTAGTTGGGGTTTCTTCTCAGGCTATCAGAGATGCCGAGAAAGCAGGGCGACTACCGCACCCGGATATGGAAATTCGAGGACGGGTTGAGCAACGTGTTGGTTATACAATTGAACAAATTAATCATATGCGTGATGTGTTTGGTACGCGATTGCGACGTGCTGAAGACGTATTTCCACCGGTGATCGGGGTTGCTGCCCATAAAGGAGGCGTTTACAAAACCTCAGTTTCTGTTCATCTTGCTCAGGATCTGGCTCTGAAGGGGCTACGTGTTTTGCTCGTGGAAGGTAACGACCCCCAGGGAACAGCCTCAATGTATCACGGATGGGTACCAGATCTTCATATTCATGCAGAAGACACTCTCCTGCCTTTCTATCTTGGGGAAAAGGACGATGTCACTTATGCAATAAAGCCCACTTGCTGGCCGGGGCTTGACATTATTCCTTCCTGTCTGGCTCTGCACCGTATTGAAACTGAGTTAATGGGCAAATTTGATGAAGGTAAACTGCCCACCGATCCACACCTGATGCTCCGACTGGCCATTGAAACTGTTGCTCATGACTATGATGTCATAGTTATTGACAGCGCGCCTAACCTGGGTATCGGCACGATTAATGTCGTATGTGCTGCTGATGTGCTGATTGTTCCCACGCCTGCTGAGTTGTTTGACTACACCTCCGCACTGCAGTTTTTCGATATGCTTCGTGATCTGCTCAAGAACGTTGATCTTAAAGGGTTCGAGCCTGATGTACGTATTTTGCTTACCAAATACAGCAATAGTAATGGCTCTCAGTCCCCGTGGATGGAGGAGCAAATTCGGGATGCCTGGGGAAGCATGGTTCTAAAAAATGTTGTACGTGAAACGGATGAAGTTGGTAAAGGTCAGATCCGGATGAGAACTGTTTTTGAACAGGCCATTGATCAACGCTCTTCAACTGGTGCCTGGAGAAATGCTCTTTCTATTTGGGAACCTGTCTGCAATGAAATTTTCGATCGTCTGATTAAACCACGCTGGGAGATTAGATAATGAAGCGTGCGCCTGTTATTCCAAAACATACGCTCAATACTCAACCGGTTGAAGATACTTCGTTATCGACACCAGCTGCCCCGATGGTGGATTCGTTAATTGCGCGCGTAGGAGTAATGGCTCGCGGTAATGCCATTACTTTGCCTGTATGTGGTCGGGATGTGAAGTTTACGGGAAAG
>JADMIO010991108.1_pt1 | contig 11553 bp, 9 predicted proteins | sample 8958161 | NCBI WGS metagenome assembly JADMIO01 (sample SAMN16585339, study PRJNA669376) | soil metagenome | isolation source: Crop rotation soil | place: USA: Cullars Rotation, Alabama | collected 2011
CGGGAGGATACACGCGGATTCCGTGCGCTCAGGACCCCTCGAAGGTCAGGGCGCCTTCGGGTCCACGAACCGGCAGCGCTCGCGGAGCGGGCACAGCTCGTGCTTCGGCCGTTGCGACTGGCAGATCAGCCGGCCGTGCCGGATCAGGTTCACGTGCGCTTCATGCATCTGGTCGGGCTGGAGCAGCGCAAGGTAGTAGTCGTGGGCCTGGTCGCCGGTCGCCTTGGCAGGGATGAGGCCGACCCGCTTCGACACCCGCTCGACGTGCCGGTCGACGGGCATCAGCGGCATGCCGAACGAGAACAGCAGCACGACGGAGGCCGTCTTCACGCCGACGCCCTTGATGTTCGTCAGCCAGGTGCGCGCCTCCATCGCCGACATGTCCCCGAGGAACTCGAGCGAGTAGTCGCCGCGTGCCTCGTGGATCGCGCGCAGCGCCGACTTGATCCCGCGTGCCTTGCCGTTCGGCAGGCCGCCCGGCCGGATCACCTCGACGAGCTCCTCCAGGGGCGCCATGTCCACCAGCGCCCAGTCGGGCGGGACGCCGTCGGGCAGCCCGTCCCCGCCCCAGCCCGGGCCCGGCTCGTGGTGCTCCACGGGCCGGTCGGATGGGTACGCCTTGCGAAGCTCGATGAAGGCGTACTCGGCGTTCGTGTCGGCGCTGTTCTGGGTGAGGATCGTCAGGATGAGCTCGGATGTGGGATCCCAGCGCCGGCCATACGGGGGTCGACCGTAGATCCCGGCGAGCTCCTCCAGGGTGAAGCTCGTCAGACCGGGCCGGGTTCGCTCGAGGCGCTTCGCCCACGCGAGGTACGGATTCGGCTTGCGGCGCTTCGGCTTCGTCTTCTTCCGGGGCTTTGGTATCGGTTTCGCGGTTGCACCTGGCCTGGCGGCTGCCGGCGTCCTTCCGCTCGTTCGACTGGTCGGGGCCACGTGCGCATGGTGCCGCTCCGCACAAAGCGTTGCAGCCCGCCGCTGGGGCCGAGGCTCAGGCGCTCAGCGCTTCCAAGGACGAAGGAGCGCACCGTCGGCGGCGTGCCCCACTCGGCCGTGCGCCGTTGCGCGCTGTTCCGACGTCAATTCGAGCGCGCAGCGCTCGACCGACAAAGCAAGACGGTTGCGCTCGTCGATCTTCGTCGCTGGAGGCTGCGGGAGCCTCAACGTCGATGTTCGAGGCTCATGAGTCGTGCGAGGCGCCGCCCGCACCGTTCCACCGGTCCGGTGCCGGCGGCCATCGCCGCCTCGAGGCTCATCGGCGCCTCGCTGACGCCGACGGTGATCGTGCCGAGCTCCCAGAGCACCGCTTCGCCGGCCGCCTCGACGCCGCCGCCAACGGCGATGCAGCGCACCCCGGCGGCGTTCGCCAGCTGCGCGACCCCGAGCGCGGTCTTCCCGAACGCCGTCTGCGCGTCGATCCGGCCCTCGCCGGTGATCACCAGGTCCGCTCCGGCGACCTTGTCGCGCAGCCCCGTCTCATCCATCACGACGTCGACACCCGGGACGAGCGTGACCGACTTGAACCGATCCGCGATCGACAGGAGGCCGAAGGCCGTACCGCCGGCGGCGCCGGCCCCGGGGGTGCGTCGCTCGTCGCGCCCCGTCGCCGCCTGCAGCCGATCCGCGTACGCCCCGAGCCGCTCGTCGAGCACCGCGACGTCGCCGGGCGACGCGCCCTTCTGGGGGCCGTACGTGGCGGCAGCGCCGGCCGGACCGAGGAGCGGGTTCGTCACGTCGCATGCGATCCGGAGGTCCACGCCGGCGAGCCGCGCGTCGAGCCCCGCCAGGTGGATCGCTTCCGCGCCCAGCTCCGCGCCGAGCGCCTTGAGGATCCCCGCGCCGCCATCGCTCGTCGCGCTCCCGCCGATGCCGAGTGTGATCGTTCGGATCCCCGCGTCGATGACTGCGCGGAGGACCTCGCCCGTCCCGTGCGTCGAGGCGCCCAGCGGATCGCGCTCCATCGTCGTGAGCCGCGACAGGCCGGACGCCTCGGCGAGCTCGACCACGGCGCGCGAGCCGTCATCCGATCGAAGCCAACGGGCAACGACGGGCCGCCCGATCGGGTCGGACACCGTCACGGTCTCCCAGCTCCAGCCGCCGGCCGCGGCGATCGCGACGAGCGTTCCTTCACCGCCGTCCGCGAGCGGCGCGAGGAGGATCTCGTCGTCCGGGCGCGCCTCGCGCCACCCCGAGGCCAGCGCCCCGGCCACCTCGACCGAGGTCAGCGAGCCCTTGAACGAGTCCGGTGCGATGACGATCCGCATCATGAGCAGCGGCGCGGTGGGAACGTCCGCCTAGCCCGCGAGCGGGTTGGCGGGCGATGGGTTGCGGCGCTCGAGGTACTCGGGGATGCGGATCATCGGGGGCCGCTCGAGGTCCGCGAGCTCGATCACGTCGAGCGAGAGGCGCCCGCGGCCGGAGCGCGGCAGCTTCATCGTTGAGCCGAGCTCGGCGAACAGGCGCGCCTTGCGGCGTTCCTCGAGCCGCTTCATGACGGCCTGCAGGATCACGAAGCTCATCTTCGACAGGCCTTCGAGCTCCTGGTTGCGGTGCACGCGCCGTTCGAGGTCGACCTGGCCGAGCGCCTCCAGCCCGGAACGCTCCGCGACGTCGATGAGGTGCCCGATCTCGACGGCATAGCCCGTGAAGAACGGAATCTGCTCGAGGAGCGCGCGGCGACCGGCGTATTCGCCCGCCAACGGCTGGATGAACCCCGAAAGCTCGGGGTAGAAGAGGTTGAGCAGCGGCCGTGCGACCAGCTCGGTGACCCGGCCGCCGCCGCCCTCGCGCAGGACGCCGTCCTGGACGATCGGGCGCTGGTAGTAGCCCTTCACGTACTGCAGGCGGGGCTCGTGGAGCAGCGGGCCGAGCGTGCCGTAGACCATCCGGGCGTGCCAGTTACGCACATCCGTGTCGGCCCAGACGACGATGTCCCCGCTCGTCTCGAACAGCGACTTCCACAGCGCTTCGCCCTTGCCACGGAAGGACCCGTAGCGCGAGAGCACATCCGGGTGTTGGACGACACGAGCGCCCTCGGCTTCGGCGATCTCCCGGGTTCGATCGGCGGACGCGGAGTCGATCACGAGGATCTCGTCGAGCAGCGGCACCCGGCCCATCATCTCCCGCGTTGCGCGCCGGACGATCGGCCCGATCGTCTCCTCCTCGTTGAGGGTCGGCAGCACGAGGCTGACCGTGAGGCCCTGCTGCTCCTTGAGCTGCGTCAGGCGGCGCAGGTCGGCGAACTCGCCGTGATGGAAGTTCGATTCGCCGAACCAGCGATCGACGCGCGTCGGGACGGCGCGGAGCTCCTCGGCGGCGCGGTCGGCCGCAGCGAGGCTCTCCGCCTTCGTGGCCAGCTGCTCGAACGTCTGGCGGCTGATCGATTCGCGCGTCTTGACGACGACCACCGTCGACTTCGCCCGACTTGCGATCGCCTCGGGCAGCGCCCCGAACACGTGCGTCTCACCGTCGACCGCGCTCGGTGCCGCTGCGCCCATGACCACGATGTCGGCCTGGTCCGCCTCGCGCAGGATCGCGGCGCGGACGTTCGTGGCCTCGCGGACGACCGTCTCGAGCGCGCCAGACACGTAGTGGCGCGCGATGGCGGTCAGCGCGCGCTCTGCCTGCGTGCGGACGGCGATCGTGATCCCCGGCGGCACGATGTGCAGCGCAAGCACCGTTGCCTGGTGCCGCCGCGCGAGCGCGCCCGCGACGTGGAGCGCGAGCTCGGCGTGCGGGCCGCCACGAACCGGCACGACGATCCGCTTGATGTCGCGGACGCCCCGCTGCTTGACCACCGCGATGTCGCAGGGCAGCTGTCGCAGCACCTCGTCGATCGTCGCCGAGAACGGCCCGGCAGCTCCGCCCGCGCCGTCGCGCGTGCTTGGCGACTTGCCGCCCCAGCCGAAGACGATGAGATCGGCCTCGAGCTCCGTCGCCGCCTCGACGATCCCTTCGGCCGCGTGCCGCCCGATCCGCACGATCGGGTGGATGGGCGTGCCGTCAGGGACGTAGTCGAGGACGTTCTGAAGGAGCCGCCGGGCATGACGGGCGCGCGTGGCGCCCTGGGACAGGGCCATGCCCTCGGGCACCTCGACGATCCCCAGCGCGGTCAGCTCGCCACTGCGCGGGTCGAGCAGGTCCGCACCGAGACGGACGAGCTCCTCGGCGGTCGTCGGGTTCGCGACCGGGATGACGATCCGGGCCGGGAGGACGGGCTCGGTCATGCCGTTGCCACGCCGCGGGTCACGAGGCGTTCCAGCGATCGAGCAGGTACGGCTTCAGCCGTTCGAACTCGCGGGCCTGGCGCTCGACGCTGTCCTCCGCGCGCTCGGTCGAGAGGAAGCGGTTCTCGATCACGGAGCTCGCCGTGCGGCCGAAGTACACCGGCACGAGGGCCATCACATGGTCGTCGAGCCGATCCGGCTGGTCGCGCGCCGAGATGACCAGGTCGTAGATCACCCGGACCCACAGGTCATCGGGGAAGGAGAAGGCGGCTGCGTCGTCCGCCGTCGCGATCGTGTCGGGCCTGGCATCGCCGCCGCCTCCGGAGCCATCGCGGGTCTCGCGTGCCGCACGCACGTCCGCGGCAACGCCGCGCGCCTGCGCCGCGAGCTCGACGACCTCCCGGCATGTCTCGGGCGCGAGCATCTCGGACCACGCGTCGCCGAGCGTCGCCGGGCCTGCGGCGAACTCGTCGAGCAGCCGCAGGACGTTCACCTCGAGCGGCGCCGGGTCGACATACCGTTCGAACCCGTAGCTCGGCGTGTCGTGGCTGCCCCGGATGTTCCGCCACCGCGGCGCGTTCGCCACGGCGAGTCGCAGGATCGTGGCGACGACCTGCCGGAACATCGGCCCGAGGTCGGCGCCGGGGTCCTTCGGATCGTGGATCTTCGCGCCGAGCCGCGTCTGGCAGACCGCGAACCCGCCGGTCACGGCATGGGTCGTCATCCAGATGTCGATGCCGAACTTCGACACCTCGGGCGTCCAGTCGTCGGTCTTGAGGTAGTGCTTCACGAGGTCGGACGAGACGCCGAAGTCGCCGCCGATCGGCTGGCGGATGCGGTGCCCGTACAGGGCCCGGGTCAGCGGGTACGTCACCGAGTTCGTGATCGTGCCGTCGTGCTTGTGGCGGGCGTACAGCGGCGCCACGAAGTCGTAGCCGCCCTTGAGGATCGGCCCGGCAAGGAGCTCGATCCATTCGGGCCCGATCGACCGCAGGTCCGAGTCGACGACGACCAGGGCCTGGACGTCAAGCTGCGCCGCCATCTCGAAGATCGTCCGCAGCGCCGCGCCCTTGCCGCCGCTGCCGTCGATCTCCGGGTAGGTCAGCGAGACGCGCCGGAGCTTGTTGGCGGAGCGGACCAGGAGGATCCGTTCGATGTAGTCCGGCGGCTCGGTCTCGACGACGACGCGGCCTGTGCCGTCAGTCGACCCGGCATCCGAGTTGACGACGACGGGCCGGAGGTCCGGAAAGTATTGGACGAGCCCGGCCTGGGCCGCGCGAACGACATAGCCGATCGTCGCGGCGTTCTTGAAGCTGGGGATGCCGACCATGATGTCCGCGCGTTCGAGGCGGGCGATCTCGTCTCGAATGGCCGGCGTCAGCACAGGCTGAGGCACCGGGTCACCGTACCAGAGATGCGAAAACTGCCCGTTTCGCGGCCGGTCCGATGCATATCATCCGCGCGTGGCAGCAGGCGCCCAGGCAGCCCCGCGAACCGGCCTTCGACTCCTCGAGCGGCTGGCCGGGCTGACGCCGTCGGGCCGTGCGGGCATTCCCGTCGCATGGGCGCTGTACGACTTCGCCAACACCATCTACAGCTACGCGATCGTGTCGTACGCGATGGGCCTGTGGACGGTCGATCGCCTCGGGCCCGCTGACGGCCAGTTCTGGTTCGGCATCGCGAACGCTGCGTCCGTGGGACTCAACGCGCTCGTCTCGCCGGTGCTGGGCGCGGTGTCCGACCGTGGCGGCCGGCGGATGCCGTACCTGCTGTTCTTCACGGCGCAGACGATCATCGCGACCGCGGCGATCGCCCTGCTGCCGATCGGCGCCACCGCGCTCACCGTGATCGGGCTGGCGCTCTTCACCCTCGCCAACTTCTCGTACCAGGCGGCGCTCATCTACTACGACGCCACGCTGCCGGTCGTCTCGAAGCCGTCGTCTCGAGGTCGTGTCTCGGGCATCGGCGTCGCCGTTGGGTACCTCGGCACGATCGTCATCGCCCTCCTGATCCTCGTGACGGACTCGGGATCGAGCGGGCTCACCTTCCTCATGGCCGCCGTGCTGTTCGCCCTGTTCTCCGTCCCGATGTTCCTGCTCGTGAAGGAGCCGGCGACGTCCGATTACCGATTCCGAGCCAGCGACGCGATCGCTTCGTGGCGGCAACTGCCGACCACCATCGCCCACGCGCGCGAGGTGCCGGGCCTCATGCGGTTCCTCATCGGCCGGTTCTTCTACACGGACCCGGTGAACACGGTGATCGTGATCATGTCCGTCTTCGCGACGCAGGCGATCGGGCTGACGAGCGGGCAGGCGAACCTGGTCCTCCTCGGGCTCACGATCGCAGCGGTGCTCGCGAGCTTCGGCTGGGGCGTCGTCGTGGAGCGGTACGGCCCGAAGCGGGCGTTGATGTGGGTCCTCGCCTCGTGGTGCGTCGGGCTGATCATCGGCGGCGCGGTCCTGTCGCTCCCGACCTTCCTGATCGCCGGGATCCTGCTCGGGTCGGGCCTGGGGGGCGTGTGGACATCCGATCGAGTGTTCATGCTGCGGCTCTCACCGCCGGAGCGGATCGGAGAGTTCTTTGGCCTGTACGGCCTCGCCGGCAAGTTCAGCGCCGTCACCGGGCCGATCCTGTACGGGACGATCGTGTCCGTGCTGCTCAACGCCGGCTGGGGCAAGGGCGCGTACCAGGTCGGGATCCTGAGCTTCCTCGTGCTCATGGTGATCGGGATCCTGTTCCTGCGTGGCGTTCCCGACCGGCCGTCCGAGCTGGAGCCGGATCACGTCCATCACCTGAGCGCGCCGGACAAGCTCATTCCCGCGTTCGACGTTCGCGACAGCGAGCCGCCGGAAGCGCCGTAGCCGTCAGGCGCCGCGCGAATCCCGCGTTCGGAGCTCGTCCCAGGCGTCGTTGAGCATCTGCTCGATGGTCGAGCGGCGCGGCTGCCACCCGAGCACCTTCCGGGCCTTGCCGATCGCTGCCACGAGCTGCGGCGGGTCGCCTCCGCGCCGCGGCGCTTCGATGACCTCGACGGTCCTGTCGAGCGCGCCCTCGGCGGCCCGGATGACCTCGCGAACCCCGAAGCCCTGCCCGCTTCCGAGGTTCATCGCGACCAGCCCGCCGGCGCCCAGCGCGTCATCGCCGTCGCGCGCCGTGCCCTCCAGGGCGAGCCGGTGCGCATCGGCGAGGTCCATCACGTGGAGGTAGTCGCGGATGGTGGTGCCGTCGCGGGTCGCGTAATCGGTGCCTGTCAACGTGAACGGTTCGCCCCGGACCACCGCGCGGAGGAGGTTGGGGATGAGGTGCGTCTCGGGGTCGTGGCGCTCGCCGTTGCGCTTGCTCGCGCCCGCCACGTTGAAGTACCGAAGCGCAACCGGTCGAAGCCCGTATGCCTTGGCGTACCAGTCCGCAGCGGCCTCGAGGGAGCGCTTCGTCTCGCCATAGGTGTTGATGGGCCGCAGCGGCGCCTCCTCCGGGATCGGAACGGTGTCGGGCTCGCCATACACCGCGGCGGTCGACGAGATGACGAGGCGGCCCACGCCCGCGAGGCGCATCGCCTCGAGCAGCGCGATGCCACCGCGCAGGTTCTCCATGTAGTAGAGGCTCGGGTTGCGGACGGACTCCGGCACCAGCGACCGCGCAGCGCAGTGCAGGACCGCCTCGATGCCATGCTCCTCGAGCGTGGCGCGGGTGCCCTCGATGTCACCGTACGAGCCTTCGACGACCGTCGCGCCCTCGAGGTCCGCGCCGTGGCCCGCCGTCGTGTAGTTGTCGAGGACGACGACGTCGTGGCCGGCGGCAATCAGCGCCTCGACCGAGACGGACCCGACGTATCCGGCGCCGCCGGTGACCAGGATGCGCATGGCGGGCAGGGTAGCGGGCGCCCGATCGACCGCCGTCAGGCTCGGCGCAGGAGCCTGCGGATGAAACCCCACAGGCCGCCCGGCCTCGCCGGCGCCGGCGGCAGGTTCGGCGGAAGCGCCGCGGTCGCCGGCGTCGTGAGCGACTCCAGCATTCGACGTGCGGCGGCCTCGTCCGCATCGATCGCCAGCGAGCGTTCGGACAGCTCGCGTGCCGCCGCCGCGTCGCCGCGGGCCTGCGCGACGCGTGCCAGCCCAACCAGGGCGATCGCGTTCCGCGCGTCCGCATCGGCAACCTGGCGATACAGTCGTTCCGCCGCGTCGAGCTCGCCGCGCTCGAGGGCGGCATCGGCCGCCAGCAACCGCTCGATCATCGATCGTCCGCGAGCATCGACTCGGCCAGCACGAGCAGCTCGGCGCGGTCGTTGAGGGCCGGGTCCGCGATCACGCGCTCCAGCAGGCCATCCAGGATCCGGCCCAGGTGCGGGCCGGCCGGGATCCCGAGCTCCGTCATCAGGTCGTCGCCGTGCACGGCGAGCTTCGAACGATCGAGCACCACGGACGCGGCCAGCTCGCGGGCCACCCGCTCGCGCAGCCCCCCGAGGCCGCCGGCATCAGGCGCGAGCCCGGACCCGATGCTGTCCGCCTCGCGGAGCACGAACAGGTCCTCGATCGCGTCCGTCCCGACGCGCTGGATCAACCGGCGCACGCCCGCGTCGCCCCAATCCGGGTCGTACATGAACATGTGCTGACGAACGAGATGCGCCACGCGCTCGATGACCGCCCGCGGGAAATGGAGCCGCTCGAGCAGCGCCTGGGCCATGTCGGCTCCGACGACCTCGTGGCCTCGGAACGGCCCGTCGTCGATCGTGGACGGCTTGCCGATGTCATGGAGCAGCGCCGCGAGCCGCACGACAGGCCGAGCGACAGGCACGGCATCGACCGTCCGCATGGTGTGCCCGAACAGGTCTTCACCGGGGATCTTGTTCTGCGGGATCGTGTGCTGGGCCATCAGCTCTGGTGCGACGACGTCGAGCAGACCTGTGTCGCTCAGCAACCGGAGGCCGACCGACGGCCGATCCGCGAGGAGGAGCTTCTCGAGCTCCGCCGCGGTCCGCTCGCCCGAGACGTGCGCGACGAGGCCCGCGTTGGCGCGCATCGCGTCGAGGGTTCGCGGCTCGATGTGGAAGTCGAGGACCGCGGCCAGTCGAGCGGCCCGAAGCATGCGCAGCGCGTCCTCGCGGAAGCGCGTGTCCGGGTCGCCAACCGCGCGCAGGCGCCGCGCGCCAACGTCCGCGATGCCTCCGAAGGGATCAACCAGCGCGGGCGTCGGCACGGGCGCGGCCGCATCCGCGCCCGGCTGCGCACCCCACGCGATGGCGTTCACGGTGAAGTCGCGGCGCGCGAGGTCGAGCCCGATGTCGTCCCCGAACTCGACATGGTGCGGACGTCGGAAGTCGGCGTACTCGTGGTCGCTCCGGAAGGTCGTCACCTCGTGCTGGGCGTCGCCCTCGCGGACGGCCACGGTCCCGAACCGGTTCTCGTAGACCGCGCCGGGGAAGATGGCGAGCAGGCGATCCGGCCGCGCATCGGACGCGAGATCCCAGTCCTTCGCCTCGCGACCCAGGATCGCGTCGCGCACCGAGCCACCCACGACGTACGCCGCGTGCCCATGCGCCCACAGCCGCTCCATCACGGCACGAACGGACGCGGGCGGATCGATGCGCTGCACGCGTCCATGATGACCGCCCCCGGCTGCGGACCCCTCCGGTCGGCGACCCGGCTGCCGACCGCGGCTGGAGACCGCGGCCGCGGACCCACGCCTGCGGACCCGGCCTCCGAGCCCAGCTTCGGACCCGGCTGCGGAGCCCGGCCCCGAACGCGGTATCGGATCGTTGAACGGTGAGCGAACACTCCAGCGGAAATCTCGCGCCGCCGAGCCTCCGTCGTGTGGTTTTTCGGCTGTCCAGCGCGATGTTGAACGCCAGGCGTTCAGCGCCGAGCGTTTGTCGTCTGCCGGCGCCCGATTTCCGCTGCAGTGAACGGTGCGCGTTCAAGGCGCGTCCGCAGGCCCAGGATTCGGTCCGGTATCCGCCAGATTGAACGCCGGGCGATCAGGTCCGTCGCGGCGGCGCGTGCCGCGTGACATGCCGCGATGCCGACGCCTGCCGCGTGGCTGCGGGGTGTGCGGCGTGGCCCCGGCCGGACGTGGCGCGAGTGAGGCGGCCCGGCTAGTTCCGGCCGAGGAAGAGGTAGTTCCGCCAGGCCTCGTTGCGCTCGTCCGCGAGGTACGGCGTGAACAGCGAGTAGAGGTCGCTGCGCGGCTCGAACGGCGGTCGGAGCAGGCGGACCCGCGCCTCCTCCGGCGTCTTGCCGCCCTTCCGGTGGTTGCACGACTTGCACGCCGCGACGAGGTTGTCCCAGGTGTGGGCGCCGCCGCGGTGGCGAGGCATGATGTGGTCAAGCGTCAGGTCGTTCGCGACCTTCCCGCAGTACTGGCAGGTGTGCCGGTCGCGGGCGAACACTTCGCGTCGCGTCAGCTTCACGCGCGGCCGCGGCCGTCGAACGTGGTGCTGGAGCCGGATCACCGACGGGGCGTGGAACGCCTCGCGCACGGTGTGGATGACCTGGTGGTCGAACTCCAGCACTTCGGCCTTCGCGCCGAAGACCAGCCGGAACGCCCGCGGCAGATTCGTGACGTTCAGCGGCTCGTAATCCTGGTTCAGGACAAGCACGACGCCGTTCATCGTGGGCCGGATCGTACGCGAAAGCTCGACCGCGCTCATCGGCCGACCGGCGCCCCCGTCGTCGGATCCCAGCCGCCCGCCTGCCCGACCTTCGACGCCAGCGGCTTGCCCAGGGCCTGCGTGATGAATCGCGCGGCATCGAGGACGCCTTCGAGGTCGACACCGTGCTCGAACCCGCTCTGGTCGAGCAGGTAGACGAGGTCCTCGGTCGCGAGGTTGCCGGCTGCACCGGGGGCGTAGGGGCAGCCGCCCGTGCCACCGGTCGAGGAATCGAAGCAGCGCACGCCCGCATCGAGGCCGGCGACGACGTTCGCGAGCGCGGTGCCACGCGTGTCGTGGAAGTGGAAGGCGATCTGGTCCAGCCCGATGCCTTCGGCCACGGCAAGCCCCGTCAGCGCGGCGACCTGGCTGGGCACGCCGACACCGATCGTGTCACCGAAGCAGACCTCGTCCACCCCGAGCTCCAGCAGCCGCTTCGCGACGACGACCGCGCGTTCCGGCGCAACGGCGCCCGTGTACGGGCAGCCGAATGCGGTCGACACGTAGCCCCGGCGCCACCATCCGAGGGCGCCCGCGCGCGCCAGGACGGGCGCGAAGGCCGCCAGGGACTCCTCGATGGTCATCCCGATGTTCTTCTGCGTGAATGCATCGGATGCGGCGGTGAACACGGCCAGCGCGTCCGCATCCGCAGCCTCCGCGCGTGCCATGCCGCGCTCGTTCGGG
>JADMIO011624676.1_pt1 | contig 11553 bp, 9 predicted proteins | sample 8958161 | NCBI WGS metagenome assembly JADMIO01 (sample SAMN16585339, study PRJNA669376) | soil metagenome | isolation source: Crop rotation soil | place: USA: Cullars Rotation, Alabama | collected 2011
AGCCGGTGGGGCTTGGGCCGCCGTTTCCGGCGCCGGCGCGACGGGCAATTCTTTCCGAGCCGGGCGATCGGAGGCAACGGCCGGCGATTTCCAGCGATCGGCCGAGATTCCGGCCGGGGGCTGATTCGGCGGAGCGACACGAGGCGCGTTCTCCCATCCGAGCACCTGCAACGATTCGGCGTCGCTTCTGCCGTCGGGGTGCGTGATCTCCAGGCGAAGATCCAGGTCGCCGGCAGCGAGTGGGGAGAACCAAATGTGTCCTTCACGCAACTGGGCGGGGCTAAGCGCCACAACGCGAACCATGGGGCCGTCGCGGATGGTGAGGGTTCCGCCGGAAGTATCGCGGAAGCCATCGGCGTAACGGTTCCAGGCGATATCCATGTCGCCACCGTTGCGGGCGACTTTCAGTCCGAGATTGCGGCCGGCCGGCAGGATATCGGGAACATCGATATCGGCACGATTGGGTTTACCGGACTGCGTCATGCGCCAGACGCCGGCGCCGACCAGGAAGCCGAGAAGGACCAGGCCGGCGACGAGGAGTCCGCTCCTCCGCTGGTGGGCGGCGATGGGCTCGGGAATCGCGGGCACAGGCTCGGGGGTGGCGGACAGGTAGCCTTTGCGCAGGAGGTAATCGTCGAAGGGCAGCTCCAGCGCGGGTTGGGTCTGGACGGTCGGGAGTCCGTCGTCGAGCGGGAATATTGATGCCGTTCGCGGGCGGTGGCTGAAATTCCGGATGACGACGAACAGTTTGCCGTGAGGCTCGAGGTAATTCACGCAGCGGCCGATCAACTTGGAGTCGAAGTCGTTGACTGCCGCCCAGCCACCCTGCTGGGTACGGAAGAGACCGATAGGCCGCATGTCGCCGGGCTGCTTGCCAAGCGCCTCGACCAGTTGCCGGACGGCCTCGCGGATGCGCTGCGGGTCGCGTGCGGGAGTCCCGGGAGCATTGCGAAGGAATTCGAAACGGCGTACGACGGGGGGCTGTTCGCCTCCAGTGCCGAGAATTACGCCGAGCGCGTCGCCTGAACTTTCCGCCAGGACTTCGGAGCATTCGCGAATCGCATCGTAGTCGATGGACAGGGGAACAGTGCGGCCGGAGAGCGGAAGATCGAAAGCAGCCAGAGCCCCGGATTCCCTGGCGATTTCAGAACCGGCCGGGTTCTTATTGGGAAGACCGGGAGTTGCCATTCGGTTTACTATAAAACCCCGGCGGTATTGCGAAGCGTGGATAAGCATACGATGCGCGCGGCGGTCGTGCTGTTCGCAACGTGTCCGTGATTTGCGCATTTGCGCACCAGATCCGGCCGGCGAGCGTACAGTCGATTCTGGATGCGGGCTGCGGAATCTGTTGGATTTTATACACATCCGGAAATTGGCGATAATCCGCGGAGTGCGCGCGACTGCAGTGTTCGGATATGAAGTGGGAAGCTGTCACGCTGCGGTTGTTCACTTGCAACGGGGAGCGCCGGGAGTTTCCACGCTGCTGTTCTCGCGAGTGCAGCCATCGGCCGAAACGGCGGCACTCTGCGAGGCGGTTGTGGTGGAGCCGCACGCCTTGCGGTTGTTGTTGCGCGCGATGGCGGTGCTGCTGCGATGGCGGCTCGCGCTGGTAGTGACGGTATGGTCGGGAGCGCGGGGGAACTGGCTGCTGAAGCTGTTCCCATTACTGCTGCCTCCGTTTCGCGCAGTGATTCTCAACCGGAACGGGGACTTCTTTGCAGCGCGACCCGGTCCGGTGGCGCGGCACAATATCCGAAAGATAGCGGACTGGGCGCGGTCCGGCGGAAATCGATTGCGGGATCTCGGCGCGGCTGGTCTTTTCTGGAGTGGCGGGCAAATATTCCGCGCGTGTCGCGCAGTGATGCGGCGGAGCGGCGGGCGGGAGTTTCCTTTTCTGCGGTTTCCGCACGGGGACGAACGGCTCAGCCCGGAGTGCGCAGCGGCTGACGAACGGTTCCTGATCTGGAGGCCCGAGGGCCAGCCGGAGGAAGACGTGGAAGATCTGCTGCCGCTGTTTGCGGACGAGCGGACCTTCGCGGTGGGACGGCAGGCGCACTTTCGCGGCTGGCGAGCCTCGTTGTTTGCGATGGCGCCGTTCCGCCAACTCCAACCCGGCGAAGCGGCAAGGGTCCTGGCGCCGCTCGGCGGCACGCTGGTGGTGGATGCGGCGAAGCTGCGGCGGCTCGAAATGCCAACCTGCCGGTTCACTTTGACCGCGTGGATGATGGTGTTTTGGAAAGCGGCGGCGTGCGGGTGGAGATCGTTTGCCGTGGGTGGGACGACGCCGGCGACAGAGCAGCCGGATTTTCCAGTGCAGGAGAGTGAATTCCTGTGGCGGACGCTGCGCAGCCGTTCGCTGCGGAGACTGGGGCCGCGCAATGCGGCGCTCAGCCGCGGCAGCATCGCATTCGCACCTGCACTGGCGCGGCGGCCAGGGGGAAAGCCGCGACCGCATGTTGTCCTGGTGTCGCCATTTCTCCCGTTTCCGCTGTCCCACGGCGGGGCTGTACGCATGTACAACCTGAGCCGGGCGCTGAGTGCGAAGGTGGACTTCACGCTGGTGGCCGTTCGGGAGCAGGAGGAAGAAGTCGACTACCGGAAACTGCACGAAGTATTTCGGGAAGTGTACGTGGTGGACAAGGATTCCCGGGCGGGGCGCGACGAGCGGTTGCCGGAGCAGGTGAGGCAGCATGAACTGCCGGCGCTGCGCGCCTTAGTCGCCGAGCTGGTGCGAGAGCGGCGGCCGGATCTGTTGCAGGTGGAATACACGCACCTGGCGGGATTGCGGACGGCGGCGGCTGGAACGCCGGCGATCCTGGTGGAGCACGACCTGACCTTCCAACTCTACGGGCAGCTTGCGGCGGCGAGCGGCAACGCCCGGCGCGAGCGCCGCGAGTATGAACGGTGGCTGGAGTTCGAACGGGAGTGGCTGAACCGGTACGACGCGGTGTGGACCATGTCGGAAGAGGACCGGCTGCAGGCGATAACGGTGGGGCGGCGCGACCCGGAGTTCACATTTTGCGTACCGAACGGGGTGGACATCGAACGGTTCGTTCCGTGGGAAGAGCCGGCGGGCGCCCCGGAGATTCTCTACGTGGGATCTTTCCGCCACCTGCCGAATCTGATCGGGTTCGAGAAACTACGCGACTGCGTGATGCCGGCGGTCTGGCGAGCATTTCCGAGCGCGCGGCTGCGAGTGGTAGCCGGGCCGCGGGCCGAGGAATTCGGCGCACGTTTCGGACGCACGAGCGGGAAACCGGATCCGCGCGTGGAGATCCACGGGTTCGTCGAGGATCTGCGTCCGCTGTACGCGCGGGCATCGGTGGTGGTGGCGCCGCTCGCAGTTTCGGCGGGGACGAACATCAAAGTGCTGGAGGCGCTGGCATGCGGCAAGGCGCTGGTGACAACCGCGGCCGGCTGCGCGGGGCTGGGACTGAGCGATGGCCGCGATGCGCGGATTGCATCGGACTGGGAAGGGTTTGCGGCAGCCACGGTGGAACTGCTGGCAGACCCGGCGCGGCGCGCGAACCTGGGAACGCGCGGACGGCGTACCGTGGAGCAGCGATTCAGTTGGAACGGGATCGCGCGATCCGCGCTGGAAACATATGAGATGCTGCTGGCGGACCGCAGTGAAGCCGCGGAACGAACAGCGAGCGCCGGCGATTAGCCGCCGCCGAAGGCTTTGGCCTGCTCGGCTTCCATTTCTTCGGGAGTGTAATCCCACTTGTGAGTGGCGATGCCCCAGGTGACGCCGAAGGGATCTTTCAGCATGCCGTAGCGATCGCCCCAGAACTGGTCGGCGAGCGGCATGGTGACTTCGCAGCCGGCGGCGACGGCCTGGTTCCAGGCGGCATCGGCATCGGTGACGTAGAGGTGAAGCGCGTAGGGCATGCGTCCTTGCGCGAGGGGAGGAAGTCCGAACTCCTCGGCGAAATCGTCGTTGAACATGAACATGGAATCGCCGATGCGAACTTCGGCGTGCATGAGTTTGCCGCCCGGTCCGGGGGAGCGGCGTTCTTCGACGGCGTTGAAGGCGCGCTTCAGGAAATCGATGTACGCAGCGGCTCCATTGACGCTGACATGAGGAGTGATCGAGTGAAAGCCAGACGGAATCGGGTTTCCCGGTTTTGCCATAGGGTCAGGATAGCAGGCGACGGAGGCGGCGAGGCGGCCGGGAGCGCGTACAATCTACCTATGCGTTTTGTACTGGTTGTTGCGTCAGTGGCAGGCCTTTGCGCACAGACGACGAGCATTGGAATCGACACCCACATCGATACCGCGCAGCGTGTGCTGATCGACCGCGCGGATCTCTCGCGCCGCTCGCCGATCGGGCACGTGGATATTCCGCGGCTGAAGGAAGGCGGGGTCAACGCTCCGTTTTTCGCGCTTTGGGTGCCGCAGTTGTACAAGGGCGCGGATGCGATCCAGCGGACCCTCGATTTGCGGGACGCGATGCAGCGGCTGTTCGACCTGCATCCGGAACTGATCGCGCCGGCATTGACGGCGGCGGACGTGGAGCGGATCACGCGATCGGGGCGGATCGCGGCGGTACTGGCGCTGGAGGGCGGACACCAGATCAACAACGATCTGGGAGTGCTGCGCATGTACCACCGGCTGGGCATCCGCGCGATGACGCTGACGCATTTCCGGAATAACGATTGGGCGGACGCGTCCACTGACAAGCCGGCGCACAACGGGCTGACCGCGTTCGGCAAAGAGGTGGTGAAGGAGATGAACCGCATCGGGATGATCGTGGACGTTTCGCATGTTTCGGACAAGACGTTCTACGACACGCTGGCGGTAGCGACGAAGCCGGTGATCGCGACGCACTCTTCGTGCCGGGAGCTCTCGCCGGTGCCGCGCAACATGACGGACGACATGCTGCGCGCGCTGGCGAAGAACGGCGGCGTGGTGGGAATCAACTTCGGGGAAGGATTCCTGAACCCGAAGGACGCGGAGCAGTTGATGGCGGAGGTGGCGAACAGCATCGCGGCGGAGCCGTCGCTCTCGGGCAAGGCGCTGGACGATTATGCCGCCGAGCAGATGCACAAAGACATGAAGGCGAAACCGACGTTCGCCACGATCGACGATGCGGTGGCGCATGTGGACCACGCGGTGAAGGTCGCGGGGATCGACCATGTCGGCATCGGCAGCGACTTCGACGGCATTTCGTCGCCTCCGAAGGGGCTGGAGGATATCTCGAAGATGCCGGCGCTCAAGGCGGCACTGAAGAAGCAGGGTTACTCGGATGAGGATATCAAGAAGATCTTCGGAGGGAATGCACTGCGGGTTTTAAGGGAAGTGACGGGCAAGTAGGAGCGAACGGGACAGCTTCGGGCGAAGCTGTCCCGTTGGCAGAAAGCTTATTGCGCGGGGGGCGGCGCGGTTTCGGGGAGCACTTTGCCGCGATGGCAGGTGTAGCAGGTGACGTGCTCTTTGGCGTCGGCGAATTTGGAGTTGACGTCACGCAGCATGGTGATCATCATGCGGGCGACGTTCTTCTTCGGGTTGTCGTCGCTGGAATTATCGCCCTGCACATGGCAGTGAAGACAATTCACGCCGAGGGCCTGGGTAAACTGGCGCATGACGCCGGCGCGGAGATCCTCGGGTTTGAGGATCTTCAGGTTTTTGGGCGGGCCTCCGCCACCCTTCTTGGGAGGCTCCTGCGGCGGCTGGGCGCAAAGCGGCAGAAGCAGCAACATCAGCGAGATAGCAAAACGCATGAGAGTAATGATACAGCCCGCACGGCCGTTCGTCTATATCGGCGGGCGGGATTGAGCCCTTTTAACGAGCTCCTGATAAATCCCGACGGCGGCGCGCAATTGTCGCACTTCCTCCTGGAGTTGCGCGCGCTGGGTGCACAGCTCCCGAATGAGCCGCATGGTCCGCTTGGAACCTTTTGGGCTGGATTTTTGCAAGACGGTCCTCATTCCACAATCCTCCGATGTTCAGGACCCCCGTTTCACGCAATGTAGATACTGTGCCGCAGGTTGCCGGGGGATTTAAATGCGGACGTCGTAAAGTTTTTGTAAAAGGCCGGGCGATCTTGCGCTTTGGTACTATCAGGCCAAGATGCGACGCCGCGATCTACTGCAAACCTGTGCCGGCCTGCCGTTCGTGCTGCCGGCCCTCCGCGCAAATCCCGCGGGACGATACGAGGCGAACTGGGCTTCGATTGACGCCCGGCCGTCCCCTGCCTGGTACACCGACTCGAAGTTCGGAATCTTCATTCACTGGGGCGTGTACTCGGTCCCCGCGTATGCGCCAGTGAAGGCGAAGGGCGAGACGATGTATGCGGAGTGGTACTGGAATTCTTTGACGCGCGGCCAGACGTCGAAGGCAACGACCGGCGCCGGCTCGCACACACGGCAGTTCCACGAGCGGGTCTACGGCGCCAACTTTCCCTACGCCGATTTCGCGCCGATGTTTCGCGCGGAGATGTACGACCCGGACCATTGGGCGGAGGTCTTCGAGCGGGCGGGCGCGAAGTACGTGGCGCTGACTTCCAAGCACCATGAAGGCTTCACGTTGTGGCGCAGCGCGGAGGCAAACAAGAGCTGGGGACGTCCATGGAACGCGGTGGAAGTGGGTCCCAAGCGCGACGTGCTGCTGGACCTGATGGAGGCGGGGCGCCGCAAGGGGCTGCACATGGGAATCTACTATTCGCTGTACGAATGGTACAACCCGCTGTGGCTTTCGGATAAGAAGCGGTATGTGGCGGAGCACATGATCCCGCAGTTCAAGGACGTGGTGACGCACGCGAAGCCGAGTATCATTTTCTCGGACGGCGAGTGGGATCTGAACAGCGAAGAGTGGCGGTCGACGGAACTGCTGGCATGGCTGCTCAACGAGTCGCCGGTGAAGGACGAAGTGGTGATCAACGACCGCTGGGGAAAGGATTCGCGCCACAAGCACGGCGGCTACTACACGACGGAATACACGTCGGGCATGCAGCAGGCGAGCCACGCGTGGGAGGAGAGCCGCGGGATGGGGTACTCGTACGGCTACAATCGCGCGGAGACGGCGCAGGACTACCACACGGATCGCGAACTGCTGATGATGCTGATCGACATCGTGAGCCGCGGCGGGAACCTGCTGCTGGATATCGGTCCGACGGCGGACGGGCGGATCCCGGTGATCATGGAGGAGCGGCTGCTGCAGATCGGCGACTGGCTGCGGCCGAACGGCGAGGCGATTTACGGCACGCACGCGTGGCGGCATTCGCGGCAGTGGAGCAAAGGGACGCTGCCGAAGTTCGAAGAGAAGGAGTTCATGGCGGAGTACAACATCAACAATATGGTGGATACTCCTCCGGCGGGCTACGCCCGAGTGGAAGCGTTCCTGACGGCGAAGAAGGACGCGGTCTACGCGATTGTGCCGCGCCGGCCGGTGCGGGAAGTGGCGATCGACGATGTGGAGGCGCCGGCGGGTGTAAAGGTGACGCTGCTGGAAGGCGGGCAGGCGATGGAGAGCTCGATGCAGGGGAAGCAACTGCGGATCCGGATTCCGGAGGGGTTATCGGCGAGCCTGGGGCAGCGGCAGGCTTATGTGTTTAAGATTGTGGGGGCGCGGTGAAGCCTCGTTTTCACGAGGGTTCACCGCGAACTGCTAAGACGTCACACGCAGGCCTGGAGGCCTACGCTACCAGCTAGCGACTAGCGCTAGTGGATTGAGGAAACGACGAGTTTTTCGCCGCTGATTACGCCGCTGACTTTGGCGTTGATGGGCTTGCCGGAGCTGGCGTATTCGGTCCACTTCTTGCTCTTTTGGATCTGTTCTTTCGCACGCTCGTTGCCGACCATGTCGAACGCTAGCGTGCGGCCATCCTCCAATTTCATGGCGAACTGGCTGGTGCTGGATGAGACACCGCAGGATCCGGAAGCAGTGTCACTGGCGGAACGGTTCGCTGTGTTGGAGGCGGGGCGGGTTTCGGAGCCGGGGGTCGCGGGTGTGCCGGGATTGCTCGGCGTGCCGGGCATCGCGGCGGCACCGGCAGTGGCTGGCGAACTGGTCTGCACGCCGGCGCAGGACGCGTCCATCAACACTCCCTTGTAGGTTCTGGTTTTCATTTCGGCTACAGCGCCACTGGTGTTGGAGGTCGAGGAGGATGTGGACATCTGCTTGGATTGATCCTTCTCGGACTGACCTTTCGGAGCCTGTGTGCTCTCCTGCTGCGCGACGGCGCTTCCCACAACGAGCGCGGCTGTAGCAAGGCAAATCATAGCTTTCATGCAAAGTCTCCCTACGGGTCATTGTCCCTGGACAACCCCGATTTCATCCGTCCTAAAAGCAACATGCCGGACATCGGCGGCAGCAGCGATACAATACTTTTCGTGCAACGCCGCACCTTCCTCGGAACCGCCGCCGCGGCCTCGTGGTCCAGCGCACCGGCGCAGACGGCCACGATCCCGGTGATCGATACGCACATCCACCTGTTCGATGTGAACCGGCCGCAGGGAGTCCCATGGCCGGAGAAATCGAACAGCGTGTTGTACCGGTCCGCACTGCCGGACCGGTACCGCAAACTGGCGGAGCCTTTCGGGATTCGCGGGGCGATCGAAGTGGAAGCGAGCCCGTGGCTGGAAGACAACCAGTGGGTGCTCGACATCGCCGCGAAGGACAGAATCGTTGTCGGCACGGTCGGCAATCTGGAGCCGGGGACGCCGGATTTCGCGAAGCAGCTCGAGCGGTTCCACAAGAACCCGCTGTTCCGCGGGATTCGATACGGCAACCTGTGGGGACGGAGTCTGCGCGCGGAACTGGCGAAGCCGGAGTTCGTCGCCGGGCTGAAGCTGGTGGCGGATGCCGGCCTGGTGCTGGACACGGCGAACCCGGATGTCGAACTGGTGGATACGATCGTGCGGGTGACGGACAAGGTCCCGTCGCTGCGGGTGGTGGTGGATCATCTGCCGCAGTTGAATCCGCCCGCGGACGGGGGAGCGCGAGCTCGGCACGAGGCGAATCTGCGGGAACTGGCGAACCGCCCGCAGGTGTACGTCAAGATTTCGCAGGTGCTGCGGCGAGTCGACGGGAGAGTGCCGGAGCAGTTGAGTTTCTACCGGTCGCGGATCGACGAGCTGTTCGGGATTTTCGGCGAGGATCGCCTGCTCTACGGCAGCGACTGGCCGAACAGCGACAACTGGGCGCCGTATCCGGTGGTGTTCAAGCTGGTGCAGGAGTACTTCCTGGCGAAGGGCCGCCCGGCGGCAGAGAAATACTTCTGGAAAAATTCCGTGGCGGCGTACCGGTGGACGCCCCGCGATGCGTCGCAAAAACTCCAGTGACTCCGCTGCTCGAAGTCGAGAATGTGTCGAAGTCGTTCTGGGGGATCCAGGCCCTGGATCGCGTGTCACTGGAGGTGCAGCGCGGCGAGATCCGCGCGATCACGGGAGAGAACGGGGCGGGCAAGTCGACGCTGATGAAGATCGTCGCGGGGCTGTATCAGGCCGATAGCGGCGAGGTGCGATTCCACGGGCGCGGGATCGCAATGATCCACCAGGAGCTGCTGCCGTTTCCCGATCTTTCGGTGGCGGAGAACGTTTGCATCGGGCGGGAGCCGGTACGCTGGGGTGGCTGGCTGGATCGCGCGGAAATGCATCGGACCACGAGGGACCTGCTGGGGCGGCTCGGCGTGCCGGTGGATCCGGGCTGCCGGATGCGCGACCTGAGCTTCGCGGAGCAGCAGTCGGTCGAGATTGCGAAGGCGCTGGGACGCGACGCCGATTTGCTCATCATGGACGAGCCGACGTCCGCGCTTTCGGGACATGAAGCGGAGTTGCTGTTCCGGATCATCGGCGATTTGAAAGCGGCGGGGGTCGCGATCATCTATATTTCGCACCGCATGCCGGAGATTTTCCGGCTGGCGGATACGATCACGGTGATGCGGGATGGAAGGCACGTGTCGACGCGTCCGGCTGCGGAGTTCGACGAGGACCGGCTGATCGCTTTGATGGTGGGGCGCGAACTGGATCGAACGATCGAGAGGTCGGGGCATCCAGCGGGGAAGGTCGCGCTCGAAGTGCGCGGGCTGACGTCGCCGGGCCGATTCCGGAATGTGAACTTCGTGCTGCGACGCGGCGAGATTCTGGGGATCGCGGGATTGATCGGCGCGGGACGAACCGAGGTGGTGTCGGCGATTTTCGGGCTGGCTCCGGCGGCGAGCGGGGAAATCCTGCGGGACGGCATCGCGGTGCGCGTGGAATCGCCGGCGGATGCGCTGGGCCACGGAATCGCGATGGTGACGGAGGATCGGAAGCGGTACGGATTCGCGGCGGACCTCTCGATCCAGGAGAACGTGACGTTGTCGAGCCTGGCGCGATACAGTCCCGGGCAGCTTATACGGCGAAGGCTGGAAGAGGGGGCGGCGGACGAACAGATCCGCGCGTTCGACATCCGCTGCGCCGGACGAGGGCAACACGTGAAGAACCTGAGCGGCGGCAATCAGCAGAAGGTCGTGCTGGCGCGCGCGCTGTTGACGGATCCGGACGTGTTGATTCTGGACGAGCCGACGCGCGGCATCGATATCGGCGCGAAGGCGGAGATTTACGCGTTGATTGCCCGGCTGGCCGCGGGGGGAAAGGCGATCGTGCTAGTGTCATCCGAGATGAACGAGATCCTGGCGTTGAGCCACCGCATTCTGGTGATGCGGGAGGGCACGATCGCGGCCGAACTGCAGCCGGAAGGCGCCACGCCGGAGACGATTTTGAAGTACGCGATGCCCGCATGAAGCAATCACCCAAGGAATCGAAACAGGGGCGGCGATGGCCGGCCCAACTCGGGCTGACCATCGCGCTGGTCGCGCTGATGACGGCGCTAGCGGTGGCGCGTCCGAATTTCGTGACGGTGACGAACCTGGTCAATTTACTGCGGCAGATTTCGATCAACGGAATTCTGGCCGTGGGAGTGACGTACGTCCTGCTGACGGGCGGCGTCGACCTGTCGCTGGGATCGCTGGTGGCGCTGACGGGAGTGATCGCGGCGGGGTTCGCGCATCCGGGAAGCAGTCCAGCGGGCGCGGCGGCGATCGGGATCCTGGCGGGCGGCGTCTGCGGTGTGGTGAACGGATTGATCGTGACGCGGGGGCGGATCGCACCGTTCGTGGCGACGCTGGGGATGATGACGTCGGCGCGCGGGCTGGCGCTGCTGATCAGCGGGGGGCGTCCGGTGTCCAACCTTTCGGCCGGTTTCACGATGCTCGGCAGCGGCAACGTGGCAGCCGTTCCGATTCCGATTCTGATTCTGCTGATCGTCGCGGCGGCCTCGCATGTGATGCTGCGGAACATGCGGCTGGGACGGCACATTTACGCGGTGGGCGGCAATCCCGATGCGGCGCTGGCGTCGGGGGTCAACGTGCGGCGCGTGAAGATGATCGCGTATACGATCTGCGGCGCGCTGTCCGGACTGGCGGGCGTGGTGCTGGCGGCGCGGATCACGACGGGACAGCCGAACGCGGGAGTCGGCTACGAGCTGGATGCGATCGCGGCGGTGGTGATCGGCGGCACGAGTTTGAACGGCGGAGTGGGTAACATTGGCGGGACGATCCTGGGCGCGCTG
>JADMIO012757616.1_pt1 | contig 11549 bp, 11 predicted proteins | sample 8958161 | NCBI WGS metagenome assembly JADMIO01 (sample SAMN16585339, study PRJNA669376) | soil metagenome | isolation source: Crop rotation soil | place: USA: Cullars Rotation, Alabama | collected 2011
CGACAACTTGTCCACGTGGAATTCTAAGCTTAGGATCCCAATGTGCTGGAAAGGGGATCGGGCAGCCCCAGGGCCGCTGGCGCGAGACCAGCCAATCCCTCAAGCGATAATTCACCTCGCGCTTGCCGCGGCCTTGCGCCTCGATGCGGCGCGCGACCTCGGCCTTGGCTTCGTCGACGCTCATCCCGTCCAGGAAATCGGAATTGGCGAGCTTGCCGGGTCCGGTATAGGCCTCGTTGCCGACCGCGAACGTCTGCGGGTCGCTGCCTTCCGGAATGACGACGGGCAGGACTTCCAGATCGTATTTGCGCGCGAAATCCAGGTCGCGCTGGTCGTGCGCGGGGCAGCCGAAGATCGCGCCGGTGCCGTAGCCCATCAGCACGAAGTTCGCGATCATGACCGGCAGCTCCCAGCTGTCGTCGAAGGGATGGACGACGCGCAAACCGGTGTCGAAGCCCATCTTCTCCGCCGTCTCGATGGCGGCTTCCGAGGTGCCGGTGCGATGGCATTCCTCGATGAAGGCGGCGACGTCGGCGCGCTCCGCCGCCAGCTTCGCCGCGATCGGATGATCGGGAGACAGCGCCACGAAGCTCGCGCCGAACAGCGTGTCGGGGCGCGTGGTGAAGATCTCCACGCCGACGCTTTTGTCGCCCGCGAAATCGAACTTGAGCCTCAGGCCTTCCGAGCGGCCGATCCAGTTCTTCTGCATCAGCCGGACCTTGTCCGGCCACTTGTCCAGCCCGTCCAGCGCGGAGAGCAGGTCGTCGCTGTAGTCGGTGATCTTGAAGAACCATTGCGAGAGCTTCTTGCGCTCGACCAAGGCGCCCGAGCGCCAGCCGCGGCCGTCGATCACCTGCTCGTTGGCCAGCACGGTGTGGTCGACCGGGTCCCAGTTGACGTCGGCCTCGGCGCGATAGACGAGGCCTGCCTTGAAGAACTCGATGAACAGCTTCTGCTGCTGGGAATAATATTCGGGATCGCAGGTGGCGAACTCTCTCGACCAGTCGATCGCCAGGCCCATCAATTTGAGCTGCGCGCGCATCGCCTCGATGTTCGCATAGGTCCAGTCGCGCGGGCTGACGCCGCTATCGCGCGCCGCGTTCTCCGCCGGCAGTCCGAAGGCGTCCCAGCCCATCGGATGCAGCACGTTGAACCCCTGGCCTTTCCGGAAGCGCGCGATGACGTCGCCCATCGTGTAGTTGCGCACATGGCCCATATGGATGCGCCCCGACGGATAGGGGAACATCTCCAGGATATAGGCCTTGGGCTTGGTGGAATCGTTCGACGCGGCAAAGGCGTTGCGGGCGGACCACTCCGCCTGCCAGCGCTTCTCGGATTCCTTTGCGTTGTAACGCGCCATGATCTTGTCCTCTCCGGAGCGCTTGAGCCCCGGTGGGCAAGGCTTAGCGCTGTCTCAAATCAACTTCTAGGGGCGGCCGAGGCGAGTCGAAGCTCGCGGGCGCGCGTCAGGATCGCGTCCTCGAGCTTGGTCGCGGTGTCGGCGTTGACGCTCGAATCCACCCAGCCCTCGTTGGAGCGGATCTGGCGGAACACCGCGATCTTGATGCCGTCGGCGCGCAGGCGGCGGTCCAGGATGTAGATCGTCACCTTCAGCCGCTCGTTGACGTTGGAGGGCGCGGAGTACCACTCGGTGATGATCACGCCGCCGAACGGATCGGCCGAGGCCAGCGGCATGAAGGACAGCGTGTCGAGGGTCGCCTGCCACAGATAGGAGTTGACGCCCACCGTGCGCGTGGTGCCGCCGGCGATCGCGGTCGTGCCGCTCTCGATGTCGCCGATCTCGTTCGACGAATGGCCGCATGCCGCCAAGGCGAAGGCGCAGAACACGAAAGTCAGCAGGCGCTTCATGTGATCTTTCTCGACTTTATCCGTCGTCAGGGCATTAACCCTGGCGCCGTTCCAAACCCCCGTTACCGGCATGGGCTCGGCTTATACTGGGCGGGAAGCGTGTGCGCAACGTTACCGCCATGTCCATGAAAATGCGGGATAATGGACATTCCAAGGCACGGCCCATAGGGTGCCGCGCCTGGGGGAAGTTGAGTGGGATCATGAAGCGAATTTGGCTCGTCTGTGCGGGCGCCTGCGTGCTGGCCGGCCCGGCCGGGGCGGTGGATCTGAGCGACTGGAGCGTCGCGCCCTACGAGACCACCATCGGTGACGACCTGCTCTTCAAGCTGCGCGGCCAGGCCGACGGCTCGGCCTATCTGTCCGACCAGCCGGCGTTTCCCGGGCTCGACGACGGCGGCGTGACCGGGGCGGCGCAGGTGGCGGCCAGCCTCGAGCGCGACTACGACAGCGGGCTGGTGCTGGCGCTCAAGAGCACCTTCGAGGTCTATCACGACCGCTTGTCGGGCGATAATTACGGCAGCGACTTCGTGCAGAAGGTCTACGGCCTGATGCAGACGGGGCTCGGCCGCGTCGAGATCGGCAATACCGACGGCGCGGTCTACACCATGGCGGTGACCGGTCCGACCGTGTCCGGCTTCACCTCCATCGACAATCCCAACGTCACCTTCTTCCGCGATCCGGCGACGGGCCGCGCCTTCGCCGAGCAGTTCGCGCTCAACAGCGCGGTCGAGACCTCGCTCAACTACGCCAAGATCTCCTATTACAGCCCACGCCTTTTCGGCGTGCAGCTCGGCGCCTCGTTCACGCCGTCGGAAGGCAAGGACGTCGTCCCCTTCGTGAACACGGGCCCGCGTGTCTCCGACCGCCAGACGAACATCTGGGAAGTGGCGGCCGGCTACAGCGATTATTTCGGCCCGCTGCAGGTGCAATTCTCGGGCGGCTGGTCGACGGGCCACGACGATCTCAAGACCCCCGGCCATGCGGGGCTGACCGATTGGAGCCTCGGCGCCGAGCTCGACTATGCGCTGAACGACGACTGGAAGCTCGCCGTCGGCGGCGCTTATCGCAGCGCCAATGCCTACCGCTTCGACGTCAACAGCGTGTTCGATTCGGGCGAGACCAACAGCGCGCATTTGAGCGCGACGCTCACCCACGGCTCGTGGATCCTGGGCGGCGAGCTTGGCGACGGCAACGCGGAAGGGCGCTTGGGCGCGACCACGCTCGGCCTGCATGCGGCGTCCGCGACCGTAGGTTACGTGCTGAACTCGAACCTGCAGCTCAATCTCGGCTGGGAGCAGTTCGCCTATCACCGCGATGCGGGCACGTTCTATAACGGCCGCGACCGCATCAAGATGAACGCGGGCTTCCTCAACTTCGAATTCAAGGTGTGAGCGCGCCGATGCCGGCGATGCCGGCAAAGCTGGACAGCCGCGCCACGTTCGCCGCCTCGATCCCGCCCAGCGCAACGACGCGCTTTCCCGATTGCCGCGCGATCATATTGGCGCGCAGGGGCGAAAGCGCCGCGCGGCCGGGATGGCTCTTGGTCGGATAGACCGGCGACAGGAACACCACGTCGCCGCGCGACAGCATCAGCGCGCGCAGCGAATGCGCCGCGGTGGTGATCGTCAGCTGCGGAAACCGCGCGCGCCAATAGCTTGCTTCGCACGCGCGCGCTTCGGGCAGGTGGACGCCATGCGCGCCCAGGCGCACCGCCAGCAGCGGGTCGCCGGCCACGATCACCGTCAGATGGCGCAGCTTCAGCAGCGCGCGCGTCAGCGGCGCCGGATCGCCCAGGCTGCGCACCACCACCATGCTGCCGTTGGGAAGCGCGCGCGCCGCCGCCAGCGGATCGGGTAGGCGCACGTCGTCGGTCATCAGGACCAAACGTCCACCGGCTTTGGCCGCCGCTCTTGCCAATCTTGCGCGCGCAAGGCTATCGCTCACCGATGTCCCAGGAGGCAAAGAATCTCGCCGCCATCCTCGCGCGCATCGATGCCGCGCGGAAGGGCGCGATTGCGCCGGCGCCGTCCACGCGCCTGATCGCGGTCAGCAAGACCCACGGGCCGGAGCGCATCCGCCCGCTGCTCGAGGCCGGCCACCGCGTCTTCGGCGAGAACCGGGTGCAGGAGGCGCAAGGCAAATGGCCCGCGCTCAAGGCCGATTTCCCCGATGTCGAGCTGCATCTCATCGGGCCCTTGCAGACCAACAAGCTGCGCGACGCGGTGGCGCTGTTCGACGTCATCCACACGCTCGACCGGCCCAAGCTCGCCGATGCGTTTCGCGCTGCCGAGCGCAAGCCCGACCTGCTCATCCAGGTGAACACGGGCGAGGAGCCGCAAAAGGCCGGGGTGGCGCCGACCGAGGCCGCGGGGTTCATCGCCTCTGCCAAGGACCTTCCGGTCAAAGGGCTGATGTGCATCCCGCCGGCCGAGATCGCGCCGGCGCCGCATTTCGCGCTGCTCGCCAAGCTCGCGCGCGCGCACGACCTGCCATGGCTGAGCATGGGCATGAGCGCGGATTTCGAGATCGCGATCCGTTTCGGCGCCACGCATGTGCGGGTGGGAAGCGCGCTCTTCGGCGAGCGCGACTATTCGGCAAGCGCCGACACCGTCTTGCGATAGGCGAACAGCGCGCGCTCGCGAAGCTCCGCATCGATTCCGTTTTGCGCGAGCGATTGCGTCAGGGCCTGTTCGGTGGGTGCGGAGGTCTGTGCGGCGGCAGGCGCGGTTGCCGATGCAGGCGCTGGCGTCTCGGCCTTCGCCACCTCGGTGCCCACCGCGGTGGTTTGGTGATGCCCGGTGAACCACGACAGCACCGTCTCGCCGAAGCTCCGGCCCGTCGCGGCCTGGAAACCGGTGTCGGCCAGCGACGACAACAGTCCGACCGGGCCGCCGTAAAGCGCATCGCCGACCAGCTTCTCGGGCGTGTCGATCTTATCGTGGGTGATCGCGCGATAGAGCGTGCTCACCACCGGCAGATGCTGCAGCGGATTGACGATGTCCAGGAAGTCGCCGAACGAGAAACCGTGCTTCGCCGGCGCGGCCTGCATGGGCGCGCTCGCGGCCGCAGGGGCCGTGTGGATCGAGAACGAGCTGCCGACGAGGTCCATGGCCGCTCCCTCGCAAATGTCTTGCCAAGGCAAAAGCCAAGCTTTGCTTGGGATGCGGTCGGCAGAAATTGCCGCTTAAAGCAGATGCCCGCCCTTTTCGGCCTTGGTCTTGAGGTACGCGCTGTTGTGCACATTGGCGGGGAAGGCATGGCGCACGCGGGCAGCGACCTTCACGCCGGCAGCTTCCAGCGCTGCGACCTTCTCCGGATTGTTCGTCATCAGCCGCACGGAGACATAGCCCAAAAGCGTCAGCATCCTTGCGGCGATGGCGAAGCGCCGCTCGTCGGCTTCGAAGCCCAGCCGCTCGTTGGCCTCCAGCGTGTCGAAGCCCTGGTCCTGCAGGCGATAGGCGCGCAGCTTGTTGATCAGCCCGATGCCGCGGCCTTCCTGCGCGAGATAAAGCAGCATCCCGCCGCCCGCCTTGGCGATCGCTTCGATGGCGCCGCGCAGCTGGCTGCCGCAATCGCATTTGAGCGAGCCCAGCAGGTCTCCGGTGAAGCATTCCGAATGCAGCCGCGTCAGCACGGGCTTCTTCGTCGAAGGGCTGCCGATGAGAATCGCATAGTGCTCGGGCCCGCCGTCGCCGGCGCGGAAGGCTATGAGCTCGGTCTCCTCGGCGCCGTCCAGTGGCACCTGCGCGCGCGTGACGATCGTCAGTGTACGCACCACCTCGTCGTCATAGGACAGGATATCGTCCGCATCGATCGCCTCGGCGCCGTCCAACCGCCCGCGCCGCACGATGCAGGCGGGCAAAAGGCCGGCGAGCTTGGCGAGCTTGACCGCGGCCTCGGCGGCCGAAGGCAGTTCTTCGCGCGACGTCTCGAACGGGCCCTTCAAGGGAAAATCGAGATCGGCGGTCGGATCGGCGATGGCGCGCGCCTCGCGCATCGTCATGCCGCGCGGCGCGACCAGCGCCACCAGCTTGGGCGTATAGAGGCGGATCTTCAGCGTGGCCGCGCGCGCATGGGTGAGCAGCAGCAGCGCGCCCTTTCCGGCCGGCGCGATCTCGGGCGCGGTCTCGACCGCCCAGGCGACCAGACTCGGCTTGCCCTTGATGACGACGCCGCGGCCCTGGCGCATCAGGTCGGCCGCGTGCGCGACGCGGTCGAGCGCCGAGATGGTTGATCTTCTTTTTGTGAGCTTGGGAGGCTTGCGCATGTCCTTCCCACATACACCCGCGCGAGGGTAGACTTACAGCCCTTCAAAGGACCCCCCGATGCCCACGCCCAAGCGCGTTCTATTGGTCGACGACGATACGATGCTCCGCTCTTCGCTGGCCGAGCAGCTCGCCCAGGAAGATTCCTATACGGTGGTGGAAGCCGGAAGCGTCGAAGAAGGCCGTGCGCGCGCGCTCGACGGGCTTTACGAGTTCATGATCCTGGATATCGGCCTGCCCGACGGCGACGGCCGCATGCTCTGCCGCGATCTGCGCGATGCCGGCATCAGCTGCCCGATCATCATGCTCACCGCCGCCGATACCGATGCCGACACGATCGAGGGCCTGGAATCCGGCGCCAACGACTACGTCACCAAGCCGTTCCGGTTCGCCGTGCTGATGGCGCGCGTGCATGCGCATCTGCGCAGCCACGGCCACAGCGAGGACGCGCAATACCGCATCGGGCCCTATACCTTCCGCCCCAGCGCCAAGCTCCTGATCGACGACGCGTCCAAGAAGATCCGGCTGACCGAGAAAGAGACCAACATCCTCAAATTCCTGCACCGTTCGGGCGAGACCGTGCCGCGCGAGACGCTGCTGCACGAGGTGTGGGGCTACAATCCGGCCGTCACGACCCATACGCTGGAGACCCACATCTACCGCCTGCGCCAGAAGATCGAGGTCGATCCCGGCCGGGCGCGGCTCCTGGTAACCGAAAGCGGCGGCTACCGGTTGATGCCCTGATCGTGGCCGTGATCGTGGCCGTGATTGTGCCTGGGCGGCCTTCGGCTGTCTCGGTATGCGTTATTGACATGGCAGGCATGCGATTATACTAGTCTGTACAGCACTAGTGTGAACATCATATCTGCTCATCAGAACGCAGAACACACACGCCCCAAGGAGGGCTTCGGTCATGGCCAGTCAATTGAAATCCATCCTGTGCGGAGCGGCCGTGGCCGCTTTGCTGGTGCTGCCCGCGGCGGCAGGCAACGGCGACTGGACCATCGGCTCCTGGCAGGGCTACCAGGCGAGCGCGCTCAAGGTCGACAGCCTGGTCGGCAAGCTGCGGATCGACGTCAAGCCGCAGGACAAGATCAGCGTCCAGGTCAACGGCAACAAGGATCGCGTCCAGCACGTCAAGGTCATGACCAAGGGCGGCACCCTCGTCATCCAGGGCGAGAACGAGGAAGGCGTTTGGGACTGGAAGAACTGGTTCAACTTCTCGGAGCACGACATCGACAGCAAGGGCCTCGACATCCGCGTCGTGGTGCCCAAGGGCACGTCGGTCAAGGTCGAGGACATCGTCGGCAACGCCACCATCGGCGACACCGAGGGCGACCTGGGCTTCGAAGCGGTCTCGTCGGTCAGCACCATCGGCCGGGTCAAGAACGCGAAGATCTCGATGGCCGGCTCCGGCAAGATCCAGATGTCCGACGTGATGGGCGACCTGCATCTCGAGATCGCAGGCTCAGGCAACGTCAAGGCCAGCTCGGCCAGGAACGTAAATGCCGACATCGCGGGCTCGGGCTCCGCGAGCCTGGGCGCGATCAACGGCGGGCTTCGGCTCGACATCGCGGGCTCGGGCGATTTCAACGCCGCCAAGGTCAACGGCGCGGTCGATGTCGACATCGTCGGTGCCGGCTCGGTCAATATCCCGCAAGGCGTCGCCAATCCGCTGCATGTCGACATCATGGGCGCGGGCAACTTCGTCTTCGGCGGCGAGGCGGTCGATCCGCATATCAGCGCCGTGGGCTCGGGCCGCGTGAAGCTGCGCTCCTACAAGGGCCGCATGGACAGCGACGGCATGGTCGACGTGCAGATCGGGCCGGAAGGCTTCCCGATGCCGCCGCCGGCTCCGCCTGCCGCGCCCGCTCCGCCGGCGCCTCCCGCGCCGCCTCCGCCGAGGCACTGAAACAACGAAGGGCGTACCCAAGACCCCCGCGCTGAGAAGCGTGGGGGTTTTGCTTTGGCGACCGGTGTCATTCCCGGCCGAGCATCGCAACGCGATGCGAGGGGAAGGGAATCCAGCCGTCATCGGGATGTGGATCCCCCTCCCTCGGATCGCACGCAAGCGCGCGATCCTCGCCGGGGATGACAGCGGGCCGCTGCTACTCGTGCCTCAGCGCTTCGATCGGATCGAGCCTTGCGGCGCGGCGCGCGGGGAAGTAGCCGAAGCCCACGCCGACCAGCGCCGCGAAGCCGACCGCGATGACCACCACGCCCGGCTGGAAGACGAAGGGCAGCTTGAGCGCGCCCGCGATCGCGGCCGATCCGCCCAAGCCGATCAGCACGCCCAGGACGCCGCCCAGCGCGCTCATCACGATGGCCTCGATCAGGAACTGCAGCAGCACGTCGCGCTCGCGCGCGCCGATGGCGAGCCGGATGCCGATCTCGCGCGTGCGCTCGGTCACCGACACCAGCATGATGTTCATGATCCCGATGCCGCCGACCAGAAGGCTCACCGCCGCCACCGCCGACAGGAAGGCGGTCAGGATCGTCGTCACGCTCGTCAGAAGCTGGGTGATCTCCTTCAGGTCCTGGACGTCGAAATCATCGACCTGGCCGGGAATGATGTGGCGGCGCTCGCGCATCAGCCGCTGGATGCGGTCCTTGGCGCTGGGGATGTCGGATTCCTTCGCGACCGAGACGCGGATGACGTTGACCTCGGTATTGCCGGCCAGCCTGCGCTGCACGGCCTTCAGCGGCATCAGGATGATGTCGTCCATGTCCTGGCCGAAGATCGCCGTGCCCTTGGACGACATGAAGCCGATGATCTCGCAGGTCGCCTTGTTGATGCGCAGCCGCGTGCCCACCGGCACCTGATCGCCGTACAGCTCCTTGCGCACGGTCTGGCCGACCAGGCACACCGACTTGCCGCCCAGGATCTCGGCGGCCGAGAACTCGCGCCCCGTCTCGATGTCCCATTTGCGGCTGCGCAGATAGGCGTTGGTCGTGCCGTTGATCTGGGTCGCGTGGTTGCGGTTGCCGTTCACCGCCACGCCGGTGACCGCGAGCTCGGGCACCACTTCGGCGAGGCCGGGGACCTCGCGCTGGATCGCGTCGACCATCGACATGTCGAAGGGCACGACCGCCGTCGGCGGCCCGCGCTGCTGGCCGGGGATGATGAGCAGCATGTTGTCGCCCAGCGAGCCGATATCGGCGGTGACGCGCTTGGTCGCGCCCGCGCCCAGGGTCACCATCAGGATCACGGCCGACACGCCGATGACGATGCCCAGCGTCGTCAATCCGGCGCGCAGCAGGTTGTTGCGGATCTCGCGCAGCGCCAGCAGGAGGGCGTTCATGATCATCGGCGCGTGTCCGATTCGATGAGGCCGTCGCGGAAGCGCACCTGGCGGCCCGCATAGGCCGCGACGTCCTCTTCATGGGTGACGAGCACGATGGTCAGCCCGCGCTCCTGGTTCAACGATCTCAAGAGCTGCATGATCTCGTGGCTCTTGGCGGTGTCGAGATTGCCCGTCGGCTCGTCGGCGAAGACGACGGACGGATCGCTGACCAGCGCGCGCGCGATGGCGACGCGCTGCTGCTGGCCGCCCGAGAGCTCGGCCGCGGTGTGGTCCCAGCGGTCGGCCAGGCCCACTTGCGCCAAGGTGTCCATGCCCAGCCGCTTGCGCTCGCTGCTCTTGATGCCGCGATAGATCAGCGGCAGCTCGAGATTCTCGAGCGCGGTGGTGCGCTTCAAGAGATTGAAGCCCTGGAAGACGAAGCCCAGATAGTGCCGGCGCAGCAGCGCGCGCTGCTCACGCGACATCGCGCCGACGTCGGCGCCGCGGAAGTAGTAGTTGCCGCCGGTCGGCGTATCCAGGCAGCCCAGGATATTCATGCAGGTCGACTTGCCCGAGCCCGACGGGCCCATCACCGCGACGAACTCGCCATCCTGCACGGCAAGATCGATGCCGGCGAGCGCCGCGACCTCGGCCTCGCCCGAGCCGTAGATCTTGGTGACACGGCGAAGTTCGATCAGCGGCTGCGGCATCGCCTAGCTGCCCGGCTGCTTGGGTTTGTCGAGCTGGTCGGTGACGACCACATCGCCGGGTTTGAGATCGCCCGACAGGACTTGCGTCAGCCGTCCGTCGGTCGCGCCCAGGCGGATGTCCTTGGCGGTCAGCTTGTCGCCGGTTTTCACCCAGACGCGACCGGCATTGATGCCGTTCAGCTCGGGCGGCGGATCGGGCGCCAGCTTCTTGATCTCCTCGGGCGGCACGAAGCGCAGCGCCGTGCCGGGCACGAGCAGCGCGTCCTTGATGTTGGCGGCCTCGATCTCGGCGGTGGCGGTCATGCCGGGCTTCAAGAGCCCGCCTTCGTTCTGCACCAACAGCACGCCCTGATAGGTGACCACGCCCTGCACCGTCTTGGGAGCGTTGTGGATCGAGATCAGCTCGGCGTTGAACTTGCGCGTCGGATAGGCATCGACGTTGAAGGTCGCATGGCTGCCGGCATGGACCAGCCCGACATCGGCCTCGTCGATGTCGACGTCCAGCTCCATCTGGTTCAGGTCGCTCGCCAGCGTATAGAGCACCGGCGTCGTCATCGCGGCGACGACGGTCTGGCCGACTTCGACCTTGCGGTCCAGCACCACGCCGTCGATCGGCGAATAGATCGTCGCCTTCGACAGCATGGTCGTGTCCTGGTCGACCTGCGCGCGGGCCAGCCCCACGCCCGCCTTGGCGCGGGCGAGGTCGCCGGAGGAGACGTTGAGCTGCTCCTTCGACAGCGCGTTGCCCTTTTCCAGCGCCACGTAACGATCGTGCGTCTGGCTCATCTGGGCGAGCGTCGCCTCGGCCTGCGCCAGCGTCGCGCGCGCCTGCTGCAGCTGGGCTTTCAGCTGGTCGGTGTTGATGCGGGCGAGCTCCTGGCCCTTCTTCACATGGTCGTTGAAGTCGACGCCCAGCACGTCGATGCGCCCCGACACCTCGGCGCCGACATCGACCTGGTTGCGCGGGGCCAAGGTGCCCGTCGCGCTGACGCTCACCGCCAAGGTGCCGCGGGCGACCTGCTTGGTCTCGTAAGAGTGGGGAGCGGCCGGCTTCAGCGCGAAGAACGCGATCAGCAGGACGGGGACGCCGATGCCGGCGAGCCACCACAGCCGGCGGCGCCAGCGCCGGTTCTTGCGGCCGATGCCCAGCCGACCCGCCATCTCTTGATCAGGAACAGGTGCGTTCACGTCTTCAGCTCCCCAGCCAGCGGACAGGATGTTGGGTGGACCCGGCCGCGCGTCAAGGTGAGAGAGCCGCCCGCCGGGCAAATGGCGGGTGAATAATGGCGGGTGAATATTGGGCAAGCTTGTTTAACGCGCGTTAACCCTTCGCGCCTAGAACGGTCCCCATGGCACAGGACCGCTCGCGCGCCAGGACCAGGCGGACCGCCGACGGCGGCGATGCCGCGCCGCCAGGAAAG
>JADMIO010800080.1_pt1 | contig 11548 bp, 11 predicted proteins | sample 8958161 | NCBI WGS metagenome assembly JADMIO01 (sample SAMN16585339, study PRJNA669376) | soil metagenome | isolation source: Crop rotation soil | place: USA: Cullars Rotation, Alabama | collected 2011
CTTTCCCGGAACCGCGAACCAGCTCACGTCCTGGAGGCCGGCGCGGCGATTGTCGGCCGGCGCGTTCAGCGTGGCCTTGAGCAGCGAACCACCGTTGTGCTGGTAAAGCGATTGGGCATTCACTGAAGGATCGGGCGTAGTGGGCATCGCGCCACGCGCGCTTTGCCCGTACTGCGCCTGCGGCGGCGCCGCATGAGCCATCGCGGAAAGCAGAAAGGTTAACGCAATCGCATAACGCATGGTCACTCCAACTTCCGAACAAAAGTCATTTCGCGCTGGCCAGATCCGACTGGCCCATCTGCCCCGCCTGCGGGCCGGTCACGACGACGTCGAAAATGTCCCGCGAGGTCTCGTTCTTCACCTTAATGGTCTGGCCATAAGCACCGTTCTCCATCGCCCGGGCGACGCTGGTGAGCTGAACGGTGCCGTGATTGAATTGCACCGTCACAAGCTGCCCCGCCTTCACCAACGGCACCGCGTCAATCATGCGGCCGGTCATCAGCACGCCGGGCTTGATGTCGCGCGACGCCTGCTGACCGACGATCTGGTCCTTCGTCAGAATCGGATCTTCGGTGAGGTGGCCCACGAGAATCCGTCGTTCATTAATGTCGTCGTCTCGGATGATCTGCTTGTAGGCGATCGCCCGGGAGGCGACGTACTGCGTCTGCCAGGCCTGCGCTTCGAAGGTCAGCGTCACTTTCTGGCTGCCGGAGTCGGTGGAAACGGTCACGTCGTAGATGATTTGACCGAGATCCCTCGCCCGTTTGGCCATGAGGCGAAACCGGAACGTCGGCCCGCAGAGGCTGAGCAGGCGATCGTTCTTGGAATCAAAGTTCAACTGCAAGGAATCGACCGGTACGTTCAATCGCTCGGCAAGATCGGTGGCGATCTCGTCGCGGAGCGTGACAGCGGGTGCGTCAGCGGCCGGGGCCTTTACCTTCGGCTCCAGCGGCAACGTCACCGTCGGCTGGGGCTGACTTACCGTCGCGACAGGCTTGTTTGGCTGGCCGGTGATCTCCTTCGATTCGATCCACTGATTGAGCGCGATGCCTTCATCGAACACCGCGTCCGTGCGAAACGCCTGGCAGCTCATTGCGCCGGCGAATCGGATCATGCCGAGGTTCACGCTCGCCCCGCGGAGGGTCTGGCGGATCTGTTCGAGAGTGAGCGTTTGAAACGGCTGATCTTTGTTGAACCGGGCGAGGGTCAGATCGGCCATGGGCGCAAAAACAGCCTTGTCCCCGTCGGCCCAGCGGAAGAGGTTTTTGAACTTGATCTCTTCGCCGCTGATCTTGGCTTCGTTGCGCAGCTCCAACGTGCAGCCAAAGCCCATGGTGCTGGGGACGAATTTGGCCGCGGGCATCTCCGCGCCGTAGCCCCACTGGTGGAACAGCGTCTGCGTCGCCCAGGCGAGAATCGTCAAGGCAATCATCAGCCGAACGGTCTTCTTCGCCCCTAACGGTGATCCTCGATGCATCGCGACCTCCATGTCGGATGAGTGCTTAAGTGAATGCGTGATTACGTGATGCGTTCGGATCTTTTTCACGTAATCACGTATTCACGTAATCACTTCTTCAAAGCCGGTTCATTCCTAGAACCTGCGCAAATTCGATATCGTCTGCAGCGCCTGATCCGCGGTCTGGATCGACTGGCTGTTGAGCTCGAACGACCGCTGGGTTTTGATCAGCGTCACCAGCTCCTTCACCGGGTCGACGTTGCTCGATTCGAGATAGCCTTGCTGGACCAATCCGGCTCCATTTTCCTGCGGCTTGCTCTCAACCGCCGCGCCAGATGCTTCGGTGGCAACAAATAGACTTCCCCCGAGCAGCTTCAACCCCTGCGGATTGACGAACTGGGAGAGCTTGAACTGTCCGACGTTGGTCTTGGTACCGGTGCTCGGATCGACGACGTCGATGTTCCCATCCTGGGAAATCGTCACGTCCGTGGCGCCGGACGGAAGCTTGATGGGCGGGATCAACTTGTAGCCATCGCCGATGCCCAGGACGAGCTCGCCGTTGTTGTTCGTCATGAAGTTGCCGTTGCGGGTGAACGCCTCGCCATTTCCGACGGACACCTTCACCTTAAAAAACCCGTTGCCCTGAATGGCAACGTCCAGCGGCCGGCCGGTGCTTTCCAGCGGGCCCTGCTCGGTGTCGAGCTGCGTATTGGAAATCTTCGTGCCCAGACCGACGAAGATGCCGGCGGGCGAGACGTCACCAGCGGCATTGGTTGTGCCGGGCTGACGCAACTGCAGATACATCAGATCTTCAAAGTTCACGCGGCTGCGCTTGAAACCGTTGGTTTCAGCGTTGGCGAGATTGTTCGAGATGACGTCGATGCGCGTGGAGAGAGCGCGAAGCCCTGTGGCAGCGGAGTAAAGTGCAGCGGTCGCCATCTTACGTTTCCTCAATCACGAGCCGAGACGCCCGTGGTACATCAACTGATCTTTCCGACTTCGTTTACGAGCTTCGACAACATCTGGTCCTGGTATCGGATCATGTTCGCGTTCGCCTCTAGCTGTCTTTGCGAATCCATCAGCGCGGCCAGTTCGGTCGAGGGTTCGACGTTGGCGCGCTCGACGAATCCGCTGCGCATGAAGCCGACGCCTCCGCGGAGGTCGTTCATGTCGGGGTAGGCCAGGAGATTTCCGCCTTGCTTGCTGAGCTTGGTCGAATCGGGAACTTCGAAGAGGCCGATCCGCGCGACCGGCTGGCCGTTCTGCGTGATGACGCCGTCTTCGGCGATTTCCGTGTCGGCGCGCGGGTCGAGGACGATCGGCCGCTGTTTCACGTCGAGCACGGGCTGGCCGCTGCCGTTGGCCAGGACCAGCGCGCCGGTGCGATCGACGCTGAATCGTCCGTCGCGGGTGAGGCGCATGTCGCCTTTGTCGTTGACGCCGAAGTAACCGATTCCGTCGATGGCGACGTCCAGCTTATTTCCCGTGGGTTCGAGTTCACCGGGGTTGGTGTCGACGGCAGTCGGTGAAGCGAAGAGTCCGCCGCCGATGTTGTCGAGCATCGGATCGGACCAGCCCGCCCGCGGACGCATCTCCTGGGCAGCGGTCAGGCGTTCCTGGAAGAGCGCGAGGTCGCGCTTGTAACCGACGGTTTCGGCGTTGGCCAGGTTGTTGGCCAGCGAGTCCTGGCGATACGAGTTCGCCATGACGCCCGCGGCAGATAGGTAGAGGCCGTAGATCATGGGAATGAATAGTTGCCAGTTACCAGTTGTCAGTTGCCAGTGGGGAAAAACACTGGCAACTAACAACTGGCAACTTCCTCAGAAGTCCGATCGCCCCGGGATTTCTCCCGGGGTTCGACCGGCCAACGTCGACGGTGCTCCATCCGTGAAGCGGTCGGATCCGGTTCCACCGGCATTGACCAACCGTCGAATCTCTTTGACGTCTTCCAGCAGGTGGAGCGTTGCGGCGAGTTTGGCCGCCAGAAGAATCCGTTCTCCCATCGACCGTGTGACGTCTTCCATGACTGCACGCTCCAAGTCTGCTTCTGATCCGGCCCATGCCTAACAAGGGTCGTGCCAGAGGCTAAAAGACGCGCGAAGATTGGCTATAAGTTATTTAATTTTATATCTTTATGGAAAATCAGAAATTTGAGATCTGAGATTTGAGATCTGCGTTCACCGCGCAGGAGTTGCCGACGGCGAGGCAGGTTCGGCGCGGCTTTGTGCCGTCACCTGGCGCGGATTCTTGATGTGGGCCAGCAGGTCGGCGCGCTCTGTAGCGGAAAGGATTTCGGCCTTCAAAGTCAGTCCTTCATCGTTCACATCGATCGCGCGAATACGCACCGGGACCGACTTCTGCGAATCGATTGGAACGTAGAGAAATGGCTCGCACGTCTCGTGCTGGAGTAATGCTAATGCCAGTTGGCCCAAGCCCACCGCGGACATGGAGCGGTTGGCCATGTTGTTCCTGGTCAGCTTCGAATCCCTGATCCAGGTAGGCAGCCGGCTGTCCAAGTCATCGATCGCCTTTTGCTTGGCGCCGTTGAAAAAGCTTTCCGGCAATGGCAGCCTGCCGCCGCGGATCTGGACGAGATTGGGGTCGAATTGGCCGAAAGCGTCGATTTTCGGGGCGAAGTAGAGGCTGGCGAGAATGTCTTTTTCTTTCAGCCGGCCGGCCAGGATCAACTTCGAGTCGTGAATGAAGAGCTGAGGTTCCCTGAGGAAAGACGCATACTTGTCTTTCCACTCATCCGCCCATTTGGCGGAAAAGGATTCCAGTTCGTCGGAAGTCAGCGTAAGTGTGAACGTCGGTGGATCGGCCTCCTGCGCCCAGTTCCGAAGGACAACGAGCTTGTCTTCCATCGACCGCGCCGCGTCCGCGGCCTGCTGGGTCGTGAGCTTGCGGGCCTGATACCAGACGGGCCGGCTGTTGACCATCCAGAAGCTGACGACAACGAACACGATCACCAGCAGCAGGCAGCAGGCGATCAGGAACAGCAGGCGTTTGATCCATTTCATGAAATTCAACCCGGAATAAGCCTCAAAACTCGCCCGCTGCCCCACACATATACTTATATGCCTGTTGTCAGGCGATGAATTGTATCGGCGTGGAAGCGACAAGCGATAAATTGCCCGCAATGCGTCGTTCGGAGAACGAAAACCTCAGTTCCTATCCCCGCATGGCTCGACGGCTGCGGGCGCGACTCGGGAACGATTTGCATCTGCTGCACGATTCGCTGCAGGAGCTGGCGCGTTCCTACGATTCGCGGCATGCGCGGCAAACGGTGAGCGCCCGCGTCTTCGATCCCATGGACCCGCCCGCCTACTTCGCGGCGATGGTGCGATCGCAGATGACCGGGCCGGTTCTGACGTATTCCGCGCGACGCCACCTGATTGCACAGGCGGCGCGGCTCGGGATCAGCCGGTTTCACGCCAATCTGCTGATCGCAGCGACGTTGCATGAGACGGGGAAGGTGACACGCCCGGCAGAGCCGATACGCTCAAGTTCGAAGTGGCTTCTGACCGTATTCACGGCCGCGGCTGTTCAAGCGTGTATTGTGCTGGCGGTCTGGATGATGCTGACGACTTAGATTCGATTCAAGCCCTGATGTGATTTGCGAAAATGAAAAAGCCCACGGCTGAGCCGTGGGCATTGTGTTGCGTTAAGGGTTTGACTCTTTTCAGGCTGCAATCATCCCGTGGGGGTCGATGACAAACTTCTTAGCTGCACCCTTGTCGAAATCTTTGTAACCCTTGGGCGCGTCGTCGAGCGTGATCGTCTGCACGTTGACGGCCTTGGCGATCTTGATCTTGTCGTGAAGGATGCATTGCATCAGCTGCCGGTTGTATTTTTTGACCGGGCACTGGCCTGTCGTCAGACAGTGACTCTTGGCCCAACCCAGGCCGATGCGGATGCCGAGCATGCCGATTTTGGCATTCTCATCGACGGCGCCCGGATCGCCCGTGACATACAGGCCCGGGATGCCCAGCGCGCCGCCGGCGCGGGTGACGTCCATGATCTGGTTGAGTACCGTCGCGGGGCGCTCGACGCCGGCCTGCTTGCCGGTGCCGTGCGCTTCGAAGCCGACGCAATCAATCGAGCAATCAACCTCGGGCACGCCCACTTCCTGCTCGATCAGCTCGGGGAGCGTCGCGTTCTTGGTCAGGTCGATCGGCACGCAGCCGAAGCTCTTGGCTTGCTTGAGACGATCCTTGTTCATATCGCCCACCAGTACAACCGCAGCGCCGAGCAAATGACACGACGCGGCGCAGGCCAAACCGACCGGACCGGCGCCCGCGACGTACGCAACCATGCCGGGTCCGACGCCGGCGGTGACTGCGCCGTGATAGCCCGTCGGGAAGATGTCGCTCAGCAGCGTCAGGTCCTTGATCTTTGCCTTGGCCTGGTCTTTGTCCGGGAATTTCAGCAGGTTAAAGTCGGCATACGGCACCATGACGTATTCGGCCTGCCCGCCGACCCAGCCGCCCATGTCGACGTAGCCGTAGGCGGCGCCGGCGCGGGCCGGGTTGACGTTCTGGCAAATGCCCGTCTTGCCTTCGTTACAGTTCCGGCAGCGCCCGCAGGCGATGTTGAATGGAACCGACACGATGTCGCCCTTCTTGATGAACAGCACGTCGCGGCCGGTTTCGATCACTTCGCCGGTAATCTCATGCCCCAGTACCAGCCCCGCCGGCGCGGTCGTGCGGCCTCTCACCATGTGCTGGTCGGATCCACAGATGTTGGTGGAGATGATCTTGAGGATCACGCCGTGTTCGATCTTGGCTTTGCGGGCCGGGTCGTACAGCTTGGGGAAATCGATCGATTCGACTTTTACTTCACCAGGTTTGATGTATGCGACACCACGATTGGACGCCATGAGACCCTCGTTTGTTTAAACGTTGGAGATTTGCTCACGGCCCGCCGGGACCGTGATTTGGCTGACATGCTACAAATGCATCGTGTGAGCGGCAAAAGAATAATCGATGATTTCACACCCAGAACGGCGCAAAAAAACAGCACGGGTCATAAACCCGTGCCAACTTCTGTTCAGCGCGGCTTGGGAACATCAGACCAAACACCGTTTCACCGGACGTTGCGTCAGGCGATCTGCGTTTCGGCGGCCATCAGTTGCCGGCGCTCGTCGAAGAGCGGGCCGTCTTCCAGCTCGATCTGCTGGGCGTCGAGAAGAGCGCGCATTTCCACGTCTTGCCCGAGGTGGTGGAACTCGACTTCGAACACCGCCGACGGTGCGAACCACGTGCTGCGCACGACACCGACTTCACCCCGCTGCAGCGACAACTCCGGCAGGCTCTGCGTCAAACGGACAAAATCGTTCACATGAACCTGTCGCATGAAAGAAACCTCCTGCGTTGGAAGGAGTTGAATTGTGCGGACGCGTCGCTTGCGTCCGTACGCGAACATACTCCAAGAGTGAACCACTACAACGGAAAAGTCCAATAATTCGCCCCAAATATCCAATCCGTCGAAGAAATTCGCTTTGACAGGTGTGAATAACAGTTGATCTGTTGAAAAGAGGTGATCTGCGTCGCGCGGATTCTGCGCTCCCTACGCCCCCGCCGGGGATTGCCTGATGCGCACCACCATCGCCGGCGACAAGTCCGGCCGCTTCTTCCAGGAGAACGTATTGCCTCCTTCGGACCCGGAGAAGGCCGGCTCTTCAAACCCGTCGACAATCCACCCCGCGGAAAAGCACGATCGGAGAATGACGCTGATCGGCCGGTGAAACAGCGGATGCGGCTCAGGCTGGTTCAGGATGCCCGACGAGAGATTCACGAATGGCTTGAGATAGCGCGTCACCGAGATCCCGAACCGCTGCTCGAGCTTCCCATCTTCATTGACCAGCTCCGCCGTCATTCGAACATCGGAGGAATTGAAGCAGGGATGACACACCGAGAAAACAAACGGCGCCCCCGGCTTCAGCACGGCCGGCAAGGCTCGCAGCAGCGGATCGATCGTCTCGATGTCCATCATGGCCATGTTGCACACCGCTGAGTCGAACTCGGCCGAGCCGAGCGAGCGGACTTGTCTCTCATCGCAGACATCGAGCTGCCGATAGTCGATTTTCCCCTGCCCGCTTCCGGTGCGCTGCCGGGCCAGGTCGAGAAACACGCTCGAACCATCCACCGCCACCACGCTCGCGCCCACGGAGCCGAGAATCCGGCTGAAGTTTCCATTCCCGCAGGCGATTTCCAGGATCCGCTGGCCCGGCTTCACGTCGAGCAACGCCAGCGTCGTCGGATTGATGAGCTGTTTCTGAAAATCGTTTCCCTCGCCGACCTGCTTATCCCACCAGCCGGCGATGCGGTTCCAGATGTCGATGGGGTTGTCCATCAAGGGAATGTAACACAACATTAAAGAAGATCGCTGCCATTGTCGCGGACCTCAGACTGGTGCCAGGAGTGCGACAAAAGCTCCGACTACAAACTCGCGAAAGCGGGGCCGCTGCCGGAGGGGCTTCAGTAGGTGTGCATCATCGAGTTGTATAGTCTCTGTGGTATCAAATAGCTTGCTTTACAAACTCAGCGATCTTCCTATCGAGGATGCACACAGTAAGTTGCGACCCTTCTGCTGCAGCCTCGGAAAACCCTCGCACCAATGCCTTAAATGAGCCGTCCGCTGGAAGCTTTCCGGCACCACTGCCTAGCAATGGAACTGCAATCTGTCGAAGCCGCCTATTCTCCCGAGTCAATTGTCCCAATTTCAGTCCTATCGTCTCTATTGCGTCGATCGATGACGCATTTCCGGAAACGGAAGCGGCATAAGCCAACGCATTGACTCCAGCGGGTAGACGACCAGCCTCGATCAGTCGAACTTCTCCAAGTGGCATCGGAGAAGGATATTGAATGTCCCACTCATCGAGATGACCTTCAATGGACGAACTGATCGTACCTTGTGCTGAGCATGGAATCACCAAAAGGTCGCTTTCGCGCAGAAACAAATCTTCTACAACCACATTTACGATACCTCGAGGTTGCCGCCGAGTATGGCCCTCATGCGCCTGCTGCGCGCGTACACTCGACTCGCTCTCGGATCGGGTCGAAGCCAATCTCTTCGAAACCGTGATCGTCTGATCGAGAGTCTTTTGGTAAACCGCCGGCGCATTGACCTCCAGTCCAAGTTGCCCAGCGATATCTGTTACGAACTGGTGTAGTTGGCCGGCGTCCTCACATTTCAACGCATTCAGGCCTCCTAAAGGACCACGCAACGATTTGGATGTTGCACCCGCTCCAAGCAAAGGCGCCAAAGGCAAACCTGCCCCCCAGCGAGCACCCAGTTCGAAAAGAACATAGGCAGAGTCAATGCTCGCGCTAGTGATAAGGCCGACAAAGCTGCGTGCAGTTAAGACCTCGTTTCGCAACTGCTCATCGGTATGAGCGCCCACATTCAGTCGATATCCATTGACACTCGTGCAACGAATTTTCTTGGGGGACAGACCGTCTATCCCCGCACGCAGTAGATTAATTAGTGATTCGGCAAGCTCTTCGTCGCGGCTGCTGTGACTGAGGAATAGTTGCATGGTTGTCTCCGATATCGATTTGTGATCGGCGCTGTGTGGACCAGGACCGGCATTTGTCTCTTCCAAGTAATAAAGCAACGGCTCTAGATCTGCAGACAGAAACGCCCTTCTCTCGGCATACGACGAGAATTTTGGCTGAATAAAGCTCCAAAAATCATCCGCCGATCTACATGAGACAAGCCAGCTTGGGAACTTCCTCTTCGCATCCGCGTTTTGAATCAATTGCTTTCGAAGGTCTACGAACCGACCGTTATCGCGCGCGGCGCCAGTCGCGATGCTCGTCAGTAATTGTTTGAACTCAATCGCCTTACTATATAGATCGTTCGAAGCCATATAATTCCCTTGGAAACTACGCACTCTCAATCCCAATCCTCAACAAATGCCGCGGACGCATGTCATTCACTTCTCCCTTTTGAAATGAGAACGGGAAATAGGATATCGATGGGACTGGAGCGGCACAAATTCCGGCGAGTTGCGCGAAAATGACACGCGGCGCGCAACCCCCGTTTGAGAAAATTCTCTGCATTCTGAGAGCGCCAGCGGGGAAAGTTGCGCGCGCCGTGTTCGGCGCGCGCAACTCGGACGGGTTATATGAGCAGCATCGCTGCGGCCTGGCCGGTGAGTCGTTCAGAACGCTTCGGTCAGGCGCTCTTTGAAAAGTGAGGAACGAAGCCGTGCAAACGCCCGTGCGTCCGGGCGCGGCGCCGTGCATCCTCATGCAACATGGTGCAACATGTTTTGCATTGAAAATGCGGAACGTAGCCAAGCTCGGATGGAGCCGAAGGAGGGCTGAGGTGATGGCTGCGAGGTGCTGTCGCGGAGCGTGCGTGGGGTGGGCATTGCCTGCCCTACGAAAGTGAGGAACGAAGCCAAAATCGCCCGCGGGCGAGCTCGCGCACCCTGGCGCCCCGACATTCACCTTGGCGCACCGGCTTTGCATCGAAAATGCGAAACGAAGCCAATGACCCCGCCAACGCAGCGGATTCTGCAGAAAGGAGATATGACTGAAACTGAGTGAAAAACGGCGATGGAGACGAAGCCAAATGTGGTTTGGTGAGGCAAGCATTGATGCCTGCCGTCGCGTCGATGGAATCATTGACGCGAAGATTCGGATGAACGAGGTGCGTTCATCCGAGGCAGGCGGGAATGCCCGCCCCACGGAAATCGGAAGGATGCCTGCCGCGCCGTCCGACCGATAATCTTTTGTACGATCGCCGCTTGAGGGCACCGAAGGTCCGTCTAAACGGATTTTTGAGCCGGATCACTTATACATAAGCTTGCCATCCCACCGGGCCAATGGTGGAATGGCCAGTCACGTAAAATGCCGCAGCCGCCGAAGAAGAATAAATCGGACGTCACGCTGGCGCCCCCGCCGCAGAGTGAGGGCGTGAAGCTGCCGTCGTTGATGCCGATGGCGCCGGAGCCTTCGTCGCCGGCGACGTCTCAATTTGACATCAGCGACGTGCATGCCGGCAAGCGCATCGGCAAGTACCAGATCGGCAAATTGATCGGCCGCGGGGGAATGGGCGCGGTGTATGAGGCGACGGACGTTCCGCTGCAGCGGAAGGTGGCGCTGAAAATTCTGCCGCACGAGTTTTCGGCCAACGAAGAGGCGCTGCAACGATTCGTGCGTGAAGCGCGCCTGGCGGCCCGGCTCAATCATCCCAACACCGTCGCGGTTTACGAGATCGCCAAGAAGGGCACGGTCTACTTCATCGCGATGGAGCTGGTGCGCGGGGCGAGCGGGCAGGAGATGCTCGAGCGGGGCACCAAGCTCGACTGGAAAGAAGTCACCCGCGCGATCATGGATGCCTGCCGCGGGCTGTCGGCGGCGCATTCGCAGGGGATGATTCACCGCGACATCAAGCCGGGCAACCTGCTCTGGACCGAAAATGGCTCGGTGAAGGTGAGCGATTTCGGCCTGGCCAAGCCGCCGAAGACCGAAGACCTCTCGCTCACGCGCCGCGATCAGTTCGTCGGCACACCTCTGTACATGAGCCCGGAGCAGTGCCGGAACGACAACGTCGATTACCGCTCGGACATTTACTCGCTCGGCGCGACGTATTTCACGATGCTGAGCGGGAAAGCGCCGTTCAACCAGGGCAGCGCGCTGCAGATTCTCTTTGCGCATTGCTCGGCGCCGGTGCCGGACATTTCCGAATCGAATCCCGATGTTCCGCCGATGTGCGCGCATGTGATTCAGAAGGCGATGGCCAAGCGCCCGGAGGAACGATATCAGTCGGCCGACGACATGCTGGCCGATCTGGAAACGGTCGCGGGCACGTCGCCGGAAGATCAGGCGCAGATGCTGCAGGCGCTGAGCGCCGCGGCCGTTGCTGCGCCCATGATCACCGCCGAGTCACTTGTCGCATCAAAACGACGATCCCACATGCCGTGGATCGTCGGATCATCGATCGCCGTCGTGCTCGTGCTGGGGTTGCTGCTGGGGATTTTCATGATCGGGGAACGGCCGGATTCGAGAGCCGAATCAGAGGCACAGGCTCGACCGAAGGTGACGATCGTCGCGTCGAACCCACCCGTCGTCGGGAAAG
>JADMIO010647653.1_pt1 | contig 11547 bp, 8 predicted proteins | sample 8958161 | NCBI WGS metagenome assembly JADMIO01 (sample SAMN16585339, study PRJNA669376) | soil metagenome | isolation source: Crop rotation soil | place: USA: Cullars Rotation, Alabama | collected 2011
CCGATCCAAACTGCTTTCTTCTCCCTGAGCCCTGCCCAATGCATAAGCTCTATGCCATTCACCCCCTCTGCATAACAGGTGAATGCATGACCTGCCTTATCCATCTGCAGCCATTCTGAATTATCATTAAAGAAGTGAAATCGCTGGAACGGGTAATCTTTATACCAGGCATAATATAAACCAGTTCCAAGGCCTGCATAAAATATCCCTATGCCGGAATACACGATCACTTCGCGTCGTTTGTTTGCACTGTTTTGTTGTGATAATGAATCCTGTTGGGCGCTGAGGAGGCTTGAACTGAATATCAGCAAAATGATGAAAAGGTTTTTACAGGCTCGCTTATGCAACATTAATCCCGGATTTAGCGATGGTAAAAATAATGATAGCAAATAAGTCGTATCCATTATTTTTGCCCCTAATGAGAATGAGGTTAAAGAATCTGAAGCTGGCACTGCCTTTATTAATTCTGACTGGTTTTTACGCCTGCAGGCAAAAGGCTTCAGAACCTATGTACCTGCTTATTGAGCCCTTCCGCGTATCCACGAACCAGGTGACCCAGGGCACTTCCTTACAAACCATATCGGAAGCAATTCTGTATATTGATGAAAAACCCGCAGGTGTATATCATTTACCCGCAAAGGTTGCCTTAACAATGACAGGTGTTCATAATATAAAAGTTGCACCAGCGATAATTGAGAATGCGATCGCTTCAAATCCCCGTTTTGCGTACACATTTATGAATCCTTATGATACCACTATAAATATGTCTGGCGGCAGCATAATGTTGAATCCGCGCCTGGATTACAGGACCAGTACGAAATTCGAGTTGATCGAAGATTTTGAAAACCCTGTGCTGCTGTTTCAGAAGACATCGTATAATAATGATACCTTGCTTCGCGATAGTAATGATATAAACGGACTTGAGCCGGGTGGGCATTATGGATTTTCACCTGTTCAGAACGGACATACACTGGAATATGCCACCAAAAATGAATATGACCTTCCTTCAGCATCGATCTCAAGTACATTTCTTGAAATACATTACAAGACTGAGCTGCCTTTGGTGATCGGAATTTACAGTCTCGAGCCACAGGTGATCAATAAAGTTCCTGTTGTGGTTTTGAATCCCAAAGATACCTGGACGAAAGCCTATATAAACCTTTCAACAGATGTATCGGAGAGGCCGCCTGGCACAAGGTTTAAGATCTTTTTTGGTTCGCTGAATACCAGCGGTTCCACAAAAAATGTTTTTATTGATAATATAAAGCTCATTCATTTTGAATAAACGCCTTAAAGTAGCCCAATATGTGCTCTTCGATATTCTTGCAGCACTGATCACTTGGGCAGGTTTTTTCTGGTTTCGTAAAAATTATATTGAAGCGGTTAAATTCGGGTATAGAATACCCGTTGAGTTTGAGCAGAAGTTCTATCTCTCAGCATGCCTTTTTTGCATTTACTGGATCGTATTATTTGCACTTGCCGGACATTATAAAAATATTTACCGGAGATCCAGATTATGGGAGTTATCCAAAGCCTTCGGAACTATTGCTTTTGGTGTGGTCATACTTTTCTTTGTATTGCTCCTGGATGATGAGGTGCGAACCTATCGCGATTATTATAAATCCGTGCTCGTACTTTTCGGATTGCATTTTTTCTTCACCTCGCTCTTCCGTTTCATTCAGACTACAGTAACCAAAGTAGGAATTATTAACCGGCGGATCAGGTTCAATACCTTGCTGATCGGAAGTGGTGCGAACGCTTTAAAACTTTTTGATGAATTGATGCATGGTTCAAAACCCCAGGGAAACTGGGTGCTTGGCTATGTTACCACACATGAGTTGGGAGATGATCAGATGAAAGGAATATGTAAGAACTATGGAAATTATAAAGATCTTCCGGGGATCATCAAACAAAACAGGATAGAAGATGTGATCATTGCCCTTGAGCAGCCTGACCATGCACACCTTGATCCGATCCTTACCATGCTGGAGCCGGAAGAGATCAGGATCAAGATCATTCCTGATATTTATGATATTGTGACCGGAAGTGTGAAAATGACCAATGTATGGGGATCGGCCTTGATTGAGGTGAACACTGAGATCATGGCCGAATGGCAAAGGGTTGCAAAGAGAGCTCTCGATATTGTTTTTGCTTCACTGGTTCTTCTTCTTGGCCTCCCGGTTTTTATTGCTACAGCCATCGCGGTAAAGTTAACTTCACGCGGCCCTGTTTTTTATAACCAGGAAAGGATAGGGCTTCATGGAAAACCTTTCCGTATTCATAAATTTCGCACCATGCGAGTAGATGCAGAACAAGGTACTCCAATGCTCTCCAGCAAAAATGATGATCGCCGCACAAAGCTTGGCACTTTCCTGAGAAAAGTGAGACTCGATGAATTGCCCCAGTTTTACAATGTATTGATAGGGGAGATGAGCATTGTAGGATACCGGCCTGAACGCCAGTTCTTTATTGACCAGATCCTGAAAGTGGCCCCACATTACAGGCATCTGTATAAGATAAGACCAGGCATCACTTCATGGGGCATGGTGAAATACGGTTATGCCGAAAATGTAGAGCAAATGGTGGAACGCCTGAAATTCGATATCCTGTATATCGAGAACATGTCGGTTGCGATGGATGCGAAAATTATGTTCTATACGTTTCTGATCATTTTCCAGGGGCGGGGAAAATAATAATTCATCATCTGAGAGGATCGAAGATCTTCACTATAGTAAGCGCCATTCAAATACGTTTTTTCATTAAGAATATTTCCGGAGTTTTGTCGTTACTACCCGTAAATTAAAGTGGTTTTATGAAAACAATATAAGGTCTGCATCAAGAATTCAGTGATCCAATTAAATTCTAAACGACATAGTTATGAAAAACATTACTACCATCCTGATCTTAATCCTTTTTCTCTCTTCCTGCTTCTTCCGGCCGTCAGAAAAACGTTATAGTTACCGCTCTTCAAGGGCTTTGAAATGCCCGGGGTTTGGCTTTGCCGGAACCGCAGGATATACCGGTTCAGGAACTAACCCTGCAAACGCTAATGGAAAGAAAGGAAAATATAATGCATCAAAAGACGATAGGCAAGGTGATGAATCGTATAATGCACTGATTGAAAATCCTTTTATTCCCACACATAAAAATCTTCTGTCAACTTTCAGTATTGATGTAGACCGTGCGGGGTATTCGAATATGCGGAGGTATATCAATCAAAATCAGTTACCGCCAAAGGATGCGGTACGCACTGAAGAAGTTCTGAATTATTTCAACTATGATTATCCGCAGCCATCTGATGATAAGCCATTTTCTATTTCTACTGAATTGGGAAATTGTCCGTGGAATACAGATCATAAATTGCTATTGATCGGATTGCAGGGTAAGAATATTCCTTTGGAAAATATTCCTCCGATGAATCTTGTATTCCTGGTTGATGTTAGTGGCAGCATGTATTATCCAAACAAGCTCCCGCTGGTGAAAGAATCCCTGAAACTGCTTGTGGCGCAGCTTCGCGGGCAGGATATGATCACTATTGTAACTTACGCAGGTGCTGATGCAGTGGCGCTCCCACCTACAACAGGAGCTGATAAGAACAAGATCATGGAAGCCCTGGACAATCTCACGGCCGGAGGTTCAACAGCAGGCGCGAAAGGAATTACAAGGGCTTATGAAGAGGCAAAGAAAAATTATAATAAAGACGGAAACAACCGGGTGATCCTTTGCACTGATGGAGATTTCAATGTTGGTGTGAGCAGTGATTCGGCCCTGCAGGTACTTATCGGAGAGGAAAGAAAGACCGGAATTTTTCTGAGTGTGCTTGGCTTTGGCATGGGCAACCTGAAAGATAATCATATGGAAACCCTTGCTGATAAAGGAAATGGCAATTATGCCTATATCGATAAGCCTGAGGAGGCAAAGAAAGTGATGGTGCATGAGATCGGTGGTACACTTTATACTATTGCTAAAGATGTAAAGATCCAGCTGGAATTTAATCCTATGTATGTGAAGGAATACCGGTTGATCGGCTATGAAAACCGTAAGCTGAAAAATGAAGACTTTGAAAATGATACCATTGATGCAGGTGATCTGGGAAGCGGTCATACCGTTACCGCTTTGTATGAAATTGTTCCCAACCTTGACAAAACGGAGCAAGGTGTGCTTGAGTATGATAAATCTGATATTACGCCGTCGAAGCTGGAAGGTGATGAATGGCTTTATGTAAAGCTGCGGTATAAATTGCCACAAGAGGATAAAAGCATGCTTATCGTAAAAAAGGTTAGCAAAGACCTGGATGGAAAAGTCACTGGTAATTTTTACTTCGCAGCAGGCGCAGCTGAATTTGTCATGTTGCTTCACCAGTCGCAATATCTTGGAAGTGGTTCCTATGCGGATACAAAAAAGCTGATCGAAACAAATTCAGGAAATGATCCGTTCGGATATAAGAAAGAATTTCTTGAACTGATAAATATCGCCGAAAAATTACCGGTTAATGAACAAGTGAAAAAATAGGCATTCTCCGGTTGGATTTTGCACTATTGTATTCCTCCGTGCCTTTATATGTTTGTTTTTATTTGCATTCCTGGAAATTTCCATGTTACATAGGATGTTCCTAAAAATGCAGAAAACACAGAGCGCTGCGCTTCACAGAGTATAATACAGCACGGAGACCACTGAGAATACAATCTGTATTAAACTCTGCGCCCTTATATATGCATTTAATTCTCTGAGTCCTTGCTGTATTTCCTCTGTGCCTTCCGTGCTGTATTTCCTCTGTGCATTCCGCGCGAGTGTCAAAGCTTTCAGCTGCGGCGCTGTGTTATATGCATTTGATAATGATCCTGGTCAGCCCATTCTTTATCTGAAAGAGGATATTTTATTGGCTCATTTATGGAATCCGGCTATTCCCTGCATCGAGTAATCAGTAATTCAATTTTATCCTAAACACCATGGTCATGAAAAACTTAATTACACTTCTGCTTTCCATCGTTTTTATCAGCGCTTTGCACGCTCAAACCCATGAGATTAAAGGCCTGGTCTGTGATGCGAAAACCAAATCTCCCTTAAAAGGAGTATCAGTCCAGGCTTTTATGAATGGGAAAAGCAACGTCTCAGCGATCTCTGACAGTTCCGGCTTTTTTCAGTTAAAGAATTTAGCTTCCGGTCAATACATGGTTAAGTTTCAATTTGTTGGGTACAACGCTTACGCAGAATATGTTAAAATTGATTCAGCATCTGTTACAGACCTGAAAATAATTCAGCTAAAAGCCTTAACGGTTAAAGCCCAGGAAATGAAATTAAGTGTAAAAGATGAAGCTGAAAAGGCAGCGCCAACCAATGCTCCATCCCACGTTGCTACAGAACAACTTTCAAGGGGACGTAAAGGCAATGCAGGTAGTTACGCAATGTCGCCTAAATTTAAAACTGCATCTAATTCATATTCATATACAGGGACAACAGGATGGAAGGTAAATAAACCGACCCAGGGTGGGTTTGCCATCAAAGGAGTTGTCAATGACTCCACAAATGATACCCAGGGAAGTGAAGAGTATAATACGCTGGTAGAAAATCCATTTATACCCTCACATAAAAACCTGTTGTCAACCTTCAGCATTGACGTGGACCGTGCATGTTACTCAAATATGCGTCGCTACCTGGCTGCGGGCCAGCTTCCTCCTAAATATGCCGTTCGCACAGAAGAGGTATTGAATTATTTCAATTATAACTACCCCCAGCCGGAAGATGATAAGCCATTTTCCATTACTACTGAAATAGGTGATTGTCCCTGGAATCATGAACATAAGCTGATGCTTATTGGTTTACAGGGAAAAAATATTCCGCTGCAAAATATTCCTCCGATGAATCTTGTTTTCCTGGTTGACGTGAGCGGAAGCATGTACGCTCCGAATAAGCTTCCATTGGTGAAGGAATCGCTTAAGCTTCTCGTGGCCCAGCTTCGCAGAGAAGATAAGATCACCATTGTGACCTATGCCGGTGCTGATGCAGTGGCGCTTCCTCCAACTTCAGGCGCAGATAAAAATAAGATCATGGAAGCATTGAATAATTTGACCGCGGGCGGATCAACCGCAGGTGCACGTGGAATCAACCGCGCTTATGATGAAGCTGTGAAGAATTATAATAAGGACGGAAACAACCGTGTGATCCTTTGCACCGATGGAGATTTTAATGTTGGTGTGAGCAGTGATGCCGAATTGCAAAAGCTGATCGAAGAAAAAAGAAAGCCCGGGATTTTTCTTAGTGTGCTTGGATTTGGAATGGGCAACCTGAAAGACAATCATATGGAAACACTTGCTGATAAAGGAAACGGTAATTATGCCTATATCGATAAACCGGAAGAGGCCAAGAAAGTGATGGTGCATGAGATCGGTGGAACACTATATACAATTGCCAAGGATGTGAAGATCCAGATGGAATTTAACCCGATATATGTGAAGGAATACCGCCTGATCGGTTATGAAAACAGGAAACTGAATAATGAAGATTTTGAAAACGATGCCATTGATGCCGGCGACCTTGGCAGCGGACATACGGTAACAGCGCTTTATGAGATCGTTCCCAATCTTGATAAAACGGAACAAGGTGTTTTGGAGTATGATAAGTCAGATATCACACCTTCTAAGCTGGAAGGCGATGAATGGCTTTATGTGAAACTCCGGTATAAATTGCCACAGGAAGACAAAAGCAAGCTGATCGTAAAAAAGGTAAGTAAAGATCAATTAGGAAAAGTGACCGATAACTTTTACTTCGCTTCAGGCACTGCAGAATTCGTAATGATGCTGCACCAGTCGAAATACATTGGTAACGGGAATTTCGCAGACACTAAAAAACTTATTTCTCAATATAGCGCTAATGATGCGTTTGGTTATAAAAAGGAATTTCTTGACCTGGTGACAAAAGCGGAAAAACTATCAGCCAATGTTCAGGCAAATAAATAATAAGAGATAATACAGGTATGTGATAAAATTTAAAGGTTTTAATTCTATTTTACTTTCAAGCCGTAAGTCAAAACTTACGGCTTTTTTATTTTAACCCTGCTACAATGCATCCTTTTCATATGCTTATGCTATTTAGAAGTAAAAACAGGATGTTATGAAAAATCGTTTTACATTTTTTTTCGCCGTATTCATGGTAATGAGCACTGCGAATGCACAGTATGGAAATATCTCCGGTAAAGTTATTGATAGTTCAACCAATACCCCATTGTTGGATGTAACTGTAGTCCTCCAATTAAATGGAATATCTAAGTTATATGATTTTACGGATGATTCCGGTACATTTAATATTAGACATATAGTACCTGCTGATTACAAATTGATTTTATTTTTATCAGGATATGCAAAACTGGAAATGACCAATCTTCATGTGGTTAAAGATTCTTCAGTTAACCTGACCATCAAGTTGACGAAGTTGCGATCAGAGACTAGAGAAGTTGTTGTAATCGCTTCGGCATACAACGGATTACATCAAAACCGGTTAGGATACAAAAGAACGGGAGCTGATCTGCAGAACAGTGTTTCCGTTAAAAATGGAAGCACCCCTTCATTTCTTGGTTCGCGAAGCAATCAAACAGGGTATTTTATAAATGGTACTAAAATAATCGGGCAAGATCCTAACTCAGGTAAGATCAGGCAATCCAAACTTAACACCGGATCAGACAGTTCTGGTTCAGAAGAGTATAATACGCTGGTAGAAAATCCATTTATACCCTCACATAAAAACCTGTTGTCAACCTTCAGCATTGACGTGGACCGTGCATGTTACTCAAATATGCGTCGCTACCTGGCTGCGGGCCAGCTTCCTCCTAAATATGCCGTTCGCACAGAAGAGGTATTGAATTATTTCAATTATAACTACCCCCAGCCGGAAGATGATAAGCCATTTTCCATTACTACTGAAATAGGTGATTGTCCCTGGAATCATGAACATAAGCTGATGCTTATTGGTTTACAGGGAAAAAATATTCCGCTGCAAAATATTCCTCCGATGAATCTTGTTTTCCTGGTTGACGTGAGCGGAAGCATGTACGCTCCGAATAAGCTTCCATTGGTGAAGGAATCGCTTAAGCTTCTCGTGGCCCAGCTTCGCAGAGAAGATAAGATCACCATTGTGACCTATGCCGGTGCTGATGCAGTGGCGCTTCCTCCAACTTCAGGCGCAGATAAAAATAAGATCATGGAAGCATTGAATAATTTGACCGCGGGCGGATCAACCGCAGGTGCACGTGGAATCAACCGCGCTTATGATGAAGCTGTGAAGAATTATAATAAGGACGGAAACAACCGTGTGATCCTTTGCACCGATGGAGATTTTAATGTTGGTGTGAGCAGTGATGCCGAATTGCAAAAGCTGATCGAAGAAAAAAGAAAGCCCGGGATTTTTCTTAGTGTGCTTGGATTTGGAATGGGCAACCTGAAAGACAATCATATGGAAACACTTGCTGATAAAGGAAACGGTAATTATGCCTATATCGATAAACCGGAAGAGGCCAAGAAAGTGATGGTGCATGAGATCGGTGGAACACTATATACAATTGCCAAGGATGTGAAGATCCAGATGGAATTTAACCCGATATATGTGAAGGAATACCGCCTGATCGGTTATGAAAACAGGAAACTGAATAATGAAGATTTTGAAAACGATGCCATTGATGCCGGCGACCTTGGCAGCGGACATACGGTAACAGCGCTTTATGAGATCGTTCCCAATCTTGATAAAACGGAACAAGGTGTTTTGGAGTATGATAAGTCAGATATCACACCTTCTAAGCTGGAAGGCGATGAATGGCTTTATGTGAAACTCCGGTATAAATTGCCACAGGAAGACAAAAGCAAGCTGATCATGAAAAAGGTAAGTAAGGATCAATTAGGAAAAGTCACCGATAATTTCTACTTCGCCTCTGGCACTGCAGAATTTGTAATGATGCTGCACCAGTCGAAATATCTTGGCAACGCAGATTACGCTTCTGTTAAAGAGCTCATTTCAAAACATTCGGATAACGATACATTCGGTTACAAAAAGGAATTTCTTGACTTAATTGTGAAAGCAGAAAAATTATCGTCGCAATCACAAGCGAACAAATAATCCGGGTATATTATTGTGTTTCCCTGCAGATGCGGGGAAACATTTTTAGTTACCAGGAAAGATCAGCGTCAATTAATAAGCCGCTTCCTCGCTATGGCTGATCTGAAGCCGGTTCAGCAAATCATTGATCAGCTCAGCGCTCGGACTCAATTGTCCTTTATCAAGCAGTGCGATATCTTCTTTAAGCCCGTTAAGCTCCTTTTGAGCTTCAATATCGCTGTTTAGGTATGCTTCGAAAGCAAGCGATTCCTGTTGGCTCATTTCTTTGTAGTGGTACCTTAAAAAATCAAGTGAAGTGTAATTATGTTTCATGGGCAATGGAATTACGATACAATATTGGTTAAAAATTGCTGTAAAAACGAATATTTCAGGGTCTTATTGTTTCTTCTTTCAAATAAAATGTAAAATTAATATCATCCGTAAATCCTTCATTTTCACTGTATTCAAGGTTCATTCACAGTATTGGAAATAAACCTGATATTCCTATTGATCCCTTCAATCCCGGTGCGGCTTATAGGGGAATTTTTGAAGGTTTTTTTAAATACATCTTCTGTAATCTCAAGCCATTCCTCGGAAGTGAAATTCAACACTTCAGTTAAAGGTTTGAAAGCAGGTTCGTCATTTAATTTACTGAACCGGTTCCATGGGCAAACATCCTGGCATATATCACAACCAAATGCCCAGCCTTCAAACTTATCTGTCATCTGCGCAGGGATTGCATCTTTAAGCTCAATTGTAAAATAGGAGATACATTTGGAGCCATTGATACTTCCATCGCCAATGATTGCGTCGGTTGGGCAAGCATCAACACAAGCCGTGCATGTACCGCAGTAATCCTTTTTAACTGGACAGTCAGGGCTAAGTTCTATATCAAGTATTAATTCAGCTAAAAAGAAAAAAGACCCTTGCTGTTTATTGATCAGATTCGAGTTCTTACCCATCCATCCAAGCCCGCTTTTTTTTGCCCAGGCTTTTTCCAGTACTGGCGCTGAATCGACGAAGGCCCTGCCGTTGACTTCACCCCACGCCGTTCTCAATTCATCCATCAGGGCATAAAGCTTATCTTTTAAGACAATATGATAATCTGTTCCATACGCATAGGTTGAAATTTTGGGTGATGATACCTGTTGCTTTGTTTTAGAATGATAGTTGAACATCAGGCTTACCACAGACCGGGCACCCGGGACGAGCTTACGCGGATCAATTCTTTTTTCGAAATGATTTTCCATATAACCCATCTTCCCATGATATCCTGCATTCAGCCATTGCTCAAGCTTAAATGCTTCTTCCGTTAACTCTTCCGCCTTGCTGATACCGCAAAAGCTAAAGCCATATTCTTTCGCTAAGTTTTTAAGAAATAATGATCGCTCTTCCGGGTTCATAGTTCAGCGGTTCTCCTCGAAGCTGAGGTTGATGGTTTTTGTATTCAGAACAGTGTCTGTTACAGTATGTTTTATACTATCCCACCTGCCTTCGGTTTCTACAAGGAAACATTGGTAATTCTCGATCACCTTGCAAAAACGTTCCCTTACAGTATCTCCTTCTTTCATGCAATAGCTGATATTGGTGCGGCCAAGCTCATTCCCCCAGTAATCAAATTTGTTAAGCGTCCACCAGAGGCTTGGATTGCCTTTTACCTTATCCTCATAATAAGTGATCAGGTAATAAGTGGAATCCATCATCGGCAACTGGCCATAATAAAACAAAGGCCATGGCGGCAGATCTTTCATTTTCATCAGGTCATGCAGGTAGCTGACCTCAATAGGTTTCAGGCTATGATCAACGTAAATGGCAGATTTTAAAAATCCCGGGAAGCTGATGATCAGCGGCAAAGGGAGGGTATCAAAGTTCTTTACAAATGCAGTAAAATTCGCAGGTTGTGATTTCGCAACAGATTCGCTTTGATTATTGCAGGAAAAAAGAACGATGATCAGTTGTAATGAGAATACAAGAATTAATAATTTCCTTGTTGAAAAAGGTTGTTGAATTTCTTTATGAATTTTATGCTGCATTTTCTTTGAGCTCTATATGTCGTGGTAACGTGATGCATGCTGAAGTTTTATCAGATGCAGATTGTTTTGCTTAAATGAGATACTTAAACAGTAATTTATTTTGAGATTAAAAAAGCTGGTTCATCTTAAACGAAGGAAATTTTCCAATATGTTTAAAGGCCTTCTCCGTTGCTTCACGACCCCTTGCCGTGCGGTTAAGAAAACCTTCCTGTATCAGGAACGGTTCATATACTTCTTCAATTGTACCCTCATCTTCACTCACAGCGGTAGCAATGGTTTTTAAACCCACCGGCCCGCCTTTGAATTTTTCGATGATGGTGAATAAGATCTTATTATCCATTTCATCAAGTCCGTTAGCATCCACGTTCAACGCATTCAATGCATATTGTGCAATGGCAAGATCAATGATCCCGTTGTTCTTGATCTGTGCAAA
>JADMIO011127043.1_pt1 | contig 11546 bp, 7 predicted proteins | sample 8958161 | NCBI WGS metagenome assembly JADMIO01 (sample SAMN16585339, study PRJNA669376) | soil metagenome | isolation source: Crop rotation soil | place: USA: Cullars Rotation, Alabama | collected 2011
GGCGCGGCGCTGAACCGCCGTCAGATCTTCGAGGAAGACGCCCGCGGCGCAGAGATCGTAAAGACGCAGTTCAACTCGATCACTCCGGAAAATATTTTGAAGTGGGCGCTTGTGCATCCTGAACCCACGCGGTACGACTTTACCGCGTCCGATCGTTTCGTCGAGTTGGGCGAAAAGCACGGCATGTTTATCGTGGGCCATACACTCGTCTGGCACAACCAGACCCCGCCGTGGGTGTTTGAAAATGCGGATCGTGCGACACTGTTGCAGCGTTTGCGCGATCACATCTACACGGTTATCGGCCGGTACAAAGGCAGAATCAACGGTTGGGATGTCGTCAACGAAGCGCTCAATCAGGACGGCACGATGCGACAGTCGCCATGGCTGAAAATCATCGGTGAGGATTACCTTGAACTAGCCTTCAAGTTTGCGCATGAAGCTGATCCGAGTGCAGAACTTTATTACAACGATTACGATCTCGAGTTACCCGCGAAGCGTGCCGGCGCGGTCAAGCTGATCGCGAAACTGAAAGCCGCGGGCGTGCCGATCTCGGGCGTCGGCCTGCAAAATCACAACCTGATGGACTGGCCCACTCCGGCAGACGAGGATGCGACGATTACGGCGTTCTCGAGGCTCGGGCTCAAAGTAAACATCACGGAGCTTGACGTCGACGTGCTGCCGCGGACGACAAAGCCCGGCGCGGATTACGCAGTTGATATCCCGGTCACTCCGCAGTTAAATCCATACGTCGATCGTTTGCCGGATGCGATACAGGCGACGCTGGCGAGGCGTTACGCGGAGTTGTTTCGCATTTACGTGAAGCATCGAGATGCGATCGATCGCGTCACTTTCTGGGGCGTGAGCGATGGCGACTCGTGGCTGAACAACTGGCCCATGAAAGGGCGCACGAATTATCCGTTGCTGTTCGATCGTAAAGGGGAAGCGAAGCCTGCTTTCAAAGCAGTCGTTAACAGCGCGACGAATTACTCAAATCATAACTGAACACAGAGGGGTTATATGGCAAGCGAAAATTACAAACCAAAACCAGAACACAAATTTACTTTTGGTCTATGGACCGTCGGGAATCGCGGACGAGATCCGTTTGGCGATGCCACGCGGCCCACGGTCAGTCCAGTCACCATCGTTAAGCGTTTGAGTGAGCTTGGTGCTTACGGCGTGAACCTGCACGACAACGATCTGGTGCCGATCGATGCGACGCCCGCTGAAAGAGATCGCATCGTGCGCGAGTTCAAGCAGGCGTTGGACGACACCGGCATGAAGGTGCCGATGGCGACCACGAACCTCTTTTACGATCCGGTTTTCAAAGACGGTGCGTTCACTTCAAGCGATCCGAGAGTGCGGCTGTATGCGCTGCAGAAGACGATGCGCTCGATGGATCTCGGTGCGGAGCTCGGCGCGAAAATTTATGTTTTCTGGGCGGCCGTGAGGGCGCTGAAGTCGATGCCGCAAAAGATCCGCGTGAAGCGCTGAAGTGGAATCGCGAAGCTCTCAACTTCCTTTGCGAGTATTCAATCGATCAAGGCTACGGCTACAAGTTCGCGCTCGAAGCAAAACCGAATGAGCCGCGCGGCGACATTTACCTGCCGACGACGGGTGCGATGCTCGGCTTCATCGCCACGCTTGCTCACGCGGACATGGTTGGTGTGAATCCGGAAGTCGGGCACGAGCAAATGTCAGGGCTGAACTTTTATCACGTGGTGGCCCAGGCGATTGAGGCGGGCAAGCTGTTTCACATCGATCTCAACGATCAAAAAGGTCCGCGGTTCGATCAGGATCTGCGCTTTGGTTCGGAGTCGATCAAGAACCTGTTCTTTTTAGTGAGGCTGCTGGAGAGTTCGTACGATGGTCCACGCCACTTCGACGCGCATTCGTACCGGAGTGAGAACGAAGAAGGTGTGTGGGAGTTTGCAGCCGGCTGCATGAGAAATTATCTGATCCTGAAAGAGAAGGCGCGCCAGTTTGATGAGGACAAAGAGATTCAGGCGCTGCTCGGAGAATTGCGCAACGGATCGAACGGGCATGTTGCGGCGCTCGGTCGTTACAGTGCGGAAGAGGCGAAGCGTGTGAAGGAGCTTTCTCTCGATCGCACGGAGTTAACCAGCAAGGCGTTGCCATATGAACGATTGGACCAGTTGACGGTCGACATTTTGTTCGGAGTCCGTTGAGGATTGGCAAAGAAATCCTTTTTCATACTCTTTGTAATACTCTGCGTCGTAGTTTCATTGCGGCGCGCCGAAACCCAATCTCTCCCGCCCTACAAGAATCCCAATCTTCCAATCGAAGCGCGCGTCGATGACCTCGTCGCGCGCATGACGCTCGAAGAAAAAGTTCTTCAAATGCAGAACGGCGCTCCCGCGATCGAGCGTCTCGGCGTTCCGAAGTACGACTGGTGGAACGAAGCTTTGCACGGCGTGGCCCGCGCCGGCACGGCGACCGTATTTCCGCAGGCCATCGGCCTCGCCGCGACCTGGGACACGAGGCTGATGTACGACGTCGCCGACGTGATCTCGACTGAAGCGCGCGCGAAACATAATGAGTCTCTTCGTAACAACGAACACGGTCGTTATCAGGGCCTGACTTTCTGGAGTCCGAACATCAACATCTTTCGTGATCCGCGTTGGGGCCGCGGGCAGGAAACGTACGGCGAAGATCCTTATTTGACCGCACAACTCGGTGTCCAGTTTGTTCGTGGACTGCAAGGTAATGATCCGCGTTATCTTAAAGTGATCGCGACACCGAAACACTACGCTGTGCACAGTGGCCCGGAACCTGAACGTCACGGCTTTGACGCCAAAGCTTACGAACGCGATCTCCGCGAGACGTACCTGCCGGCGTTTCGGGCCACGATCGTCGATGGCAAAGCCGATTCGGTCATGTGTGCGTACAACCGGACGAATGAAGAACCGTGTTGCGCGAACAAGAGGCTGATGACGGATATCCTGCGTGGCGAGTGGGGCTTCAACGGCTACGTCGTCTCTGATTGCGGCGCGATTTACGACATTTGGAAATTTCACAAGTTTGCCACGAATGAAACGGAAGCTTCCGTGCTGGCCGTTCGTGCGGGGACTGATCTGACGTGTGGCAGCGAGTATGCAAGCCTCGTTGATGCAGTGAAGCGCGGGTTGATTAAGGAAGCTGAGATCGACACGGCGGTGAAGCGCTTGATGACCGCGCGATTTCGACTCGGCATGTTTGACCCGCCGGAAATGGTGCCGTACGCCCGCATTCCGTTTTCGCAGAACGACACACCTGAACATCGCCAGCTCGCGCGGAAAACTGCGCGCGAGTCGATCGTGCTTTTGAAAAATGCGAATCGCACGCTGCCGTTGAAGAAGGATCTGAAAAGCATTGCGGTGATTGGTCCAAATGCGGACGTGCCGGAAGTGTTGTGGGGGAATTACAACGGCCATCCGTCAGTTCTAACTACGCCGCTGGCGGGAATCAGAAACGCAGTCTCAAAGACAACGAAGGTCGTCTACGCGCCGGGCTCGACACTCGCCGGCGAACCGGTAGTGCCGGTACCTGCGTCCGCTTTGATGGCGGGTCTCAAGGCGGAGTACTTCAATAACCAGGAGCTTCGTGGTCCAGCCTCGACTGTACGCACTGATCCGCAAATTAATTTCAACTGGGGCCGTTACAATCCGACACCGGAGTTGACCGGGAACAATTTCTCCGTGCGCTGGACCGGCAAACTGAAGGCTCCTGAATCAGGACGCTATCGGCTCGGGTTCACGGCAGACGATGGCGCGCGGCTTTATCTCGATGGAAAGCTGTTGGTTGAGGACTGGACCGACAATTCAAATAAAGGCGATAAGACTGTCACAACAGAAATCGCGCTCGAAGCGGGCCGGAGTTACGACGTGCGGATGGAGTATTTCCAGAACAATCGCGAGAACGTGGCCAGGCTCGTTTGGTCATATCCGCGGCTCACGGAAAGAATGATCGAGGAAGCCGTGAAGGCTACGCGGGATTCAGATGCAAGCATTCTTGTGCTCGGAATTTCGGCGGGTCTCGAAGGCGAAGAGATGAACGTGAATGTCGAAGGTTTTCGCGGTGGTGATCGCACCGACATCTCGTTGCCGAAACCACAGGAAGCGTTGCTGAAAGCAGTGGTAGCGACAGGCAAGCCGGTCGTGGTGGTGTTGCTCAGTGGCAGCGCGTTGGCGGTGAATTGGGCCAACGATCATGCGGCTGCGATTCTCGAGGCGTGGTATCCCGGTGGCGAGGGTGGCACGGCGATCGCGGATGTGTTGTTCGGCGATTACAACCCCGCCGGACGCCTGCCGGTTACGTTTTATAAATCAGTGGACCAGTTGCCGCCGTTCGCGGATTACAGCATGCAGGGGCGCACGTATCGTTACTTCAAAGGCGAGGCGCTATATCCGTTCGGCTTTGGGCTGAGTTATACGAATTTTGTTTACAGTAATCTGCGGCTTGATAAGTCAGTGAAGGCTGGTGAGCCGGTTAAAGTAACTGTCGATGTGACGAATGCCGGTGAGCGAGAAGGTGAGGAAGTGGTTCAGTTGTATCTCACCGATGTCGCTGCGTCTGCGCCCGTGCCGATCCGCACGTTGGTTGGCTTCGATCGCATCTCGCTGCGACGAGGAGAAAAGAGGAGCGTGACCTTCACGATCACACCGCGACAAATGTCATTGATCGACGATGACGGCAAGCGCGCGATCGAACCCGGCGAATTTGTAGTAAGCACTTCAGTATTGACCGCCCGCTTTACAATTTCCGGCAGAAAGTTAGAACTGAGCCCATGAAAGGTTCCTTAACTTTTTTGTGCTTTTTGTGCCTTTTCGTGGCATCTATCGCGAAGGCGCAGGTGCTCGGCGATCCTGTCGATGTCAGTCAGGATTTTCAAAAAATGGAGAACGTCTACTTCGTCGGTAGTCGCGTAACTTCATTCGATCCAGCCACCGGCCAGGGCACTCTGCAATGGGACCGTTACCTCCGCAACACCACTCTTTCATTCAACAAGATCGACGTCGGGTTCGCGCGTGGCAAAGCCACCGAGTTTCCCGGCACTGAGTACGATCAGGATCCCGCACTGCCTTTTGCAGTGACTTTCGTGAGCCCACGCACGATCCGTTTGCGCTTCTCGACGCGCGCCGTTCCCCTCAGCGATGGACAATCATTGATGCTTGCTGGACCGGTGCCAAAAGACTCTTCGTGGCGCGTCGAGCAGAATGATCGCGAAATCGTTTACACCGGCGCACACGGACGCGTGAAGATCATCAAGCAGCCCTGGCACATCGAGATTTATGACGAGCGCGGACGCTTGCTCACGCGCACGCAGAACATCGGAGATCCGGCCACCTACATAACGCCGATTCCATTTTCGTTCGTGCGTCGCTCGAGCGATCTTTCGCGTCGCATCGCCGCCACTTTCGAGCTACAGCACGACGAAAAGATCTTCGGTTGTGGCGAATCGTTTACGCGTTTCAACAAGCGCGGGCAAAAGGTTTTGGTCTCGACGCGCGACGGCATGGGCACGCAGAACGAGTACATGTACAAACCGATACCGTTTTTTCTGAGCAGCAACGGGTACGGCATGTTTGTGCATACGAGCGCGCCGTTGACGTTCGACATCGGCAAGTTCTACGACGCGCATAACGTGATCTATTCCGGCGACGAGAACCTCGATCTTTTCGTCTTCCTCGGCGAACCGAAAGACATCCTTTCGGAATACACCGCGTTGACCGGTCGTAGTCCAGTCCCGCCACTCTGGTCCTTCGGCTTTTGGATGAGCCGCATCACTTACAACTCAGAAGACCAGGTGCGCGAGGTGGCCCAGCAGTTGAGAGCGCATCAGATTCCCGCCGATGTTATTCATCTCGACACTGGCTGGTTCGAAACTGACTGGCGCAGCGATTATCGTTTTTCGACTTCGCGTTTCCGCGATCCTGCAAAGATGATCGCCGATCTGAAGCAGCAGGGATTTCACGTCAGTCTCTGGCAGTACACTTACTTCACCAGCAAGAATGATCTCTGGAAAGAGATGGTGTCGAAGGGTTATCACGTCAAGAACGAAGGCGGCCAGCTTCCATTCGAAGATGCGACGCTCGATATGAGTAATCCTGAAGCAGTGCAGTGGTACCAGGGCAAGCTGCGAGATCTGTTGAAGCTTGGCGTTGGCGCGATCAAGGTCGACTTTGGTGAGGGCGCGCCGCTGACGGGCCAGTACGCTTCGGGCATGAGTGGCTGGTATGAGCACAATCTTTATCCATTGCGTTACAACAAGGCAGTCGCTGAGGTCACGAAAGAGGTCACCGGCGATAACGTGATCTGGGCGCGCAGTGCGTGGGCCGGCAGTCAACGTTATCCGCTGCATTGGGGTGGCGATGCCGAGAATACAGATTCGGCGATGGCGGGTGAGTTGCGCGGTGGTTTGTCGTTTGGACTTTCGGGGTTCACTTATTGGAGTCACGACGTTGGTGGTTTTGTGAACCGTGCGCCGCGAGATCTTTACCGGCGCTGGATGGCGTGGGGAGTTTTAACTTCGCACACGCGAGCGCACGGCGCGCCGCCGCGCGAACCGTGGGAGTACGATGCGGCGCTGAACGAGGATTTTCAGAGAGCGCTGGGTTTGCGTTATTCGTTGATGCCGTACATCTATGCGCAGGCGAAGGATTCGTCGGCGCGCGGTTTTCCGATGGTGCGTCCGCTGTTCTTCGAATATCCGAATGATCAGGGGTCGTGGTCCATCGATGACGAGTACATGTTTGGATCGGATTTGCTCGTCGCGCCGATGTTCGCGAGTGGCGAGAAGCGGAAAGTTTATCTACCGCCGGGGAGTTGGATTGATTATCAAAGCGGCCGTGTTTATGAGGGTGAGAAGTGGCACGACATTCCGGCAGGTCAGATTCCGGTCGTGTTGCTCGTGAAGAATCACTCGGTGTTGCCGCATATCAAGGTTGCGCAGAGTACGAAGGATATGGACTGGGACAATGTGGAGTTGCGTGTGTTCAGCACTGATGGCGCTGCGGCGAGTGGATTGTTCACGCGACCGGGCAGTGACGTGCAGACGTTATCTGTTGTCCGACGCGGTCGTGATTTTGTGCTGCAACAGGATCCTCAAGCCGGCAAAGTGAAGTGGACCATCAAGACTTTTTAACCACGGATTACACGGATCATAAAACCTGATTGAAACACAAAATCACGCGGCGGAGTTTTTTGGGAACGGCTGCGATTTTGCCGTTCACGTCGTCGATCCTGAAGGCTGCCGCTGCTGACTCTCTTCTGCTGTGGTACGACAAGCCCGCGAGTGAGTGGACCGAGGCGCTCCCGATCGGGAACGGGCGTTTAGGCGCGATGATCTTCGGCGGCATGCAGACCGAACGGATTCAACTCAATGAAGATACTCTTTACGCCGGCTCACCTTACGATCCCAACAATCCGGAAGCACTGCAAGCTCTCCCTGAAGCGCGCCGCTTAATCTTTGAAGGCAAATATCAGGAAGCACACGATCTGGTTGGCGCGAAGATGATGGCCCACCCGATCAAGCAGATGCCGTATGAACCGATCGGCGATCTGAAGCTCACATTCAACGGTCACGACAACATCACCTTCTATCGCCGCCAACTCGACCTCAACAGAGGTATCGCCAGGACGTATTACGAGGATGATGTAACCACTTGCCAGCGAGAAATATTCGCGAGTCCTGTGGACCAGGTAATCGTCGTCAGCATTACTGTCGATCGGCGGAAACAGTTGAACTTCGCTGTGACGTTCGAGACGCCACAAAACGCAACAGTGTCGACTGAAGGCTCGGACACGCTCGTACTCAACGGTGTCAATGGAGATTCATCCGGCATTAAGGGCGGTCTGAGGTTTGAGGCGCGCGTGTTGGTCCAGGTGGGATTCGGGCAAGTTCATGCCGAAAAAGAAAGCATCGTGGTCAGTAATGCTTATTCTGCTTTGCTGTTCATCGCCGCGGCGACGAGTTATCGCAGTTACAAGGATACCAGCGGAGATCCGACTGCGATCGTCACCGAACAATTGAAACTGGCCAGTCAGAAAACATACTTCAGCTTACGTGCCGCGCACATACGCGAACACCAGCGATTATTTCATCGCGTCAAGTTGAACCTCGGCCGAACCGCCGCCGCAGACTTGCCGACGGATCAACGTCCGGAAAAATTTCTTCAAGGGCTTGATCCGCATCTCGCGACGCTCTATTTGCAGTACGGTCGCTATCTTCTGATCTCGTCTTCGCGTCCAAGCTCGCAACCAGCCAACTTGCAGGGCATCTGGAACAACCTGATGACGCCGCCGTGGGAAAGCAAGTACACGATCAACATCAACACGGAGATGAACTACTGGCCAGCTGAAACGGGGAATCTTTCCGAGTGTCATGAGCCGTTGCTGCGAATGGTTTCGGAGTTGGTCGAGAACGGCGCGCGCACGGCGCGTGTTCATTACGGTGCGCACGGTTGGGTTTGTCATCACAACACCGATCTGTGGCGGCAAACCGCTCCTATCGATGGACCATTGTGGGGCTTCTGGCCCACGGGCGGCGCATGGCTCTGCACGCACTTGTGGCATCACTACGAATTCACCGGCGACAAAGACTTTCTCGCACGCGCCTATCCGATCATGAAAGGCGCCGCTGAGTTTTTTCTCGATACGCTCGTGCCAGAGCCGGAGCACAACTGGCTGGTAACGTGTCCTTCGATCTCGCCCGAGAACAAGCACCCGGCCGGTGTTGCGATCTGTGCTGGACCAACGATGGACATGCAGATCATTCGTGACCTGTTCGATCAGTGCGCGCGGTCCGCGGAGATTCTGAAAATTGATAAGGACTTCAGTGCGCGACTCGTAGAAACACGACAACGTTTGGCGCCGATGCAGATTGGGAAAGCCGGTCAGTTGCAGGAGTGGCTTGACGACTGGGACCTTGAAGCCCCTGAGCGCCAGCACCGCCATGTGTCACATCTCTACGGCTTGTTTCCGAGCAACCAGATTACGCAGCGTGGCACGCCGGATCTTTTTGCGGCGGCGAGGAGGAGTCTGGAATTGCGTGGCGATGTTGGCACTGGTTGGAGTCTCGCGTGGAAGATCAACCTATGGGCAAGGTTGCGCGACGGCGATCGGGCATATGCGTTGTTGCAGAAGGCGCTGACGCCGGTTTACGCGAAAGAGTTTCGTGGTGGCGGTGGCGTGTATCGCAATCTGTTCGACGCGCACCCGCCGTTTCAGATCGATGGAAATTTCGGGGCGACGTCGGGCATTGTCGAGATGCTCATGCAAAGCCACGTCGGTGAGATTGAGCTTTTACCAGCGCTGCCGACCGCATGGCCCAACGGATCGGTTACGGGACTGCGGGCGCGTGGTGGTTTCGAAGTCGATATCCAATGGAATAACGGTCGGTTGGACCACGCCACCATCCGAAGCATCAACGGCACCAAATGCCGCGTCCGTTATCGCGACAGGGTAGTTTCCCTCCATCTCAAACGCGGTGCGATCCGTCTAATCCGTGTTTAAAAATTCCCTGACGGCGTCATTCAACCTGGTTGATTCACATACTGTCGCGAGATGGCCGCAGTCGCTTTCGAGTTCGAGAAGTTTCGCGCCGAGTAACGAAGCAAACTCTGTCGCTGGTCCGGGCGTCACGACGTGATCGAACCTCGACACGACCACGAACACCTTCGCTTTAACAGCCTTCGCCGCCTGCTCCAAAGATCCGCCAAAGTCACGTGAGATGTCCAACTGCATCATCGCCTGAGTTTGCCGAATCTTGTCGTTCGCATCGAAACTCTTGCTGTCGTGGCGAGCCTTTTCGAGATCGGCGAGCACCTCCTCGCGTTTCTTGTGACGGTTGTAATCGGGCGGCGAGGTCAGCAACAGTTCGCCGAAAGCGAAATCGAGCGCGCGTGCCGGGTTCGTCGAGTAATTGCCACCGTTCCAATCGCGGTCGCGCATGAGGGCTTCAATCTGCGCCTGCCAGAGCAACAGGTCGTACGGCGCGAGACGAGGCGAGCCGACGATCGGAACCGCTTTATCCATAAACTCGGGATACGACACGAGCCACTGAAATGTCTGCATGCCGCCCATCGAAATGCCGACGATCGCGCGCACGTGATCGATCTTCAGCACTGTCGTTAAGAGCTCGTGGTGCGATTCGATCGTGTCGCGCAACGTGAATTGCGGGAAACGCATGCGTGGTTGGAGCCGGCTGTTCGAGGGCGAAGATGAGACGCCGTTGCTGAGCGCATCGATCGCGATTACGAAATATTTCGTGCTGTCGACGAGTCTTCCTGGTCCAATGCTCGACTGAAGTTGTTCGGTCGTGCCGCCGGCCCACGTCGGAAACACGATCACGTTAGACTTGTTGGCGTTGAGCTTTCCGAAGATTCGGTAGCCGATACGACAGTCGCGAATTACGCCGCCGCTCTGAAGTTTGAAATCACCGATACTCGCGAACTGCTGCTCTTGACTCAGTGCAACCACTGACACTCCACAGATCACACCAATTGCACAAACAATTCTGCGTAATCTGTGGATGGCTTTGTTCATCTCGCTACTTCTGAAACACGATGTTGTCCACGAGGACCATGCCATGCTGCGCCGTGCATTGCTCGCAGTAGGCGCTCACGCTGATGGCCGTCAGCTTTTTCAGGACTTCCTTCGGATCGACTTTCTCGGCCCATGACGGTTGTGACAAGCCTTTGAGCGGAATCACGTACGTGTTGAGCCCTGACTTGAGCCGTATCGGCAATTGAGGAAAACCGGCGTTGATATTGATGCCCTGGCCATGGCTGATAAATTCCACGCGCAACGACTCAACTCCGGTCGCGTAAAGTTGCAGCGCCATCTGCTTGTAACCACTCACGTCGTCGCCAACTGGCTTGCCATCTTTCGCCGGACGTCCTTGCACTTCAAGCGTGATGTTGGCCCACTGATTTGGACCGACAAGGTTGTACTCGAAAGACGCGAGGTGGTTCGCAGGGGCGTCTTTCAAGACGATCAATTCCGGAGCGCCGGGCGAGGCGTTGGCGAGACCCTTGAACGACACCGGCGTGGATTCTGTTGCGGTGTAGATCTGGACAAAGCCACCGTTATTGCTGACCGGTCGACCATTTTCCGTCTTCTCGAAGTCGGCATAGACGAATTTGTCGCCGGACTGCTGCGAGAGAGTGGTGAGAGAAAGCAGGGCAACTATGGTGAATGTCGCAATCAGTTTCATAAGTTCTCCCATTGGCCGTTCGCGGCCGAACGAAACACAGCATCGATCACGGCCATGTTGTTAATGGCATCTTCGAGCGGGATTGGTTGCTCTTTGTTCTCACGCAGCGCTTGCGAAAAGAGCGTCCCCTGGATCTCGTACTGATCACAAACCGGGATCTCGATTGTTTTCTCGTCAAGAATGATTTGCGTCGGACGATCGTTCGGCGCGTTGAATGGAATAATTACCTCGATCCGTCCCTCGGCGCCGTGGAAGATCATGCGCTGATAAGACGCGAGACGAGTGCTGCACGTGAACGTTGAATGACCATTCGGAAAATCGAGCACTGCGGTTG
>JADMIO010812961.1_pt1 | contig 11544 bp, 5 predicted proteins | sample 8958161 | NCBI WGS metagenome assembly JADMIO01 (sample SAMN16585339, study PRJNA669376) | soil metagenome | isolation source: Crop rotation soil | place: USA: Cullars Rotation, Alabama | collected 2011
GTGCCTTGCGCCAGCACCTCGCGGCCGAGCTCGAGGACGATCGTGACGGGACCGCTGAGGTCGAGCACGGCCCACGCCGCAGCGAGCAGCGCCGTCGCGAGGTCGCCTCGCGACGTCCGCACCGCGTGCCGGCACGCCGCGAGCACGTTGTCCAGCTCGAGCGCGAGCCGGCGCCGCCTCGCCACGCCGCCAGGGCGTTCGAGCTGCTCGAGCGCCGACTCCTCGCCGAGCGTCGCGTGGTACGCGGCGTGCCGATCCTGCGCCGCGCGCAGATCCGTCGGGGAGAGCTCGCTGCGTCCGTAGTCCTGAAGGCTCGCGAGCAGGTGGAACCGCGGCGCGCCGGCGTCGCCTTCGGAGGTGCCCTCGACGCGGAGCACGCTCTTGTCCACCAACGACTGGAGGACGTCCACGAGCCAGGGGGCGTCGGGCCACGCCGACAGGTCCACGACCTGCTCGGCCGCCTCCAGCGAGAAGCCGCCTTCGAAAACGCTCGCGTGCGCCCAGGCCGCGCGCTCGTGCGGCGCGAGCGACTCCCACGACGTCGCGATGGCGACCCGGAGCGTCGCGTGGCGGCCCGTGGCGCCCGCGCCCGCCAGCAGCCGGAAGCGCTCGTCGAGCCGCTCGCGAAGCTGACGGACGGACAGGATGGCTGCGCGCGACGCGGCCAGCTCTATCGCGAGCGGAAGCGCGTCGAGCCGGCGCACGAGGTCGCGGATCTCGGCAATCGCGTCGGGGGCGACAGCCGCGTCGCGTGCGTGCGACCGCGTGCGGGAGACGAACAGCTCAACTGCGTCTTCGTCCGTGAGCGGTGAGAGCTCGAGCACCCGCTCGTCCGGAATGCGCAGCCGCTCGCGAGTCGTGATCAGGAACGCCGCGTCCGCCGCGACTCCGCGCCACGCCTCGACGAGGTCACGCGTCGCGTCGCAGGCGCCCTCGCAGTCGTCGAAGACGAGGAGGCATCGTCCGCGCGCGGCGATGGCGTGGCCGAGCTGCCCGGCGGGATCGCGGGCGCCGATCGGCGCGTCGAGCGCGCCGGCGACGGTGCGCAGGACGTCGCCGACAGTCCTCGCCTGCGCGAGGTCGGAGAAGAAGACGCCGCCCGGCCAGCGCGAGCGCGCGCGTGCCGCGTGACGGATGGCGAGCCGCGTCTTGCCGATGCCGGCGGTCCCGAAGATCGTCACGACGCGCGCGCCATCGTCGAAAAGCGTGTCGAGCGCGCGAAGGTCCCACTCTCGGCCGACGAAGTCGTTGGCCTCCACCGGCAAGCGACCGGAGGCGTGCGCCGCCGGCGAGGGGTCGTCCCCCGCTTCGGCGACGAATGCCAGCAGGGCGGCCGCGCTTTCGAAGCGATCGTCGGGCGCGCGGGCAAGGCACCGAGCGATCGCGCGGTCCCAGGCCTCGTCGAGGTCGGGCACGAGGTCGCTCGGCCTCGGTGGGGTCGCGTCGAGGCGCGCGAGGGCCGTCGCCAGCGGCGACTCGCCGCGGAACGGAAGCGCGCCGGTGAGCGCTTCGTAGAGGAGGACACCGAGCGCGTACATGTCCGCGCGCGGACCGACGTCATCCCCCGTGACCTGCTCGGGCGCGAGGTATGCCGGCGTGCCGCGGATCCCGGGCGTCTCGCGCTCGACATCCCGGCTCGTGAAGTCGTCGGCGAGGCCGAAGTCCGTGACGACCGCGCGCTCGGCCGCGCCCGATCGCACCAGCAGCACGTTGCCCGGCTTGAGGTCGCGATGAACGACGCCCGCGCGGTGCGCGGCGTCGAGCGCGCCGGCGAGATCGCGCAGGATCGGCACGAGCTCGTCCGGCCGAAGTCGGCCACGCTCGCGCAGCCGGCGCGAGAGCGGTTCTGCGTCGAGCAGCTCCATCGTGAGGAACGCGACGCCGCCGCCGTCGCCGGCCTCATGCCCGAAGTCGAAGACGCGGCAGGCGGAGGGGTGCGTCACGCGCCGAGCGAGAAGGACCTCGCGCTTGAAGCGGGCGAGCGCGTCAGGTCGCCATGCCGACCCCCTGCGGATGCACTTGAGGGCGACCTTCGTGCCGAGCACGACATCCTCGGCCTCGTAGACCTCCCCCATGTTGCCGCGGCCGAGCAGCCCGGCAACGCGGTACCTGCCCGCGACGAGCTGTCCGGCGCGGAGGAGGGGCGGGGCGGCCGCGCTTTCGGTCGTCGAGCCGCGCGAGTCGGAGGGCGACGGCAGCGAGGACGCGAGGTCGTGCGAAGCACCCCAGCCGGCGGGCCGCGAGAGGAACGCGTCGGCCGACGCGGCAGCGCGGAGGAGGGACTCGATCTCGCGACGGAGCGCGACGTCGCTGCCGCACTCGCTCGCGAGGTACGCATCGCGCAGGTCGAGCTCCACGGACGCGGCGCGGTCGAAGATCTCACGCACTCGCACGGCGTGTGCGGGCGGCGGCACTCCCCCCTGCGGATCGGCCTCGCTCATGGCAGCGGACTCGGCCCGGATGTTACCTCGCGGACGCGACTCGCGCTCGCGCGGGCGGACGTTGCTGGCAAGATAGGATCTTGGCTCCTCGCGCCCCCAGCGCTGAGATGGCGGCGCGCCCACGGCGTTGACGCCGACCAGGGAGCGTCGTGTCTACAGACGGTGACATGGCCGACGACGTCACGCGCGCGGCGGAGCCTCGCGCCAAGGCGCGGCGCGTGGGGCCGTACCGCGTCGACGGTGAGCTCGGCCGCGGCGGCATGGGCGTCGTTTACCGCGCCTTCGACGAGCGACTCCATCGGAACGTCGCGCTCAAGGCGCTGCCCGCGGAGCTCGCGGCCGATCCCGCCGAGCGCTCGCGGCTCGAGCGTGAGGCGAGGGCGCTCGCGCGCGTCAACCACGGCAACGTGGCGTCGATCTTCGGGCTCGAGGAGTCCGACGGGACGCTCTACCTCGTCCTCGAGCTGATCGAGGGCGAGAGCCTGCGCAACCGGATGGACCGCGGCGCGCTCGCACTCGACGACACCCTCGCGCTGTGCGCTCACGTGGCAGCGGGGCTCGCGGCCGTCCACCGCAAGGGCCTCGTGCACCGCGACCTCAAGCCCGCCAACGTCATGGTCACGAGCGACGGGGTCGCCAAGCTCCTCGACTTCGGGCTGGCGCGACGCTCGCGCCGGGAAGGCGGCGAGGCGCTCTCGCTCGCCGGCGAGATCTCCGGCACGTCAGGCTACATGAGCCCGGAGCAGTTGCGGGGCGAAGAGGTGGACGTTCGAAGCGACGCCTGGGCGTGGGCATGCCTCCTCTACGAGTGCCTCACGGATGCGCCCGCCTTTCGGGGCCGGACGGCGGCCGAGCGCGACGCGGCCGCCCTGAACGACACGCCGGCGTGGTCGCAAGTCCCGCAGGCGACGCCGCCCGCCGTCCTGGATCTCCTGCGCTCGTGCTTGTCGAAGGACCGAGCGGCGCGACCGACGGACATGGACCAGGTGCTCCGCTGCCTCGAGGCGGTGCGCCAGTCCTCGGCCGAGCGCGCGGCCGCCACCACGCTCCCGAAGCACTTCCTCCCCGCCGAGAGGGATCCGTTCGTGGGGCGCGCGTCGGACCTCGCTGCGCTCGACGAGCGCGTCGCGGGCGGCCACCGCCTCGTCAGCGTCCTCGGCCTCGGCGGCACCGGGAAGACGCGCCTCGTCGTGCAGCACGCGCGCCGCTCCCTGCCGCACCTCCCGGGTGGCGCATGGTTCTGCGACCTCACCGAGGCGCGTTCCGCCCATGGAATCGTCTCGGCGGTGGCGGCGGCGCTCGACGTGCCACTCGGCAAGGACGATCCCGTCGTCCAGCTCGGCCACGCCCTCGCGGGCCGCGGGAGGTGCCTCGTCATCCTCGACAACTTCGAGCAGGTGGCACGCCACGCGTCCGAGACGCTCGGCCGCTGGCTGGATCGCGCACCGGAGGCGACCTTCGTCGTCACGACACGGGAGGTGCTCGGCCTGCCGGGCGAGCAATCGCTCGGGCTCGCGCCGCTCGCGCAGCCTGACGCCGAGACGTTGTTCGCGATTCGCGCGAAGGCGGCTTGCGCAGGCTTCGCGCCCGACGAGGCGGAGCGAGCGGAGATCAGCCGGCTCGTCGCGCTGCTCGATCACCTGCCGCTCGCGATCGAGCTCGCCGCGGCACGCATCCGCGTGATGCCGCCGCGCCTGTTGCTCGAGCGCATGTCGGCCCGCTTCAAGCTCCTGTCGTCCTCGGGCGCGCGGCACACGCGGCAAGCGACGCTGCGCGCGACGCTCGACTGGTCATGGGACCTCATGTCGAGCGAGGAGCAGGCGGCGCTCGCGCAGCTCTGCGTGTTCGAGAACGGATTCACGCTGGAGGCGGCGGAGGCCGTGCTCTCGCTCGCGGAGCTCTGGCCGACCGACGCGGTGCAAGCGCTCGTCGACAAGTCGTGGGTGCGACCCACGTCCTCCGCGCGGTTCGACCTCCTCGTGAGCGTGAAGGAGTACGCGGCCGAGAAGCTCGACGCGCTCGGCGGACGCGCGGAGGCCGAGCGGCGTCACGGGCAGTGCTTCGCGGCCCTCGGAACCGAGGAGTCGCTGCGAGCCTTGTACCGGCACGGCGGGCTCGACAGGCGGCGCGCGCTCGTCCTCGACCTCGACAACCTGATCGCGGCGTGCCGGCGTGCGGTGGCGCGACAGGACGGCGAGACAGCCGTCGCGACGCTGGATGCCGCGTGGGCCGTCCTTCAGATGACCGGACCCTTCGGGGTGGGCCTCGATCTCGCGTCCGCGACGCTCGAGCTGCCCCTGGCTCCATCGCTGAGGGTACGGGTGGAGCCGATACGAGGCTCGGCGCTGCTGATGCTCGGGCGCAGCAAGGAGGCCATGCCGTGCTTCGACGCGGCGCTCGTCATCGCGCGCGATGCAAGGGACCGCCACCGCCAGGCCTCTCTCATCACCTACCAGGCCAGCACGTTCCGCGAGCAGGCCCGGCTCGCCGAGGCGCGTGCCGCCTACGACGCCGCGCTGGCGATCCATCGCGAAGACGGCAATAGCTGGGGCGAGGGCATCGTGCTTGGGTACCTGGGCTCCGTCCTGCACACCGAGGCGCGCTACGAGGAGGCGCGCGCGTGCTACGAGACGGCGCTCGCCATCTCCCGCGAGATCGGCGACCGCCGCTGGGAGGGCAACGTGATCGCGGACCTGGGCTTCGTGCACGTCGTCGCCGGGAGGCCGGACGAAGCGCGCGCGAGCTACGAGGCGGCGCTCGCCATCCACCGTGAGGTGGGCAACCGCCGTTCGGAGGGCATCACGCTCGCGAACCTGGCAAGCCTGCACGACCATCAAGGTCGCGACAACGAGGCGGTGGCCTGCAACCATGCGGCCCTCGCCATCGCTCGCGAGACGGGCAACCGCCGCTCGGAGGGCAACACCCTCGGTAACCTCGGCGACCTCTTGCAGGTGATGGGACGATCCGCAGAGGCGCGCGCGTGCTTGGACGAAGCGCTCGCGATCGACCGGGAGGTGGCGAACATCCGAGCCGAGGCCGTCGCGCTTGCGGCGCTGGCTCGTCATCACCTCGAGGGCGGCCAGCCCGACGAGGCTCGCACCTGCCTGGCGGCCAGCGAGCGCCTGCTGCGCGACTTGAGCGATCCTCTCCATCTCGGCATCGTCCTCTGTCACCGCGTCCTCCTCGAGGTGCACGACGGCCATGCCGACGCGGCGCGCGCAGCGCTCAGCGAGGCCGAGAGGCTCGCGACGCAGATCGGCGTGAGCTCGGAGAGCGAGCTCGGCAAGCTCATCAACACGGGCCGCGCGGCGCTCGAGAGGGCGACCCGGCCCTGATCGCGCTGCGAGACGCGGCAACGGCAGGCGCTCTCGGCGTCCAGTGAATCGAGCGTGACCGTCCAGCGCTGCCGGCGCGCCTGTCATGTTTCGGGCACCGTGACGGTCAACTCCTCACCAAGAGCACGCCAGCGCGACGCGGGCGCCGGGCCGCGTCGCCCCCTGGGCACCAGTCCATCCGCTTGCAGCCCTGAGGCAGGAGTCTCCGTGATGTTCCAGATTGTCCGGCGAACCTGGCGTGGTGCGGTGATCGTCCTGGCGGTCGCCTGGGTGAGCGGCGCCGTCGTGACAACCAGCGGCGCCGTGGCGGCTCGGCGCCCCGGGGCACGCGCTCCTCGCGGACGGCCCGGTACGGTGCGCCGCATCGAGACGCCGGACCTGGGCCCTTCCGCGGCGCATGCGCTCGCATGGGGAACGTGCTCGTCCGAGACGAAGCTCCTCAGCAACTCGGGGAGGACCGACGACGCGTTCGGCTGGGCTGTCGCAGGCTCCGGGAACACCCTCGTGGTCGGCGCGCCGTTCGACACCAAGGCCGGCGGCGATGATGAGGCGGGTGCCGCGCATGTCTTCGTACGCTCCGGGGACACGTGGTCCTCGGAGGCCACGCTCAGGGCGAGCGACGGCGCGTTTCGCGACTGGCTCGGCACCGCGGTTGCGGTGTCCGGCGACACCGCAGTCGTCGGAGCGAACAACTGCACCACGCCCGAAGCGATGCAAGCCGGCGCGGCGTACGTGTTCGTGCGCGTCGGCTCCACGTGGACGGAACAGGCGAAGCTGGAAGCAGCGGACGGGACGTCTCTCGCTCAATTCGGTCTCGCGGTAGCCGTGTCGGGCGACACCGCCGTGATAGGCGCGATGAGCGACGATCCCGCCGCAGGCGCCGACGCCGGCGCGGCGTACGTGTTCGTGCGCACGGGCACCACGTGGTCGCAGCAGGCGAAGCTGCTGGCATCGGACGGGGCGTCGGGGGCGGGCTTTGGAGAGGCAGTCTGGGCGTCGGGGGACACCGTGCTGGTAGGCGCACCCAACGACGACACCGCCGGTGGGGTCGACGCTGGGGCGGCGTACGTCTACGTGCGCACCGGGACCACTTGGACCGAGGAGGCCAAGCTCACGTCTCCCACGGGAGCGGCCGGCGACCACTTCGGATTCTCGTTGTCCCTCTCGGGCGACACGGTCGTGGCAGCAGCCTACGCCGACGACACCCCTTCGGGTCCCGACGCGGGCTCTGCCGACGTGTTCGTCCGCAGCGGAGGGACTTGGACCTGGCAGGGGGCGCTCGCGGCGTCGGACGCTGCGGGCGACGACAAGTTCGGCTGCGCGGTCGCCGTCGAAGGCGACGTGATCGTGGTCGGGGCGTACACCGACGTGGTCGGCGGACGAGTCGATGCCGGCTCGGCCTACGTCTTCGTTCGCGAGGGCTCCTCGTGGCGCGAGGAGGCCAAGCTGACGGCGTCCGACACGGAAGGCATCTTCTTCGGCCTCGCCGTCGCGATTGCCGGCGACTCGATCGCCGCGGGATCCTTGGTGCGCATCGGCGGAGGTCCGCTGGCACCGAGGGTGTACGTCTACGGTAACTGCGATGCTGACGCCGACGGTCTGGACGACGCCGTGGACAACTGCCCGATGGCGCCGAATCCCTTGCAGGAGAACGCGGACGGCGACGCCCTGGGCGACGCATGCGATCCGTGCCCGGCCGATCCCACGAACGCCGACGCCGATGGTGACGGCGCATGCGACGACGGCGACGGGAGCGGGGTCGCCGGCGACGCGCCATGCGCGGGCGCGCCGGCGGGTTGCGATGACAACTGTCCCTCGGTCGCGAACGCTGGTCAGGCCGACGCGGACGGCGACGGCGCGGGTGACGCATGCGATCCGTGCCCGGCCGATCCCACGAACGCCGACGCCGATGGTGACGGCGCATGCGACGACGGCGACGGGAGCGGGGTCGCCGGCGACGCGCCATGCGCGGGCGCGCCGGCGGGCTGCGATGACAACTGTCCCTCGGCCGCGAACGCTGGTCAGGCCGACGCGGACGGCGACGGCGAGGGGGACGCATGCGATCCGTGCCCGAGCGATCCTGCCGACACGTGCGACGACGTGAACCTGCTGCGCAACGGCGATCCCACGACGCTGTCGTTCGCGCCGTATCGCGGCATCCTCACGGCCGGGCGGGACCCGCGGCTCGACCCCGCGCGCGACCTCGAGGTGGCGGCCATCGAGTCGATGCCGTCGGTGACCGTGGCCGGTGACGGCGCTCCCGTCGGTGTCGGCAACCCGGGCGTCATCGTGTTCTACGAGGTGACGAACGGCGTGGGCCCGCTGCGCGTCGCGCGCGATGGCTCGAACGTCGTCCTCTCGGGCTGGTGAGCGGCGCAGACGCCGTGGACGCCCGGCACCGCGTCTCCGCCGGTGCTCAGCTCGAGCTGCGAACAGTCCAGAGCTGAGCGCGCGTCGAGGCGAGACCTGCGACAGCCATCGAGAGCTTCCCCGCAATTCAACGCCCGAAGGCCGTCGGCGAGCCTCGTTTTCCTCGGAGTCAGGCTGGCGAGCGCTGCTAGCGGCTCGCGAAGCGCCAGGCGGCCTCGACGATCGAGCGCAGGTCGTGCTCGGGGCGCCAGCCCAGCTCGCGAGCGACGCGGGAGGCATCCGCCACGAGCCGCGGCGGATCGCCCGGTCGGCGCGCACCGTCCTCGGCCGGCACGGGCCGCCCAGTGACCTCCTCGCACGTGCGGATCACCTCGCGCACTGAGTGGCCACGGCCGTGGCCGAGGTTGTACGTCGCCCGCTCGACGCGGCCCGCAGACATCGCCTCGAGGGCCAGCACGTGCGCGCGCGCGATGTCGCGCACGTCCACGTAGTCGCGGATGCACGTGCCGTCGGGCGTGTCGTGATCGGTCCCGTGCACGACGACCTTGGGCCGACGGCCCGCAATCGCATCGAGCACGATGGGGATCAGGTGGGTCTCGTTCGCATGGATCTCGCCGACGTCGCCGGAGGCGTGCGCGCCCGCCGCGTTGAAGTAGCGGAACGTCACGGACTTCAAGCCATGCGCAGCGTGGACGTCGGCCAGGATGCGCTCGAACGTCGCCTTGCTGGCGCCGTACGGCGTGATCGGCCGCGTCGGTGCGTCCTCGGAGATCGGCACCGCATCGGGCACGCCGTACACCGAGCACGACGACGAGAACATCATCGCCGGCACGCCCGCCTCGAGCATCTCCTCGACGACGGTCAGGCCACCGGCGACGTTGTTGCGCCAGTAGAGCTCGGGCTTGCGCACCGACTCGGGGACGAGCGCCGATCCGGCGAGGTGCGCGACGGCGTCGACACGACCCGAGCCGTCGTCCCCGCGGAGCGCTGCCGCCAGCGCCTGACGATCGTGAATGGACGCGCGAACCAGCGGGAGCCCCGCGGCGAGTCGCTCGTGGCCCGTGGACAGGTCGTCCAGAAGGACGACACCATGGCCCGCCTCGTGGAGCGCGCGCGCGACATGGCAACCGACGTAGCCCGCCCCTCCCGTCACCAGCACCTTCATGATCTCTCCTCGTGCGTGCGCCACGGCGGGAGCTCACCCGCCGCCTGGATGGCACGGGCCAGCATGCCATCGTGTGGATCGCCGTAGCTGACGCTCTCGAGGAACAGCCCGCTCGCGGGGGCGTTGGCGCCGGCGGTGCCGCGGTCACGCGAGGCCAGCACTTCGCCGACCCACGCCGCGGGCCGCTCCCGCCGACCGACGCGCACGAGCGTCCCGGCGATTGCACGCACCATGTGCCGCAGGAAGCCGGAGCCCTCGACGTCGAGCACGACGTCCGGCGGCTCCCCGCTGACGCGGCAGCGCCAGAGGTCGCGCACGCTGTCGGTCCGATCGGATCCGGTCGACTCGAACGCGGCGAAGTCGTGGCGACCGACGAGCACCTGCCCCGCGTCGTTCATCGCGTCGAGGTCGAGGCGCGCGGGCACGTGCCAGCGGTAGCGGTCGGTGAAGGGACACGCGGCAGGGGCGACGTGAAAGTAGTATCGGTAGTGCTTCCGCTGCGCGGACCGGCGAGCGTGAAAGGTCGCGTCGACATCGGCCACGCCGCGGACCCGCAGGTCCGACGGCATGACGGCGTTGAGTCGCCAGGCGAGGTTGGTCGGCGCGTCGTCCGCGGGCAGGTCCAGGTGCGCGACCTGCGCGCGCGCGTGTACCCCGGCGTCCGTGCGGCTCGCGCCAACGCACGTGACCGCGACGCCGCCGAGAAGCCGGCCCATCGCCTCCTCGACCTCGGCTTGCACCGTGCGATCGGTGGGCTGGCGCTGCCAGCCGGCGAAGTCCGTCCCGTCGTAGCAGAGGACGAGCGCCAGGCGCCTCACGGCGGGCCCGGCGTGACGCCGGCATGCTCGCGAAGCGCCCGCACGATCTCCCGCACTCGCACCGGGTCATCAGCGGGCGCGAGGGCGATCGAGAGCCCCTCGAACGCGCGCGCCACGTCGTGGAGCTCCGCGACCGGCACGGGGCTGCGGTCCGTCCAGTCGATCGTCTGGAGCTTCACCAGCACGCGGCCGCTTCCGCCGTCAACGGCGCGCAGCCGCTCCCCCATCGCGCGCAGCGTCGACGCGAGCGCCGCGTCGTCGAGCTCGAGCTCCGACTTCACCTGGCGGTGGTACGCCATGATCGCGAGCCACCGCGCGTCGGTGGACGCGGCGGCGCTGAGCTCCTGCGAGAACCACGCGAGGCCGTGCACCGGATCGGTAGCCGTCTCGTAGTAGAGGTTGAGCGCGCACTCGAACTCCGGACTTTTTTCGCGCGCGGCGGCGACGAGGCGCATGGCAACGCTCAATACCCGATCGCGCTTGAAGCGCGCGAAGTCCTGGAACTCGGGCCGGTCCACGAGGCGCGATTCACGCGGATCGGCGACGGTCCAGAATGTCGTCGGATCCAGCGCGTGGCCCGTGCGGCGAAGCCAGGCGGAAGCCGCGCTCGGCGAAAAGCCCTCGAGGCGTCCGAGGGCGAGGTCGTCCTGGAACAGCACGCCGTCGACGCCGGTGCGTGCGAGGTCGCGATACACGTCCGCCAGCTCGTTCACGACGAGCGGATCGAAGAGATCGAGCGTCGGGCGCGACGCGGCGCGTCCCAGCGCAGGATCCCACGCGACCTCGCGGTGCGTGAGGCCGAGCGCCGGCATCGGCGTCTTCCGCGTCGTCATCCAGGCGAGGCACCGCAGCCCCGCGTGATGCGCCGCGCGCGCGTAGTCAGGGAGCCGATCGGCGACGAGCGGCACGTGACGCGTCGCGAAGTACGCGCCGCTCGAGTGCTCGAGCGGCAGGCCCTGATGAGGACGGTCGCCTTCGAGGTGGAAGGCGCGGACGATCACCATGTCGACGCCCGCGCTGCGAAGCTCCGCGAAGTAGCGCTCGGGATCCCCGGCCGGCACGACGAAGACCTGTGCCGCGACCGTCCGATGGTGCGGCCGTTCGTGCACGGGCTCGGCGGCTCTCGCTGCAACAGCAGCGAGGGCAGCAACCGCGCCGACGACAGGGAGCGCACAACTCGACAGCCTGCGCACTCTCGCGTTCGCCGGCTTTTCCCTGGGAGCGCCGGCATCTTGCCGGCAGTTCCGGGTGGTGAAGGCGTCACCTGCCGTCGGGAGACGGCTCGTCGGTACGGGCCTCAACGACACGCGATCGCCCGCTCGCCGCTGAGGCTCCGCCAGCGCTCCGGGTCCGCGCGCAGCGAGGTCGCGACCTCGCTCCAGCGCGCGCGCTCCGGCGGGTCGAGCTCGGGAAAG
>JADMIO011285699.1_pt1 | contig 11543 bp, 11 predicted proteins | sample 8958161 | NCBI WGS metagenome assembly JADMIO01 (sample SAMN16585339, study PRJNA669376) | soil metagenome | isolation source: Crop rotation soil | place: USA: Cullars Rotation, Alabama | collected 2011
CGCGACAACTTGTCCACGTGGAATTCTAAGCTTAGGATCCCAATGTGCTGGAAAGGCCCCGAACCGCGCCATCTCCATCAGGCTGTCCCACAGCCGCTTGCCGTCGATGCGCAGGTTGGTCTGGGCGATCATGGCGCTCCCCGTTTGCAGGCCCGTTGGCAGAACCGGGCGCAGTCGGGGGCATCTTGCAGGGGGCACGGCTTCCTGCAAGCCTGCGGGGCAATGCGATTCCTCCGACCGTGCGCGTCCGTGGCGGCCTTGCTGTTGCTCGCCGGCTGCCTGCCGCCGGATTTCAAGCTGGTCGACCAGCGCACCTTCTGGCCGCCGCGCACCCCGGGCGAGGCGGAAATCGCGCGCGCCCGCCTGCCGCCGCAGCCGCTGGTGATCATCCGCTTCGACCAGCTCGACAACGATTACGCGCCGGCCCTCGCCGAGGCGGTGCAGGCGGCACAGGCGCGCAAGCCCGACGTCGAGTTCGACGTGCTGACCCCCATCCCCACGGGCGCGCCGCAGGCGGAGCAGGACCGGTTCGCGCGCCAGGGGGCCGAGGATGCGCAGGCGGTGGCCAACGCGCTCGGCCTCGAGGGCATCACCGCGGACCGGGTGCACATCGGCTATCGGGGCGACCCCGGCTCGCCGCCGCGCGAAGTCCTCGTCTACGTCCGGTGAACGCCGCCACCCCGCGTGGGGGTTCCCGCCCGCAGGCTGCCCGCGCGCAGGGCTTCGCCATGCTGCTGGTGACCGCGTTCAGCTGGGGGATGAACTACCCGGTGCTGAAGTTCATCGTCACCGTGTGGCCGCCGTTCACCTTCCGCCTCCTGACGGGGCTGGCCGGCGCGGCCTTCGTGGCGCTGATCGCGGCCGCCCGGGGCGAGCGGCTGTGGCCGCGGCGGGGGCAGTGGACGCGGCTGGTGATCGCCTCGGTGCTGAACCTGACCTCGTGGATGGGGTTCGCGACGGCGTCGTTTTATTGGCTGGATGGGTCCGAGGCCGCAATCATCGCCTACACGATGCCGGTCTGGGCCTCGATGATGGCCTGGCCGGTGCTGGGCGAGCGCCCCACCCTGCCCCGCCTGCTCGGGCTCGCGCTCGGGGTCGGCGGCGTGGTCGTGCTGATGGCCGGGCAGCTGGTGAACCATCCGGCGGCCGTGCTGGCGGCAAAGCTGCCCGGCGTCGCCTGCATCCTCACCACCGCGCTGATGTTCGCGGGCGGCGCGGTATTCACGAAGCGCTACCCGATCCAGCTGCCGCCGTTCAGCAACGTGGCGTGGCAGATTTTCATCGGCGGCCTGCCGCTGATCGTGGCGGCGCCGCTGTTCGACCACTGGAACCCGGCGGGCATCAGCGCGCTCGGCTGGGCCGCCTTCGCCTACGTCGCGTTCGTTGCGCTGTGCGTTTCCTACCTTGCCTGGTTCCGGGCGCTGGCGTTATTGCCGGCCTCGGTAGCGGCCACCGGCACGCTGCTGGTTCCCATCGTCGGGGTCGGCAGCTCGGCGCTGCTGCTGGGGGAGCCGCTGGGGCCACGCCAGTTCATTGCATTGGCCATGACCCTCAGCGGTGTAACGCTCGCGTCACGCGGATGATGCGGGCGATGGGATTTGATCTGGATCATTGTCCCGCCGCGGCGATTTCGTCCTAGTCGCGGCACAGCGCTGAGGGGATTTTGTCGCCATGCATCCGTTCCGCATCGCCTGCCGCCGCGGCCTTGCCGACATCACCCGCGAGGGCCGCTACCGGGTGTTCACGCCACTGCGCAAGGACGCCGCCCGGTTCCCGGTTTTCACGCTGGTGCAGGACGGCGAGGAGCGCGACGTCACCGTCTGGTCGTCCAATGACTACCTGGGCATGGGCGTGCACCCGGTGGTGACGGAGGCCGCGGCCGAAGCCGCCCGGGAGATGGGCGCCGGCGCCGGCGGCACCCGCAACATCGCCGGCACCAGCCACCTGCACGACGCGCTGGAGGCGGAACTCGCCGACCTGCACGGCAAGCAGGCGGCGCTGCTGTTCACCTCCGGCTACGTCGCCAACCACGCGGCGCTGTCGACGATCCTGCGCAGCCTGCAGGACTGGCACGTCTTCTCGGATGCGAAGAACCACGCCTCGATGATCGTGGGGATCAAGAGCGTGCCGTCGACGGTGCACATCTTCGCGCACAACGACGTCGAGGATCTCGCGGCGAAACTGGCGGCGGCGCCCGCCGATGCGCCGAAGCTGATCGCCTTCGAGAGCGTCTACTCGATGGACGGCGACATCGCCCCCATCCGCGCCATCTGCGACCTGGCCGAACGCTACAACGCGATGACCTACCTCGACGAGGTGCATGCCGTCGGCCTCTACGGCCCGAACGGCGGCGGCGTCTCCGAGCGCGACGGCGTCGCCGGCCGGATCGACCTCATCGAGGCGACGCTGGCGAAGGGCTTCGGCTGCCACGGCGGCTACATCGCCGGCGACGCCGACGTGGTGGACTTTATCCGCTCCACCGCGTCGGGTTTCATCTTCACGACCTCACTGCCGCCGACGACGGTTGGCGCGGCGCTGGCGAGCGTGCGCCACGTGCGCCGCGATGCGGAACGACGGGCGGCCATTTTCCAGAACGCCGCCAGGCTGAAGGGCAAGCTGAGCCGCGCCGGGCTGCCGATCCTGCACACGCCCAGCCACATCGTGCCCGTGCATATCGGCGACGCGGCGCTCTGCCGCGAGGTCAGTCGCCGGCTGCTGGAGGATTTCTCCATTTACGCCACGCCGATCAACTACCCGACGGTGCCGAAGGGGACGGAGCGCCTGCGGATCACGCCGACGCCGCTGCACACAGAGGCGATGATGGACGCGTTGGTCGAGGCGCTGCTGGCGGTGATTCCGCAGGCTCGCTCGCTGGCGGCGTGACCGAACGGCCGCTCATCCGCCTCAAGCCGGGGCATGGGCGGCGGCTGAAGTCCGGCCACCCCTGGGCGTTCAGCAACGAGATCGAGATGAACCCGGCGCTGCGGTCGCTGGCTCCGGGCGCGCCGGTCCGCCTGGAGGGCGATGACGGCTGGCGGTTCGGCACCTTCGCGTTCAATCCGCATTCGTTGATCGCGGGGCGGCTGCTCGACCACGATCCGAATGCGGTGATCGACGCCGCGTGGGTGCGCGAGCGCATCGCATCGGCGGCGGCGTTGCGCGCCAAGGTGACGGATTCGCCGTTCCACCGGCTGGTGCACGCGGAAGCCGACCGGCTGCCCGGCCTGGTCATCGACCGCTACGACGATGTGTTCGTCGTGCAGGCCAACAGCGCGGGGATGGACCGGCTGAGCGACGAGATCGTGGCGGCGCTGCAGGCGCTGTTCAGCCCGCGCGCGATCGTCGCCCGCAACGACAGCGCGGTGCGCGCCTACGAGGGGCTGCCCGAGGGCATCGAATTGCTGCACGGCGGCGAGGCCGCCGTCGAGGTGGTTGAGGGTGGGGTGCGCTTCCCGGTAGATCCGCTGTCCGGCCAGAAAACCGGTTTCTTCTACGATCAGCGCCCCAACCGCGATCGCGTCGCGGCTTTGGCCCCGGGAGCACGCGTGCTGGACGTGTTCTGCCACCTCGGCGCCTTCGGCCTGCGCTGCGCCGCCGCGGGCGCGACGCAGGTGACGCTGGTCGACAGCAGCGCCGCCGCGCTCGAGCGCGCGGAATTCGCCGCGGCGCGCAACGGGTTGGCGGATCGCATCGCGCGGCGCCGCGGCGATGCGTTCGACGTCATGACGGAGCTGGCCGGCGAAGATCGGTTCGACCTCGTGATCTGCGACCCGCCGGCGTTCGTAAAATCGAAGAAGGACCAGGCGGCCGGGCTACGCGCCTATGGCCGCATGACGCGGCTGGCCGCTGCCCTGGTCGCGCCCGGCGGTTTTCTGTTCGTTGCCTCCTGCAGCCACAACGCGCCCGTGGATTTGTTCGCCGCCGCAGTCGCCGACGGACTACACCGCGCGCGGCGGGAAGGCCGCATCATCGCGAGTGGCGGCGCCGGCCCCGATCATCCCGTGCACCCGCACCTGCCCGAGAGCGCCTACCTGAAGTCGCAGTTGCTCCAGTTGTTCTGAGTAATTACCAGCGGCCGCAAGCTCTCACTCTTGCCGGGAGCGCGGGTCAAGCCCGCGCGCATGACGAATTTGGCTTCCGGATCAATATTTTCTCGTCATTGCCGGGCTTGACCCGGCAATCCCGGCCGCAAACGGAACGGTCACTACTCAGGGCCGCGGTAATAATTCGGTACTCTCAACCCGCCGTGTTACTGTCGGGTGCAATGACGACGCGTGATTTTCCGACCCTCGCCGAGCGTAAGGCGGCGCGGCTCGCCGTTATGAACGAAGCCGTCGCGATGGTGCGCGACCGGCTCTGTGGGTACGCGAGGGCCCAGGGCGGACGCTTCCTGCTTTATGGCTCGGCCGCCCGCGGTGGTCTGCGTTTCGACAGCGACATCGACGTGCTGATCGATTTTCCGGAGGATCGGCTGTCGGACGCGTGGCGGTTTGCTGAGGAGGTGTGTCGCGAATTCGACTTGAAAGCCGACTTGTGTCCCCTCGCCTGGTGCCGCGATGATTTCATCGCGCACATCAGCAAGCATGCGGTGTCGCTGGAATGAGCGACGCCCGCTGGATGGAGATTGAACGGGACGCAGCGGCGGCGGCCGGTCATTTCGCGCGCGCCGCGGCGCTGAACGAGCTTGGCGGTTTCGACGCGGCGGGCCTCGAAGGCTACCGCGCGCAGATGGCCTTTCTCCACGCGATGCAGTCGGGCCATACATCCTTGGAGAACTGCCTGCTTCGCATCCTGGAAATGCTGGGCGAAGAAGCGCCAACCGGATCGAACTGGCACGCCGACCTGATCAACCGCGTCTCCACCGCACGCGCCAGCAAGCGGCCGGCCATCCTCACTGGCGAGGTCGCGACCGCCGCCGACGAAACCCGCCGGTTTCGAGCCGTCGCGACGCGAGGGTACGACAATTTCGATCCCAGACGCTCTGCACCCGCCGTGGCGGCCGCGCGCCTGCTTGCCAAGGATCTGGCGGCGACCGTGACAGAATTCAGGAACTCCCTGGACCCGTAGTCGTCACTCCCGCACGATCACCGCCGTCTTCCCATCCGTCCGCGGCAGCGCGTCGGCTGGCAGCAGCGTCACCTCCGCTGACGCACCGGTGTGGCGGTGGATCGCATTCTCCAGCGCCCGGGCAGCGCCTTCCCAATCCTCCTGGCGCAACCCGCGCGCCGCCTCGGCCCGCACGACGATCCGATCCCATGGCCCCTTGCCGCGCAGCACGATGCGGAACTGCCCCGACGCCAGCTCGGGCTTGCTGAAAAGCGCCGCCTGCACGGCACTCGGAAACACGTTGACGCCGCGCACGTTGAACATCTCGTCGGTGCGGCCGGTGACGCGGAAGCGCCACGTCGTGCGCCCGCACGCGCACGGCCCGGTGCCGGTCACCGTCACGACGTCGCGCGTGCGGAAGCGCACGAGCGGCTGGCATTCCTTGTCCAGGTGCGTGCAGATCAGCTCGCCGGTCGTGCCCTCGCGGAGCGGCTGGCTGTTATCCCGACTGTCGACGATTTCCACGAACAGCGCATCGGCGCCATGGAAGTGGAGGTCATTCGAGCGCTCGCACTGGCTGCCGAAATTGCTCATCACCTCCGACATGCCGAAGTTGGCGTTGCGGACCGCAAAACCCCACGCCGCCTCCAGCGCGTTGCGAAATTCCGGATTGTCCAGCCCCGCCTCGCCGCCGAACAAGCCGATGCGCAGCCCAAGGTCGCGCGGGTTCTTCCCCTCTGCAACCAGCAGCTTTTCCAAAAGCGCCGGATACGACGGCGTGCAGGAAATCGCGGTGATGCGGAGATCGGCGATCGTCTCCAGCAGCAGCTTCGTGTTGCCGGCGCCGAACGGCACCACGCACGCCCCCGCCTCCTCCAGCGTCATGTGATCCGTCACGCCGCCGGTCCACATGCAGTAGTTGAGGCAGTGCACCACGCGGTCGCCAGGCCGCAATCCGGCGCAGAACTGCGCGCGCCCGCCGAGCCGCGCAATCACCTCCACATCACGCCGCGTGTTGGCCAGGTGCAGCGGCCGTCCCGTCGTGCCCGAGGTGCGATGCAGCCGCACCACGCGTTCTTCCGCACAAGCAAGGTAATTCCCGAACGGATAATTCTGTTCTTGGCTGCGGCGCAGCTCATCCTTTTCAGTGAACGGCAACTCGGCAATCGCATCGAGGCCGATCACCCGCCGCGCGCTGCCGCCAAATTTCTGCCCGTAAAACGTCGAAGCTCCTCGCACATACTCCCACTGCTTCTCCCACAGCCGCTCCTGCAGCCGCGGCACCTCGGCGGGCGTTAGCGTTTCGAACGCCGGATGCAGCATCGCGTCGGTCATCGCTTCGGCTTCGGCGAGAACTGCTTCACCCGCTCGGCGGTCTCCGGACGATGGAACGCGGCGATCGTGTTCTCCTGCTCCACCTCCACCGCTTTCCAAAGCCGGTCGTCAAGCTGCTGGTTCAACGCCACCTTCAGTTTGCCGACCGCGAAGCGCGATTTTTCCGCGACTTTGCCGGCGACCTCGAATGCCCTTTCCAGCATCTCGCTTTCAGGAACAACGAAGTTCACCAAACCAAGCCGATCCAGCCGCTCCGCCGACTGCCGTTCGCCAAGGAGAAAAAGTTCCATCGCCCGCTGGTAGCCGATCGCCATCGGCAGCAGGTGCGTCACGCCGCCGGTGACGAAGTGGCCGAGGTTCATTTCCGGGAAGAACGCCACCAGCGTGTCCGCGGCCACCACAAGGTCGCAGTTCAGCATCCACTCGAACCCGCCGCCGGCGGCGTAGCCGTGCACGGCGCCGACGACCGGCTTGTCGGAACCGAGCATGATGCGGGTGATGCGCTGGATCGCGCCGACATGGTTGCGGATCGCCTGGTCATCAGCCGACTGCAGGCCAAATTCCTTCAGGTCGTCGCCGGCGCAGAACGCGCGTCCCGCGCCGGTCAGCACCAGCACCGACGCCTCCGCATCAGCGAAAGCCCGTGCCAGCGCGGCTTCGAAATCCGCCAGGAGATCGCCGCTGATCGCGTTCAGCCGCTCTGGCCGGTTGAGCGTCACCAGCCCGATGGCGCCGCGCCGCTCATACAGTGCGAACGGCATTGCTATCCCTCCCCTGCGTCTGACCGAATCGTGCCTCACTAGGCAAGAAAGGCAAGGGGCTCTGCCCCTTGACCCCGCCAAAGGCAGAGCCTTTGGAATCCATTACCTTCAGCGGTTTGAAGAGCAGGGGGCTGAGGTACCGGTTGCAACCTCCCCGTCGTCCCCTGCTCTTCAAACCGCTAAAAGCGAAGGGTTCTAAGGGCCCCTGCCCTTAGTGGGGGTCGAGGGGGCAAAGCCCCCCGCCTTCCTTGCCTACGCCGCGCGCACGCGGCCAAGCCACGACTCCATTTGTTGCCGCCAGTAAATGATCTGCGCCGGCACGCGCCCGAGCTTGCCCCCGGCGAACGGCAGGCCGAACCGCGCCAGCAATCGCCAGCGGTCGTCGCCGTCGCAGATCCCGTCGGCGATCATCTGCCCGGCGAGCGTGGTCAGCGCCATGCCGAGGCCGCCGAACCCGGTGGAGACCCATAGCCCGTCTTCCAGCTTCGCCACCACCGGCGCGCGATGGCGCAAATAGGGCATCAGCCCACTCCACGCGAAATCGATTTTTACTCCTGCGAGCGACGGATAGAACGCCACGATGTCGCGCCGCAGGCGTGCGGCGATGCGGCCCGTGTTCGGCTCCCAGGTCAGCACGCGCCCGCCCCACAACAGCCGCGTATCCGCAAGCGGGCGATAGTAATTGGCGGCGCCGGAGGTGTCGGAAATCGCGTAGGGCACGCGGATCGCGCTGCCGAGCCGCTCCCCCAACGGCTCGGTGACGACAACGAACGTGGCGATGGGAATGATCGCCATCCCCACCGGCCGATGTAGTGCGCCGCCAATATACCCGCCGCCGGCGAGAATGATTTCGTTCGCCCGCACCTCGCCGTTTTCCGTGCGCACGGCGCGCGTGGTGCGGTCCAGGCGCAGCCCGGTCGCCCGTGACTGCTCGAAGATGCGCACGCCCAGCCCTTCCGCCGCCTTCGCCAGGCCGCGCGTCAGCGCCAGCGGATCGACCGTGAACGTGAGCGGATTGAAATACGCCTCACCATACAGCGGCGACCTCAGCGCCTCCGCCACCCGCTCGCGCGGCCAAGGCTCGATCTGCATGTCGAGATCGACGGCCATCTGCTCGCAGAACGGCGCCAGCGACTCCCGCGCGTGCGCCGGCGCGCAGCGCAGCGCGCCCTGCACGACCGGTCCGCAATCGATGCCGTAGCGGTCGATGCGCTCCCGCACCAGCCGCTGTGCGCCGCGGCTCAGCCCGTACAGCTCGCGCGCCGCCGGCACGCCCACTTTCTCGATCAGCGCCGGCATGCCACGCGGGTAGCCGGGCGAGACGAACCCGCCGTTCCGTCCCGACGCGCCCCAGCCGATCCGATGCCGCTCCAGCAGCACCACGGATCGGCCGCGCTCCGCGAGATCGAGCGCAGCCGCCACGCCCGCCATGCCGCCGCCGACGACGCAGATGTCGGTCTCGATATTTCCGGTCAGCGCCGGCCGCTCGGCCGTGCTCCCGACGTGGCTGGCGTACCAGCTTGCGATGTGTCCGGCCAAGGTTTGTCTCGCTTAAATGAACGTCATGCGCGGGCTTGACCCGCGCATCCAGGCAGCCGCAAGTGCAATGGCCTGGATTGCCGGATCAAGTCCGGCAATGACGGGAAGAGAGAAGCCATGCTAACGCTGCAGCCGCGTCCACACGCGTTGCCGCAAATCGACCGACGGCTGTGGGCATTCGCGCGTCAGGCTCAGTCGCGACTCGTATTCCTTCGGCGTGTTCACCGCCGGATCGTCACGCAGCGCCGCATTCAGTAGCTGGTCCGAACCAGCAATGGTGTTGTTGTAGCCGGTGTAATTCGACGCCTCCGCCGCGTTCTTCGGGTCCATCATCCAGTTGAGGAACAGCTTCGCTTCCTCAAGGTGCGGCGCGCCCTTGGGCACGGCGAAATTGTCGCCCCACAGGTTCACGCCCTCGCGCGGATACACGTAGACGATCGATGCCTTGCGCACATGCGCGCGGTGCGCGGCGCCGTTCCACATGTGGTGCACGGCCACCTCGCCCGCCGACAGCCGGTCGATCGAGCCAGACGAGGAGTACACTTTCACCGCAGGCTTCTGCTTTTGCAGCAGCTCCAGGATCGCCTGCCCCTCGTCCGCCTTTTCCGTGCAGCGGTTGTACTTGAGGTAGAAGGCGGCGGCGACGAACACCTCGCCGATGTCGGCGAGCATGGCGATGCGGCCCGCCACTTCCGGGCGCGGCTCGAACAGTTCTTTCCATGTATCCGCCAGCGTCACGCCCGGCAGCAGCGCCTCGTCATAGGCGAAGCCGGTCGTGCCCCACATGTACGGCACGGAATAGCCGCGCTCCGGATCGAACTCCGGCTTGTCGAACGGCGCCCGCACGTTGTGGAAATTGGACATGCCGCCCGCATCGATGCGCAGCAGCAGCCCGTTGCGCACCATCGTTTGCACCGTCGGCCCCGTCGGCACGACGATGTCGTAGCCGGTGCCGCCCGCCTGCAGCTTGGCGAGCATCGACTCGTTGCTCTCGTAGGTGTCGAGCCGAACTTTGATCCCCGTCTCCGCCTCGAACCGCTTCAACATGTCCGGCGAGGTGTAGTTGGTCCAGTTGAACAGCAGCAGTTCGCGCGTCTGCGCGATCGCCGGCCTGGCGAGCGCGGATACGGCGAACGCGCCGATGGCGGCGAGGCTGGTGCGGCGGCGGATCATCGTTATTCCTCCCTGTTGCTGTTATGTGCGCGCGGCAACGGTGCGGCTGTACACCTGCGAAATCGCGAACACGATCACCGATGCCGCGATCAGCAACGTGGAGACCGCGTTCACCACCGGCGTCACGCCCATGCGCACCATCCCGAACACATAGACCGGCAGCGTGGTGGCTCCGGGGCCGCAGACGAAGTAGCTGACCACGAAGTCACCGAGCGAGCCGATGAACGCCAGCATCGCACCCGCCGCGATGCCTGGCCAGATCAGTGGCAGCGTGATGCGCCGGAAAACCTGCCACGGCGTCGCGTAGAGATCGGCGGCGGCTTCGGCGTAGGCCGGATCGATTCCAGCCAGCCGCGCGCGCATCGGCAGATAGGCGACCGGGATCACCAGCGCGATGTGCGCGAGGATCACGCTGACCAGCCCGAGCCGGATGCCGACCAGCACGAAGAACAGCAGGATGGCGATGCCGGCGACGATCTCCGGCACCACGAGCGGCAGGCCGATCAGCGCTTCGGTCGCGCGCTGCCCGCGGAAATGCCCGCGCACGAGGCCGGCGGCCGCGGCGGCGAGCGTCGCACCCGCCATGGCGCTGGCGCTGACGATCAGCGAATTGCGGATCGCGTGCGTCAGGTCCTCGTTGGCAGCGACCTCGCGGTACCAGCGGAGGGAAAAACCGGACCAGGTGGCGAGCGAATCGCTGGCGCTGAACGACAGCAGCACGAGCACCACGATCGGCAAATAGAGGAACAGGATGACTGTCACCGCCACAGCCGCGGTGCCGGGAAAGCGCCATGGCTGGAATGTCGCACGCCCGCTCATCGCGTCTCGCGGGAACGCCAGCGCAGCGCGTGCAGCAGCAGCGCGGACAACACCAGCGCCAGCAGCACGAACGCGAGCGCGGCGCCGAATGGCCAGTTGCGCGATTGCCCGAACTGCTGCTGGATCAGGCTGCCGACCATCAGCGACTTCGCCCCGCCCAGCAGTTCGGGGCTGACAAACGCGCCGAGGCCGGGGATGAACACGAGGATGACGCCGCCGGTGATGCCCGGCGCGCAGAGCGGAAAAATAACCCGGCGCAGCGCGCGCCAGCGATCGGCGCCGAGATCATACGCCGCCTCGATCAGCCGCCGGTCGAGCTTTTCGAGGCTCACATAGATCGGCAGCACCATGTACGGCAGGAACGAATAGGTCAGCCCGATCCCCGTCGCGAACGGCGTGTACATCAGCTCGAGCGGCCGCTGCGTCAGTCCCGTCCAGTGAAGCAGCGTGTCCAGCACTCCGCCGGACCGGAGAATGAGAATCCAGGCGTAGTTGCGCACCAGGATATTGGTCCAGAACGGCACCGTCACGATGAAGATCAGCAGCAACCGCCGCCTCGGCGGCTGGAACGCCATCCACAGCGCCGCCGGGAAGCCGATCGCCAGCGTAATCGCCGTGGTGACGCCGGCGAGCGTGATGGAGCGGCCAAAAATCCGCAGGTAGTCGGTGTTGATGACGAGCCGATCCATCAGGTCGCGCTCGAACAGGAACTGCACGTAGGGATCGCTCGTGTGCTGGTTCCAGATCACCATGCCGTCGGTGGTGCGCGCCAGCGTCGAGACGTAGGCCATCAGGCACAGCGGCAGCACCAGGAAGGCGCCGATCCACGCCAGCGCCGGCGCGAGCAACGCGGCGCGGCGGACGGCGGCT
>JADMIO011285700.1_pt1 | contig 11543 bp, 7 predicted proteins | sample 8958161 | NCBI WGS metagenome assembly JADMIO01 (sample SAMN16585339, study PRJNA669376) | soil metagenome | isolation source: Crop rotation soil | place: USA: Cullars Rotation, Alabama | collected 2011
GCTTTCTTCGCGGCCGCCGACCAATTTGCCGAGTCGATTGTTGCTCATGCCATTTGGGGAGGACCGCGCCGGCCGGGTGGTGGGGCTGGCGGTGATCTGGCTGATGCTGCGGGCGACCAATGACGTGGTGATGATGCTGCGGGAGATGATCAACCATCGGCTTCGGTACAACGGGACAGCGCGCGTGCGCGGGCAGTTGTTCGACCACTTGCAGACGCTCAGCCCGGCGTATCACAAGTCGTGCCCACAGGGGGATGCGATCTATCGGCTTAGCACGGATTCGCAGGGATTCTTTGGGGTGTTTGACACGTTTGTGGGGGTGGCCAATTCGGCGCTGACGGTGCTGGTGATCGGCACCGCGATGGCCGGTTTTAATATGACGATCACGCTGGTGTGTCTGTGCCTGACGCCGCTGCTGGTGGTGGCGAATATTTATTTTGGGCGGAGCATTCGGCGGACCAGCGCCGAATCGAAACAGCGGGACACGGATTTCACGACGTTCGTGCAGCGGGCACTGGCCGCGATCAGCCTGGCGCAATTGTTCGGGCGGCAGCGCACCGAATCGGAACGGTTTCGCGGGACGGTGGACCGGACGATTCAGGCGGGGATGAAAATGAGCTGGCAGCAGCAGCTATATCCGATGGTGCAGCGGGTGATCTATGCGATCGGGCATGCGTTTGTGCTGGGATACGGCGGGTATCTGGTCTATCGGCAGCAGGGCGCGGGACAGGCGGGGAGTTTTACGGTGGGGGCGATCACGGCGATGCTGGTGTACCTGGGGCAGTTGTGGGAGCCGGTGCGGCGAATGGCGGGATTCACGGCGGATGTGCAGAACAACGTGGCGGCGTGCTCGCGCGTGTTTTACGTGCTGGATTTGACGCCGACGGTGGCCGATGCGCCCGATGCGCGGCCGCTGGCGTTGCGGCCGCGGGTGCTGGAGTTGAGGGAGGTGGATTTTGCGTACGAGCCGGGGCGGCCGGTTTTGTGCGATGTGAATGCGAAGATTGCGCCGGGGCAGATGGTGGCGTTTGTGGGGCCGAGCGGGACGGGCAAGAGCACGCTGTTGAATTTGCTGGCGCGGTTTTATGATCCGACGGAGGGAGCGCTGTCGCTGGACGCCTTCGACTTGCGCACGATTCGGCTGGCGGACATTCGGGCCCATATCGCGCTGGTGCCGCAGGACAGCCCGGTGATCGTGGGGACGATTGCGGAGAACATTGCGCTGGGCAAGTGCGATGCGTCGGAAGAGCAGATCCGGGAGGCGGCGGAGTTGGCGGGAGCGGCGCGGTTCATCGAAGAACTGCCGCAAGGCTATGAGACCGAGGTGAGCGATGCGGGCCAGAATCTCTCGGGCGGGCAGCGCCAACGGCTGGCGATCGCGCGGGCGTTGTTGAGCGATGCGCCGATCCTGGTTTTGGACGAGCCGACCAGCGGTTTGGATGGGTATCACGAGTCGCTGATTCTGGAGACGCTGCATCGTTTGCGCGGCCGGCGGACGATCATCCTGGTCACGCACAGCATGACGGCGGCGGCGGAATGCGAGTGTATTTTCTTTCTGCACGCCGGCCAGATCGCCGAGACGGGGACACACGAGCAACTGATGGCGCGGGGCGGACTGTACGCGGCGATGAAATCGTTCACGGGACGCACGGAATCGGCCACGCCGCAGCCGGATGCGGCTTGAAACCAGATCACGCCGCTTCGGCCATGTGATTGGAGAATCGTTTCTGCACCTCGATGAATTCGGCCTCGACGGCGAGAAACGCGTCCACAACCACCGGATCGAAATGGTTGCCCTTGCCCTCGACGATGATGGAGCGGGCGGTGATGTGCGTGAAGGCCGCTTTGTAGACGCGGCGGGAGACCAGGGCGTCGTAGACGTCGGCCAGCGCGACAATGCGGCCGGAGAGCGGGATATCCAGGCCCTTCAAGCCGTGGGGGTAGCCGGTGCCGTTCCATTTCTCGTGGTGGGATTCGGCGATCTCGCGGGCCATTTTCAAATACCGGGCCTTGGGGAATTTTCGCGCGGCGGCTTCGAGGGTCTGGGCGCCCATGGTGGTGTGGGTCTTCATGATCTCGAATTCCTCGCCGCTGAGCCGGCCGGGTTTGAGCAGGACGCAGTCGGGGATGGCGACCTTGCCGATGTCGTGCAGCGGGCTGGTTTCGTGGATCAGATTGACATATCCCGCGTCGATTTCATTGGGATATTGGCCGGTGCGCCAGAGTTGGTTGGCCAGCAGGCGCGAATAGCCTTGTACGCGTTCCAGGTGCTCGCCGGTCTCGGGGTCGCGTGATTCGGCGAGCTTGGCGAGGGAAAAGATGGTCATGTCGCGGGTTTCCAGGGAGAGAATGCGCTCGGCGACGCGCACGCGGGCGGCGAGTTCCTCGGGGTCGAAGGGCTTGGTGATGAAATCGTCAGCGCCGGCGGCCAGGCCCTCGACCATGGACGCCGAGCCGTCGCGCGCGGTCAGCAGGACCAGGTAGACGTAGCCGCCGAGCTCCTGGCCGCGGATGGCGCGGCAGAGGTCCAGGCCGTTCATTTCGGGCATTTCCCAGTCGGAAATGACCAGATGGTGCTCGCCGTTGACCAGGGCCGCCAGGGCCTCGCGGCCATTCTTGGCGGCATCGACCTCGTGGCCGGCCTCCTCGAGGGCGAACCGCAACACGTCCAGGCTTACTTCTTCATCGTCTACAATCAGGATGCGCACAGTTGGATTCCTCTTTCGGTTTTCAAGTCCCGGCCCGTTGCTTCAACTCTTTTTTCAACAACTCCGGGATGAACGCGACACAGCTATCCACTTCCGTCCGAAGCTTCGCAAGCTGCTGCTCCACGGCGTCCCAGTCGCCGCAATGGGACTTGGATTCGGCATCGGCGGCGGCTTGACGCAGCGCTTCGGCCGAGACGGTCGCGGCCATGCCCTTGAGGGTGTGAGCGCTGCGCGTGGCGAGATCGCCATTCTTTTCCTTGACGCCGCGCACGATCAGTTCAAGCGTTTCGACGGACTGGGCGCGGAATTTGGTGAGCACCTTCTCCACGAAATCATGGCGGCCGCCGCAGCGGTGAAGCAGGGGAGCGAAATCGAGCGGGGGTTGTGATCCGCTCGGAACGAATGAATCGGGCGCGACGGCGGGAGCCGGTTCATGGATGGCGGCGATCGGATGGGGCTCGGCCACTGGCGCCCGGGTCGCCGGAAATTTGGCCAGGAAGGACTGGATCATCGCCATCAGCTTTTCCGGCTGCAGGGGCTTGCTCAGGTAATCGTCCATCCCCGCTTCGAGGCACCGCTCCCGATCGCCTTTGAGCGCGTTGGCCGTCAGGGCGATGATCGGCAGGCGCGTCGAGCGCCCGGGGATGGGCTGTTGCGCCTCGTGCTGGCGGATGCGCCGGGTGGCGTCGTAGCCGTCCATTTCGGGCATCTGGCAGTCCATCAGCACAAGGTCGTAGGGAGTTTTTAGAACGGCCTCGACGGCTTTTGCCCCGTCGACCGCGCACTCACAGACATAGCCGACCTCGGTGAGCAACTCCGCGGCGACCATCCGGTTGACCTCATTGTCCTCGACCAGCAGGAGGCGCGCTCCCTTGGAAATGCCCGCATCCAACGGCTTGCTGGCGGCGACCGCGGCCCGTGCCTGGGCCACCGGCGCGCTGGTGCGTGCGATGGCGTTCATGATGCTGTCAAAGAGCTGGGATTGCCGCACGGGACGGACGATGTGTCCGGCGAAGCCGCGCGATCCCAATTCCTCCGGCTCGACGCGCGTCGCGGCGCTGGTCAGGAGCATCACCGCGACGGTGCTGTCGGGTGACGAGCGGTGAATGGCCTGGGCCAATGCATCGGGCTCCAGGTCGCGGATGGAGCCGTCCAGGATGACCGCGTCAAACGACTTGCCGGCAAGGATTGACGCTTCGACGAGCCGCAGGGCTTCAACGCCTTGCGAGGCGGTGGCGGCCTGCAGGCCCCAACTGGCCAGTTGCGAGCAGATGACTTCGCGATGCACCGGATTCTGGTCGATGACCAGCACCTTCAATCCGCGGGGGTCGATCCGCGGTTCCATCCAGCGCACGGCGTGCGGCGGCCGGCCCAGTGAAGCGGTGAACCAGAAGGTGGAGCCCTTACCGAGCGTGCTTTCCACGCCGATCTTGCCGCCCATCAGTTCGGCCAATTGCTTTGCGATCGCCAAGCCCAGACCGGTGCCGCCGTACTTGCGGGTGGTTGAGGCATCGACCTGTGAGAAGCTCTTGAAAAGCCGATCCATGCGGTCGGGCGGAATGCCGATGCCGCTGTCGATGACGCTGAAGCGGACGATGGTGCGATCGGGGCCGTCGTCGTCGAGCGCGACGCGGATGACGATCTCGCCCTTGTCGGTGAACTTGATGGCGTTGTTGATGAGGTTGACCAGAATTTGCCGCACGCGGTCGGGGTCGCCCTTGGCCGGATAGCGGACGTCGGGGTCCACGTGGCAGGCCAGTACCAATCCTTTTTTCTCGGCGCGCTGCGCGAACATCTCGACGACTTCTTCCACGACAATCGCCAGGTCGAATTCGACCTCGACCAGTTCAAGTTTGCCGGCCTCGATCTTGGAGAAATCAAGAATGGCGTTGATGAGCGTCAGGAGCGAATCGGCCGAGGATTTGACCAGGGTGGCGAAGCGGCGCTGGCGCTCGTTGAGTTCGGTGCCCAGCAGCAGGTCGTTCATGCCGATCACGCCGTTCATGGGCGTGCGGATTTCGTGGGACATGGTGGCCAGGAATTCGCTCTTGGCGCGATTGGCGGCCTCGGCGGCTTCCTTGGCGGCGTGGAGATCGGCGGCGCGCTGGGCGATCTGTCTCATCTCGAATTGGCCGCGCAGGCAGGAGGCGATGAGGAAGATGTCCTCGAAGACCACCCAGCCGGCGTGTTCGACCCAGCGCCAGGGGCTGGCGGTGAGCACGCCGTAGACGGACTGGGGGAAGTATAGGCCGCGCAGCATGTGATCGGCGGCGACGACGACGGTCGCGGGGGCCAGCACGCGCCAGTCGCGGTAAAAAGCCAGGAATGCCAGGGAGCCGAATACATGGAAATGTGTTTCGAGCCGGCCACCCGTCAGGTGGATGAGCAGAGCGGACCAGAGCATCTGTGTGACGGAGATGACGTAGCGAGTCGCGGGATGGCCGGGTTTTAGCAAGGCCAGGCCGATGGGCAGGGCGCTGATGGCCCCGCCGAGAAAGAGTGCGGCCCAGATGTGCGGATGGATGTGGCTGGCGGCGCCGACCCAGGTGCGCGGAGAGAGGAAGACGGCGGCCACGATGCCGAAAATCCATTGGACGGCCATCAGCGTGGCGAAGACGCGGTCGGTGCGGCGGTAGATGCTCTGCCGATGCGCATGATAGAGTTCCGCGGCCGAGGGCGCGGCGGAACCACAGGCAAGTTCGGGAGTCATGGACGGCATGTTGGGCTTCTCTCTTTCTGGCAAGTGCCCGCGTCATCGAAGAGCGGGCAGCCATACACGGCGGTGGACGCCGGATGCGGATGTGATGTGGTGGCGGGATCAAGGACCAGGGCGGTGATGGCGGATCGGCCGGCATTGTCGCCGGCGTGGCCGCGGGATTCGGTGATGCCGCCGGCGAAGAGCAACCGGCCGTCGGGGGAGTAGAGGAGCGCCTGGCCGCTCGTGGAAGCGCCGAAATCATGGGCTCCCTCGCCATGTTCGTCGGTGACAACCCTCACGCCGGGGATGGCGGCGGCGCTGGTCCAGAGGTCGGTCTGTTCCCAGCCGGCCGGCGCGTTGGCGGGGCGGAGCATCAACACTGTCGCCGTGAGTTTTCCCTGGCAATCGGTCATGAGTTTTGCCAGTTCCCCGATGGTGGCGCGGGAGCAGGGGCAATGGGGATGGATCGTCAGCACCAGCGATGGCAGGGTGGAATTGGGAATGATCGGCGCGTCCGCCGGCCAGTTGAGCGGAGCGGCCGCGGCAGCGCCGGGATCGGCGCTGTAGGTCCAGAGCCGCGAGATGCCAAAGGCGACCGTCGTGGCCCATGCAGCGCCAACAACGACGTAACTCGCGCGGTAAAAGAACGAGTTGTGCATTGAGTAATGTGCCTCGCAGGCCCGGCAGATCAACCGCCGGAGCGTCCGCGCTCCGGGAAAAGCGAAGCTGCCCATGATTGTGTCGGCAAGGCGATGGGCCGGCTTAATGCTGCTGGCAACAAGCTGCGCATCGTCGCCGCGACACGCCGGAGAGTTGATTTTATCGGCCGGAAGCGGAGGATAGTGGGCCGATCATGTTGAGGCAGGGAATCCAGGGTTCTATCTGAGGAGAAGCGATGTCATCCGAGTCCAATTCGAAGAAGAGCGATCAATCCAAAACCGGCAGCACGCGCCGGGAGGTCCTGCGTGCGGGAGCGGTTGCGGCCGCGGGAACGATCGCGTTTCCGTATGTCATCACCGCCCAGGTCAAAGGCGCAAACGACAAGATCCGCGTCGCCTCGGTCGGCGTGGGCGGCAAGGGCGACAGCGACTGCGACCAGGCGGCTGGCGCGGGCGGCGAAATCGTGGCCATCTGCGACGTGGACGAGACCACGCTGAACAAGAAAGCGGCCAAGTTCCCCAACGCCAAGAAATATCGCGATTTCCGCAAGATGTTCGAGGAGATGGACAAATCCATCGACGCGGTGACGGTCTCCACGCCCGACCACTGCCACGGCATCGTGGCGGGCACGGCGATGAAGATGGGCAAGCATGTCTACTGCCAGAAGCCCCTGGTGCAAACCGTCTACGAAGCCCGCACGCTTCGCAAACTGGCCAAGGACATGAAGGTCGCCACGCAGATGGGCAACCAGGGCAGCGCCGAGAACGGCCTTCGCCGGGCGGTGGAGGTCGTGCATTCGGGCCTGATCGGGCCGGTGCGCGAAGTGCATGTGTGGTCCAATCGTCCGATTTGGCCGCAGGGCATCGATCGGCCCAAGGGTGAGGATCCGGTTCCGTCGAATCTGGATTGGGACCTGTGGCTCGGGCCGGCGCAGCAGCGGCCGTACAAGAAGGACACCTATCACACCTTCAAATGGCGCGGCTGGTACGACTTTGGCACCGGGGCGCTTGGCGACATGGCCTGCCACACGGTGAACATGGCGTTCCGGGCCGTGAAGATGGGATATCCCAACGTCGTCGAATGCGAGATGGCCAGCCGCATCCCGTCGGAAACATTCCCCAAGACCGCGCGGATTCGATTCGAGTTTCCCGAGCGCGACGGCCTGCCGCCGTGCAAGTTCTGGTGGTATGACGGCAATCCCGGATCCGTGGACGCCAAGAAGCATGAATACACCGCCGACATGTCTCCGCTGCGCCCACCCGCCGACATCACCAAAGAAATCTTGGACATGAAGGGCAAGCTGCCGCCCAGCGGCGCCCTGCTGATCGGCGACAAGGGCAAGATCTTCTCGCCCGACGACTACGGCGCGCAGTTCTATGTCATGCTCAACGACGAGAAGAAGTACATGGGCAGCCAGAACCATGAGGCCGTCAAGGAAATTCCGCACACGATTCCGCTTTCGACCGGGGCGGACAGCAACGATCAACGGATGAAGATCGAGTGGTTCAACATGATCCGGGACGGCACGCCGGCCTATTCGAACATCGATATTTCGGCGTACCTGACGGAGATCATTCTGCTGGGCGTCATCGGCCTGCGCGTCGGCGAGGGCGTGCGGATGGAATGGGACGGCCCGAATATGAAATCCACCAACGTGGCCGAGGCTGCGCAATTCGTGAAGCGCCAGAGCCGGACGGGTTGGGAACTCTAAAAAGACCTTCAACCCTGCTCCCCAGGCAGGACCAAACAACCACGTCCCGCGGCCATGCAGATGGCCGCGGGACGTTTGTTTTTGCACGCGGAAAAATGAATCGTTAGAGCACGCCGAATTTGAAAATGGTAACTTCGTGCAACGTCTGCCCCGGCCGCAGGAGCGTGGAAGGAAATGCCGGGCGGTTGGGCGAATCGGGATAGTGCTGGGTTTCCAGGCACAGCCCGTGGTACGGGCCATAGGCCTTGCCGCCGGCCACCAGTTTATCGCTGAGGCCTCGCGCGGTGTACAACTGCACACCGGGTTGCGTCGTGTACACCTCCATCGTGCGGCCGCTCTTGGGCTCGACCACGCGGGCGGCCAGCGGAACCGCCTGGCCGGCTTTTTTGTTCAGCACGTAGCAATGGTCGTAGTTCTTGTCCTCGACCTGCTCGATGCGCGACCCGACCGCCGTGGGGGTGGTGAAATCCAGAACGGTGCCTTTGACGCTGAGCATCTCGCCGGTGGGAATCTTCGCCTTGTCGGCGGCTAAGTATTGATCGGCGTCCACCTGCAACACATGGCCGAATACATCGCCCGACCCAGCGCCGGCCAGGTTCCAGTAGGCATGGTTGGTGAGGTTCACGTGCGTTGGCTTGTCGGTGCGGGCGGAGTAATCGAGGATGAGCTGGTTGTCTTTGGTGAGTTTGTATTCGACGGTGGTTTCGACGGTGCCCGGATAACCGGCCTCGCCATCGCCGCTGGTGTGGGTGAAGCGCACCCCCACCACATCCGCCTCGCGCAGGATTTGTGCCTTCCAGACCGCGCGGTGGAACGCTTCCTTGCCGCCGCCATGGATGTGGTGCGGGCCGGAATTGGCCGTCACCTTGTATTCGGTGCCGTCGATGGAAAAACGCGCGTTGGCGATCCGGTTGGCATATCGCCCGATCAAGGCGCCAAAAACAGGGCTTCGATTGATGTAGTCATCCAAGGTATCGAGGCTCAGATTGACGTTGGCCGATTTTCCGGCGCGGTCGGGCACCTTCACCGTCACGAGCGTCGCGCCGTAGGTCATGACGCTGACTTCCATGCCCGCGGCGTTGGTCAGGGTGAACAGGTCCACAGCCGTTCCGTTGGGCATCTTGCCAAAAACGTCATGCTTCACCTGGAGGCCGGGATTCTTCTCATCAGCGCCCATAGCCATTGGAACACCCATCGACCCGATTGCCGCAACGGCCAGCGCTCCTCCGGAGAGGCGCAGAAACGCGCGGCGTGAGGCGGCATCTGAAATGTCCCGATGATTCCGACCGTGATTGGCATTCATTGCATCGCTCCTCAAGTTTCCCCTGCACCCCAAGCCGAACGCGGGATAACTCTACAGCGAACGATCGCCCGACGCCATCGGCCGGGTGGGGGCGAGGCATGCCTCGCCCCTGCATGATCGCCATGTTCCCCTTATTGAGGACGTAGACGGGCTCATGGTCCATGGGTACGCTGAATATCAAATCATGCACACCAACGCCCCCATGTTGACCACCGAGAAGGCCGCCGAGCGGTTGGGGGTCACGACGCGCCGGGTCATTGCGTTGATCGTGACCGGGCGATTGCCGGCCATCAAAGCCGGACGGAGTTGGATGATTGACGAGCGGTCCCTGTCGCGGGTCAAGCGCTCGCGGCCGGGACGGCCATCGACTCGCGGAGCTGGCCACAGGCGGCGTTGACATCATCGCCGCGCGTGCGCCGAAAATGCGTCGTCACCCCCCTGCCGCGAAGGATCTCAAAAAAACTTTGCAGCCGCTCCGGGGGCGGCGTCTGATAGGCAAAGCCGCTGAGGCCGATGCCGATGGAGTTGTAGGGGATCAGATTCACATGCGGACGCCAGCCGGCCAGCAGATCGGCCAGCGCATGGGCCTGGGCATCGGAGTCGTTGATTCCACTGAGCATGCAATATTCGATGGTGACGATGCGGCCGGCGCGCTCCTGATAGCGGCGGCGGCCACGATCTCGGCCACGGCATAGCGGCGATTCATCGGCACCAGCCGCGAGCGGGTCTGGTCGTCGGGCGCGTGCAGCGACAGCGCCAGGTGCACATTCAAATCGGCCTCGGCGAGTTGATCGATGCCCGGGATGATCCCGACGGTGGAGACCGTGATCTGCCGCCAGCCCAGCTCCCCCATCCCCGTCGGCGCCATGCGGCGGATGGCGGCGATGACGTTATCCAGATTGTGCATCGGCTCGCCCATTCCCATGAAGACGACGGTCACCAGCCGCCGGCCGGTCGAAGCGGCTTCGGCGCGTAGCCAGAGAAACTGCTCGATGATTTCTCCGGCCGTGAGGCTGCGCTCCAATCCCCGACGAGTGCTGGCGCAGAAATCACAGCCCATGGCGCAGCCGATCTGCGATGAGATGCAGCCGGCCGCGCGGTCCGCGCGGTGCGAGGGCATCAAGACCGACTCCACCGCCCCACCGCCGTCGAATCCGATCAGCAGCTTGACCGTGCCATCGAGGCTGCGCGTGCGCGTGACGATGTGCGACTGGCGCAGCGGAAGTTCCGCCTGCACGCGGGCCTGGAGCAGTTTGCCCAGGCGAAGTTCGTTCAGATCGACCTGTCCATGGCCGCGATAAAACTCGGCCAGGAGCCGCGCGGCGTGGGAGGGTCGATGCCCCCATCGAGCGAACTCGGCGGCGAGGGTGGAGACGTCATGATCGGTCAGGGCGGTCATTGCTGCACTTGTTTTACTGCGCGGCCGCGAAATGAACAGAGCCCTCGACCGAAATGGTCGAAGGCCCTGCGATGGACACGATCATCGTAGCGGCTAAGCGCTACTCCCTCCGGAGGACAGAGCCGGGGTCGTCAAACAGACGGCCGCCGGCGGAACGATCGTGTCTGGCTAAATCGTCTGAGTCGCTGGTGATGGGGGTGGCGGAGAACTTGGCGGTCGGCAGGGAGCGCGCGGCGAAGCCGAAGCCGCTGTCGGTCAGGTCGAAATCCACGTTGGAGTAGGCGGAGTTGGCCGAGGCGTTGTAGGCCCGAATGCGGTAGTAGTAGAGCGTGCTGGAGCGCAGCCCGCTGACCGTGGCCGAGGTGGCGTTGGCGCCGACGGTGCCGATCTGGGTCCAGGTGCGGCCATCGGTGGACTGTTCGACCTTGAAGCCCGTTTCGTTAGTGGAATTGTCTTTCCAGGTCAGCGCGATGGAGCGGGAGGAAAGGGTCTGTGCAAACAGATCACTGGGCGCCGCCAGGGCCGTGGCAGCCGCGGGTGTCTGGGCAGTGGCGGTGTTGGACAATGCCGAGACAGCGCCCGATGTGTACGCGTACATGCGATAACTGGCGGTGGTGCCGGCGGCCAGCGCCGTGTCGTGATAGCTCGTGACGTTGGCGGAAACCGTGGCCATGGTGGACCAGGTCGATCCGCCGTCGGTGCTGCGCTGGATCTTGAAGCCGGTTTCATCGGACGAGTTGTCCGTCCAAGCCAGATCGATCTGCGTGGCGGAGATGGCGCGGGCCGAGAGGTTGGATGGCGCGGTGGGGGTGGGTGTGGGCGTAGGAGTTGGGGTGGCCGCGCTGACCGTTCCGGTGAGGGTGTATTGGCCGATGTCGCCATAGCTGCCATGGCTGGCGACGTCGATGAAATAGCTGCCGGCGGCGAGGTTCGCCGAGAGTGTTTCGCCAAGGCTGGACGTGTCGGCGGTCGAGATCAAAGCGCCGCTGCTGGAGCGGAGTTCGAGCTTCAGATCGAGCATGGCTCCAAGAGAGGCGGTGGCGGCGGTGAAGCTGACATTGCCC
>JADMIO011525532.1_pt1 | contig 11543 bp, 7 predicted proteins | sample 8958161 | NCBI WGS metagenome assembly JADMIO01 (sample SAMN16585339, study PRJNA669376) | soil metagenome | isolation source: Crop rotation soil | place: USA: Cullars Rotation, Alabama | collected 2011
GATTTCGGCGCCATGGGTTCGCCGCCGAGCCATCCCGAGTTGCTCGATTACCTGGCCCGCTTCTTTATGGACCACGGCTGGTCGGTCAAACAGTTGCACAAATTAATTCTTCTCTCCGCCACCTATCAGCAAAGCAGTGCGAATAATCCGCGTTACGCAGAAATCGATCCGATGAACCGCCTGCTTTGGCGTCAAAATATCCGGCGGCTGGAATTTGAGCCGTTGCGCGATTCGTTGCTCGCACTTGGCGGAACGCTCGAGACCAATCTTTATGGCCGACCGGTCCCGCTAGCCCTGGCGCGCGGACGAAACTTCCGTGCCGCCCTGGTTCTCGAACCGAGCCACCGTCCGCAGGATATCGGTTACACCACGCGCCGAACCATCTATGGATTCGTCGATCGCTCGGATCTTCCCGAGGTGTTCAATCATTTCGACTTTGCCAATCCCGACATGGAATGCGGTCGGCGCCATGAGACAATCGTGCCGCAACAGGCCTTGTATCTGATGAACAGCCCGCTGGTGATCGAACAGGCGCGCCACCTGGCGGAACGTCCTGATGTCCAGGCCGGCCGCACCGACGCGTAAAAAATCCAGCGTCTTTACGAAGTGATTTACCAGCGCCGTCCGCGTCCCGAGGAAATCCAGCTCGGTCTCGAGTTTCTGGAAAATGCGGCCAGGGCCAAAGATGCCGCGCCCTCCCCATCCACCGTTGCACCATTCCTGGGCCGAGGTGCCGGCGGGAAAGCAGGGATAAAAGAGGGTGTGCAACAAGTCCAGGCCCGTCGCGCCGCGCACTGGGCGGCCCGCCGGCTCATGACGCGCCCGGTGAAACCGTTGACGGCCTGGGCCGAATATTCTCATGCCCTTCTGCTGGCCAACGAAACCGCTTTTGTGAACTGAGGCGAAACTTCAGTTGATCCAGCCACCGCCCGTCACGATTTCGTCCTGATAAAAAACGCAGGCCTGTCCGGGAGTGACGGCTCGTTGCGGGATTTGCAATTTAACCCGGGCGCCGCCGTTCGCCATCGGGGTAATGAGGGCGGGAGTGCCCGGATGATTGTAACGAATCCTGGCCGTGGCCGCGAAGGTTTGCGGCGGATTTTCCCACAAAATCCAGTTGCAACGCGACACAGTGAATTCTTCCCGGTCTAGTTGGGAATCGTCGCCAACGATGACCCGGTTGTTTTTGGCGTCGAGTTCAATCACGTAAAGTGGTTTGGGCGAAGACAAGCCAAGGCCCTTGCGTTGGCCGATGGTGTAAAACTCGATGCCATGATGACGCCCGAGCACCCGCCCCTGGGTGTCCACCACATCCCCGCCATGCTCCTGCACCAGTCGGGATTGGCGCAGAAACTTGCCGTAATCCTTGTCCGGGACGAAACAGATTTCCATGCTCTCCTCTTTGTCCGCTGTCTTGAGCTGGCAATCGCGGGCGATCTCACGGGTATCCTGTTTGCTCAATTCGCCCAATGGAAAAACGGTGCGAGCCAATTGTTCCTGGCGCAGGGAAAACAAAAAGTAGCTTTGATCCTTGCGTGGATCGCGGCCGCGTTTGAGCAGGTAACGGGAGCCATCGGCGTTCGGTTCGACCCGGGCGAAGTGGCCGGTGGCCACCTTGTCGGCGCCCAGTTGGCGCGCGCGCTGAATCAAGGTGCCGAACTTGAGTTTCTCATTGCACAGGACGCACGGGTTCGGCGTGCGTCCGGCCCGATATTCTGCCGCGAAATAGTCGATGACCTGCTTCTGAAACTCCGCCGCGTCATCTACCAGATAATAGGGGATGTCGAGCTTGTGCGACACAGCCCGCGCGTCGGTGACCGCTTGCGGGCCGCAACATTTGTCCTCGGCGCGGTTGACACAATCCTGGGGCCAAAGTTTTAGGGTAATCCCGATGACCTCATAGCCCTGCTCGACGAGCAAGGCGGCCGCCGCCGACGAATCGACTCCACCGCTCATCCCCACCACCACCCGCGTTTTTTTTGCTTCAGTCACAGTGTGCCACGATAAGGGGCCGGGCGCGGCAGGTAAATCGTAATTCTTCTCTCGTGTCGTGTGCCGGGTAAGCAAGAGTGACGTTCCTATCGCGCCCCGTCAGGGCGCCACCTGTTTTGCAAACCCGTGACCCAGCCCGTTGGGCTGGGCCTGGAGTTTGGCCCGTCCATTTCAGTTGGTGCTCAAAAAGACGGCAGAAGTTAGAGGGACTTCGCAATCTTGGGACTTCTGGTCCACTGCGCTGTGCGTTGAGAAGTCGGAAAAATGTCTTCGGTTTAAGGATTCCGACCAAAGTTCCCGGCGCAGTTGATTGATAAGTTCGTTGGTGGTGGCTCTTTGTTGAACCTTACGCCGGTACCATTTGGCCTCCAGCAACCGGTCGGGAAAACCGTTTTTCCCGTAAGCCTTGATCGAAGCCATTAGGAGCAGAGCATAGGCGGCCACCGCCAAGGCGGGGGCGTTTTGATTGGAAGCTTCCGTGCGAACCTGAGCCTGGCCCACACCCAAAAGGGTTTTCTCGTCCCGGAAATTCACTTCGATGTCCCAACGCCATAGGTAATCCTGAAGAAAATCTTCCAGCGTCATTTGCGGATCGGTGCAAACCAGAAAGGCGGGCGCCCGATAAAGCAATTTGCCTCCCTTGGTTAGGCGGTAGCCCAACGGTTTGATGACAATGATCTGGACAGGCCGGGCCGCCCGATCCAAACGCATCACCACCGGCCCCAAGCGCTTGATCTGAAAGTCGTGAACCATGCCGGCGGCAAAGGCGCGCACGGTTTGGAAAGGTACCTGCGAGTCATGGAGCAACGCTTCGGGGGTCGGTAGCAACTTGCCATATTTGCGTTTGCGGCCCAAGGCAGCTTGGGGCTGCGGTAGTTCATGAAGCACGGTGTCTTTGCGGATGCGACCAATGACCACCGTCCGTTCGGGCACCCGGGTCAGGAAGGTTTTGTTGGTGAAGCGGCCGTCGACCGAAACCACCAACCGCCGCTGCGCCGAACCGTGTTGGTCCATTTGCTGACGCAAGGCCTCCACTCGTTCAAAGCCCAAGGAATTGATATTCTTTTGCGTGCGGAGTTTTTTATAGAGCTCCAGTTCGGCGGCGGAGGCTTTTTTCGGAGGTTTTGGGGGCAACACTGCGTGTTGAAAGTCAATGGGCACCAACCGCGCCATGCCTTGGCCCTGGGGCAGCGCCGCCGAAATTTGCAGCACGCGCAGTCCCCGGACAAAATTGATGTGGAAAGGTGGACTCATGGGATCCCGTTGATAACGAACTCCATGAATCTTGCGTCCGGTTTTCCGCAGCAACGAATCATCCATTGCCACCACCAGCGGTTGGTCGCCTTTGAGGTTCTGCTCCACCGCCAGGCGAACCTGGCCGAAAACTCCTTGCTCATCAAAACGATCCCGGGAATAGAGCCGGTAATCGGCTGACCAATCCTGTTGATGACGGTTTTGCGCCCGCAAAAGAGCGCTGATCGTATGCCGGCCGAAGCCGACCAAATGAGCCAACAAATGGCGGCGGGCCCGTTGAAAACCTTGGGCACAACCCAAGACAGGAGCCGAGGTGGCAATCAATTTTTCTAGTTCCTGGAGGAGGGTGGAGTTTTTTTTAGAGCAATGGGGTTGGGAGGTACGCTTTTTCGAGAAAGAATGAGATGGCCCTTGTCGGCAATCGTCCACTCGACCTCCTCTCCTTTGGAGAACTCCATGCCTTGAGCAATGGCGGCAGGAAAATTGATGTACCATTGCTGACTGTCTTTGCGTTCGATGAGTTGAACCTTCGTTGGATAGCCCATGGGAATACACTAGTCATATAACTAGATATTACAACACAAAATAAAAGCACATATCTAGTCAGGGCCAAACTCCAGACCCAGCCCGTTGGGCTGGGCTAAGGGAGGGCCGCCCGTTGGGCCTGGGGATTTGGGGCCTGAGGCCCAGGGCCACCACCCGCGGTTCCTTAGCGCAGCCCAACGGGCTGGGAAATCAACCGTCATAATCCCGCGGCCTGAAGGGCCGCGATAATCGCCTCTACTGTCCTCGTCCGCGGCTGGCACTGGCGGGCAATCCATTGGCGGAGACGCCGCGTTTTGTGCGCTTCAATTTCAGGGACGCGAGGTCGAACCAGGTTACTCCGCTCTCTGCGCGCAGTTCGCAGAGGATTTCCAGGTCGGCCATCGGCTGGCGCAGTTCGAAATCGTAGGTGACTTCCGTCCAGTCGGTGGTGCCACTGAGCGGCGCGACGTCATGAATGGGCGGGATTTCGCCGCGCGTTTCCGGATCGCGAGATTCACGGTAAGGAAACCAATCCCAATGCACGCCTGCGCTGATTTTGCGACGGCTGCAGACCCGCAAGCTGGCCCCGGCGCGGGCTGTTTCGGCCGCGGTGCGAACCTCCCGAGTGCGAACGCGGCCACTGAGGCGATACGTTCCTTCCTCCAGCCAGACGGTGGTTTTCCACATCGCCACGACTGGTCCATTGCTGGCGCCGATACGCAACGCACCCGGATCGCCTGAGGTTCGGGCAAAATCGGGCTGGCCCGCATTGGTCTGCGAAGACCAATTGGCCAAAGTCACCACGGCATTCAGCGGCAGCGGGCTCATGGCGTGAATTCCAGCTAGTTGCTCATCGATACTGGCCGCGCGGTCGGCGATGCGATCCCGCAGGATTTTCACCCAGGCCGAATGTTGCACGGCCGGACCGATTCCTCCTTCCGCCACGGCTGGGCGCACCCGTTCAGAGAGTTCATTGACCCGTTTAGTCATGGCTTTGACGTCGAAGACGGTCGTCCGGAGCTGGCCGATTCGGTCAATAAGGTGCTGGCGTCCCTCCGGTGTTTGCAGAACAGCGCGGGCCGCGATGCCTTTGACGCCGGTGATTAACGCGCCGTTAGTCTGCCAAAACATCTGATCCAGCCCGTGTGGCATGAAAACGAGTTTGTGGGTGTCTTGATCAAAAAAGAGCCGGTAATTATTTCGGTTCATGGCATAACCGTCCCAATTCCACATCATGACGTCCAGCGCCTGCAGGGTCATGAACCGGTCCAAATCCAGAATCTCCCCCAACCTGACCCAGCGCGTAGCGATGTCGCCATTGGTGCAAACGGCATAGAGCTGTTGCACTTCTTTTTGATCCCCTTGTTCCCCGGAATTCACCGGCAACGTGTTGTTAATATCCTTGCCGAAACTGCCATCATAAAGATTCCCTTTGGCGTTCTTGAAATGGCGTTTGAGGAACGGCTTGTTCCAGCCTTCCACCAGCACGTAAGGACCCAGGGCGCGGCCGTTCAATTCCACCACGGCATAATCCGATCGCGGCACCGGCACACCGGCCGCCAAAAATAGTTCCCGACACAATTTTTCGTGCAGAAAGCTCGGGTCCTGCACGGAGTTGTTCAGGGAAATTTTTTGCAGGCCATGAAAGCGCTGACCGTCGGCGAACTTGTCGAAGTTCAGCGTCAAAGCCGGCTTGGAATCGATCGGACGAAAGCTGCCGGCGGCTCCTTTGAGATGCAACGCCACGTTCGTCCAGACGAGGTCCCCCTCCCGGACAGTGGCCGAAACATTGACGCGCGTTTCTTCTTCCGGTTCCCGCCGCCAGTGATATTTGCGCAGCGTCGCCATCCCTTCGGGCGGGATAAGAATACTGAGCCGGCGGACGGTTGTGTTGGTAAAAAGGGTGTCGCTGATGGATTCCCGGTGGGCCGCCTTGGCCGGCGGAAGTTCCAGGAACGCGCCGGCCCCCCCGAGGGCGAGGCCAAGGATTTTGCTGACTCTTAAAGTGCGTCCCCAGCCGGTCCTCACTACATTGCCCATCATGACCCAAGTTAGCCGCGACGAATGTCAACCGGTCAAACCATTTGTGGCCTTTCCGTCGCTTGCTTCCTCGGTGGCGCATCCGCCATTCTCCCCGCGATGAACCTTCTTGTCACGGGCGGCGCGGGCTTTATTGGATCGAATGTCATTCATCATATCATCGATCGCCCCGAGATTTCGATCCTGGTCAATCTCGATTGCCTCACCTACGCCGGCCATCTGGCCAATCTCAATAAGGTATCTGAGCATCCCAAATATCGATTCGAGCAGGTTGATTTGCGGGACAAGGCAATGGTCCTGCGCGTGATGCAACAACATGAGATCACCCACGTGATACATCTGGCCGCCGAGTCGCATGTCGATCGGTCCATTACGGGTCCGGCCGATTTTATCCATACCAATATCGTTGGGACATTCCATTTGTTGGAAGCCTGCCGGGCCTGCTGGCTGGACAGTCGCTCCAGCAGCACGGCCAGGGCTGGACGCCGCTTTCATCACGTTTCGACCGATGAAGTCTATGGCAGCCTCGGCCCAACCGGGCTCTTTACCGAAACCACACCGTATGCGCCGAACTCGCCCTATTCCGCGAGCAAAGCTTCGAGCGATCTACTGGTGCGGGCCGCGCATCACACTTATGACTTGCCCACCGTGATTACCAATTGCTCGAACAATTATGGCCCTTTTCAGTTTCCGGAAAAGCTCATCCCGGTGGTCATCCAGAATGCCCTGGCCCGTCGTCCGATTCCCGTTTATGGCGATGGCATGAACGTGCGCGACTGGCTTTTTGTGCGGGATCATGCCGAGGCCCTTTGGCTGGTCCTCACCCAGGGGCGCATCGGCGAGACCTACAATATTGGCGGCCATAACGAACGGGCTAACCACCCGATGGTGGAACGAATTTGTGATTTGATCGACGAAATGGCCCCCCAATTGGGTGGTGGCTCACGGAAGTTGATCCGCTTCGTGAAGGATCGGCCAGGGCATGACCGTCGTTACGCCATCGATGCTTCGAAGATCGAGCGCGAACTCGGCTGGCGACCGGCCCATACTTTCGAAACAGGCCTCCGCGAGACGGTGCGCTGGTACCTGGACCATCAGGACTGGGTACAGGCCGTGACGAAACCCTAGGGGGGAAGTTCGCTAGGGAGTTTGCAGGCGGAAAAAATGGTTTCCGGGCGCGATTGGTACTGTCACTTCGATGAATAGAGGCACGGCTCGCGTCGGGACATTCGTGACGGTGGTCCAGGTCCCGCCAGGGATCGTATCGGCCCTTTGCAAGGTATAGGATTTTTCCGAATCGGCCCAGAATTCGATCCGGCCAAGACCGCCCGAGACGCTGGCCGATTCGATGCGGGGATGGCTCAGAGCCATCGGCGCTCCGACCGGAAATTGAGCCCCCAGATCGGCGCCATCCTGGCCGGCCTGGCGCGCCGGAGAATTGGCCGCCAACCGAAAATCGCGCTGAGCGGCGTCGAGGAATAACGGGTCGAGACTAAAATTCCCCGCGCCCGGCCAGCTGGTCCCCTGCAAATCGCTGAACACCATGGTGACGACGCCGCCGTTGGTCTGCCGAATGGCGTTGGTCACGCCCCAAATCAAATTATTGGCGCCGTTGGTCACCGAACCTCCCACTTCGGTGAATTTGGCATACGCCGCCACGCCGTCGGCGACGTCGCTGATGGTGTTGTGGAAGAGCGAGGCCGTGCCGCTGTCTTTGATGCCGATGCCGATGTTGGCGGTGTGGAGAAGGCAATTGGAGACCACCAGCCCGACCGAGGTGGGATCGCTGGCGGAGGTGGCGGAACCGCTCGAGATGGCTTTGTCGGTCACATTATAGATGCGACACGAATCAAGCAGGACGTTCACGCAGCCGTTCATGTCGACGCCGTCCGAATTCGGGTTCAGACAATTTCGGAAGGTGCAATGGCGCAACACGGAGCCGGCCGGGGAACCTTGCAATTCGAAGATGTCACTGTTGGCCCTTTCAAAAAGGGAATCTTCGGCCAGGGTGCGCGTATTGCCCAGATCGATGTCTTCATAATCATGCACGTAACAGCGGCGCACCGTGAAGAGAGCGCCGCTGCTGCCGCCGATAATGCCGCTCGAAGTCATTTGCGACAGTTCGGAATCCTCGACCAACGCGGTGCCATTGCTACTGGCCCGGACGCGTCCGCGCGTGATACGAGCGTGCCGCACCGTTACGGTGGAGCCGGCGCCGGTGGCGGCCAAATCGCCCCAGCGGGTAAAACTCGAATTAACGCGCTCAAAAATGACGGGCTGTTCGCTGGTGCCGTTGACTTCGGTATGGCCGCCAGCTGCCGCGGTGATGCCGGCCGCATTGGTGAGCAGGACGACCGTTCCGGGACTAATGGTAAGCGTGAACGGACCGGGCACAGTGACGGCGGAGACCACATAGACGGTGCCGGCCCAAACCGTGTTGCCGTTCAGAGGACCACCAACAGAAATCGAGGGACCCGTCAGCGCGGCTTTAGCGGGATTGGAAAAGGCCGATATCCCGGCGTTGTTGGTGGCGCGGACGCGGTAATAATAAGGCTGGCCGATTTCAGCGGTGACATCGCTGTAATTGGTCGCATTGGCTTCAACGGCGGCAATGGCCTCCCATTGGCTGCCATTGGTGGAACGTTGTATTAAAGTTCCCGCGTCGTTGTCGGCATCATCGATCCAGGTGAGCAAAATTTGATTGGTGGAAATATTCCGCGCCGCCAGTTGCAACGGTTGCCCTGGAATTCCACCGACCGGAAAGAGAGTGCCCATGTCGACCCCCGCCGCCCCGCTGCCGCTGGCCGGCGAACCGGCGCTCAGGCGATAATCATGGAGGGCCGCGTTGACGAAAAGCGGGTCGGCCGAAATGTTGCCGCTGCCCGGATAATTCGTCCCTTCCAAATCACTGTACTCGATGGCGAGCGAGGAAGTATTGGTGATGACCACATTATTGGAATTGCCCCAGACAATCAGGTTGGTAGCCCTCCCGAAGGCCGGAGTGGGGTTGTCCCGAAGGAGAATGCCGTTCTGACACGCCGCCACCGTATTGTTCACCAGGACCAGGTTGGACGAGGCATAGGCGGAGATGCCAATGCCGCAGCGATAGATAAGGCTGTCCGAGATATGGGTATCGCTGGCTCCACCGATGGAGACGCCTTTGTCGGGAAAATCGTGAATCAAACAGCGGTCCACCATGGCCGGACCGGGCCCGAAATCGAGCGCATCGGCGTTGCTGTTGGTCGGTGAAGCGAAGCGCAGGGTGGTGGTGCGGACGACCAGAGGAACATTGGTTCCTTTGAGGTCGAGCCCATCAATGAAGAACCCTTCCAGCAGGCAATCTTCCACCAAGACCGGGGTCTCCTTGGCGTCGATCTCGGTGAAGCGCGACAACAAGGACCGGCGCAGGATCAAACCTCCGCCATTCACCGCCGCCACAATTTCGCGAGCGCCGAAAGGAAGTTCCCGCGCCACCGAGTCCTCCATCAAAACAGTGCCGCCATCGAGCGAACGAATTTGGGCCGAGACCACTTCGGCATGGCGAAGCGTTAGCAACGCATTGGTGCCGGCGGCCATGACACTGCCCCACGACGTACTGGTGGCCGGCAGAAAAAAGACAGGGGATTCATCCGCGCCGGCAATGGTGAGGCGACCTTGGTTGGTGGCGATGATGGAGGCATCAGGTGAGATCAGCGCAACGACTCCAGGACCGATATCGAGGCTGGCGCTTTCCGTGACGAACAACGTGTTGGTCACATGAAGAACGACTGACGGATCGTTCCAGGACGTGGGGGCGGCCAAGGTTCCGCCCACGAACTGGCTGGAGACCTGGTAAACAATATCCTGGTTGATATTGGTCAAAATAAGGCCGTTGCCATCGAGAGCAGCGATATAATAGCGGTTCATGCCCGGAGCAAGGGTTCGTCCCAATGACCAGGTACCGGCGGCCGGCAACAGGGTGGCGTCATCGCCATTCACCACCACTCGCGTAGCGCCGGCGATGGTGTTGGAACCCGCCAGGGTAACTACGTTGGTGGTGGACAAGGCGAAGAGGCCGAGGTCAACAATATCGCCATTGGTCACGCTGGAGGAGCCCACCGCGCTGAGATCCGCGATCAAATGGAAATCGCTGCTGGTCAGATCGGCATTCACGCCGAGGATAGCGAGCACATGTTCTCCGACCGGAAGACGATTGGCGATGGGGCCGAAATTGGTCGTGATGGCCGGGTTAGGTGAATTGCAGCAGCTCGCTTCGTGGCTCACTCCGCCGCTCGTGGCGGTATGAAGAACGGTTGAGCCGGCCGCTCCCGGCAGATTGCGCCGGGCCATTTCCACTCCATCGAGGTAGGCGACGAATCCGTCGTCGTAATCCATAGTCAGCAACAGATTCGCGTTGGTATCAAGAGACGATGTGGTGGTGAACGTGCGGCGGATATAAAGCGTGGTATGAATGTTGGACATGCCCGGATTCACCCGCGTGGCTTCGCCCACAATAGCGTTGTCGCCATAACCAAAGCCGCCCGGCGCACTGGTCCAAGTGCCATCAAGGGAGGCATCGTCGGCCGTCTTCCAGTCGGACACCGGTTCGTTCGTGCCGCGGCGCCAATTCCAGGTCTGGCCGTGGGCGACGAGGACATTGGTAATGCTGGCCGTGGACGAGCCCACATTCACGGTCAACCCCTGGGCCGTGGTTTCCGGAATAGCGGTTCCGATAAACAAAGACAGGAACGAAGCCAGCAACGTACAACGGAAGATGCGATGAACCATAAAGGTGGAGAACTGTTCCACATCAGTTGCATGTTGCAAGGTCTGGGCCAGAGCCATTTTTCGATGCCCCCATGCCTTTATCCGGATGGGCGTGGCAGCGCTGGGCGCTCGATCCTTTACTGGAGTTTAGGTTTGCGCAATTCTGGGAGAAACCAGGTGAGCAATCCCAGCAAGGGAAGATAAGCGCAGGCTGACATGACAAATTCAATGCTGGTGGCATCGGCCAGTTTTCCGAGCACAGCGGAACCGATGCCGGCCAGGCCGAAGGCTAGCCCGAAAAAGAGTCCCGCAATCAGGCCCACCTTCCCGGGCATCAATTCGGTGGCGTATACCAAAATGGCCGGAAAGGCCGACGCCATGATGGTGGCGATGAGCACCGACAACAGTGCCGTCCAGAGCAAACTGGCATGGGGCAGCACCAGGGCGAATGGCGCGATGCCGAGGATGGAAAGCCAGATAACTTGTTTACGTCCGATGCGGTCGCCGACGGGACCCCCTACCAGGGTGCCTACGGCGCCCGCGCCTAGAAAAAGAAACAGATAAAGCTGGGAATGTTGCACCGACACGTTGAAGCGGTGCATCAGGTAAAAAGTATAATAGTTCGTCATCGAGGTCAGGTAGATAAACTTCGAAAACATAAGGACGAGGAGGATGCCCAGCGACAGCGCTACTTTGCTCCGCCGGATGGTCTGATGAGCGGAAGCCGACGCAGGGCCACGATGGACTGCGGCCAGCAACCGATCCCGGTACCAATGTCCGACCTTGGAGAGAATAATGATGCCGGCCAGGGCGAGCGCGCTGAACCAAAGTATATGACGCCGGCCATAGGGGACAATAATGCCGGCGGCCAGGAGCGGACCGAGGGCGGTGCCGGCGTTGCCACCAACCTGGAAGAGCGATTGGGCAAATCCATGCCGTCCCCCTGAAGCTAGCCGCGCCATGCGCGATGATTCCGGATGAAAAAC
>JADMIO010647654.1_pt1 | contig 11542 bp, 9 predicted proteins | sample 8958161 | NCBI WGS metagenome assembly JADMIO01 (sample SAMN16585339, study PRJNA669376) | soil metagenome | isolation source: Crop rotation soil | place: USA: Cullars Rotation, Alabama | collected 2011
CCGCCGGGCCCGATGATGCCAAACCTTTTTGAGCTTCCATTTCAGAATCTCCATCAGCTCAAATTGGCGGAACATGAGGAACCTTGGCGCGCATGCTCCGCGCATGCCGCAGGCTTGACGACAGGAAGGCGGTGAAGCAGCTCCTGCCAGGCGACGGCAGCTGCGGGGTCGCGCCGTCGCGCTAAGGCGAGATGAGCGATAGCGAATCCGATTGGCCGCCACGCAAGCAGAGCGAGAAATTCCGGCACGCAATTTGTCGGAGCGAGGCGACGCAGCTCGCCATCAACGCTATCAGCGCCGCGCCCTTCGCTGGCGGCGCAAGCAAGTGCAAGCAAACGTTTTCGCGCGGCAGACGGCCACTCTTCGTTCTCGACTTGATGTGCGAGTCCTCTGGCGAGACGAGGCAAATCAATCGCGGGGCTATCGTTAGCGACAGCCGGCAACATTAACGATGAAGAAATCAACGCGCACCCTCGACCCATATCCCTGCTTGGGATACGCAGCGCGGAATCAAATCCCTCATGAATCTGGTTTCGCGAAAGGGCGCCGTGGCGGTCGCTATCGCGCTCTATTCGTTGACGCCGACGAAGACAGCGATCTTCGGCGCAACTGCGCCCTCATTTACCGTTCGCCTGCCGCACGAAGTGAACAGCGTCTTTCAGTATCCGTTGGACGCACCAGCGGGCGTAGAACGTGGCCAATACGCTGCCAAAGAGTTTGCCGATGAAGGACGCCGGCAGGTCGTAGTCGATCCAGACTCTGAGGCGCGTTCCTGGACCTTGCGGCAGGCACTCAAATCCCATTTCATATTGACCGATAACAAGCAGTCGCGGCGCGCCAGTTGTGCGCCAGATCTTGCGCAACGGCGGCTCACGAAGCGTGACGATCTCGTCTACGAAGAGGGCTATTCCGAACGCGGCGCCACCCATGCGGATGTGGGAGCCGACGCTTCGGCCCCTACCCGCGTCGAACTGGTACGTCATGCGGCCGCCGCCCATCATCGCGGACGGCCTGCGCATATGCTCTGCAAATCGCTCCTGATCATCGAGATGGTCAAATAAGGTTACGGGCGCAACGCCGATTTGGGCAACGCCTTCGTGGTGCCGTTGCAACTGGCCGCGGTCTACCAGCTCACTTGGCTCGCGGGGCGCTACAGCAACCATCATTTTGGGCCTCCGTCCTTGCATCCGCGCTGCTCCCACTTTGACAGCACGAGGGGCCAAGTTCTGCCGACGAGCTTTTGTGGTCTTTCTCTGCCATTCTTTTAGGTTTGGCCGGCGCTAACATCTTCGTCGCCGTGCATTCGCACATGGTCACGTCCTTTGTGCTTGTGCCCCCGGTGCATGAATAGATGTATCAAGGGACACGCCAGAAACAGCAGATACGGCGCCGACGCCCACAATATGCGCCCAGTGGGTGGTCAGGAGCCAAAACGCTGTAGCGGAGCCACCCGCGTCAGCAGCATTACGAGGAAGCCTTTCAAGCCATCGGACATGCGCCAGCCCTTTCATGGCGAACGCTATTAGCGCCTTCGAGACCAGCTTTGATCCGTGTCAATCCCAAGTCGGCCGGACGCCGCAGCGCTCCGGAGCCCTGCGACTGCAGGATCGCGATCGAGACTGAAGAGGCGTAACGAAACTCGGGCGCGACTACGGCCAGCCCCCGCACGGCCGTCGCCAAGAAGCGCCTGCCCGATCTAGGGCTGCGTGACTTTCACATAGTCGATCTGGAAAGTGGCCGGCAGCTTGGTGTCGTCCGGCGGAGCGAGTGATCCGGGCTTGGTCGTTTGGGTCTGCATGAGCAAGAACATCGGGCCTTTCAGCGAAGTATTCTTGAAGCTGCAGACCGGGGCCGCTCCATCGATTGCCAGGGACACGGTTGAGGCGTCCCAGTTCAGCCTGAATACGTGGAAATCTGCGTCCACTGGGAATGCACAGATGTCACCCCAACCCTTCTTTCCCTGCGCCAAAACCATGTGGCACCAGCTGCGCGTATCACACTCCACCATGTCGATTTCCCGATAGGCTGCGGTGCCCTGCGCCGCGCAGCCCTGGAAGGGGTCGTAAGTTGACCCATTGGTGATGCTGGCGGACTGGCAGTCCGCGCCGAGCAGCCAGATCGCCGGCCAAGTCTTAGTGTTCTGCGGTGGAAACTTGGCGCGGACTTCGACCGTGCCGTAGGTGAAGTTGAGGTTCGTCCATTGGATATCGCCAGAAGTGTAGGGCAGTTGAGATGGGGCCGTGACGGCGTCACCGCAAGTGGCAGGGGTCGCCGAGGTGGTGATGTTCAAATTGCCATCTGAGACGGCGACAGCACTGGCCGTATAGCACTCGTTTTCATCCTGGGAGGCTGGACCGCGGCGTTGGATAATCGTCCAGGCGGAGCCTAACGACGAACCAGCGAAATCGTCGACGAAGACCTCGCGTGAGCCCGTACCGGAGGCGGCGGCGCCGGGTAGGTTGCTCGCGTTCCCGCCGCGGTCTCCGCAAGCGGCGAGCATGACCAACACGACGAGGAGGCCTGAGAATCGCATGGGCGACATCTCCCTGGTAGCCACACCATTCTCCGCCTGCCGCGGGCGAAACGCCAGCCGGATCACCACCGACGGGAATGCCGGCCAGCGGATTGGCGGGGCGAGCAGTGCAGGCCGCATCGTCATTACGACCGCGTCCGCTATTGCCGGATTGATGCGAGCGCCTTTTGCACCATCTAGCTTGCCAGACTTTGGGGGGCGGAATGCGAGGTAGCGAAAACGGCCGACGATGAAGCCCCTGTTTTTTGAAAAAGTCGGAGGCGCCTTAGGCGGAGGAAGGGTCCGACTTCTACCCTCCCAGCTTCGCCAGAAGTTGCGCGGCCATCCGCCGGGCCTCGCCGTTTGCGTCCTCTGCCGGCTTGCTGCCGTCGGCCATTGCGCGGATCAAATCGCCCTGACGTTCTGACGGAACCTCGCCATAGCTGAGCAGGGTCGTCAGCACGCTGTCGTGGCCGAGATTCTGGGACCATGCCTTCAGCTCTTCCGACGTCTTGCAGCGCTGTGTCCCGAGCTTCGACAGCGTGTGGCGCAGGCAATGAGGATGGAAGTAGGGCAGGCCCGCCGCCGCGAATGCCTGGCGGAAAACTCTGCGGATCGGTTCCGCTGACGACCAGAAGGCCCGTTCAAGGCCATTGGCCGTAAATCCCCGGTCGCCCGGCGAAATCTTCGTCGCAGGGAAAAGTGGATCGTCCGGCCCCCACAGCAGTGAGCGCTGCAGATGGTCCGCCCAGGCGCCGACAATGGCTTCGGCATCACCGCCGACCGGGAAGAACCAGGTTGTAATCTGCTTGGAAAACTTGGTGCGGACTTCGCGCGGATCCTGATCGAGCAGGCGTTTGTCCAGCCGGAGGTGCTTCAGGCGCAGGCCGCGAAGCGCCCCGTCCCGCGCGCCCCGTCAGGAGGGTCAGGGCGACGAGGGCCTGGTCTCGCTTCTCGATGTCCGTCCGCGCCGGCATCTTGGCGAGGACGGCGTGCACCTGATCCAGCGTCGGGAACCCCCGGACTCGTTTCGGGCGGCCGGCCCGCGCGTCGGCGAGCGGCAAATTGAAGTGCTCTGCGTCGGAATAGCTGAACTTCGAACGGAAGCCGGGCTGATCAGCGAGCCATTTGAAGAAGGTCACAAGAACGCGGAGCGTCGAGTCTACCGTGGATCGGCTTAGAAGTTGGCCGGTGACCGCGGATTCTTCCTGGGCCAAGTGCCGCTTGAAGGCAACAGCGCATTCCCGGTGAAACGTCTTGAAGCTGCACCGCTTGAGAAACGCCTCGAAGCGGTCGATGGCCGCCGCCGCCACATCGACGGAGGCGTCGGACTGGCGCTTGGCCTCCCGGAGATAGCTGTAATAGCGGCGCTTGAGGCGCTCGTTTTCTTCGTTGTGCTTGGTTATGGTCTCTTCCCTGTCCCGATGTCACATTCTGCGGAGTTGGCGGCGATCCGGTTTAATCTCGAATCTGCCTGCCTGAACTGGATGTCCGTATCCAGGAACAGCGCCGCCACCTGATCAACGCGTATGCGGCGATACATCATGGCGCTGCAGTCGGTGCAATCCGCGCAGAGGTTGCCGGTGACCACCCCCAACGGAGTGAACTCCGCGATGCGTCCCGCCGGCGCTCGCCCTGCCCTGCACCGGACGCAGTAGAGCTTGCCCGGTCCGCATGGGCGCCGCGCAGAGTTGCGCCGGGCGACCAAAAATCGCTGCAGCTCTGAACCGTGCACGAGCAGCGGCTTGCCCTCTCCCAGCCGCACCAGCCCGGTCTTGAGCCATCCACGAACAGTGTTGCGAAGGACGCCGAATAGATGCGCGACCTCGCCCACGGTGTAGGACCGGTGCAGCTTCGCCCCGGCGGGGGTTCAATCGGCGGGCGCCCATCAGCGAACGCCCTCGCGGATGAGGGCGGCGATGTCCTCTACGCGCCAGACAGTGATGCGCGGCCCGAACTTCAGCGGTTTGGGATAACGGCCCGACTGGACGCCAGCCCACCACGTGCTCTTCGAGACTGGGATCGGCCCGTCTGGCGCAATGACCCGCGAGAGCCTGAGGAACCCGGTTTCCGGAAGCTTGTTCGGCATGACTTAACCCCGTCTGATTGAGGACGGGGAAGTCGTAGAAGCGCCGCTTGGAGATGTGGCCGAAGTCGGTTTCAGTAAAACCGTATTCGGCTACTTTGCCGGCAATTCGGCTTCAGTCGGCACGATTTCGAGAGCCTCCTTGAGCCATTTCCGCACAGTATCGGGGTCGAGCGGAATGCCTAGGCTAGCGAGGTCGTCAGCGATTGTTTGAGCGACGTCACTGCGCTTGGCCTTAGGGTCGTAGGCGTATCCCTTGATGGCCATGCCGATGACGAGTTTCAGCAGACTCTCGCGAGGCCGAGAGGCGAGGTTCTGCCCGTCGATCCTGGCCTCGGCACTTCCCGAAATTCCCCTATTTCGCCCCCTCGCACATCAGGTCCATGAGCCAGCGGACTGCCGGGTCGCGGGCGCGGTCGGCGTGGTAGATGATGCCGAGTTCGATGTCGGGCGTGGGGTGCGGCGGTTCGAGAATCTGGATCCGATCGGTGAGGACGGCTTCGGCAAGGCCTCTCAGCGTGAGAGTGACCTGATCGGTTTCGGCGACGATGGCGATGGCATGCATCGTGTCGGTGACGATCGTGCCGGTTCCTGAGCCTGTTGTGCCGGCGCCGGCGCCGCGCTTGCGGCCCTGCCCTGCAGCGGCGGCGCGGCTGGCGTCGCCCAGGTCGCGGCTTTCATCGAAGAAGCGGCGCAGTTCGGGGTAGTTCGTCGCAATCGTCCGGTTGAACTTCTCGATGATGACGTGGCGCACTTCCGACAGCATCTGCATGGTCAGCGGCGCCTTCACGATGGGGTGCCTGCGGCGCGCCACCCACACCATGCGATCGGTGACGACGTGCCGCCATTCGAGTTTGCCCGTGGCGCTGGTAGAAACGCCGAACAGCATGTCGAGCCGGCCGTGCTCGACATCTTCGACCGATTGGTCTTCCAGCCGCCGCACGCGCAGGCGGATGCCGGGCGCGACCTTCGCGAGCTTCGCCAGCACCCGCGGCAAAACCACCATGGTGGAATAAGAGCTGGCCCCGACCACGAACTCGCGCTCGGCCGTGGCTGGGTCGAACTCGTCGCGGTTGAGGGCGTCTCGTAGCCGCTCCATCGAGGGGCGGACGCGACGGCCGATCTCGACACAATAGGCCGTGGGGCTGAGCCCGCCTCCCGACCGCTCGAACAGGGGATCGCCCAGGGCCGAGCGCAAACGGCCCAACGCATGGCTGACCGCCGAGGGCGTCAGCGCCAGTTCCTCCGCCGCCCGCGAGACGCTGCGATGGTCCAGCAGCGCCAGGAGGACGCGAAAGAGATTTAGATCGAGGTTCTTGAACTGAACGATATTCATGTTGCAACTGCACAAATGTCATTTGGTTCAAAGCACATGTCAACTTATCTCAACGACATTGCACTACGCTGCCTTGATGGCGGCCGGGCTTCGCGACCCCCCGCTAGAGTAAAGAGGACTTCCATGGACGGCTCCTTCGAGAAGGATGGCGCAGAAACCGCTGTCGCCCCGGCCAGGAAAGGCTTTTCGCCCCAGCAGCGGCGGCTTGCGCTGATGATCGCCCCGCCCGCGCTGATCGCCGCCGTGGTGGCGGGTTGGCTGGTGCTGACGGCAGGTCATGTCTCGACCGACAACGCGCAGATCTCCTCGGCCCGCGCGCCGATTTCATCCAGCGTGCGCGCCCGTGTCGCAGAGGTGCTGGTGACCGAGAACCAGCAGGTCCACAAGGGCGACGAACTGATCCGGCTCGACAGCAATGATTTCGGGATCGCCGTTTCGAACGCCGAAGCGCGTCTTGCGGCGGCCAGGCTGCAGGTCGACGCGTTGCGCGCCTCCTGGCGCAAGGCCGCGGCCGATCTTCGCACGGCGGGCGCCTCCGCCGAGTTCGCCCGCAGCGAGCTCGAGCGGCAGGACAATCTCTTCAAGGCAGGCCTCGTCTCGCAGCAGACGCTCGACCAGGCGCGCAACACGGCGGACATCGCCGCGCGCAACCAGACCGCAGCGGTCGCAAGCCAGGCCAATGCGCTGGCCAATCTCGGCGGCGCCGATATCCCGACCGACAAGCATCCGCTGGTGATGCAGGCCCAGGCCGAACTGGATGCGGCCAAGAGCGATTTTGCCGACACAGCCATCCATGCGCCTGCCGACGGCATCGTCACGCGCGTGAGTCAGCTGCAGCCGGGCGCATACGTGCAGCCGGCGCAGACGCTGTTCTGGATCGTCTCGGGCAAGCCCTGGGTCGATGCTGCGTTCAAGGAAAACCAGCTGAAGGACCTGCGCCCCGGCCAGCCGGTGGACATCCATGTCGATGCCTTCCCGAACGCCAGGCTGCATGGCCACATCGCCTCGTTCTCGCCAGGGACAGGCGCCAGCTTTGCCGTGCTGCCGGCCGAGAATGCGTCGGGCAACTGGGTGCGCGTGGTGCAGCGCCTCAACGTGCGCATCGAGCTCGATGACGTTCCGCCCGAAGCCCTGCTCGCCATCGGCCTCAGCGCCAAGGCGACGGTCGACACGCGGGCCAGCTCCGCCACGGCAACAACCCAACACGCGGCCAGATAAGGCCGCCCAACAGCCAAGCCGCTCCCATGGACGATCCCGTCCCAGCTCCATCTTCCGCGCAAGCCGCTGCGCCGGCCGGGTCGCCTTATGGCGCCTATCCCGAGCCGGGCCGGCGCGCGCTCATCACGCTGGGCGTCGTTCTCACAACGCTGATGACATCGATCGACGGCACCATCGCCAACGCGGTGCTGCCGCAGATCCGCTCGTCGGTATCGGCCTCGCAGGATGAGATCCTGTGGATGCTGACCTCGTTCATCCTGGCAAGCACGCTGGTGACGCCGGCCATCGGCTGGCTCGAACAGAGCTTCGGGCGCCGCAACCTTCTTCTCACCGCGCTGGTGGGCTTTACGGTTGCATCCGTCCTCTGCGGCATCGCCACGGGCATTGTCGAGCTGGTGATCTATCGCGTGCTGCAGGGCGCGACCGCCGCCGTCTTCATCCCGCTGTCGCAGGCCATCCTTCTCGACATCAACCCGCCCAAGGACCATGCGCGCGCCATGTCGGTCTGGGGCATGGGCGCGGTGCTGGGCCCGATCATCGGGCCTATCCTCGGCGGGTGGCTCACCGACAATCTCGACTGGCGCTGGGTGTTCTTCATCAACATCCCGATCGCCGCCTTCGGCTTCATGATCCTCGCCGCGACCCTGCCCACGCGCGCCAGGCGCGACCGCCCGAAATTCGACGGCTTCGGCTTTGTCTCGCTGGCGATCTGCCTCGTCGGCCTGCAGATGATGCTCGACCGCGGACCGACGGCGGAATGGTTCTCTTCCGCCGAGATCTGGTTCTACCTCGCCATGGCCCTGTTCGCAGGCCACGTCTTCTTCGTGCACATTTTCACGGCCAGGCGCCCCATCATCCATCCCAGCATTCTCGCCGACCGCAACTACCTGCTCGGCGCATGCATGATCCTGCTCATCGGCGTGCTCATGTTTGCCGGCATGGCCGTGCTGCCGACGATGATGCAGAGCCTGCTTGGCTATCCCGTGCTGACGGCGGGCCTCACGCAGGCGACGCGCGGGGTCGGCACCTTCGTGTCGATGTTCCTGGTCGGAAGGCTGTCCGGAAAGGTGGACAACCGCGTCATCATCTTCGTCGGCATCGGCCTTACCGGCCTTTCCTACTGGCAGATGTCTGGCTTCTCGCTCGATATGGACCAGACGCCGATCCTCATCTCCGGCCTGTTCCAGGGGCTGGGCCTCGGTCTCGTCTTCATTCCGCTGATGTCGATCGCTTTCACCACGATCCAGCCGCAGCTGCGCACCGAGGCCGCATCCTTCTTCACGCTGATCCGGAATATCGGCTCGAGCTTCGGCATTTCGATGGTCGGCGTCCTGCAGATCTATAACACGCGGGTCGTCTCCTCCCGGCTGGCGGAACAAGTGACGCCCGACAACCAGAACGTGATGGCCGACCTGCCCGCCGGCCTCGATCTCTCAACCGCCCCGGGCCAGGCGATGATGAACGGCATGGTCGAACGGCAGGCGGCGATGGTCGCCTATGTCGACACCTTCCACATGCTGTTCATCATGTCTTTGGTCATTCTCCCCATTCTCTTCCTGTTGCGTACAAAGCGAGCTTCCAATGCCTAAGCGTGCGATCCTCGCGGGCCTCAGCCTGATTGCTCTGACAGCCTGCACAACGGTCGGCCCCGACTTCAAGCAGCCTGCGACGCCCGCCGCAGCCGGCTACGCCATGACCGGCGATCCTGCGGCCTCACCGCTCGCGAGCCTATCCTCCTCCACGTCCCAGAAATGGTGGACAGCCTACGGCTCGGACAAGCTCAATGCGCTGGTCGAGGCGGCGCTGGCGGGCAACCCCACGCTGGACCAGGCCGATGCGGCGCTCGAACGCGTCGCCGACCTCGAGAAGGCGCAACGCGGCGAAAGCGGTCCCTCCCTCAATCTTTCCGGCGGCGCTTCGCGCCAGCGGGTCAACACCGCTGGCTTTGGCTTCTCGGGCTTTCCCAGCCCCACCATCAACGTGTTCTCGCTCGGCACAACGCTGCGCTACAATCTCGACATCTTCGGCGGCGAGCGGCGCAAGGATGAAGCCGCCTCCGCCCGTACCGAGGCCCAACGCCAGCGCACGGACGCCGCTTACCTCAACCTCACCGGCGCCGTCGTCTCGCGGGCCGTCGAGCTTGCCGCCCTGCGCGCGCAGCTGGAAACGCTCGACCAGATCATCGCCAATGACGGCGAGACCCTCGACATGATCAAGCGGGGCATCCAGGCCGGCGGACAGCCTGCCTCCGCCGTCAACCCGGCCGAGGCGCAGCAGGCCGAAGACCAGGCGGGCCGTCCCAACCTCGTCCGCCGCATATCGACCGCACGCCACGCCCTCGCCCTTCTTGTCGGGAAAGCTCCCTCCGACTGGACGGCGCCGGACATCGATCTTGCCGATCTCAACCTGCCGGATTCAATCCCCGTGAGCCTGCCCTCCGAACTTGTGCGCAAGCGGCCGGACATTCTTGCGGCCGAAGCTGACCTGCATGCCGCCACCGCCGCCATCGGCGTCGCCGAAGCCGCGCGCTATCCCAGCCTGTCGCTCGACGGCTCCTTCGTGCTGACGGCCCTGCACCCGGAAGATGTGTTCAAGTATGGCTCCAGCGGCTGGAGCGCTGGCTCCTCTCTCACCGCCCCGCTGTTCAACGGCGGCGCCCTTAAGGCGCGCAAGAAAGCCGCCGAAGCAGCTGCCAGGGAAGCGGACGCGACCTACCGCCAGACCGTGCTTTCGGCTTTCGCCCAGGTCTCCGATCTTCTGGCCGCGCTCTCGACCGACCAGGACCTGCTCGCCGCCCAGACCCGCGCGCGGGATCTTGCCGCGGAGAACGCCCGGCTTGCCTCGCTCGCCTATCAGAACGGCGCCGGCTCGCTGCTCTCGGTGATCGACGCCCAGCGGCAGGCGCAAAGGTCAGCCCTCGCCTCCATCGATGCGCAGGCCCTGTTGCGCGCCGATATCGCCGCCCTGCATGTGGCGACGGCTTCCGGCTGGGGCGGAACGAAGTAACTGCTAGCCTGTTGGCCGGGGCCGGAATCGCGCGCTAACATTGCGCGCATGAAGGGCATCTTCCACCTCGCCTATCACGTGACCGACCTCGATGCGGCTCGCCGTTTCTATGGCGGCGTTCTGGGTTGCGCCGAGGGGCGCTCGACCGACACGTGGGTCGACTTCGATTTCTTCGGCCACCAGATCTCGCTGCATTTGGGCGAACCCTTCCACGTCACGCCGACCGGCCACGTCGGCGAGCACAAGGTGGCGATGCCGCATCTGGGCGTGATCCTGCCGCTGTCCGACTGGCTCGCGCTGGCGGACCGGCTGGAGAGACAAGGCGTCGCCTTCGACATTCCGCCCGTGATCCGCTTCACCGGCATGCCCGGCGAACAGCGCACGATGTTCTTCCGCGACCCGTCGGGCAATCCGATCGAGGTGAAGGGCTTTGCCGATATGGCGGGCGTGTTCGCCGCTTGAGCGCCACCGTCGATCATCTGTCAGCGCACTACCAGGTGAAGGTGATCAAGGCTTTTACCGATGCTCGCGGCTTTGCCGTGCCTGAGGGCGCAACCGGCGTGATCCGGCACATCGGCCTCGACGCGCAGCTTATGGAATTCACCATCGAATGGGAGCGCGATGGCAAACCGGAAAGCATGACCTTCTCGCTCTCCGCCAAGGACGGTCCGCGCAACGGCAGGATGCGCGATTATTTCGAGAAGGGCGACCTCGTCCTGCCCCCTCGCCCGGAAAAGCCGAAGGCAGAGCCGCTGCCGGTTGCGCCTGGACGCCGGGTGAAACGGCCTGACGAGCCGCTGGCCCGCCTCGAGGGTCGGCAGCCGCAGGAAGAACTTCTGCTGCACGAACTCACCGTCGCCTGCGATTGCGGAGCGGACTTCCACCGCAGCCTCTGGCCGCAAGGCCAGCTGCAGGTCCATGCCTGTCTCAAGTGCGGGGCAGTCACCGTGACCAAGCAGGTCGGCGATGATGGCCGCTTCACCGGTGATACGTGGACCGCCTACTGGACTGTTCCGACGCCCCAGCATGTCGTCGACTGGCTCGGCCGCTTCCCGCGCATGTCGGTAGACTATCCCGGAGCGCCGTGGCGATGGCCGATGTCATCCTCGCTGGTGCGCTATCCTACCCTGCTCTACCCCGCGAAGGCACGCGTCGCAGATGCGAGCCAGCTCTCATCCCTCGAAGACGAACTCTGGAGTGCACAGAAAGACCGCCCGCGCGCCGAGCGCTTCCGCGCTATCGCCGGCGCCATCCCTCCGCCGCCACGCGACCTGCCGTCTGAATTCCACGCCTTCCTCGCAGTGAAGGCCGCGCTCGGCCTTCCGCCGGACACCGACTTCGACACGCTGAAGGCGCACGCCAATCTTGCCAGCCCCTCTTCCGA
>JADMIO010785141.1_pt1 | contig 11542 bp, 9 predicted proteins | sample 8958161 | NCBI WGS metagenome assembly JADMIO01 (sample SAMN16585339, study PRJNA669376) | soil metagenome | isolation source: Crop rotation soil | place: USA: Cullars Rotation, Alabama | collected 2011
ACCGCCGATGAAGCTGATGTGCAAACCGCTGATTACGAGGACGTGGAAAGTGCCGCCTTCGCGAAAGCGTTCGGAAGCGCTCTGCGAAAGGTTGTAACGATTGCCGAGCAACGCCGCATCCAGCACGCCGGCAGTTTCCGGCTCGAACCGCGCGTCGATCTCCTGCTGAAGCCTTTCTCGCCACTGATATAGTCGTGCTAAAGGCGGGAAGACGCGCGCGTCGTCGAGCCGCTCTATCGAACCCGGACTTTTCACGATGCCCGTAGCGTCGTAACTTCTGCGATCCAGGTACTCACTCAACGGCGCCACACCGGGATTTCGATAGTTGCCGCTGCGATCGAGAGTCGTCCTGACGCGGATGCGCGCACCGTAACGAAGTTGCAGCGCTCTGTAACTTTCGGCTGTCGCCGCGTTTCGAAATATCGCCAGTAACGAGACGCGCCCATTTGCGACCGCTTCAGAGTCGATGCTCTCAACACGCACCGATAAATAAACCCGGTCGCGCGCGAACTCGGGCGGACCATCCAACACACCTGTCAGCGTGACAGGCTTATCGACATACCTCTTGAGCTCACTCAATTCATCCGCACGCCTCTCCAACACTGCAAGCGTCATGCCCGCGAAAAACATCGCCGACAACAACATCAACCCCGCCACCCGCACTCTCTTCTTCACCAGCAGCAGCACCGCAAACGCCGAGCACACTGCGCCCAGCACTAACGCAATACCTAATCTCCATGAGAAGTAATGCGCCGCGCAGACACCTGCCGCAAACGCAACCGCGAGTTGAGTAAGAGGATGCTGACTGAACAGACTTCGGTGAGGACTCATTGTTCAAGAGTTCAAGCTTTATTGGCGCAAGTGTACCACCGTTTCCACATGATGAGTCTGTGGAAATAGATCGAAGGCGGCGATTGAATCAATAGAGTATCCGCCGGCGACGAGTTTCTTCAGATCGCGCGCGAGGGTTGCCGGGTCGCAGGAGACGTAAGAGATCGCGGCGGGATGCAAGTCGAGAATTCCCTTGATCACTGCCGACTCAGCACCCGCGCGGGGCGGATCCAGCAATACGAAATCCACTGGACCAACGCGATCGTTGCGAAACCAGTCCGTAACCGTCGCCGTGATCACGCGTGCGTTCGCCAACTCTGCGCGTTGCAGGTTTCTGCGTGCGAAGCGAGCAGCGGCCGGATTTGCTTCGACTGCTACGACTCTCTTGAACCGTCGCGCCAACGGAAGGGTAAACAGACCGACGCCGCAGTACAGATCGAGCACGCTCTCGCCAGCCGCATCCGCCAGCGCGAAATCGATTAGCGGCCCAAGCAGCGACGGATTGATCTGAAAAAACGTTTCAGCGTTGAACTCGTAAACCTCACCCCGAACCGTCAAACTCAACTCGTTCGTCTGAAACTTGTCAAACGCCGGAGCGAACGAAACTACGTTCTCACCCTGAACCACGTCAAGGTGTTTCAAATCTCGCGGGATTCGTTCCCACGGAGTCGCGCGAACCTGCTCGAGCTTCTCCTGCAACGCGGGTCGCAAAACGGCGCAGTCGGCGACGTCACAAACGCGTCTCGATCCTCGTTCGTAGTAACCAATCCTCTGCTGCTCGCGATCAATCTGCCACGTTGCGCGCATGCGATAGCGCCAGTTGTCCGGTGAGGGCGTGACTGCGAAATCAGGAACACTATCGAGGCGCGCGATACGGTGCAAACAGTCGCGAATAATCTCCGCCTTGGTGGTGAGTTGAGCTTCGTACGGCAGTTGCTGAAAGTCACAACCACCGCAACGGCCGAAGTAAGGACACGGCGGCTCAATCCTCAACGGCGACGGCACGACGATCTCTTCGATCGAAGCAAACAGCACGTTTCCCTGCTCGCGCTCGACGCGCACGCGCAGACGATCTCCCGGCGCCGCGAGCGAAACAAAAACAGTCTTCCCGCCGGCATGGGCCAACCCCATACCGCCGGGAAGAATTCGTTCCACCTCAACCTCTAAATGCATTGACGTTTCATTGCGCCGGATACTGATTCGGCGCCCACTGGTGCGGCGGCGGCGGTGGCGCGTACTCCTCCTGCACGCCTTCGAGCTCAAACTTTATGCCGCCGATGATTCCGGCAACGGCGTTGTAAATCAACGCCCCGATGGCGCCCATGATGAATCCGAGTATGCCGTAGAAAATCGGCACCCCGATCATCATCGCAATTCCTACTGCAGCGGTGCTAACGCCACCCGCGGTGGATTCCCTTGGTCCAAGAGCCGACATTGCCGCGCCAAAGATTATGAAAAACAATCCATAGATCACGCCGATAATCAGCCCGAAGATGAACATCAGCAATCCGTACATCTTTGCAACCGAGATCACGCCGAAGCGTCTGATCGTCATTTCAGCCATCACGTTCTCCTTTTCTTCAAACGTAAAACAAGCTGAGTCGCGGCACGGCGAACTGCTCCCGCATACGCTTCAGCAGCAGGTTATCGAAAGTCTGTTTGTAAGCGGCTGGTTCCATTTGTGTGCGATAGGGCTTGAGTTGGTCCTTCACTTCTTTTTTCAACTCGTCGAGCGCCTTAACAGTAACGACGGCGAGCATCGCATCGTTGAGCATTCTTTCGAGTCCGGTCAAAGAGTCTTCGAGCTTGCGCGTGTCGAGTGTGGTATCGCTCGCGAAGTCGTTCTCGATGTCGCCGAGCAGAGCAGTGGCTCGCGTGAGTGCTTCGGTAAGATCGTCATCCTTGTTTCGCGAACGCGCTAACTGAGCGAGAGAATTCCGGTTGCGCTGCAAGTGTTCGCTTATCGCTGCAAACGAGAAAGGCGTCTTGTCCGAGTCAGTCTCGGAGTTGTCTGAGTTCGACGCGGAACCGACGTGAGCTTCGACCCATTCCGCGTATTGAGCTTCAACTTCCTCCTGGCAATAGAGCAGCGTTTTGATAGTGCGCTTGCGTGGCCGTGCCTCGAAGGAATCAAACGACTTCTCGACACCGCGCAGCACGATGTGCAACGGAATTCCCTGCTGTTTCCACGTCTCCATCAGCGCCCAGTCCATCGGGCTGAGAAAAAGATGCTTTCCGCGCCGCCTGACGAATGCGTCTTCGATTTCGGTGAAGTAGTTGAAGTAGTTCAACTGTTTCTCTCGTAGATCAATCGCAAACCGTCGAGCATCAGCGTTTGGTCCACCTGTTCGATAAACTTCGAGCCATCGGCGATGAGCGGCGCCAGGCCGCCAGTTGCAATCACGCGCGGTTGCTCTGCCATCTCCGCGATCATGTGGCTCAACACACCGTCGACCAGACCTGCGTATCCATAATAAAGACCCGACTGCATCGCGCCGATCGTTGAGGTGGCGATGACTTTGTTTGGCCGCTCGATCTCCACGCGCGGCAATTTCGCGGCGCGTGAAAAGAGAGCCTCAGCGGAGATCATGATTCCCGGAGCAATCACGCCGCCGAGATACTCGTGCGCAGCGTTAACGGCATTGAATGTCGTCGCGGTGCCACAGTCGACGACGATACAAGGAGCCCCATACTTTGCCACGGCTGCCGCCGAATCGACAATTCTGTCGGCGCCGAGCTCTGAAGGCGAATCGTAAAGGATCTTCAAACCCGTGTCGGTTGTGTGATCGACAAACAACGGCGCCAACTCAAATTCGACTTCGGCCATGCGTTTAAGCGTTTCGTTCAACGGAGGCACCACTGAGGCAATCGCGATTCCTTCGATCTCTTCGACATCGAGGCTGGTGCGCTCGAATAAATTCCGTACGTCCACTTCTCGATCAGTCGTCAACCGCCATTGCGCGACGAGTTCAGCTCCGCGAAAGACGCCGAGCTTTACGTTTGTATTGCCGGCGTCAATTACCAGAAGCATAGACGAGCTCCTCAGTGCGGCTTACAGACAGAACCTGGTCGATCAGATCCGCTGCTCGGCCTGGTCCATCTTCCTGCTTGAGTTGATTGCTGACCTCGAGCGCCCTCCGTGCGTAAGTTGGATTGCTGAGTAATTCGTGTAGCTCCTTTGCGACGCGCGGCGCCAGATAATTTTTGCGATAGAGCGTGCGGCTCGTGCCGATCTTGTAAGCGTGTTCGGCGTTGTCTGATTGATCGAAAGCGAACGGAACGATCAGCGTCGGCACACCCGCGAGCAACCCTTGCGACGTTGTTCCGACGCCGCCGTGATGGACCACCGCACACGCCCGCGGCAGCAACGACTGGTAAGGCGCGTAATCCACCGCGATTATTCCTTCCGGAAGCGAAGGCGGCCGATTCCGCTCGTCACCAATCAGCAACACAGCGCGCCGGCCAAGACGCTTTGTCGCTTCGATGCTTTCATCGAAGAAATCACGCGCTACCCACACGGCCGACGAGCCTAACGTGAAGACGAGCGGCGGCGCACCGGTATCCAGAAAGCGACTGAGCTCGGGCGGCATCTGTGTTTCGTGATGGCCGTCGTAAAAACAGAATCCGGTGATCTTTGTCTGTGGTGGCCAGTCAGGTTGCGGTTTTGCGAAGACTTCCGAGAAGAGCGCCAACACCAGCGTCGGAGAGTGCTGGCCTTCAAACATCGGGTTGCCGGTGTCCGCGAGGCCGAGTTCATCACGAAAATCGACAACCGCCTTTGCCTTGTAGGAGTTCTTCATCGTGTTCAGCAGAAAGCCCATGACGCCTGGGCCAAGCACACTGAGCTTTCTGGTCCACTGCCAAAACGGCGGCACCGGCGGATCGTATGCGGACACGAAAGACAAAGGCGCGAGCACGGTGGAGATCCAAGGCATGCCGGTCTTTCGACCAACCAATGGACCAGCAGGCGCCGCCGGATGTGTCACCAGCAGATCGGCTCCGGCGACTGCCTTCAACAGATCCTCATAACTTTCACGCACCGCCGGAAACACAAGGCCCTCCATGAGAAACCTTGGCCCGGTGATCGGCTCCATGATCTTCTCGACCAGTTCCGTACCTTGTTCTTTTGGCGTCGGCACGTCAGGCCGCACAGACGCGAACTCCATGCCCGCGCCCGTGATCTTTTCTCGATACCCTTCCATCGCCGCGATCACCGGCGTGTGACCGCGCCGTTGCAACTCCATCGCGATGGCCATGTACGGATGAACGTCGCCGAAGGAACCAAACGTGTTGAGGACAATGCGCATAGTTAACTGGATGGTCTGACGCTGTAAACGTCTCCCGCTCTCACGATTCTGATTTCACCACTCGCGGTATCGAGACGCAGTGCTCCGTCGTGCTCGACTCCGCAGGTCGTACCCTGCCACACTTCATCACCGTTGCTCACCTGCACTAACTTTCCGTTCGCGTAAGACGATCGGCTGGACCATGCCGCAACGATCTTCTCATGCTCATTCAGCAACGAATACCAGCGTGATAGCGCGCGCAACAAAGCGGAGAGTATCGTTTCACGCTCAGGCTGTTGTCCAGTGGCTTCCGACACTGACGTAGCCACATTCGCGAGTTCCGGCGGAAATGCGTTTTGAGTAAGGTTGATTCCGATTCCGACTATGACCGCACGTCCTGCGGGCGTTTCGATAGCTTCGGCAAGTATGCCGCAAATTTTTCGTTCGTTTGCAAGAATATCGTTCGGCCACTTGATATCCGATTGGAGACCAGTTGCCTCGAGCAACGCATCTCCAACAGCGAGTGCGGCCATGAACGTGATCAGCGGCCAGTGCTCGATGGGAACCGCAGGCCGCAAGAGAATGCTGAAGTAGAGTCCGGCGCCTTTCGGCGACGACCATGCCCGTTGCAAACGCCCCCGGCCGGCCGTCTGCTCGTCAGCCACAACCGCGAGCCCCTCGGCGGCGCCTTCAGACGCCAATCGCGCCAGTTCGGTATTTGTGGAAGGCAACGACTCGAATCGCAGGACCTTTGGCTTGAGGAGCGTCATGTACGACGCCGATTATACTAGCCACAAAAAGGCACAAAAAGCACATAAGAAGAAATCATTCAGGCCTTCTTCTTTTTTCTTATGTGCCTTTTGTGCCTTTTTGTGGCTAACCTAAGAAGCCTTTGAAGTTTGACGAACTCAGCGAGTAGCCGGGGAAGACGGATTTAGCTTCTTTGCTTCCGAGATGGCGCGTGGCAATCTCGCCGAAGACGTCGCGGAAGTCGGTGGTCAGGGCGAGGTCGCGGCCTTCGTAGAGCTGATCGTTATTGAGGCCGGGCCAGCGTCCGTAAACTTTTCCGCCGCGCACGCTGTTACCCATGACAAACATCGCGTTCGCGTGGCCGTGGTCCGTGCCGCGGTTGCCGTTCTCGCGCACGGTCCGGCCAAATTCAGACATCGTTAATATCACAACGTCGTCCATGCGTTGGCCCAGGTCCTGATAGAGCGCGGCGATGCCGGAGCTGAACTGATGTAGAAGGTTGGACAGTTGCCCGCGTGAGTTGCCCTGGTTTACGTGCGTGTCCCAACCACCGATGTCAGTAAAGGCAACCTCCAACCCCACACCGGCTTTGATGAGCTGCGCGATCTGCAACAGCGACTGGCCAAACGGATTGCGCGGATACTCGGCGCCGTTTTCCGGTTTGTATTGCGCCGGGTTCACTCGCTTCAGATAATTGACCGCTTCGAACGTCTCGCGTCCCATGTCGGTCAACTGATCGTTAACTTTGCGCGCGTAGATTGCTTCAAAACCATTTTGCAGGTTCGCCGAAGACTGGCCCGCGCGAATGGTGAATTCCGCGAGGCTCGTCATCGCCATCGCTGGCGCACGTCCCTGCAGCACGCGCGGCATCGTCTTCGCCAGCGCCACTGCGCGAAACAACGAACCATCCGGATCCTTTGTGTTTTGCAAGTAGCGATTCAACCAACCATCGCTGGTCGACTTTACGCCCGGAGTCGCAGACTCCATGTAGTCCTGTGCGTCGAAGTGTGAACGCGTGTTGTCGGGCGAGCCTGCGGCGTGAACGATCGCGAGCCGCTTCGAGTCCCACAGCGGTTTGAAGGAACTCATCGATGGGTGCAGCCCGAAGAAGCCGTCGAGATTGATGGCTGACTCAGCGTTACCTGATTCTGGTTTGGGAATCGCAATGGAAGCGCGCGCAGAGTAATAGTTTGATTCTCCAAACGGCACCACCATGTTGAGCCCGTCGACCGCGCCGCGTTGAAAGATCGCGATCAGCGTCTTTCGCTTGCCAGCCGTGAAAGCGTTGCCCATTACGACGCGCTCGAGGAACGCCGGCGCCGAAAGCGACATGCCAACACTCGCCAGTGCAATGCTGCCTGATTTAAGAAAATATCTGCGGTTCATAATTCACTGCCTCTGAAACTCTGGTGTCCCCAAAATCAACCCTACAACCTTCGTAATCGGATCTGACTGGTCCAACTGCTTCAACAACGCTTCCCTCGTCGCCGGCGAAATCTCTCCGGCTAAAAGGCGCTTCAGATACTCGTCGGTGCTCAGCTTCGAGAGATTGACGCTGGTACCCGGAATTCGATTACTCGCCAACGCGAGACCAAAGTTCATCCGTTCGAGCAAACCGCCGGTGTTTACCCAACTCTCCGCTGTATCCGAATAACCGTTCGGCGTTTGGAATCCGTAAAGCGGCTCGCCCATGCGCGCTATCCACTGATGCGTGCCTGGGCCACCATTTGTATCCGCGCCCAGGGATCGAATGGCGCTGATCACAAGTTCAAACGGCCGCTTGATCTTCGCGCGATAAGCTTCGGTAGAGTTGAACTCGCTGGAGAAGAAGATCGTCTTGAGCGTCTCACGAATGTCGCCGTCAGTCTTCGTGAACGTAGCGGCGACGCGATCGACGAGCGCTGGCGGTGGATTGTCAGACACGAAGTGGCGCACCAGTTTGGTGGCGATAAACTTCGCGGTCGAAGGATGGTGCGCAAGGATGTCGAGCACCATCAGGCCATCTTTAATGCCGCCGCCGGCAGGAATCTTGTGACCGAGAACGATTTTCTCGCCGTCGTCGTGCACGCGTGCGTTGAAGAAGAACGTGCCCGCATTGCGTCGGCCAGCATCACCCATCATCGCATTCGCCGCCGCAGCACCGCCGCGTGGCTGGAAGATGGTCCAACCCGTAAAACATCGCGCCACTTCCTGCACGTCTTTCTGCGTGTAACCGCCATCGACTCCGAGAGTGTGCAGCTCCATCAACTCGCGCGCGTAGTTTTCATTGATACCGCGTCTTTGTTGCTGCGGCCTGAGCCGGGCATTTGGACTGACGCTCTGAAAGTTGTCGAGGTAAAACAACATCGCCGGACTCTTCGCCGTCGCTTCGAGTAACGTCGAAAACTTCGACATCGCATACGGGCGAATCGTGTCGCGATCCCAAGCGGGCAGCAACCAGCGGTCGGCGCCCTTGTTTGCGAAGATGTTGAAGTGGTTGGTCCAAAAGTCGACCATCACTTCCTGAAGCTGTCGTTCGCTGTAAACCGCGCGCAGGATTCTGGATGCGTGCAAGTCCGCGATAATGCGTTGCGGCTGTTGCAACCCGTTCTCGCGATAAAACTTCTGGACCACTTCGCGATACTTTGGGTTTTCGAGTGGATTAGTAGAAGGCGACTTCGGATCATCTTTCGGCATTTCACCGGGGTTCGCGTTCGCGCCACCCTTGACGCGATTCTCTCGTGCTTCGGCGAGATCCTCAGGCAACATTCCGCGCGCCTGGAGCTGGCGCAGCAGTTGTCCGGGTTGCGGATACTTTTCGTAGAGCTCCGCCGTCGTAAGGTTCAGTGCTGTTAACTCTTTGACTTTGTTCTCGGCGACTGTATCGGAGATCTTCTCGGGGTTGAGCTGTTGGTTGATATAGTTCTCCAGGCCGAGCGCCTTCACCCGTTCAACGTCTCCCGGCCGCGCGCCGAAACCGAGCCGGTTCAGCACGTGAACGATGCGCTGCTCCTCCGTTAACTTTTTGACTTTCGCACCGGAAATGATTGATTGCGAACTGGCGATGAAAATCAGAATGATAGCGGTTAGCTTTTTCATATTTGGTTAGACGCGGTGATACCAGGATTGGTCGGGAAAATCGAACACGGATTTTCACGGATTTCCGGTGCTCGTTGGGGCGGGTTGCGTCCGTCCCTGCGGCCGGGGATAGGTCACCGGACTGCGGTTTCCATCGCGATCGATGGCTCGCACGCCGAAAAAGTAGTTGTCTTTCGACATCCCCTTCATCGTGAAGCTGGTCACGTTGCCCACCGGTTTCGAATTAGTCCACACCGCTGACGTCGTCTCGCGCCAAACGATCTCATAGCCAGCCAGGTCCGGTTCCTTGTTAGCATCCCAGTGCAAGTCAGTGTCGTTTGATAAACGCGCCGTCAGAATCACCACGCCCGCCGGACGCGCAGGCGCTAACGCCAGCGCCGCCAGCGAAGCCGCATTCACGCGCGCCACGTTTGCAACGTAAGCGAAGTCGACAAACTCCGGCAGGTCACCAAACTGCACGCCATTCTCGACGCGGACGTTTTGATGCTGATGTCTGAACTCTTCGTTCACTTCGGTAAATCGCACCGCCGGATAGCCGCGCTCGAGAAACGGAATGTGATCGCCGCCGCGTCCATATCGATCGCGCCGGTAAATCATCATCACTTTAAACTGCGGCACATTCGCGTCGCCGATCTCTTTGATGAAGCGCGCCAGTTGCCGCGAAGGAGAGTCGTTCTCGCCGCCAACGCTGCGACGCGTCGTTGCTTCGGCAGGCGTTTCGTTTGACGGCACGCCTTCCGAGAAAACCCGCACCGCGCCGCGATCGCGCACGCCGTTGCCACCGAGCGTGTTGCCGACGATGTCGTTGGTGAACATCGCGTCGACGTTCCAGTTCTTCTGTTTCGCTTGTTCGGCAAAGTGTGTCGAACCAAGCAGACTCTGCTCCTCGCCTGCAACGGCCATGAAAACGATCGTGGCGTCAAACTCATACTTCGCCATCACGCGCGCCATCTCGAGCACTGCTGCGGTTCCTGAAGCATCATCGTTAGCGCCCGGCGCGTCGCACTTGGCATCGGTCGGACTGTTGCACATCGAATCGTAATGACCACTGACGACGTAGATCCGATCGCTCGATTCAGGTTGCGTTCCTTTCAACGTGGCGACGACATTGGTGATGATCGTCGGCTGCGGCACTCGTGGCGCCTTCTGTTGCTCGTACGACTGCTTCTCGACAGTCATGCGGCCGCCCGACGCTTCAGCGGCTTTCAGAAACTCAGCGTAAAGCCAATCGCGCGCCGCGCCGATGCCACGCTTCGCATCGTCCTGTTCAGACAACGTGTTCCGGGTGCCGAATGAGACCAGCTTCCGGATCGTGGCCTCGATGTTACGCGCGTCGATCTCACGCACGATGTTGGCGATGGTCCGATTGCGAGCGCCGGCTGGTTTCTTGCGAGGTTGAGCAGCTAAAACGCTTGCCGCTAACAGGACGATAACGGTGCATTGAAAGAGTCGAAGCTTCATGGCAGGAGAGTATAAATCAATCCGCAGATTACGCAGATCTGGATCGCTCGTTACCGGATTCTGTAGGCGTGGCCCTTCCAGACGACAATGATCTCGCCGTCGAGCTCGTCGGCAATCCTTTTAATCTCCGGCTCATCTGCCACCAGGGCGCGATACTGTTCGGAGCCACGCTTGAGGTTCATCGCGCCGCGCGAAGAGTCGTAAGCAGTGTCGATCCAAACACCGCCTTGCTTGCGAAAGCGACGGCCGACTACGGTGCGAGTACCGGCATCGTTCTTGTCTTTTCCGGCGGCGTCATCTCGCTCGCCTGCTGGCCGGCTGTCAGCGATGCCAAGAGGTTGGGCCGCCCTGAGTCGAGTGGAAGGCGCCGACGCGACGGCTCCAGGTTGGGTAGCTTGTTTCTTGTTCTCCTCAGCAGCCTTTGCTGGTGGTGGAGGCTCGTTGGCAACGGCTACCTGATCCGCAGGTTTTTCTCTTCGCGCTTCAGCTTCCGTCTTCTGAACCTCGACAGCAGCAGCCGGTTTCGGAGCCGCGGGCGTCCCCTCCGGTGATGGTTGTTGTTCGACTTTCTTTGCCGCTGCGTTTTGATCGACGTCAGCGGTGACGGTGGTCACGGTTGGCGGAGCGTTTGGTGCTGGAGCGGCGCCGCTTTCCGCATCACTGCTCTGCGCTGTGCGTTTGTTCGCTGGCGACGCAGTCTCCGCAGGAGGATTGACGTATCCTGCACGCGAAGACGGCTCTGGCTGACTCGCAGGAATGGGTGCTTGAGCTTGCTCCTGCTGCGTAACCTGCGCGATCTGAGTGTTTGCTGTTGGCTGCTGCTGGCGCAAAACTATAAAACCGATCGCTGCAACGACGATCAATCCGAGCGCGGGCACTGCGTAGCGCAACACCATCGGCGAGAACAGACTCGCTAGAAACTTACTCAACGCTGACGGTGCGGAAACTTTCGCAGTCTCTTGCGCGGCAACGACGCCGGCCGACGAGCTGAGTTGCACGACGAGCTCTCGACAGCGCGCACACTCGGCAAGATGCTCCGTGTAACGCACGCGTGCCGCGGGTGGTAATACATTCTCCGCATACGAGCTGAGCTCGTCCGCATCGAGATGGTCAGTCGACGCGGACGTATGGGAAAG
>JADMIO010928713.1_pt1 | contig 11542 bp, 10 predicted proteins | sample 8958161 | NCBI WGS metagenome assembly JADMIO01 (sample SAMN16585339, study PRJNA669376) | soil metagenome | isolation source: Crop rotation soil | place: USA: Cullars Rotation, Alabama | collected 2011
GCATCAAGTCGGTCTCGTCAAACGCGGTTCGGACGGCGAATGCGTCTGAGAGGATCTGCGCGAGCCACGCGCACAGCTCCCGCTTCGTGCGCATCCGCGGCACCGAGCGGATCTGGAACGCGCGGCGACGGACGATCTCCTTCAGGCGATCGAGGGGGAGTGACTCCAGGTAGTCGGTAAAGCTCATAGGCAGGCATCCGGCAGACGCGAATCTGGAGAGTGTACCTGTGGACCAGGGACATGTCAAACTCGCTGATCGGCGGTGACGCGAGCCGCGTCCTCATTATGCCCAGTCGCATTCGGCCACAGAACCGCAACAGAAATCCGGTATAATTGCCTGTTCGTCTGTTATCATTAATCTCCAATTAGATTCAATAACTACCTATTGCATTCTCTAATCGCCTGTAATATAGTGGCGGACGGGCGATCACCCGCAGTATCACTTGTGGCGCCACCCGCACCGCGACCCACAGTTTGCTCAATTCTCCGTAAGACCGGACTCGCGAACCGGCGTAGAAACCAATCCATCTGCATCGCCGACGGACCCGGCCATGGACGCCGGCGTCCCGTTCGACACCACGATGTGCGGCCATTAGTCCCGGTAGTACTCTTTAAGGAGACTGCGCATGAGAGCAGAACGTTTGAAGACCCTCTTTCCCCTTGCCATCCTCACCATGGCGATCCTCACTGTCGCTCCGCGGGCCAACGCGGATATCGGCGACCCTGTCGTTGCACAATCGTGCGATGCGACGGCGCAAGTGGGACCGCCCGGCGGGGATTTCACCGCCGACGTCTACTACGAGGCTCCCAGCGGCCGCGTCCTGCTGGGGACCACCCACGCAGCCAACGGACCCGTCGATCTCTCCGGCTTCGAGACGGGCGACGAGATGGTCTTCTCGATCTACGTCCGCGACACCGGCCAGACTTATTACACCGGGCCGGCCTCCCGCAATCCGGACGGCATCGAGCACGCGAACGTCACCGTCTCAGAACACGTCGTCACGATCGGCTTCGAGGATCTGCCGGGCGGCGGAGACCTGGACTACGACGACGTCACACTCACCCTTACCTTCACGGACACCACGCCGCCGACGATCTCAGGCGTGTCGGTGGACAAGTCCGTCCTGTGGCCGCCGAACCATCAGATGGTAGACGTCGCGGTGAACTACACAGCCAGCGACTGCGATCCCAACCCCACCACCACGCTCACCGTCACCAGCAACGAGCCGGACAACGGCCTCGGCGATGGCGATACGGCGGGCGACATCGATGTCGTGGACAACCATCACGTCCGGCTGCGCGCCGAGCGCTCCGGCAAGGGCGCGGGCCGCGTATACACGATCACGATCACCGCCACCGACTCGTTCGGCAACAGCTCCACGAGCACGGTGACCGTATCGGTGCCGCACGACAAGAAGTAACTCGTTCGCTCAGCACAGCATTCAGCCCCGCTCGGCGACCTGCCGCGCGGGGCTCATGTTTGTTGCGTTCAATTTAGCTCGCGGATCGGGCGCGCAGGATCGTCCTCTCGAGTAGTCTCCGCACCGGAAAGGACCCCGCGCCATGAAGCTGCTCGCCGCGCTCGCCGTGCTCTCTCCGCTCTCCACCTCCGCCGCACCATCTTACTTCGACGAAGACCACCGCGAGCAGATCAACGGGACCACGCTGCACTACCGGGTGCGCGGGTGGGACCGGAACAACCCCTACCTGCTGATCCTGCACGGTGGGCCGGGGTCGTCGGCGCTCGAGTTCTTGCCGTGGGGCACGCTGCTCGAGAAGAAGCTGAACGTGGTGTATCTGGATCAGCGGGGCTCCGGGCTGTCGGCGCGGGTGACGTTCAAGACCCCGGGCAAGCCGACCGCGGAAGAGGCGCGCGGGTTCACGTTCGAGGATGCGGTGCGGGACATCGAGGGCGTGCGGGAAAAGCTTGGGGTCGACCGCTGGTTCGTGCTGGGGCATTCGTTCGGCGGGATGGTGGGCGTGGAATATGTGACCGCCTACTCGGAGCACGTGCGGGGGTACATCCACATGAACGGGCTGCTCTCCATGCCGATGATCAATCGGGATTGGCTGGACTATGCAGAGCGCGCCGTGACGAAGACCGCGAAGACCGCCACCGGTGAGGAGAAGGTGCGCGTGGGCGAGGTGCTGAGGAACGTCCGCGCACTCCGGGCCGCCCCGCCGGACGAGCTGAACCGCAAGATCGGTCCGATGGTGATCAGCAAGATCACCCCCGAGCGCATCCGCGATCGATACCAGGCGTCCAACGTCTACGACGGTCGCATCGACGCTGAGGTGCTGGCGAAGTACAAGATCACGCCGGACGCGCTAGGGGCGCCGGAGCCGGGAGCGTCGCTCGACTACAACGAGGGGCTGGCGGAGCGCGAGGTGCTGCCGCTGCTCGGTGACATTCACAGTCCCACGCTCATTATCACGGCGGCGTCGGACCCCATCATCCCGCCGAAGCGCGCCCGGCTGATGCACTCGCAGGTGGCCGGCTCGCGGCTGGTCCTCATCCGCGATGCGGGACACGAAGTCTACAAGGACCAGCCCGCCGAAACGGCCGCGGCTATCCTGCGCTTCACGCAGTCGGTGCGATCGCCGCAGAGTTTGGTTGCCTGCCGGGCGCGGTAAGGCGCGCGGCTTCCGGAGTGGGTATCCTTACCGGTGACAATAACGGGGAATTCACTCGGGAAGGTGAGAGCATGGAGACGCGCAGGATCGGCAGCCTGGAGGTTTCGGTCGTCGGGCTGGGGTGCAACAACTTCGGAGGGCGGCTGGATGCAGATCAGACTGCCGAGGTCGTGAACGCGGCGCTGGATGCCGGCATCAACTTCTTCGATACGGCGGACATTTACGGCGGCACGAAGAGCGAGGAGTACCTGGGCTACGCGCTCAAGGGGCAGCGCGACCGGGTGATCCTCGCCACCAAGTTCGGCATGCGGGTGGACGACGACCGGCCCGGCGGCGCCAAGCAGGACTACATCCGCCGCATGGTCCACGAGAGCCTCCAGCGCCTCCAGACCGACCGGATCGACCTCTACCAGCTCCACGCGCCGGATCCCACCACGCCCATCGCGGACACGCTCGCCACGTTGAGCGACCTGGTGGCGGAGGGGGACGTGCGGGAGATCGGCTGCTCCAACTTCAGCGTGCAGCAGCTCCAGGAGGCGGAGCAGGCGGCTCGCGGTGTGAAGTTCGTCAGCGTGCAAAACGAGTACAGCCTGCTCGACCGGACACCAGAGAAGGACGGCGTGCTGGAGGAGTGCGCGCGGCAGGGTCTCGGCTTCCTTCCCTACTTCCCCCTGGCCAGCGGGCTGCTGAGCGGCAAGTACCGCAAGGGCCAGCCGCTGCCGGAAGGCGCGCGCATCACCGAGAAGAACGCCGACCGGTGGATCAGTGACCGGCGGATGGATATGGTGGAGGCGCTGATCGCGTTCGCAGAGGCGCGCGGGCACACCATCCTGGAGCTGGCCTTCTCGTGGCTGCTCGCGCATGGGCCGGTGGCATCGGTGATCGCCGGGGCGACGAAGGTGGAGCAGATCGCGGCGAACGTGGGCGCGGCGGGCTGGAAATTGTCGGAAGACGAGATGGGGGAGGTTGGGCGGATTCTCGGCCCGCTGTAGGGCTGCCCGGCTTCGCCTGCCCCCGGCCGGGAGTGGCGTGTTCCGAGCGACCCCAGGATTGGAAATCCGGGTCTGGGATTACGCATGACGGCCCCAGGATTGAAAATCCGGGTCTGGCATTACGAAGTCCGCCTTCGCGGACTATCGATCTATATTCCTAGTCCGCGAAGGCGGACTTCGTAGTGCCAGCGCGGAATTCCATTCCTGCGTTCCCCGCGGAATTCCATTTCTGTGGCCATTCCCATCACCGCCGCGCCACCGACGGATCGCGCTCCTTCGGCAGCCGATACCACACCTCGTCCAGCCTCGCCATCTCTTCTTCGTCCAACACCAGGTCGACGCCCTGCAGGCTGTCCCGCAACTGCTCCGGTCGGCTGGCCCCCAGGATCGCGCTCGTAATGCCGGGCTGCGCGAGCACCCAGGCGAGCGCCACGTGCGTCAGGCTCTTCCCGCGCCCGGAGAACCACCGCTTCAGCTCGGTGACCTCCTCCATCACGGCGTCCTTCCAGTAGCGTTTCCGGTACAGCTCCCCGGCGTGGTCCAGCGAGAAGCGGGTGCCGGCCTGCACCTGCGCGCCCTCCTCGTACCGTCCCGTCAACATCCCGCCGGCCAGCGGGTTGTAGGCGATCACGCCCACGCCGTTCGCGCGGCAGGCCGGCAGGATCTCGTCCTCGATCATGCGGAAGAGCACGTTATAGCGTGGCTGGTGGCAGTCGTAGCGCGCCAGGCCGAGCTTGTCCGACCGCCAGAGCGCCTCCATGAGCAGGTGGGCCGGGTAGTTTGAGCAGCCGATGTAGCGCACCTTCCCCGATCGTACCAGGTCGTCGAACGCCTGCAGGGTCTCGTCGACCGGCGTGGAGAGGTCCGGCGCGTGCGACTGGTAGAGGTCGATATAATCGGTTTGCAGCCTCCGCAGGCTATCCTCGCAGGCGCGCAGAATATGCTTGCGGCTGAGGCCCTCGTCGTTCGGTTTCGGGCCCATGGCGCCGCGGCATTTGGTGGCGAGCACGATCCGGTCCCGCGCTCCGCGCTCCTTGAGCCAGTTGCCGACGATCTCCTCGGTGCGGCCTACGCGCTCCATCCCGCCGCCGAGAGGATAGACGTCGGCGGTGTCGAAGAAGTCCACGCCGGCCTCGTCCGCCACGTCCATGATGGCAAACGACGTCGCCTCGTCCGCCTGGTTGCCGAACGTCATCGTCCCGAGGCAGATCTCGCTCACTTTCAGGCCGGTCCGGCCCATGGATTTCGTTTTCATGTGCACCTCTCTTCCGAGAAACGTGACGCTACTGGCGGCTCTCCTCATTCTAGCCCCAATCGGGCCGCTCCCGGCATCGGGCCAGAACGTTCCCGCGACCCGTCCGCCGAAACCGTCGCCGAGCGTTACCTTCTCGGCTCCTGCCATGCCTGCGGGTCGGCTCATCCCTCTCCTGGCGCGGTCGGCCGGTGCGAATCTCACCTGCTCTGACGAGCTTGCGGCGGACGTACTACTGCTGCAGGTGAAGGACCGCCCCCTGGACGAGGTCCTGGCGAAGCTGGCGAAGGCGGACTCCGCCGAATGGCTGCCGGCAGTGGGTGGTTTCCGCTTCAGCCGATCGCCGGAAATGGTGGCCGGGCTCCGCCGAAAGGAGCTGTCGCGGGCCGAAGAGGCACTCTGGCACGAGCTGAAGCCGATGTTTGATGCCTGCTCGGTCACGGTCTCGCCGGCGCGCGCACAGGAGGTGGTTCGCGCCCGCGCCCGCCTGCGAGAGTCCGACTCCGAGGCGGCTCGCCCGGAGCCGGCGAAACCGAAGCCGGGGCAGGAAACTCCCGAGGATCGCCTCCGACGCCTCGACTCGCTCCACCCCGACGTGCGCTTCTCCGCGAAGTGTCTGCGTGACATCGGCGTCGCGAGGATCGCCGCCATGGAGACCGGCGACCGGTTGGTCTACTCCACGGACCCCACATCCATGCAGCGCGCGCTGAGCCGCCGGGCCATGGAATGGATGCTCCAATACCGCGCGGAGCTAACCGTTTGGAACCGCGCGCGTGAGCGTCTTGCCGCGGAACAGGCTGCGCGAGCGCCCGCAAAGGAGAAGAAAGAGGACGAAGAGTCCACCGATGACGACGACTCCAGCCCGCCATACGGCGAGAAGTCCTTCATCAAGAGCGTGCCCGAGGAGCCGGAGACGGACGCTCCCCGCGGCCCTGCCGCGCGCGTGCTCGTCATGCTCACGTGCACCGACTCGGAATCGGTTCAGCTCGATATCGAGGTGCTCGACGCGCGCAACCATAAGCTGCTGAGCCTGCAGAGCTTCGATCTGCTGAGCTTCTCGGTGGAGGCGGACGAAGAGGCCGGCGCCGCCCCGGCAAAAAACGGGCCGATGGTGGAGCTATCGCCCGTCGCGGCCCTCTTCACGAAGACCTACTCCCAGGCGCCGCCCTGGTCTCCCGAGCGCAGCCGGTCTTGGATCGATCCGTCCTTGCTGGAGCAGATCCTGCGCCCCGAGCAGCATGACCCGCTCGACCGCGCCCCTGCGGACGGATTCCGGAGCGCCGCGAAGGCGAAGGCGCTGAACCTGGCCGTCTGCCTGACCGATGACCTGCTCGACTATCTCACCGTCGTGAATCGCTCCGCCGGGGTGTCCGTGCCCGATTTCCTCGCGGACGCGAAAGGCTATATGCAGCTGGCAACGGAAGACGGATGGCTGTTGGGCGGACCCACCGCACCGCTTCGGGCGCAGCGCAACCGCGTGCCCCGCGCAGCGCTCGGCGGCCACTTCCGCGCCATCTGGGAACGCGGCCGCACAACCATCGAGGAGCGCGCCACCCTGCAGTCCGTCTTATCCGACGATGCTTCGAGCGCCATCCTCGACCGTCCGCGGGCGATCCTCACCGGCGAGCGCCCGAGGCATGCGTCGCAGGGAACACGCCTGCTTGGCCTCTACGGTTGGCTCTCCCAGCTCCAGCGCGACCGGCTCTTGAGCGGCAGCCCGGTGAGCTACGGCTCGCTGAGCATCCCCCAGCGCCGATTGGCGAACCGCCTCATCTATGGCTCGCAGGACGACTACACGGTGACGGGGCGCGAGGGGCCGCCCTGGACCGGCGATCTGGAGGATGAGCAGACACTTCTCGCGCCGAACGGGCTCATCCCGGCGTGCGGAATACGTGCGCGCAAGGACAAGGAGACCTGGGTACAACTCATCGACCCGACCAAATCGGGGCGTGGCAGGGTGTTCGCGACGGTCCGCGAGACGTACGAGAACGACTTCGCGGAGATCGTCGCTGCTCGAAAGGCGCCCACGGACGGCTACGAGTCGCTGCTCTGCGAGGTGCGCACGGTCACCCGGCTCCACCTGGAGGCGGACATCTGCCCCTGGCGCTGGCTGACTTACGATTACTTCGAGGAGCCGGACTCGGCCACCGAGGCTCCGGTGCCCCAATCGAAGCTGCCGGCAGACCTCCACGAGCGGGTGAAGAAGGCGATTGAGCGGTTCCGCGAGGAGAGCAAGTGGGGTTTACCGAGCGAGGAGGGGAACCCCACGTTCAGCCCGCCGGAAACGTCACGGTAACGCAGCCACCGCCGTCCTTCCGATTCTCGAATCGGACCGATCCCTGCAGGTCCCACTCGGCCAGCGAGCGCACCAGCTCCAGGCCGGCGGTCTCCATCTCATCCGGTTCGAACTCCGTGGGGAAGCCGGGCCCGCCGTCCTCGACCGCGAGTTCCGCGTTGCCGCCGGTTCGCCGCAGCGACACCGAGATCGGCCCGTCTCCGTGCTTCACGGCGTTCGCCACCAGCTCGTTGGCGATCAGGCTGACGGCCGCGCCCGCGCTCACGCTGGCGCGAATCTCCTCCGCGGACAGCGTCATCTGACGGCCCATCATCCCCTCCAGCATGGGGATCAGCCGCTCCAACGCCGCCTTCAGCGAGACGGAATTGACGCCGGGGTCGGTCTCGCCCTGCGCGGTGAGCAGGTCGTGGATGGCGGCCAGCGCGCGGATGTGCTGCTCGATGGAGCGGATGTCCTCCACGCGCACCATGCCGTCACGCTGCCGCATCACCTGCATGTCCAGCAGCGCGATGACCGCCTGGAGGCTGTTCTTTACGCGGTGGTGCGTCTCGCGCATCGCGCGCCCGAGCCGCACGTTCAGCTCGCGCACCTCGCGCTCCGACTGCTCCGCGCGCCGGCGGTGTTCCGCGCGGTCCATTGCGGAACGGATGGCGAGCGGTACACGCGGATACTGTGACGGCTTCTTGACAATATAGTCGTCCAGCCCGGACTTCAGCGCCTCGACCGCCACCTCCTCCGTCCCCGTGTTCGTGAACATGATGACTGGGACTTCCGGGTAGCGCTCCTTGATCCGGTGGAGCGCCTTCAGCCCGTCCGTCCACCGGAGCTGGTAGTCCGTCACCACGACGTCGAACTGGTCGCTATCAAGACGCTCATCGAACCCCGCCGCGTCGAGGATCTCGATGGTCGTCGAGCCGGGCAGCTCGCGGTCGATCTCGCGGCGGATGAGCGCCCGGTCGTCCGGGTTGTCTTCCAGGAGCAGAATGTTCAGCGTACTCGTTTTCATCTGCGTACGGGTCAGGGAGTGTCGATGGCCGGCGGCTGGTTGAACCGGAGCCAGTAGAGCCCGAGCGCGCGGGTCATCTCCAGCATGTCGTCCGGCGACACGGGCTTGACGAGGTAGGAGTTGACATACTCGCCATAGGCGCGATCCACGTCCGTGTGCTCGCGAGATGAGGTGAGGACGACGACCAGGAGCTTGCGGAGGGTGGGATGGCTGCGGATCCACTTCAGGACTTCGAGGCCGGAGAGGCGCGGCAGCTTCAGGTCAAGCAGCACCAGGCGGGGAAGGGGGTAGCGCTCACGGTCCTGGAAGGCGCCCTCGCCGGAGAGGTAGGCCACCGCCTGCTCGCCGTCCGTCGCGACCTCCAGCGGATTCGCGATGGCGGCGCGCCGGAACGCACGCTGCACCAGCAACACGTCGTTCGGATCGTCTTCCACCAGCAGAACGGTCGAATCGCTCAATCCGCACCCCCGAAACGCCTCACCGAACCACGTCACACCTTCGCCAGCTCGAACCAGAAACGGCTGCCTTCGCCCGACTGGGAATCGACTCCCGCCCGCCCGCCCATTCGCTCCACGCCCTTGCGGACGATCGCCAGCCCGATCCCCGTGCCGGGATAGCGGTCAATGCCATGCAGCCGCTCGAAGACGCGGAAAATGCGCTCGAAATGGTCGGGCTCGATCCCGATGCCGTTGTCCACTACCCATACGCGAACCGTGCCGTTCAGTTCCTCTGCGCGGACCGTCACGCGCGGGGTGACGCCCGGCGCGGTGAACTTCAGCGCGTTGGAGACGAGGTTCGCCAGGACCTGCACCAGCGTCTGCCGGTGGCCGAGCACCTCCGGCAGCGGCGGCTCGACGGTGACCGTGGCGCCCTTCGACCGGATGCGCTCCGACATCTGCTCCATGGCCTCTTCCAGCGCGGATTGGAGGCTGACGGGCCGCAGCTCCATCTCCACGCGGGCCAGGCGGCTGTACTCCAGCAGGTCGTGGATCAGCACGTCCATCCGCTCCGCCGCGCCGGAGATGCGGTCGGCGTAGTCGCGGCCCGTGTCGTCCAGGCGGTCGCCGTAATCCTCCCGCAGCGCGTGCGCGAACCCCTGCATGGCGCGCAGCGGTGCCCGCAGGTCGTGCGAGACGGAGTATGCGAACGACTCGAGCCCCTCGTTCGCCTGCTGTAGCGCCTGGGTTCGCTCCTCGACCTTCTGTTCGAGCGTGGAGGTGAGAGAGCGCAGCTCCGCGAGAGCAGTCCCGTAGGAGCCGGTGACGTGCTTGAGCTGAGCGCGCGCTGCCGCCGCGAGTACGACCCCCAGCAGCAGGGAGAGGCCGATGGCGGACACGAGCACCGCCCGGGCATTCCGCTGCGCGCTATCCGAGCGCTCATCGCGCAGCGTGGACCCAATCCGGATCAGCTCGTCCGTCCGGCGGCGGATCTCGTCCATCAGCCGCTTGCCCTCGCGGTTCTCCTCCAGTCCGTTCGCCAGGGCGCCGCCCTGCCGCAGCGCGATCATCCGGCGCGCATAGACCCGCCAGTCCTCCGTAGCGCCGATCAGTCCTTCCACCCGCGCGATCTGCTCCCTCGCGATCATGGCCTCCTGCACCAACCGCCACTCGGATTCGATAGCCGCGGAGCCTCGATCATACGGCTCGAGGAACTCGCGATTGCCCGTCAGGAGGTATCCGCGCAGCCCCGTCTCCATGTCGATGAGCAGCCGCAGGCAGTGGTTCGCGCGCGCGATGGTGAGGTCGGAGCGGTCTACGCGGTCGGCCGCCTCCAGCAGTCCGTGAACCTGCCAGACGAGCGTGCTCGCCAGCGCCGCTAACAGCGAAACCGGGAGGAAGATAGAGTATCGGAGAAGACGGGCGAAGCGTGCTTCGCTGATGGGAGAGAAACGCATGAGTCGGCACTCGTCGGGAAGTGCGCAAATGGTTGGGGAAGACGGTGTTACACGCTATACTGGCGAACGCCTGGGGTGGTTCCGTCCGGTTGCAGCGTGGGGCGCATGTCCTAGGAGTGAGGTCAGCGGCTGCGGCGTGTCATCCCGAGCGGAGTGAGCGACGCTCTGCACAACTTTCTCGCGTTACACGAACGTCAGCGAACGCAGTCGAGGGATCGATTGCTGCTCGAAACCAGTTCCGTACAGCGACCGATCCCTCGACTACGCGGGCTTACCTCCTGCGCGCGGTCGCGTTCTGTGCGCTGTCGCCCGCTCCGCTCGGGATGACAGTCCCAGCATGCGTGCGTTCGAACGGACATGTAACCGAGATCGCAATTCTCGTTTCCATTCGCCCCCAATAGCAGTCTACTGCATCAGGAGGAACACGCCATGAAACGCAATCGCCTCGCCACGTTGCTGACCGCGCTCGCCTGCCTGCTGCTGGCCGCCAATCTCGTGATTTCGCTACGCGGAACACCCGCGTCTGCGCAGACGCTCGGATCGAGGGACGACCAGAAGCCGTTCCGCGTCCAGCCGTCGAACCTCGGCCAGGACCTGGAGGACCGGCTGAACGCGATGGCGAGCCGAGGGTACCGCCCGCGGCAGATTCTGACCGCGAACGGCACCCCAACAACGTGGGTGGTGTATGAGAAGGAAAGGGATCCCGCCGCGCGCACGGCCGACGGTGGTCCGTAGGGCTCAGGTGGTGGCGACGGGAGGATCGAGGAAGCCGCGCACGTCCAGGTGGATCTTCTTGCCGGAGCGCTTGGCGGCCTCCTTGACGACCGTGCGCATCGCGTTCGCCACGCGGCCGTCCTTGCCGATGGCGTAGCCCATGTCCGGCGGCGCCACATAGACCAGGTACTTGGTCGCGTCCAGCTCGATCTGCTCCTCGACGCGCACCTCCGCCGGGGTCGTAACGACCGCGCGGACCATCGACAGGATCAGTTCCCTGATCGACTGCTCGCCCTCGATACCCTCGATCATACTTATCATCTCGCCCTCATGCAGCGGTTTTGCCGGTTGGTGGATTCGCGCTCGGGTGAGCGCCGGGGGGTTGCGCAGGGGGCACGACGTATACCCGCGACCGGCAACCGGATGCCCCCGAGCTGCGCGGGCCGCTCCACGAAGGAGACGGCGCGTTGGAGCTGCTCCCCGCTGGGCTGGAGGCCGGCGAAAGCGGCCATCTGCTGGGCGAGCGCGTCGGGGCGCACCAGAAGGTCTTCGTAGTGAATCTCGAGATAGTTCCCCACGAGCCGATGTGCGCGAACGGATTCGCCCACATACAGCTCCACGAGCCGGTGGTAATGCGCCCGCCCGAACGGCTGGTCGGTGGCCGGCCGCGGCAGACTGCCTATCCGTCGTCGGAAGGCCGCAACCGCGTAGGCCGGGTCGGTCAGCACTCGGTGGAGGCGGCTCTCCACTCCCG
>JADMIO010950834.1_pt1 | contig 11542 bp, 6 predicted proteins | sample 8958161 | NCBI WGS metagenome assembly JADMIO01 (sample SAMN16585339, study PRJNA669376) | soil metagenome | isolation source: Crop rotation soil | place: USA: Cullars Rotation, Alabama | collected 2011
AGGTGAGCCAGTGTGATTACATTTGCGGCCTAACTGTGGCCAGTCCAGTTACGCTGGAGTCACTAGTATTTAGGTGACACTATAGAAGCGGCCGCGACAACTTGTCCACGTGGAATTCTAAGCTTAGGATCCCAATGTGCTGGAAAGATCTGGCCTTCCTCTCACGGCGCAACCTTGCCCCGACCTTCGACCCGATCCAAAACCACATGGACCTCACAAAGGACGTGAAGGTCTACTTGCTGACGCTTTCAAAGGACACCCCTTCTCCCCTCAGGTCGAAGCTAGACGACGAAGGCATGGCGGAGGCAAAAGAGGAGCCGAAAGCTTCTTTCCGCATCGATGCCGACGGCTTATATGGAAGGTTTGTCGAGTTGCCGATCGCTGCTGGCAATTACGCCCAATTGGAGTTTGCGAACGATCGCGTTCTCGTCCGAGAAGGAACGGACAACGAGATTCGCTTCTACGATCTGAAAGCGAGGAAAGCAGGCACGTTGGCAGCCGCTGCTCCCGGTATGCGATTGAGTAGCGACGGAAAACATCTTCTGATTGCGGCCGGCGCCAATTTGCGGCAGATCGATACGACGGGCGAGAACGACACCCGTATCGGCTTTGCCGGCCTGCAGCTCAGGATCGATCCGAAGGCGGAGTGGAAGGAGATGTACTGGGATGCTTGGCGGCATATTCGCGACTACTTCTATGTCGCGAACATGCACGGGGCGGATTGGAACGCGATCGGCAAGAAGTATGCGGAGATGCTCCCGAGCGTCCGCTCTCGAGACGAGTTGGACCTTCTCATCCGGTGGATGCAGGGCGAGCTTTCGATCTCCCACTCCTTTATCGGCGCCGGTGACGTTCGCTCGCTCGTCCGGCCCGCTCGCCCATCGTTCCTTGGAGTTGATCTGGAACCGGCGGAGAATGGCTACTATCGCATCACTCACATCTTGAGAGGGCGTGACTTCGACGCCAATGAGCGCTCGCCCCTCGCAGAGCCTGGGCTTGGAGTTAAGGAAGGCGACTATTTGATCGAGGTCGGAGGAAGGCCGGCCAAAGTGGCCACGCCGTGGCGCGAGGCGCTACTCGGCCGTGCGGGCCAATTGGTGACGATCAAAGTGAACGGCACGCCTTCCCAAACCGGCGCCAGATCTGTGGAGATCAAACCGGCTGCGAATGAGACGCGCATGCGGTGGTGGGACTGGGTAGAAGGCCGCCAGCGCTATGTGGACAAGGCTTCGGGCGGCAAGCTCGCCTACGTCTACATGCGGGCGATGGTGGCCGACGACATGGCCGATTTTATCCGCCAGTATTTCCCGCAAAGAGGCAAAGAGGGCCTCGTTATGGACGTCCGTTTCAACACGGGGGGGAACGTATCCGACTACGTAATCACGATCCTAAAGCAGAAGGGGATGGCCTTCTGGAACCAGCGTAGCACCACCGTTCCGTGGACGCGGCAAGGGGACTTCTTCCCCGGACCGATGGCTTGCCTGCAGAACGAGTTCAACTATTCGGACGGCGAGGAGTTTCCTTACTACTTCCGCGCGATGAAGCTTGGGCCAGTAATCGGGCGACGTACGCGCGGCGGCGAGGTCGGCTCCGATCCGGCCTGGCCGCTTGTGGATGGCGGAACCATCAACGTGCCGAACTACGGCATGTTCTCGCCCCAAGAGGGCTGGGTTATCGAGGGCCACGGCGTCGATCCGGATATCGAGGTGCTGAGCGACCCCAACGCCTGGGCGCGAGGCAAGGATCCGCAGCTCGATAAGGCGATCGAGTACCTGATGGACCAGATCGCGAAGAACCCATTCAAGCGCCCAACCTTCCCGCCGGATCCGGTGCGGATCAAGTCGGGTGGTGGGGGGTAAATCGGCCTGCTGGAAGTAGCATTGGCGTCCCGCCAATGAAAAGCCTGCTATGGAACGGGTGTTACCAAGTAAGCAAATTGCTTTGATTGTCATCCTTGAGGAATCGAAGGACCTGATCCCGGTCTGTTCCCCTTGTGAAGCATGCAACAGCCGTTGTCAGGTCCTTCGCTCCGCTCGAGGATGACAGTCCGAAACAAGTGACTCTTATCAGCGCAGCATCGCTGCCACCTCTGAATGTCCGCCCGCCTCAGCAACCTCCGCCGGGGTTTGCCCTTGCGCGTTCAGCGCGTTGCGAGCCGCGCCTAACGCAAGAAGAACCCGCGTGCTCTCCACCTGACCACCTGCAGCCGCGACGTGGAGCAACGTGCCCCACTCGCTCCTGGCGTGGACGAGCGAGGGATCGGCTTGAAACCTCGCGATCCAGTTTCGAGCGGGAAATCCCCAACCGATAAGCACCATGAGAGCGAATGCCTTAGGCGTCGCTCGATAGGTTGCATCGAGCAGATCGTCGGAGCCGCCCCGTTCCCTTAACAAGGCGCAGAGCTCTGGATTCCCCGAGAACTCGGCCCATGCCAAGCAGGACGCTCCGGCAAAGCCAAGCCAGTTGGGGTCGGCGTCGTGATCGAGGAGCCATCTGGCCACCTCCAACCGATCAGCGCGGCAAGCCATGTAGAGCGCGTCCGACACTTGGTCCTGAGGGTTTGGCGGAGGAGTCGGAAGCCGTTCGCCGGACGCAGAGTAGCGGCTGCTTCCTGTGCGGCTGGGATTCTTAATAAGCTTGCCGTCCCGCCAGAAGGCTTGAACGAGCGGCAAAACTCCCAAGCCTGCGGCACTGAAAAGATCTGGCTTCGCCCCCAACTCCACCAGCTTAACCGCGGCCGCGAATGACCAGCATGTCACCGCCCAAGACAGCGCAGAATGAGCCGAACCGCCATAGCGCGGCTCCATTTGGGCCCCAGCCTCCACAAGAAGCTGGATCATGGCAGGATCGTTGTATTCGGCAGCCTCGTGAAGAGGCCATGAGCCGCCGCCGAAAGGTGCTTTCGCCAATCTGGGCGTTTCCGTTAGCAGTTTGCAAAGCTGCTCGGTTTCGCCATCGCGGATCGCGACTCGAAGAGCCTCTTGCTTCACGGCAAAGGCCATCTTTGGCCAACTCTCGAAGCCATAACTCTTCGCAAGGGCGAACTGAGCCGCCGTCAAAGAGGGATGAGGGGTTGATCGCTGAAGCTCTTTCGCCTGCTTGCGAAGCTGCTCGATGCTGGCCTTATCGGGAAGTTTCCCCGGTGAGTCCGAAGTCGACATTTTTGAACCTCCATGCCATAACCGGCGGTCCGCAAACCGGCGGCATTTCGGTTGGATGCGCCGACGAATAGATAAGGGTGGACTCAGCCCTTTCCGCGGACCCGGATGCGCCCCTTGCGCAAATGCATTGTAACATCACACGCGGGCTGCCGATCTCGCAACAACCGTTAGATGCGCTTATACACGACAAAGGCCTTGTGGCCCCTCGTGAGCTTTGGCGGTTCAGGAGGCCTTCCTCATGAGCGGTCAGTCCGCGAATTACGGTCACATGCATTTGCGGCGCGTCCCTCGGGGTGAGCGTAGAAGATTCACTCCGCCACTGGATGACCGTATAACGTCTCTCCCATATCGGTGAATACTAGAGCTTCCGTGAAGGCGCGCACTCCCATGCTGCAGCAGTACTTCAACGCCAAGGATGAGCATCCTGGCGTGATCCTTGCCATGCGCGTCGGAGACTTCTACGAGTTCTATGGCGAGGATGCGGAGACGGCCGCCGGCGCTCTGGAGATCACCCTTACTGGGCGTGAGGATGGTGGCGAGCGGATTCCGATGGCGGGGGTGCCTTTCCACTCGGTTGAGAAGTATCTGGCCCGCCTCCTTCAAAAGGGATTGAAAGTCGCTCTTTGCGATCAGCTCGAGAATCCAAAAGAGGCGAAGGGGCTCGTCAAGCGAGGCGTAACGCGTGTGCTGACGCCGGGCACCCTCATGGAAGATTCGATGCTGCCGGCTAGCGCGAACAACTTCCTCGCCGCTATCTGCGTGCAAGACGGGCGCGCCGGACTCGCCACCCTCGACCCCTCCACCGGCGAGTTCGTAGTGACGGAACTCGACGGGGAATTCGAGGAGAAGCTGATCCAGGAGCTAGGGCGGATCAGACCATCGGAACTGCTTGTAGGGCCCACAGCGGGCGTTTTCGGAGAAGTGGCGGCGAGTGGATTAGGCTCCGCGGTCACGGAACTGCAGCCCACGTCTGCGGAGAGAGCGGCGCGAAGGCTTATCGATCAGTTCGGTGTTTCAAACCTGCACGGATTTGGTTTGGACGACAAGCCGAGCGCTGTCGTCGCGGCCTCCATGATCCTCGCATACGCGGAGAAGAACCGCCTCCCACTCTCTCACGTCGACACGATCTCTTCCTATTCGGTAGACGGCTTTATGCGGCTAGACCCAGCCACTCGGCGGTCGCTGGAGCTGACGCAGAACATGGCGGACGGATCGCGCAAGTTCACCCTCCTTTCTGTAATCGACGAGAGCGTCACCTCGATGGGATCCAGGCTGATGCGGCGGTGGATCGAGCAGCCCCTGCTGGACAAGAAAGAGATCACCTCCCGCCAGGAGGCGGTCGAGAGATTCCTATCCCATCAGCTTGTGAGAGGCGACGTCCGCGACGCCTTATCGCGCCTGTCGGACCTTGAGCGGTTGGTATCGAGAACTGCGACCGGCCTTGCCGGTCCCCGCGACCTCGCGGCCCTACGTTCCTCCCTGTTGACGCTACCGATTCTCGCCGATCCGCTGCGAAAGGTGGGCCTTGGCCGGATACAAGAGCTTCGGGAGATGATCAGCGACCATTCTGAGATCGCTTACCTTCTCGACACGGCCATCGTTCCCGAACCGCCTCATACCTTAAGGGAAGGCGGCGTGATCAAAGCGGGTTATGATCCCGAACTGGACAAGCTCCGAGACCTCTCAAAGAACGGCAAGAGCTATATTGCGAGCCTCGAGCAGAAGGAGCGCGAGAAGACAGGTATCTCTAATCTCAAGGTTGGATTTAATTCGGTTTTTGGCTACTTCCTAGAGATATCGAAATCACAGCTCGACCGTGTCCCCGCCGACTACATCCGAAAGCAGACCACGGCGAACGGAGAACGCTACATCACCGCGGAGCTAAAAGAGCACGAGTCGCTGGTGCTTGGCGCGCAGGAAAAAGCCGTCGCCCTTGAGAGCGATCTCTTCTCTCGCGTCCGGCTGCGCGTGGCTGAGCACTCCCGCGTCCTCCTTCAGACCGCACGCGCCCTCGCGGAGATCGATGTGCTGTCGTCTCTAGCTGAAGTCGCCTCCCGTAGAGGCTACATCAAGCCTGAGATCGCGGACGAGGACCTGCTGCAGATACATGCGGGGCGGCACCCGGTGGTGGAGGCGAGCACGAGCGCGTTTGTGCCGAACGATACGGGCCTTGGGGATGAGGGAGGTGATGCAGGAGACGGGGGCAGCTCAACTCCATCGCAGCGAGTCATCATCCTGACCGGCCCAAACATGGCCGGAAAGTCCACCTTCCTTCGCCAGAACGCCCTGATCGTTCTTCTCGCGCAGATGGGCTCGTTTGTTCCTGCTAAAAGCTGCCGCGTTGGGCTCTGCGACCGCATCTTCGCCCGGATTGGGGCCAAGGACGAATTGGCGCTTGGCCAAAGCACCTTTATGGTGGAGATGGTTGAGAGCGCGAACATTCTCAACCATGCTACCGAGCGCTCGCTAGTGATTCTGGATGAAGTGGGTCGCGGCACGTCGACCTATGACGGGCTCGCTATCGCATGGGCGATGATTGAACACCTTGCGGGCATTGGAGCCAAGACCATGTTCGCTACCCACTATCACCAGCTTAACGCGCTCGCTGAGCAGATGCCGGGGGTGGCGAACTATCGAGTTGCGGTCGAGGAGTTCGGGGACGAGATCGTCTGGACCCACAGAGTGCTTCCCGGCGGAACCGACCGCTCGTACGGCATCCACGTCGCCAGGATGGCAGGCGTGCCGGGAACCGTGCTGAAACGTTCGCGACAGATCCTCGACGAACTGGAGCAGAAGGATCAAGCTCCTCAGGCGATCCCTTCCCAGACTCAGAAGCTTCAGATGACTCTGTTCGAATTCGAGGAGCCACCGGTCGTGAAGGAGCTTCAGGAGCTTGATGTAAACAGGCTCACGCCCATCGAGGCGCTACGGCTGCTCGATGAGTGGAAGCGTAAGTTCGCGAAATAGAGTTCTTCCCGGCGGATAATGTAGCCGTGCCTCAAGGTCGCCACGATTGGATAAAGATAGGCGCCTGCGCACTTTGTCTGGCCAGCGCATCCACCTACGGTGGGAATGGGGGAACCAAGGCGAACCTTCGCGACAGCCTGGTCATTCAAGCGGTAGCCGAGTGCGCTTACGCGGACAGGAGTTACAACCCAGCTGGAAAGGAGCCAATGTATGTCAGGGTTTCCCATTTGGCCGGCTACCCCATTAACGACAAAGACCCGGGAATACCGGGCGACTCGCTTGCGGACTTCGCTGCGCGCCAGAAGAATTCGATCGCGGGCTTTACCTTCACAGGAGTGAAGTCCCCTCACCTCGTCTTCCTCGACCGTAAGCACGGAGCCCCAAAGGTCGGGCTCTTTACCAACGCCGGCTTACCCGGCTATTCCAAGAGCGGCAAGAGCGCTTTTGTAAGAAGCGAACATGGTTTGTATGCCGGGCGGCACCGCGTCGTAGGTGAGTTCTGGCTAGAGCTTCACGGTCATATGTGGAAAGTGCGCTGGCACAAAATTACGGTCATTTTGTAAAGCGCCGCTGAGAACGTCAGTCGTTTTCCACAAAGGGTCGAAATAAGACGCATGTGTGAGTCAAAGTGCATTACACGCAACGCATGCGGACCATCCCGGCGTTGAAAGCCCTCTAACAAGAAGATGCCCGAGCCTGTCGACATCCCCGAGACCGAGATCCCTCGGCCCGAATATCCAAGGCCTCACTTCCAACGCGACGAATGGGTGAACCTCAACGGCGTTTGGGAGTTCACGTATGACCACGGCTCGCGGGGGCGCCGCATGGGCTGGTACGACGGCCGCGAATTCGACGGCCAGATCAGGGTGCCCTTCGCCTATCAGACGGAGCTTTCCGGCATCAACGACAAAGGTGTTCACGAAGTCGTTTGGTATGCGCGCACGTTCGAGTTTCGGGAAGAGTGGCTAGGCAAAGACCTTCTTCTTCACTTCGGAGCCGTGGACTACGCTTGCACGGTCTATGTGAACGGCATCGAGGTCGGCCACAACAAAGGCGGCCACGTACCATTCGAATTCGACGTGGCGCCTTATTGTCAGGTCGGAGATAACCGGCTGACCCTTCGCGTCACCGATGAGCTAGACCCCTTCCAACCTCGCGGAAAGCAGTCGAGCACCGGCCTTCCCCATGGGATCGACTATTACTGCACGACAGGGATCTGGCAAACCGTCTGGCTCGAGCCGGTAAGTCCGATCCGGATCGACAGTCTCAGAATCACACCCGTCATTCACGAACAGGCTTTCGAGCTGAAGATCTACCTTCACGCCCCCAGCGCGGATTGGATTGTAGAAGCAGAAGTCTTCGATAAGGACCAGCGTGTGACGGGAGTTTCGAAGCTCATCACGAGCGCAGCGGCGAGGCTGTTTATCAAGATTCCCGAGGCCAAGCTCTGGTCTCCCGACGATCCGCACCTGTACGACCTTTGCGTCCGGCTCAAGAAAAAGAGCGGCGAGGTCATGGATGAGATCACCTCCTACGTCGGATTGCGCAGCGTTGCGCTCCGCAAGGGCCACATGTGGCTCAATGACAAGCCTATTTATCTCAAGATGGTTCTTGACCAGGGCTACTGGGCGGAAGGCTATCTCACCGCTCCTTCCGACGACGCCCTTCGCGCCGACGTCGAGTGGGCGAAGCGATTTGGCTATAACGGGGTGCGCAAGCACCAGAAGATCGAAGATCCGCGCTGGCTTTACTGGTGCGACAAGCTCGGCATGCTGGTTTGGGGCGAGATGGCGAACTCGCGGGCCTGGTCGAGCGAGACCGAGGAGATGCTGCAGGCGGAATGGGCGCGAGCAGTCGAGCGCGACTGCAATCACCCCTGCATCGTCGCATGGGTGCCGGTAAACGAGAGCATGGGCTTTCCCGAGTTGGAAACGGGCCATCCCGGCCAGTACGCTTTTGTAGAGCGCATCGTCAACGCAACCCGCAAGCTCGACCCGGACCGGCCCGTGATCGACAACGACGGCTGGGAGCACACCGATGTCAGCGACATCATCGCTATCCACGATTACACGCCGACCTCCGAAGGTCTGCTCGAGCGCTACGACGCCACCCTGAAGGGCGGCGACTTGCCCGCCGCGACCTGGCTTGCCAATAAGCCGGTTTTCACCCGAGGATCGAGGCACTGGGGTCAGCCGGTCATGCTCACCGAAGTTGGCGGGTTCCTCTTTGTGCCCCCAGAGGTACCGGAAGATCAGCTTGACATGCTCTATTCGAACTATGGCTCCGTGAAGACCTACACGGAGCTGCTCAGCAAGTACCGCGATCTGATGAAAGGGATTGCGAGCCTTCCCTTTGTGACGGGCTTCTGTTATACGCAGCTAACGGATGTCGAGCAGGAGATGAACGGCCTCCTCACCTACGATCGCCAGCCGAAGGTTCCGCCTGAAGAGATCAAGTCTCTGCACGACGCCCTATTCCATCCCCGAATTCCCGCCAGCGTGACGGCTAAAGCGGGCTACTAACCCGTTTAGAAACCTTGCCTGGACTATTCAGGTCCAAGTGCCAGGGGACGCAATTTTGTCTCAAGTGATGCGGTGCGCGGCTATTACTTAGGGAGCTGATAACGCAAAAAAGATGACAGGCCCATGTGGAAAACCTGCAGTCTAAGACTTACAAATAGCTCCAGCGGCCGCTAATAGGCGGTCGCCGGCATTTATGAGGGGAGATTTCCAAATGGCCAACATGAATCCGCAAACCGATGGAACGGCTTCGGCGGCGCTGCAGTTCTGGGGCGGCGTCGAATGCACCGTAAACAGGGTCGGTGACCGGTATTTCGACCAGGTCAGGCGGAGCGGACATGTTTACCGGGCGAGCGATCTTGACCGCATATCAGAACTGGGGCTAAAGACGCTTCGCTATCCGGTCTTGTGGGAGCACACGGCGCCGGAGTGCCCCGAAGATTTCGACTGGTCGCGACAAGATCTGCGCATGGCAAGGCTTAAGGAGCTGGGTATCAGCCCTGTTGCGGGACTCGTGCATCACGGTAGCGGGCCGAAGTACACCAATCTGCTCGATCCACACTTCCCAGAGAAGCTAGCCTTTTATGCGAAAGCGGTTGCCACTCGCTACCCCTGGATCGAGCAATATACGCCCGTCAACGAGCCTTTGACGACTGCGCGCTTTAGCTGCCTCTACGGCCACTGGTATCCGCATCGATGTGACAGCCTCTCGATGTTGCAGGCACTGCTCAACCAAATGAAAGCCACCGTGCTTTCGATGGAAGCAATCCGCCAAGTGAATCCTGGCGCAAAGCTGGTGCAGACGGAAGACCTCGGCTTTGTGCAAAGCACGAAAAAACTGGCTTACCAAGCCAGGTTCGAAAACTTGCGACGCTGGCTAACGTGGGACCTTCTCTGCGGGAAAGTCGACCGCTCTCATCAGCTTTGGAAATGGATTATTGCCAAAGGCATCATGGAGCGCGATCTCGAATGGTTCCTGAGGAATCCTTGCCCACCTGATGTCATCGGCATCAACTATTACGTGACGAGCGAGCGTTTCCTCGACGAAAACCGGGAGCCGTATCCAGAGCACTCCCATGGTGGCAATGGCAAGCATTGCTATGCCGACATCGAGACCGTGCGGCTTGGCGACACTGAGCCCATCGGCGCGAAGCAGATATTGATCCAGGCTTGGCAACGCTACCGGATACCGATGGCTATCACGGAGGCTCATCTTGGCTGTACTCACGAAGAGCAATGCCGCTGGCTTAGATACATATGGGATGAAGCTAACGGTGCATATCGGGAGGGTGCCGATGTTCGCGCGGTCACGGTTTGGTCGCTGCTCGGATCGTACGACTGGAACTCTCTTCTCACCCAGAATATGGGGCATTACGAGAGCGGTGCCTTCGACGTCCGCGGCGGCATGCCGAGGCCAACTGCGCTTGCCGCAGAAGTGAAACGGATTGCGGGTGGTGAAGAATTGGCGGAGCGGGAAAAGGGCTGGTGGGAACGTCCCGTGCGAGCGATTTACCGGAACGTAGAGGAAACGTACGACTCGGAGGGTTACAGCCGTGCGCCGAGACCGATCCTCATCACCGGCGCTACCGGGACGTTGGGAAGATCCTTCGCTCGCATCTGTGAGCTTCGTGGCTTGTCGTACCGGCTGTTAAGCCGAGCGGAAATGGACATCGCGGATTCAGCTTCCGTACGCGCCGCTCTACGCGAGCATAAGCCTTGGGCGCTGATTAACACCGCGGGGTATGTCCGGGTCGACGACGCGGAGAGAGAGGAAGAGCTCTGTCTTCGTGAAAACACCCAAGGTCCCGCCATCCTTTCTGCCGAATGCGCAGAGCGCTCCTTAAAGCTTGTTACCTTCTCGTCGGACTTGGTCTTCGATGGGAAGCTGGGCTGGAGATACGTCGAATCGGATCGACCGTCCCCACTAAACGCCTACGGGAGGAGTAAAGCTGCGGCTGAGCAGATCGTGCGAGAGAGACATCCAGATGCTCTTGTCGTTCGCACCGGCGCCTTTTTTGGCCCATGGGATCGCCATAACTTCGCGTGGGCCGTGCTGGAAGCGCTCTCTCAGGGAAAACGGTTTGTCGCGGCGGAAGATCAGCGGGTGTCGCCTACTTACGTGCCCGATCTCGTCAACGCAACCTTAGACCTGCTCCAAGACGGGATGACCGGGATTTGGCACCTAGCGAATAGAGGCGAAGTTAGTTGGGCAGAGTTTGCACGGCTAGTGGCGAAGGTCTTTGAGATGGATGCTGAACTGATATGCGGACAACCCGGAACCGAGTTGGGACAGATCGCGCCACGTCCGCTGCTGGCTGCGCTGGCTTCGGAAAAGGGCTCACCGATGCGGGGATTGGAAGACGCCGTGCTGCGATTTAAAGCAGAGCTCGATCCTTCCCTGGTGCTGGCATCGCAAGGCGAAGGCGTTCGTGCTTATATGCATTAAGTTTTTCCACAGTCGCAAACAAGGCCGCACTGCTTTGGAGTCAGAAAAGTTAGGCCAGGGGTTCAACCTCGAACCTTCCCGACGGGACTATCGAGTGAGACACACACATCTGCAGCTGGCCTTTGCTTCGCTAGGATTTCGCTTCGCTAGGATTAAGGATTAGCTCTATTTGCATCTCAACCCCCACTCCTCCACTCCTCTTTCCTATCCGTTATAGATAATCCGCTTCACAAGCTGGATGGTCCGCCCTGCGTCACCTGTCGCTTGCGCAGCCTGTAGCTCGTTCTTACGCGCATAGATCATCAGGGCCTTCTTCATGCAGTTCGCAAAGAACTCGCGCGATAGGCGCATGGATTCGACCTGCTCGGTGCGGTACGTGAACTGGTCCTCGCCGAACCAGCCCTCATAGCCGGTGTCGATGGCTGAGTAGCAGAAATCGACGAGACGCC